>Ga0210405_10003297_pt1 | contig 15934 bp, 14 predicted proteins | sample IncBWH11MmetaG_FD_155492 | JGI IMG/M metagenome (GOLD analysis project Ga0210405, IMG submission 155492) | Forest soil microbial communities from Barre Woods Harvard Forest LTER site, Petersham, Massachusetts, United States - Inc-BW-H-11-M | ecosystem: Environmental > Terrestrial > Soil >... | reverse complement strand
CAGCAGGGCGAAATTACCGCACCAAAAATGCTGGTTGGGGTAGTGCCGGTCTTGACTCCCGACCAGATCGCGGAAGGTAAGCGCCTGGCAGCGGAGTGGAGGGTGAGAGGTGAGAGGTGAGAGGTGAGAGGTGAGAGGTGGTCCTTCAGATCCTATCTTTGTGGCTTTTCTCCGCCGACACCGCGTCCTTTGTGGTTGTGGCTTGAGAGAGAGGCAAAGGCTGGAGCCTTCGCTTACACGCCACCGCGTTGTGGTCTTCTGTGTAAATTCTTTCAGGATGCGAAGCCGAAGCGACGGCGTAAAACTGCGATGGATGCCAACCCGGCTCCGATCAGTCCGAGGATGTTCGGTTCTGGAATCGGGCTCGCTGTAAGAGAGAGATTATTAAACTCTACGTTATCCACAGGGGACACCGTATTGGGATTCAGAAATCCATCTGCGCCCGCGAAAAACTCGATACCTAGCTTTCCACTCGGAATAGAAATTCCATTCGTATATTGAAGAGTAACATCTTCTGCCAGGAAGCCCGGAGTGGCAGTTACAACCGTTGAAGCATTTGGTGCGAGGATCGTTGGCCGCATTCAAAAGAGAAGCCGCTTGTGAGGAGAGCGGGAAAATCGAGGCCGCATCTGCTGTTGCCAGAAGAATAAAGGTCCAAAAATGGTTTATTACTTTCATAGGCGGATACATTTGTAATTGGGCGCGATTATCATTGTAACTTCTATTCAGTTACATTTCTGTTGCACTACTCCGCCCTGGTTTTATGACGTATCCTGCATCTGGGAGAAAAGCCCTAGGCTCGACGATTTGATTGGCCGATGCCGTTGCGACTGGTAGGGACGCGCTCCGGCGCCGCACGTTAAGTTGGTAGGGACGCGCTCCTGCGCGATCCGACATCGCACGTCCGAGAAAGGCTAACGCCTCGTTAGGCCAATGGGAAAAGAGCCTGAGCTCCGATAGCGCAAGAGCGCGTTCGCAGAAGCAGCAAGAAGAAGCCTTGAGACGTGCAGCGCCGTACAGGGAGCGCATCCCTACCGGCGCTATCGGTCACTTTTGCTTGGCCGCTTGCTGGCCGGCGGCAATTTGGTATTTGAGAAAGAATTGTTGCCCTAGCTGGGTCTTCAATCGCTGGTCGAAGAGCGGCCGAACTTGCTCCCAGCGTTGCCGATACTGTGGGTCGTTCGGATCCTGGTCTGCGCCGCCGACCTCATCCAAAAAACCCTGCTGAAGCTCATCGATGACCTGTTGTTGGTCGGGAGTGATTTTCAAGTAACCCGGATCAACAGTTTGGAAGACGAGAGGGAGCGGTGCTGTGGACTTCGGTTTGGGTTCAGGGATCGGAGTGGGTGCGGCCGTCGCTAGAGCTGGATCAATGGTTGTTACCCCACTAAAGTCCCACGAGGATTCGCCGCGCCCTGCAGTTTCGCGAGCTCGTCGGCTCATCGACTCGCCGGCACGTTCAGAGCTAGATTCGTTTCCGGCTTCGTTGGTGATGCTCGCGTTGGAGGAAAGCGGGTCGGAGTTTGACGCTGGATGCGAATCCTTTGAAAGATCAGGACCATTTCGTGTCAGCAGGTAGGACATAGCTCCGAGAAAAACCAAGCCAATTAACACCGAAAATCGGACAAACCATTTCGTTCTCATGATCAACACCTGCAACATCTACTAGTGATGGGTTTGAGGCAAGATTACGTGGGCTTTGTTTTCAGATCCTAACGGAAAGGCCGCGAGCCTTTGGAGAGGTAGGCCCGTCACTATTCTGGGGCCGGATAATAGCGAAACAGCTTGAGCTCAGACCGGTTGAAGGATGGCTCAAAAAGAATAGTGCGGATGTTGCCATCCGCACTAAACGCTTTTCTAGATTGCCGCTAAGTCAAACTACCTGCTTAAGGAAAGATAGGTTGACCGTCACCGGTACGAGCGACATTCATTGAGCCGATGAGAACGCCAGCGCCAAAATCCGCAGCATCGGTGGTCGTAAGCTGAGTCGCGACCGAATTTGCGGTTGTCAGTGCAACCCCTGCGAGGGTAGTTAGAGTATTAAAATGCTCGTATCCCCACAAGCTGTAAACGCCATTTTGCACATTAGGAGTCGTGGCGGCGACGCCGTTATAGTTTATGTTATTGGCGCCTCCGTTCACGCTCTGAGAGTCACTGGTCGAAAGATAAGCTACGAGCCATCCAGGACCAGCTCCGCCCACCCCAGCGTTATTGCTGCCGGTTAGGCTCAAGGCGCTAGCGACCAACCCACCGCTAGAGTACCCGGTTGCGCCGTTAACGGGATTAATTGATCCAACGGCAGTTCCACTGGCGGTAACGGTGTTTTGAAAAGGAAAGCTGTTGATCCCGAAGCCGGTTTCGGCAAACGTGACATAGCGACTCCCGGAGAGGTTGTCGCGTCCTACTACAAATACGTTGGTCGTACTGGCAGGATTGCCGTTGAAATTCGACTCAAGGGCAAACCCTTGTGACAGCAATGTTTGGCCAAGCGAGGCAGTGACGTTCGCAATATCAGCTGGAGCGCCAACGTTTTTCACCCAGGTGAAAACAACCACACCGACTTGGTTATCCGCGCTCAGGTGTGAAGTGTTCAATCCGGTAACTTCACTGGCGAAGTTATCCGCTAAGGCAACGTCGGCGGGATTGCCCGGCGCCGCTTCAAACACTGCCGTACCAGAGGGAATAGATGTCCCACCGGTAAAGGTGCCGCCGGCAACCGGCGTGCCAGCTGTCGCTTTAACAGTGCCCGTGACAGGGTTGTAGGTTGCGTCGTTAAGGAAGCTGGTGATATCGGACCCAGTGGTAAGAGCCTGCAGTCCGGCCACGGAACCGGACCATGAGGTCTTTACAATAATTGTTTGAGCCGCGTTATAGATAATCGCGTTGCTGGAGTTTTTGATTGTAGCGGTATTAGTCGCATTTTGATTGAAGGCGAATGTAGCAGTAGCACCGCCGAGGACTTTAATAATTGCCTGGGTGGTCTCGGCGCGGAAAGCCGTCGAGCCGGTGAAGCGAATAATGGTTGCGGCGCTCGCCATGTTGGATAGCGCGATGGCGAATAAGCTCGCCAAGATAAGGGCCTTGCTTGTCTTCATTGTGTCGAGGTGACGTGGGTGTTGTTAGGAGAAGAAGTTGTTGAGCGGACGTCCGGCGATTAAAGCCGGACGCACCACTTATAGAAGGGTTAACCGATCAGGCAACGACTGACCGACGGCGGCGCAGGACCACCATGCCGACCAGACTCAGGAAACCGACTCCCAGGAGCCCGATTGAGTTGGGTTCGGGCACCGGAGCCGCGACAAACTCGAGAGTTCCGGTCTGAAACAACTCGAATTTACCGAGAAACTTCGCTGGACCGCTGCCAGGATCGAGTTCGTAGAAATCGGAAATCGCGGCAAGACCAGTGCCAATGTTGTTCACGGCATTGTCGGGGGTAAGGTGATATGTCCGCCAGAATGTTCCCGGCCCACCAAAAAGTTCTTCGCCGGTATAACTACCATTGCCCGAAGCGTTTGGATAGGCGGTTGACTGTGTACTATTCGCAGTAGAAGGTGCCCCGTTCAGGAATGACAAGGTGGAACCCATTAGCGTTTCTGCTTGTTGGTTAAAGGCGCCAATCACGCGGTTTAAGGGCGTTGCCAGAGTGCCCGGCGTAGTCTCTGGGTCCGTGAGCCAGTTGGTGAGTGCGGGAGAATGACCGTCGGGAGTAGCCGTCGTGATGTCGGTGGCGAACGCACCGAAAGTCAGGTCCGATCGGGAGAACCAAGTCGCGCCATAGATCTGGGCCAGATCAAGTGGGGACAATTGGGTTATCGTCGTAACTGAACCTGGCGCTGCGTTGTAAAATTGACTTACGTTACCGAGGTCAACTTCAAGGTTGGTGGCGGCACCTGAGCCACCGCTTGCTGCGAACCCGAGAACAACATCGGGAAACACAGCAGTGACCGCCGCCTCTGCGCTCGTCGCAATCAGCGCTACGCTGGCCAATGCCAGTAGCGTCGTCGTTAGGAGTTTTTTCATTTTCGAAGGATCTTTGGTTTAATTCTGGGAAGCAGCTCACCGGACAGCGGCAATCCCTGCCCCCGCCCGCATGCGCTGATTCAAGTGCAGCCTGCAGGCTCGGGCCTCGGTCAGCAACGACTTTAGAGTTACAATAATGTCGCAATTTTAAGTCTCACAATGGCAAGAGATTATGACGGACGCCGTGTGTGGGCAGGAGAAAGAGGGGAACTCGATCGTAAGCGAAGGCTCCAGCCTTTGCCTCGTGACTACTTCGGGCCCGCCCGTGCATGGAGGCAAAGGCTGGAGCCTTCGCTTACGTCGCTTGAACGTTTGAGCGGCGGGCTGCGTCCAACTCTGGCAAACAGAGTATGAGCATGTTGCGCCTTTTGGTGGTCGTTCTCTCCGCAGCGGGTATCTACTGCTCGGTCCTCGGGCAAGAGTCTTTACCCGCAACTTCTTCGATCGCGGAAGTTACAGTTTATCCTGATCGCGCGCGCGTGACACGAACGGCGATGGCGAGTCTGCCGATCGGAACGTCGGTTCTGGAGTTTCCGGGACTGCCGGCGGCTCTCGACGAGAGTTCCATCGAAGTCAGCGCTAAAGCGGATGCGCCTCTCACGATCGAGGGAATCGATGTTCGCCAGGAATTCCTTGCTTCCAGCGCGAGCCCTAAAGCCCAGGACCTCGAGCGACAATTGCAGGAGCTGCAGGATCAGGAGAAATCGCTTCAGGGGCAGAAAGATGTGTGCGAGGAAAAACAAGAATTTTTTCGGAACCTGAGTGCCGGCTTGGGCAAAGTGGACAAAGAGCCCATAAACCTCGACGACATTCGCAAGCTCTACACTTTTTATGGTGAGGAAATTTCGAACTTGTCGGGAAACATTCTCTCTATCGAACGGAGCGAAACGAAACTCGCCCCCGAAATAGATCGAGTGAAACGAGAACTCGATGAATTACGAAACGCTGCGCAAAAATCGCAACGGACTCTGCTGGTGAGTGTAAAAACGGGAACTGCGACCAAGGGCGAATTCACGTTACGTTACGTGATCGGAAACGCTTCCTGGATTTCGAGTTACAATGCGCGGATTGATTCGGGAACCGGCAAGGTGGAGCTCCTCTATAATGCTTTGGTGCGCCAGAAGACCGGCGAAGACTGGAACAATGTACGGTTGACTCTGTCGACGGCGCAGCCCGGTCGCAATGGACGAATGCCTGAACTACTTCCTGCGTACGTGGATTACAGAACGCAAGAGCCGGTGGCAGGTGCGCGGGCTGAGCTTGCTCCGGCTGCGCCGGCGCCTGCTCCGAATGAACCGGCTCAAACGAAGGAAGAGTCGATCCAGAGTGACGAGGCTCAAGCGGAGGTGCAGAAATCCGGAATGTCGGTTTCATACCAGGTTGGAATGCCTGTAACAATTCCGGCTGACGGGCAAGCTCATCGCGCAAATGTGACGGTACTGAATCTCGCAGGGAGCCCGGAGTATGTCACGACCCCTAAGCTTGATTCCGCCGTTTTCCTTAAGGTTCATCTGGTGAATACGAGTGATGCGCAGCTCCTGCCCGGACGGGTGAGCGTGTTCCGAGACGGTGAGTTCACAGGCATGCTCACGATGAACCTTGCACCATCAGGCTCCGATTTTGACCTCTATGCCGGCAAAGACGATTCGATCAAGGTTGAGCGGAAGGAGCTTGTAAGTAAGCGATCTGAAACCGGATTATTGAACCGAAGAGAGGTCGAAGATCGACGGTATCAAATTTCTCTGCAAAATTTCCGATCCGGTCCGATCAAGCTTGCGGTTAACGATCAGCTCCCGGTTTCGAAGAATGCCGATATCGCCGTGAATCAGGGCGCTTTTTCGGACAAGCCTACAGCCGTCGACAAGGACACCGGCAAACTCAGCTGGGATATCGAGCTTCAACCGAAGGTCAAGAAGGTCATCGAATTCAATTATTCCATTGAGTGGCCCAAAGGTAAGGAAATCGTTGGCGGTACTTGAGGCCTCGTCTTCTTTCTAGGCGCAATACTGTTCACTTAAGGTTTTGCAACTGCCCGGTCAGGGTTGGTGCGGCGAAAGCGCAATGTAGTATAGGCTTCCAGCCTGTGTTCTGCACCGATTGAGCGATCTGTATTGGAGCCGATGAAAAGATGTTCCTGATCGCCGCGAAAATAAAGTCAGCAGAGCGTCCTGAACGTACCGGCTCATTCGTCGTTTAATTGAACACAGAGACAGATCATCAACGTCGTCTGGAAGCAGATGACCCAACCAACACCGTATGCACGCTACCATTATTGAATCCCTTGAGGCCGAGTTACGCGAATGCAATACAGCTTCGCGGTCGGTTCAGAAGATTTCCGCAGGCATCAGCCTCGTCATTCTTGCGCTAGGGTTTTCATTGATCGGTCTCCTGTCGCTTATCCACGAGCCGCTCGCGGGTGATTCGCTCGCGTTCAGCGCGATTAGTTGCGTTGTAGGGGGCTGGGCCGGTCTGGGAGCGGGCAGCATCTTTTTTGGCACCGCCTTCGTCTACTGGCGCCACTATGTCTAGATTATCCTCCGGAAAGTGAATCCGAGTCCGGCACGCGTTTCTACAGATCAGTAGTCTGCGGTACGTTCTCTATTCGCAGCCATGAACCATGATAAAGCCAGAGTGAGCCGTCATCACATAGGGCGATAAACGCCCAATCCTTCTCTGGGTGAACCATGGTAGCAACCTGAATTACTTTTCGAACCGTTTCTCCTGGTGGAATTTCCCGCAGAGCCATAACATAGGATTTTAGCATCACCGGAGCAAAAAGACGAACGAGAGCGGCGTTCGCTTCCTTTCAATATTGAGTTTCAAAAAATGGGTTGCACAAGAGATACATGGGTCGTAGTTGCGGATCGGCTGCTCGCATAGGCGGGTTGAGCTTCTCCTCGGGCAAATCCGCAGACTAAAAACCATGAAAAAATGGAGAGTTGTTTCCAACGGCTTGAATCACCCTGGCAGGTTATTTACAACTGGCACGGCTCGAGCAGAGCTTCGGTATGAAAGCCTTTGAAGCCGCCAATCATTACATCAGCAAGGCTTCGCGTATCATGACCCTGGGGCCGCGCGTCGAGCGGCTGTTGCTGTCACTTGAGGCTGAGCATCACGTCTCCATTCCTATCGAGCGTGACAACGGCGAGCTGGCGGTCTTCAGTGGATACCGCTTCCAGCACAACTCCGCGCGCGGACCCACCAAAGGCGGCCTGCGCTTTCATCCAATGTTGGATGCCGACGACGTACGGGCGCTGGCGGTGCTTATGACTTGGAAAACGGCGGTGGTAAACGTGCCTTTTGGTGGCGCTAAAGGTGGCATTGCCTGCGACCCATCGCAGCTCTCGCAGGGGGAACTTGAACGCCTCACGCGCAAATTCGTCGAGCGGATTAGCCGGGAAATCGGTCCTCAGCGCGACATCCCGGCACCCGATGTGAATACGAATGCGCAAGTGATGGCGTGGATCATGGATCAGTATTCGAGACTGCATGGGTTCACACCTGCGGCGGTCACCGGCAAACCGGTTGAACTGCACGGCAGCGAAGGTCGCGAGGCCGCTACCGGCTACGGGGTTATTTGTGTAGCTGAGAATTTTCTGCACGACGTCGGTAAAAGCCTCAATGGCGCAACTGTGGCGATCCAAGGCTTCGGCAATGTCGGATTGTTCGCTGCACTTTTCGCCCACGAGCGCGGGGCGAAAGTCGTTGCGGTCAGCGACGTGTCCAGCGCGGTTGCCAATCGGGACGGTCTGGATATTCCTGCGCTCGTGGAGTTCGCGCGCAGCCGTCGTCTGCTCGCGGAATTCCAAGGTGACGGCGTGTCGCGTATCACCAACGACGCACTGCTGACTTACGAGGCGGACGTGCTCATTCCGGCAGCGCTCGGCGGCGTGTTAACCCGCGATGTGGCCCGCGAAGTTCGCGCCAAGGTGATCGTCGAAGCGGCAAACGCACCCACTTTTCCCGAAGCCGACGAGGTTTTCGAGCAGCGCGGCATCACGGTCATTCCCGATATTCTCGCCAATGCTGGCGGTGTCACGGTTAGTTACTTCGAGTGGACGCAAAACCTCCAGTGCCTACGTTGGACCGAGAAGGAAGTAAACGGTCGACTTCGCCAGATCATGACTGACGCTTACGCCACGATCCGCGGCCTGGTGCAATCGCGAAAGCTAGGTTGGCGCACGGCCGCATACATTGTAGCGCTTGGGCGCGTGGCTAAAGCTGCCATGCTGCGCGGCGTGTAGCGAGACGATCTATGGAAAACGCGATTGATTCCGCTCTGGTTCGCCGCTTCAGTTGCTTCCAGTCTCTCAACGCCGAGCAGATTGCCGCGTTCGCGATCGACTTGGAAGAGGTGCGCCTTCCACCCGGCGACATCTTGTTCAGACAGGGTGACCCGGGGGACTCGATCTACCTGCTGCTTAGCGGCCAGATCCTTATCAAGCTAGGCGCACCCGCACAGGATGACCGCACATTAGCCACGCTCGGGCCGGGTGCCATCCTCGGCGAAATGGGTCCATTGCTTAACACGCCCCGAACCGCAACCGCGATTACCGGCGCCGAAAGCCATCTGTGGCGAATCTCGAGGCCCGCCTTTCACGAAGCTCTGCGACACGGCGACGCTTGGGCCACGAGCTTTTTGCTCGCCACCGCCGAGGTACTTGGACGCCGGGTTATGAGCATGAACGAGGAGCTTGTCAGGCTTTCTGCCGAGTTGAGGCAAAACTTGGGGCAGCCGCAAATCAGGAGAGCCGTTGCGGAGATCGAACAGTTGCGGAAGCGGCTGACGACGGAGTGGACGTTCTGAGCCGCAACGTTGGGTCTTAGTTCTCGTCCTCCGCTTCCCCAATCGTCCTCGACCTCGTCGTCGTTCTCGTCCTCGACCTCTTTGGACCTCTTTGCACGCGAGCGGCATCATCCGGTTGGTTCTATCGATAACGGCTTTTTCGATCACAAGAGGGTTACCAAAGGCCGAGGACGAGAACGACGACGAGGACGAGGACGATTAGCGAAGGGCGGGCTACCTTCATTCGTTCTTTTCTTGAACGGCAGAGAGTATTTCCTCGAAATCCTGAGTGGAGTCTCCTTGGAGATGGCCCATTGATTGCAACTTCCCAAGGAGAACTTCCGCGACACGGCCATCAACCGTCTCTTTAGCGACCACCCAATAAACCTGCGCAAACTTCCCGTCGCGATGGCTGCGTCCGTCGATTTGGTGAGCCTGGATGGCGGACCATCGCAAATCATGGTCGATTTGACAACGGGGTACATTGTTTCCGCCGCTATTGATTTCCCCTTCGTGCAACGAGATTCCTTCGACGACGTTAAAGAGGATGACTTTGGCGTCCCCTCGCTGATAGCGCAGGCGTTCGGTTTCTTTGAGCTGAGAGCTATTAGTGCAAAGTCCGTCAACGCGGGCATAGCTGATTTTCTTCTTTCGCAACACCTCTTCCATCGCGTCCATCGTTGCGAGGAATTCGCAGGAAATGGCGACTTGGCGGCCGTTGTCCAATAGCTCCAGGCAAAGTTCGATCGAGTCTTGCACTTTCAGAAGCGATGACTTTTGCCGCAGCCGGATGACAGCTTCGTTTTTAACGAGTGCGGCCTTTTGTTTACTCAAGCTTCCAATTCCGTTGAGAGCCTTTTTAAACTCTTCCCAGGCAAGCTTGTAGAGGCGCAGTGCCTCTCCATCGAGTTCGACGGAATGGACGATACGATTCACTTCGGGCCACCCCGCCAGATCGGAAGCGCTCCGGCGCAAGGCGGGTTTCACGCCCTTCTCATCTGGATCAAACAAAAGCTGGTGGATCTCTTCCTCTTCCTCCTTCCCGCCTGCCCAAGCCCAGGCCCCGAATTTGCCTCTTGAAACGCCTGGCAGGTTCTTAACACACCATTGCTCAAAGTCTTGCGTGGTGAGAGCCCTGTCCCCGGTTTTCTTGGCAAGGATGGGAGCCAGGTACCCGAGCTCTAGCGGGTTTTGGCCGGCGGTAGCCGAAAGCCAGAAGATCATTTTCGCACTTCCGTACAGCTTAACGGAAAATTTAGATCTTAGGGAGGTCAGATTTTTGAGCGCATGAGATTCGTCAAAGAGAACGATATCGAATTCTTCCCTGGCCGCTCCTCGACGAGCCATGTCTCTTTTGCTCATCTTTTTGGCGCCCTTGCGCGGTCTACCCTCAAAGATTTTGTCAAGGCGTTCATAGTTCAAAATAACCACTTCCTCGACCCATCGATTAGTACCCATCCATTGAATGCTGGAGCGCCAATTGGCGACGACGCCAAGGGGGCAGACGATCAGTATCTTTCGCTTCTCCTTCGAACTCTCGAGAATCTCGAGGATACTGGCCCATGCTGCGAAGGTTTTTCCCAGCCCTACGTCATCGGCCAGAAGAAAACCTGGATAGCCGCTTTTGTAGGCGCTGAAGATCTCCTTAACAGCCACAAGCTGGTGGGGCTTCAGTGTAATCATTTTCTGCGCTGGAACGTTGGCGAACGTTCCGCCGTTCAGCTCCCTTTGGATCTTCTCTTCCCAACTGAACTGCTTTGGTTCAAACCCATCTAGTTCAAGCGGCAAAGCCTGTCCGGATGGTTTTTCGAACAAATAGGCTTTATTCTGGGAGTCCCAACGGGCGCCGGCTTTTGCGGCGATGTCTCGGTAGCTGAACGGAATATCAAGGATGATTTTTTCCACCGGGCCCTCTCGTGCCTTTGCAGGCCGGAAGCGTTCCAACTCTTCAGGCAGAACATCTCCTGGGAAATACCAGAGCTTCTCTTTTGGGTCCCACCGGACGCCGAAAGGCTTTGCCTCATTCTTTTGAGCGTAAGCGATCTCGAGGTAAATCATCTGGAGATGGCCGCCGTCAAGCTCGCGCAGCCGGTAGAGATTGTAACCAGATTTCCATTTGAAGAGCAGCTTTTTAGCATGTGGTCTTTCTGCGGCTAATGCTAATCGGATCAGCCTGCCTCTTCCTATCAGTGTAACTGATAGGAGATCAATAGTCGCAATTATCTCTTAATAGCTCTTCCTGCGATGGTGCTTACAGGAAGGAACAACAAATTTATGAGATTTACCACAAGTTTACTCGCCGGTTTACTGTTGACCGGGATACTGGCGATCGCGCCGGATACATCGTTCGCTCGCGGAGGTGGCGGCGGGGGCCACGGAGGTGGCGGCGGCCACTTTGGAGGCGGTGGTCACTTTGGCGGAGGCGGTCACTTTGCTGGCGCCAGTCACTTTGGAGGCGGCAGTCACTTTGCAGGATTTCATGGTGGCTTCGCCAGTCACGGATTCGCGCACGCCGGACGAGGTGACGCTGCGTGGCATCATGGTGGCGGTTGGTCCCATCATGGGTACGGTGGGTACTACGGGTATTACGGTCCATACGAGTACGGACCATTCAACTACGGGCTCGGTGATTATGATGGCTATGCTTACCCATATTATGACAATGACGACTCCTTCGATGTGCAACCCGCGCCAAACGATATTGCGCCCCAGGAGTCCACTGCTCCCACGATGTCAGTACAAAGAAAGTTAACCCAGCTCGGTTACTATCACGGCGCGATTGACGGCATTGCCGGATCGGAAACCGAACAAGCTATCCGCTGGTTCCAGTCAGTCGATAAACTGCCGGTAACCGGCCGGATCGACAGCGCGACCCTAGAAGCTCTGGGCATTGGCTAGATGCTAAAAGGCCAAACTGCTAAAAGGCCAAACGCAAAGGCTCTGCTGGTTTTATTCCAGCAGAGCCTATTTGTCATGTAGCCTTACAAGCGAGGGGTTCTCGCTTTGCAATCGCTCTCGATCGGCCTTTCACCTACTCATTTCACGCACGATAAGGACCGGACAAGGAGCGTTGTGAATAATCTTCTCGGCGTCACTCCCTTCGAAGACGTGGCGCAACCATCTGTCAACGTAGGTCGAGATAACGATCAGATCGACTCCAAGCGCCTTTGCTATCGCCGAACCATGGAATAGTCTAGTCAAGAAGTCAGGAGTTGCAGGAGTTCAGGAGTTCAGGAGTTCAGGATGCAAATATCCGTGACCGAAACGGACACTGGCTTGGAGTTCACCACCGGCCGAGTCGAAATCTTCATCGAATGGTGGCCGACCAATACCATCCACAACCGGAAAGCAGCGCCTCATTCTGCAACTCCTGAACTCCTGCAACTCCTGACTTCTTGACTATTGTTAATGTTGACTGTCGACTGCGTTTGACGCTCAGAAACAATTAGGTCGATCTTCAGGCAAGGCTTCCACTGATCTCGACTGGTTGCTCGGAGTTCATAAAATCGAGCGAGGTTCTCAATCCCGTTGACCTCGGTCATCGTAAGTCTCCCGTCAATTCCAGCCTCTACAAGATGGAGCTTGACAGCTTCCAAAGCCGCTGGATCGATGACAGCTTCGATCTTTTTCATTTGGGCAAACTAGCCTGCGCTCTGGAAGACATCTCAGCCTGGCTTGTCCAACTTTGACCGAAAATTGGTTAATTCTAGGTAGGGACGCGCTCCCGGACGCGCTCCCGCTAGATCCGCGGCAGGACGTCCGCCGGTCATGTCCGGTGTAGCGCCTCCGACGGTAGATGCACGCCGGCGCGTCCGGCGTCGCACGTCTGGAACGCATCTGTGGACGTGCGACGCCGGACGCGCCAGAACGCGCATACGATCAGAGGCGTTGCACCGGATGTTAACCATTGGACGTCCTGCCGCAGATCGAGCGGGAGCGCGTCCCTACCATCATTACACTCCAACCCACGCTTCTCCGTTTTAATTCTTTTTTTCAAAGCTTATTCTTCGGCCTACCAGCGTGCATACCGAGCCCCGGTGTGACCGGAGGCATAAAGATCGATGATCGGAGTTTCTCTCCCGCCCAGACCCGGTTCCGTGAAATCTCCTTGAAAATACTTTTTCCAATTTCCCGGAAGTGGCGGCCCGTCATCCAAGCTGCAGCGTGCCACGCAAATCTGACCTCCGGTGCCCCCCGCAAATCGATTCTCCATCCGATGATCAGGGCAGCACCAAATCCGACCAGAAGCAATGCCAAGATCGCCTTGAGAGTCCAGTTGGGAAGACCCAGCGCCGAGCAGAGTAGCGAAGTGATCTGCAGGATCAGCCAGGAAGAAACCATGTACCCGGCTGCAATGCGGTAAATGTGCTGGGTTCTAACCTCCTCCAAAAAGGCTTTCACTGTATGAATAGGTATGAATAGGACCAAGTCCTTCTCGTTGTCTTAGCGATCGCCATGAGGGTTTCTTCGCGACGTCGTTGAGCGGAAACGTAGCATCTTCCAGTACTTCCATGTAGAATATCGCCAAGATCCGGATAAAGTCGTCACCTGGGAAGAGGCGAAGGCAAGGATCCTTTCCGGTCGGCCTTAAATTAGGTTGTCTTTCTTCTCTATGACTGAAGCAGAATCATCGAGCGAATCGCCAGTGGCGGCCGTCGGGTTTGGTCCAAATGCCGGCGGGACATTTTCGCAGGAAAATTATCACCATCCCGCAGCTGGTTGGGGCGCGGCGAAGAGCGTCACCGGCGTTCTTCTTAAGCAGGGCGAAATCCTAGATGGCACGCGCGTCGTTCTAAAGATGAACCACGAGAACGGCGGCTTCGACTGCCCCGGGTGCGCATGGCCTGATGACCGCAAAGGACTGCGGCTCGATATTTGCGAAAACGGCATTAAGCACTCGACTTGGGAGATGACTCGAAAGCGGCTGACTCGCGACTTCTTCGCGGCCCATACGGTGACCGATCTGATGAGGTGGTCCGACTTCGCACTCGAGGATGCAGGGCGGCTGACCGAACCGATGCGCTATGATCTAGCCAGCGATAAATATGTGCCCGTCGCTTGGGAGGAAGCCTTTGCGCTGGCTGGGCGCCATTTTCGCCAACTTGACAGTCCGGATTGCGCAGCCTTCTACACATCGGGCCGTCTCAGTAACGAGGCGACATTCCTTTATCAGCTCTTTGCGCGCGAGTTCGGCACGAACAACCTTCCGGATTGCTCCAACATGTGTCACGAAGCCAGTGGAAGGGCGCTTACCGCGGCGCTCGGCACAGGCAAAGGCACTGTGGATTTGACGGATTGGGAGAAGACGGACTGTTTGATCGTGATGGGAGTAAACGCGGCATCAAACGCGCCGCGAATGCTCACCTCGCTTGCGGAGGCATACCGCCGCGGAGCACAGGTTGTTCATGTCAATCCGTTCATAGAGGCCGCGTCCACCCGCACGATCGTCCCCCACGAAATTCTCAGCATGGCGACCTTTCATTCGACGAAGATCGGAACATTGAATATCCAGCCACGAATCGCAGGAGACCTAGCACTCATGCGAGGCGTTGCGAAACATCTGCTCGAAGCCGCCCGAACGGATCCTACCGCCATTGACCGACAGTTCATTGACGGTTACGCAAGCGGATTTGATGTGTATCGGGCGCTCGTTGAGGCCGTGTCGTGGGACGAATTGGAGAGGCAATCCGGGGTGCCGCAGGCGCAGATCCGCGCATTGGGAGAAGTCTACCGGCAGTCCCAATCCGCGATCATCTCCTGGTGCCTCGGCGTAACCCAGCAAGAGCATGCCGTCGACACGATTCGGGAGATCGTGAACGTGCTGTTGTTGCGCGGCAACATCGGCCGGGAAGGAGCCGGTCCATGCCCAATCCGCGGGCACTCGAATGTTCAAGGCAACCGCACCTGCGGAATTGACCACCGGCCTGAAGAAGCCTGGCTCGCGAGGATCGACAAGGCATGCGGAATCATATCACCTCGGAAGCACGGTCTCGACACGGTCCGCGTCATACCCGCGATGGCACACGGTGACGTAAGAATCTTTGTGGGGATGGGCGGGAACTTTGCGCTCGCGGCCCCGGATCCAATCTACACTTTTGCCGCGCTGCAAAAATGCGATCTCACCATCCAGGTCAGCACGAAAATGAACCGTAGCCATCTCGTCCACGGTCGCGATGCGTTAATCTTGCCCTGCCTCGGTCGAACGGAAAAAGATCACGGACCAAAGGGGCTCCAAGGCACTACGGTGGAAGACTCGATGAGCATGGTTCACCTTTCCTACGGCATGAAAGAACCGGCGTCACCATACTTGCGCTCGGAGCCGGCGATCATAGCAGGCATAGCAAAGGCTGTACTGCCACACACCAAAACGCCGTGGTTTGAATACGCCGCCGATTACAATCTCATCCGCGATAAAATGGCAGATGCCATCGAGGGATTCGAGTGCTTCAACCGTCGCGTTCGCCAGCCGCTCGGTTTTCGGCTTAAGCAGCCCGCACGGGAACTAGTCTTTCACACGGACACTGGACGAGCGGACTTTTCCGCGGCGCCCCTCGCGGACGCAGCGCCAGCGCAGGGAAGGCTCATGCTGGGAACCGTGCGTTCGCACGACCAATGGAACACTACGATTTATTCCGACGATGATCGTTACCGTGGAGTTAAAAACCTCCGCACGTTGATATTCATGAACGAAGAGGACATGCGGGAACGTGGCTTGGGCAAGTATGATTTGATTGACGTGACGAGCTTCGCCAAAGACGGTTCCACGCGGAGTGTGCGCGGCTACCGTGCCATTCCTTATAACCTGCCGCGGGGCTCCACGATGGGTTACATGCCGGAACTCAACGTCCTTTGTGCGATGGGCGATTACAGTTTGCAGAGCGATCAGCCGTTGATGAAGCACGTAGTGGTAGAAGTGACACCAGCTACGACCCGCTCGGGGTGAAGGTTAATTGGGAAACTGATGTACAAAAGAATTAGCCTCGCCTAATTTTAGTCCTTCATAACCTGCATTTCGATCGGTTATCGCTGTTCGTATTGCTGCGTAAGTTACTGGTAATAATGTGCTTCCGCATAAGCGAATAAACTGAATGCCTTCGCATTATCGGACGAGCAAAAATTTGGGTAAAC
>Ga0210405_10003296_pt1 | contig 15939 bp, 16 predicted proteins | sample IncBWH11MmetaG_FD_155492 | JGI IMG/M metagenome (GOLD analysis project Ga0210405, IMG submission 155492) | Forest soil microbial communities from Barre Woods Harvard Forest LTER site, Petersham, Massachusetts, United States - Inc-BW-H-11-M | ecosystem: Environmental > Terrestrial > Soil >... | reverse complement strand
GCGGCTTTCGCCGCGCGTGCCCTGCATGCCGTCGATCAATTGGCCGTAAAGATCGCGGATGTCGGCGGACAGCGCGCGCTGGCCGAGGTAATAATCGCTCGCCGACGGCGGCTTGTAATTGGTCAAGTTGAGAATGCCGACATCGACGGCGGCAACCGCGATCCGCGCCTCTTCGCCGGCGGCAAGTCCCGAGACCTTCAGCGGCACATGCAGTGTCGTATTGGGCCGCAACAAGGCCGGCGCGCTCATATCGACCGTGAGCGTTTTCGCCGCCTTGTCGATGGCGAACCATTGCAGGCCGATGGCGCGGCCCGGCATGCGCTGCGCTGGCGCATCGAGCGGCCGGCGCAAAGTGGCGACGATATAGGCGCCGGTGCCCCAGTCGCGGCCGACCGGGACTTTCAATTCAGTCGCACCTTCCTTGACCGTTGCCGTTTGCGTCGCGAGCAGATGATCGCCGACGATATTGAGCGTGACCTGGCCGGCATTGCGGGCGGTCACGGCAACCGTCATCGTGTCGCCGGCGTGATATTCCGGCTTGTCGAGCGCCACTTGCAGCATGTCGGGCGTGTCGGCATTGGCGTCGACATACCAGCCGGCGTCGAAATTCACCGATGTATCCGGGCCGTTCGGATCGGCCGAGGCGACATCGAGCCGATAACGCCCAAAGTTCACCGGCAGCGAAATCCGGCCCGGTTGGTCGGGCGCGACATCGATCTTGCCGTCGGCAACGCGGGTCGTGGTCTTGACCGGCTCGAAATTCCACACGCCATCGCGCTTATAGAACTGATAATGCGTCTGAATGCGCAGCAGCTGATAATGCAGTCCCGATTGCGCCAGCGTCTCGCCGTCCGGCGCGGCGACGATGACGTCGAAATTGGCGCTGGCGCCGTCGGCGAGTGAAGTGCCTTGGAACAGCGGCTTGATGCCGATCATATTTGCAGCAGGCGTGATCGGTAGCGTCAGCTTGTGCTCGACGGCGCGACCGCCCGGCTCGTTCATCCGCACCGTGACATCGGCCTGCAGCGGATGCGTGGTCGACGGCAGCTTGTCGAGATCGACCTTGAAAGTCGCGTTGCCGGAATCATCGGTCGACGGCAAATCGTCGAGCGTTTGTTTGGTCGGGTCGAGCTCGTCGTCGGCCAAGCCGAACTGATAGCCGGCAAATCCCTTGCGTTCTGCCGCAGCCGAGATCGTCACGTCGCCGTCGAGATCGAGGTTCGAAGCGGGCGCACCGTAGAGGAAGCGGCCCGCGACACTCATATCGGCGGGCGCGCCTTGCGAAACACGATCGGCCTTCGACGTCAGATCGAACTCGATGCGGTCGGGTACGTAATCCTCGACCAGGAAGGTCGTCTCGCCGATCGCCGGAAGTTTTGGATCGGTATAGGCGCGCACATGCCAGGTGCCGGTCGGCGCGCTGGCATTGATCGGCAGCGTGAGCGTATGCCCGCCGAGCCCCTGATCGGCAATCTGCGCGCGCTTGAACTCGACGCCGTCCGGCCGCTCGACGACGAGCGTCAATGGTGTATTCAGCGCGGCCGTGCCCTGCGGGTCGCGCAGCAGCGCGGTGAGATAGGCCGTTTCGCCGGAACGATAGACACCGCGCTCGGCATAGACGAAGGCGTCAAGCCCGGTCGGCGCGGGCCGGCCCGAGACGCCGCGATCGGTCAGATCGAAGGCCGACGCTTGCAGATTGAGAAAGGCGTAATCGCCTTTCGGATCGGCGGCGGCGAGCAGTGCGGGAGCGGCACCGCCCTCCCCGTTGGCGAGGCCCTGTTCGAACAGCGCGTGACCCGCGGCATCGGTCTGCCGCGTCGCCAGAACTTCGTTGCCGCGCGAAATCAGCTTGAGCTCGATGCCGCTTTTGGCATCCGTCGTCGCCAGCGAATTGACGAAGACGTGGATGCCATCCTTGCCGGAGAACGCCGTAAGGCCGAGATCGGACACGACGAACCATTGCGTCGCCAGCGCCTCGTAATTGTTGTCGAGATCCTTCAGCTCCTTGGCCTGCGCCACCATGACATAGACGCCGGGCTTGAGATCCGTAACGGCCTGATCGACCGGAAATGCCGTCGTGACCTCGGCGTTGAGCGCCACCTTGGCGTCGACCGCGAGCGTGCCCTTCCACACCTGGACGCCGCGCGAATTCTGCAACTGATCGATATCGGAACGGCTTAAGCTGGTCTGGAAATCGCCGGCGCCAAAGCCTGAGGTCGAAACCGTGTCGATCAGATTGCGGTCGCTGATGCGATAAATCTCGACCGCCACCGCTTTGCTATTGACGCTGATGACCGGGATGCCCTGCTGGCCGGTGCGCGGCAGCACATAGGCCGAGGTGGAAAAGCGCACTGACGGCTTGCGATCGCGCACATAGATCGCGAAGTCCGAGGATTTCGACAGCGTCTCGTGCACCACCGACGGCAGGCCGGCGCGCAGCGTCACGGTATAAGTCTGGCCGTGGTCGAGGCCCTCGACGCAAAGCTGCTTCTCGGTGACCGACAAAGCCGGCTTGTCGGTGCCGGCAACGGCGACGAAGGGCGAAAAATCGGTGCGCTGGGGAACGTCTTCGGAGAATTGGAAGCAGGCGCGCGGCGACGCGGTATCGGCATCGACGCTGTAATCAAGCACGCGGAAACCATATTGGTCGCGCAACCGCTCATATTGGCCGCGCACGTCGGCGACCTCGCGCAGTTCGAGCGACAACCGCAGCGCGTCGAGCGCCGGCCGCCAGTTCTGGCGCTGGCTCAGCAGCGTGCCGAGAAAAGCAAGACTGTCGGCTTCCTGATTGCGGTCGCTCGCTCGCTGATAGGCGATATAGGCGGCGCTCGACGCGCGTTCGAGCAGCATCGCGCGCTCGTTGTCGTTGCCGGGGCGGATCTGCTGGATGGTATGGGCCAGACGAAGCCACGTCGCGGCATCGTTCGGGGCCGCGGCGACGATCTGGTCCAGCACCGTCATGCCGGTGCGGAAATCGTTCTTAGCGAAGGCAGCGTCGGCGTCGTGCTTGAGCTGGTCGACGGTTTTGGCCGGCGTCCCGGCGTCGGACTTGATCTGGGCTTCGAGCTCGACCGCGCTGGTGGCGAGATCGTCGTTGGTGAAGGGCTTGTTCGCGGCAGTCGCGGTCAGGCAGGCAACGGCCAAGCAGGCCGCGGCAACCGCAGCCATGAGGCCGGCGCGAAACAGCGAGAACATCGGAAATCCTCCCAGAGGCGGGCCAAAAGATTGAGCCAAGAGATTCAGCCAAGAGATTGAGCCAAGAGATTAAACCAAGCATCGAGGCGGAATCCGGCCCGCCTTGAAATTTGAGGCAAAGATCGTGTCGAGGTCGTGGCCGAACCGGCAGCGTCAAACTTAACGTTTTGCCGTGCTTTGAAGACAAGTTTGAACGCAAGTCGCGGCTTGAATGCACGTCCCGGCAAGATCGAAGCTTAGTCGCGCGTCTTTGGTCAGTCGGTTCACCGCCGCACGACAAAATCCCTGCGCGCGACGGTATCCTTGTATCGGCTATCGGCGTCACTTAAACAACGATCCAAATTGGCAAATAGCCGGAACGCCCCGCACAACTTTGCACAACACCTCACGACATCCGGCAAGGGAAAAGGGGAAACGATGAGCACAGCGAAAATGAAAGCCGCCTTGGTTACCGGAGCCGCGCGCGGGATTGGGCTTGCGACCGCCAAGCGGTTTCTTGCCGACGGCTGGCGCGTGGCGCTCCTCGATATCGATGCGGACACGCTCAATCGCACGCAGGCGGCGCTCTCCGGCTCCGGCGCTTTCATAGCCATTTGCTGCGACGTCGCCGACCGCGCCAAAGTCGCCGAGGCGTTTGCCACCATCGCGCGGCAATTCGGCCGGCTCGATGCGCTGGTCAATAATGCCGGCATCGCGATCTTCAAGCCGATCCTCGATGTGACTTATGAGGATTGGTCGCGCGTGCTCGCGGTCAATCTCACCGGGCCGTTCCTGTGCACGCAGGCCGCGGCGCCCTTGATGCGCGATTCCGGCGGCGGCGCCATCGTCAACATCACGTCCATATCGGGCCTGCGCGCTTCAACCCTGCGCGCCGCCTACGGCACCAGCAAAGCCGCGCTTGCCCACCTCACCCAGCAACAGGCCATCGAGCTTGCCGCGCTCGGCATCCGCGTCAATGCCGTCGCTCCGGGCCCGGTCGATACCGCCATGGCCAAGGCCGTCCACACGCCCGACATCCGCGCCGCTTATCACGACGCCATCCCGCTCAATCGCTATGGCCTGGAAGAAGAGCTAGCCGAGGCGATCTTCTTTCTGTGCAGCGACCGGGCGAGCTACATTACCGGGCAGACGATCGCGGTCGACGGCGGCTTTGAAGCGACTGGTATCGGCCTGCCGTCGTTGCGCCAAAGCGGCCGCAATACCTGAAGCGGCTCAAGACTATCGAACTCAAATAGCTAGACGTGCGGCCAGTGGCGGTCGCGGAACCAGTTGCGGTAGTCCGCCATTTTCGCGCGCTGCACCGCCGGTGCATGCCGCTTGCAGGTTGATGCTTCGTCGCTGCCGTCCGGTGCGCCCCAGCGCAGTTCGACGCAGTCGTTGGGGTTATAGGCCATTTCGAGATTGCCGGCGCGGTCGATTACGTCTTTGAGTGTCAAGGTCCATTGCGAGCCGTCGGTGCGCGTATAGGTCACTTTGCGCGACGACAGTTCAGAGGCGAGCACGCCCTGCAATTGCGCCTTCACGTCGGCGATGCTCTGGCCGGGCGAAAGCGCATAGCGATCCGCGCGCCGCGCCACGTGATCGGGGAAACCGCGCACGACGTCGATGGCGATGAGCAGTCGGAGATCGCGCGCCGGCGTCGAGAAATCCTCCCAGGCGCCGTTGGTCTCGAAGATCGACGGGCCGTTTGGCATATCGGCATCGCCGCGCCCGCTGCTTTGGAATTTGCGGCCATTCTCGACCGCGGTGACACGGGTATTGACCTGCTGTTCCAATGAAGTAATGGCGTCTTCCATCGCTTTCGCCGGATCGAGCGGCTCGGGCGACATCACGTCATCCATGCGGTCGTAGAAATCTTCCAGGCTCAGCTGCGTCTGCTCCACCGAAAAATCGTCGTAGTTCGGATTCTTGGCGATCTCGTTGTTGGTCAGGCGCCGCAGCGCGCCGTTATTCTCGCGCATGATCGGCCGGAAACGCTTGAAGCCCGGGCTGCCGAGCGAGGGTTCGTGCACAAACAAGAAATTGCCGCGCCAGAAGCGCTTGCGCGTCACCGTGCCATCCGGCTCGGCGTCGACGGCGAGAAACACGCCGGGCGCGCCGTTTGCTTCCGGCACACGATGCACCAGCATCAGAACGTGGCCGTAGGGATCGGCATAAACGGTCCCCGGCCGCAGCGTGTCTTGGGTGAGCGGCACCATATAGAAATCGGTGTTGTCGTCGGTGGCCGCGACGCGCACCGATCCGGTATGGACGACATCGCCGACGGCGCGCAGATACTGGCCGAACGACGCCAGCCCGAGCCGCTTCGGCGCCGGTGCGGGAGCTGGCGCCGGAATGGGCGCCGGCGGCGGCGCGTCCTGCTGCGCAAACATCTTCTGCAGCAGATTGGGCTTCGGCGTATCTGCCGGCGGCGCTGCCGGCGCGAGCGACGCCGTCTGCTCGGGCGGCGGCGCCGGCCGCGTCACTTCGGGATGCTGAATGTCGAACCACTGATAGCATTTCGGCGGCGAGCCGCCGGTGCCGCGCGAGCAATTCGAATAGCCGAACGGCAGTCCCATTTTGAACGAGAAATAAGCGCGCAGGAAATAGACGAAGTCGGCGCAATCCGGACGCAGGCTCAACGCCACATTGTCTTCGCCCATGCCGAGATAGTTGAACAGCATATTGCGCGACTGATCGCGCAACACTTCGTGCCAGGCTTTCCAGGACAGATCCACGTCAGGCGGCGCATCAAACAATTTTTCGACCCAGGCGGAATACAGATTTTCCGTCGCCCGACTCCAGGAATTGCGCACCTGCCACATGCTGCCTTCCGGCGTCGGCAGGCCCGGCGGCTTTTGCGCGCTGACGGCGATGTCGCGCGTGATGTTGCTGCATGCGCCCGAGGCGTGGTCGCGCGCGAGTGACGCGTGCCAGGTGCCGGCAGAAGGCGTGGCGATCTCGGCGAACCAAAAATACGGCGGCCCGCCGTGCCGCTCAGCCGATGTGGCGGCGACGCTGCCGTCGGGCGCGATCAGCGACAGTTCGCCCTCGACCGCCTTTTCGGCAACGACGAGGACGCGCAATGGCGCACCCTTCCAGGGCGCCAGCGGCGACGGCAGGACGGCGAAATCAGCTGCGTCTTCGCAGTTGCTCGTACCGCTTTGCGCCCGCGCCTCACCTGTCGCCAAAAGCACGCACAGGCCGGCGAGCGGCAGCAATGCCGTCACAGCGGCGGTAAACCGGCGTGCTAGAGCCAATCGAGCCTCCCGGAGCGCGCTTAAATCTGCATTTCCATCCACACCCGCCGCTATACCGGCGGGGCTGCAGAATACCCCAATCGGCGGCGACCAGTAGTGAATATGAAGGCGATTTTGCGTCCCGCGGGCGGCCACAAAGCCGCAGCAGGTCTAGGATCGACGGCGTGAATCCGCTATTCACACTGCGGCCGGCCCGCGGGATGGGATATCCGAGGCCTGTTCCGCCCGGAGAGCCTGACGGCCCCGTAGCTCAGGGGATAGAGCAACAGCCTTCTAAGCTGAAGGTCGCTGGTTCGAATCCAGCCGGGGTCGCCAATAAAACCAAACACTTACTTGATCACAAAGCTTAGAAATCTTCCCAGAAATTTGGATTGGAAGCCTGTGGGAAGAATGTAACAGGGAGAGAAAAAATGAGGCCGCCGATTTTTGGTGCGCGGCCAGATGGAAATACAGCTCAGCAGTATATGCACCGCGCGCGGATGTTCAGGGCCGCGGCCATGAGACTTGTCGACTATTCGAACGCCGAACCAAATTGGCCGAAGTACGCTCTAGTCACGCACGCGATCGAGCTCGCACTGAAAGCATTCGCGCTGCACTGCGTCGAGAAAGGTGCATCGCCGGCCGAAGAACCAAAGCAGCACGACTTGGTCGGATGGTATCTTCTAGCAGTCAAATATGGCCTTCCCGATGACCCGGACATCGAAGAAAATATCGGCCTTCTGAATCAGTTGCACCTGACGCACTACACGCGGTATCCGCAAAACAAGGTTGCTCCCAATGTTGATGCCATCGCCGATAGCACAGTCGACCATCTGATTTTTACATTCACTCAAGTGATAAATCCGCGCTGAACTGCCTACTGCTCGAGCACCCGCTGCCGCCGCATGTCCCTTGCGTGATGCTCTACCAACAGGACAATCGAATGGATGAAAAGCTGCCAGCCCCGTGCGAGCATTGTCGTGCCTCAGGGCTTCGCCATGGGAGCGTATGCGAGGAGTGCCAAGGAAAAGGCTATCGCTTGTTCATCAACGGCAGCCGGACACCGGAGCGGTTAAAACAACCTCGGCGCCAATGGCGAGGACCGCGGCCGCCTCAGCATCAACGGTGACGGGGCGCTATTCGCCCAACACTCACCTGCGCCGTTCGTCGCGGATTAGCCCCCGGGAAGCCCGTGAGGGACAATGGAGGAATGTCTTGATGCCAGAAAATGAACACGTGAAACAGTTATCCGCTGCGCGCGTAAGGTTGATCCACGATCGGCGTGTTGCTGCAAAAGACATCGCGGACGAGAGTAGACGAGGCCTCAATGGCGATTCATGTGACGCGCTGATCCTCATCCAAACGACCGTTGAAGCAATCGATCGCGCGATTGAGGACGAAAAGCAACTCGCTAGGGATTCTGAGGCTGGCGCGAAGATCAACGTCGTGGATCGGTGACGTCCTACGCATCAACAGGGAATGGCATGAAGCCGATGCTGTTGCCGCCCCATGTCGGATGCTTGAGCGTCGCACCCTTGCCGCCGCAGCCTGTGCAGCGCGCACATTGACGTAGCTTGTCGCTCGGTGCATCTGCGCCCCACAAAATGACCGGCGCCGCGAACGCCACCGGCGCGTAATGCGGGCAGCGCTCGCAATATACCCACCACCAAGAGCTCGCCAACTGAGGCGGCCGCTCATGGTGAGCCCAATCACCCTATGTTGGAGCGGAGGTTGCTGCGGGCGACGAGCGTTCCGAGTGATTGGGCTCGCCGTAGATTATCTTCCTGATTCGGACCTGCGCCTAATTAACTCCGCACCTACTGCTTCTCGGCCTCGCGGCGGCGCTCGTCCTCCATTTTGCGGCGGTTGAAGCCCATATTTTCGATCTCAAAGCGCGGGTCTCAATTTTGCCCTTGTGTTCCCTATTTGTTTCATGGAACACTTTTTAACGTATTGCGTCAAAAGTACAGCACGCCGGCCGCGAAAGGTGACAAGATGCGGCTGCCAGGCCCACTCCCGCTTAGCTGGACGCCATGATCGTTTCACGCGACCGGGAAAAGCTCGTCAACGCGATAGTCTATTTTTTGCGTGAGACAAATCATTGTCACACGCTGAAACTGTTTAAGCTTCTCAATTTCTCCGATTTTGAACATTTTCGTCAGACCGGACGAACCATTTTTGGTTTGGACTATCGCGCGCTTCCGATGGGCCCCGTCCCGACAGAGTTGCTTGAAGAAATGAAGCGCGGCGGCGGCCAAGATTTGAAGGCCGCGATCAATCTCACCGAGATCAAGGACGAGATTACGGGCGAACTAAAGCGGCGCGATTTAAAGCCGCGCATTGCCTTTGATGATAAATGGTTCACCCCGAGGGAGCTCAAAGTCCTAGCCCGCATCGCAGAGTTCTTTCGCGATCTAAAGGCGGACGACATGAGTGAGTTTTCACACAAGAGCAAAAAGCCGTGGGCTAGCGTCTATCAAGATGGAAAGGGTCAAGGTCGGTTGATTCCTCCCGAGCTAGTTTTTGACGCCGAGCCTCTAATGCTCGAAGAGCCGCGCATCGATCCCGAAGAATTAGAATATCGGAAGGAAATATTTAGAGACATTGCATGAGCGACGATGCCGTTGGCCCTGGTTCAATCCTTCATTGGGAAGGATTCCGGTTTCCAAATGGCACTGAAGCGAACAAATTTTTTGTCATTGTTGGTGCTCAGCCGGGCCACAACTATCTCGCGATCATCGCCACGTCACAACAGAAGGGGCGCAACGCCGATCCTGGTGGAAATCCTAAGGGCGGCTATTTCCACATCCGCGGTGACGGCAAAAATTGGTTTCCGAAGGACACCTGGTTGCTGTTTGAAGAACCGGTGGAACTCAGCGCCGCCGATTTTTCAGAGGCGGTAACGGAAGAAACGATCACAGTAAAAGGTCGGCTTCGCGGTGATCTTGCCAACCAGATCTGCAATAGCATGAAAAAATGCAATGACGTTAGCGGGTATCATCGGACTTTACTCGGTCCACCTATTCAACCAAAGCCAAAGACCACTCACTAGCGCATAAGGAGCGTTCTTTGGCCCGCCCCGACTGGTCGCGCCCCCTGCCACGCGCGCTGACGATCCCGACCGTCATGGATCTGGTCACGCTCGCCGACGTGCGGGCCGTGATTGGGCATCTGCCGAAAGAGGCGCGGGCAAAGGACACATGGCAGACCGTTGAGACCGAACTAAAAAAGGCAGCCACCGCGCCGCACGGCGACACGACGCAAGTTTCGATCACGTTGCAGATGGTGCTGATGTTGGAAGGCGTCGAATATAAGCTGCTGCGGTAACCGATTGTCTCGCAGTTCAAATCGCAAGCACGAGCTGATCGGCGATCACTACCGCTGTTGCGATTGCGCCAACGAACACGAGAACCAAAGCCGCGTAAGCGGAAATTTCCCACTGTTGATCGTTCATGACATTTCAAACCGCATCCAACGTGGTCCGTTCCGTTTAAGGCCACGGCATGTTGCCGCACCTTATGCGCTGATGTTGGAAGGCGTCGAGTACCGGAACTCGCTACTACATCATTTGACGCAGTTGTGACGCGGCGCAAGCGGATGCCGCCCGCAGCTACGGCATTGCGAAGAGGATCGTCGCGATGATTGCCAGCAATCCAATAGCCGCCACAACATGCACAATTGCAACAACGTACCCCGATTTGATGATCGGCTCGCGCGATGTTCCATTTGTGAACGTTGGCAGCGCTGGCAAAAAGAGCCCCAGCATTGTCGCCAGGGCTAGGACCCCCACGAGAGAGTAAATCGGCTGCGATGACGCGCGCGTGTGTCAGAGGGGCGGAGGTTGGCCACGTCAGCACAGCGGATTGAACAACATTTATCTGAGTCGTGACCGGCCCGCACAAAAAAGCGCGGGGTAAGCGGATGCCTCAGTCCAGGGTGTCCAAAAACGGTTTATCATGTGGCACAATGCGGGTGGGAGATCACAATGACACACGCTTACGAGAAAGTGCGGGAAGAAAACTATTTCGAGGACGTGCTTAGAAACATGAGAAGCGCGAGCGGCGGTTGGACAGTTCGCTTCGGTGAAACCGGCGACGGCGTTGGGCCGAACTATCAGATAGAAAAACTTACCGGCGAAGTTACACGGTTTCATGGGCGAACTCACAAGGAGTTTCATGAGCGACCGGATGCGTCTTTCGACGAGACAAGGCTGTCCCAACCGCTAACCTATGCTGACGTATATCGTGAAATAAAGCGGTGTCTACGATCGCGTTGAACGGCGGCTCGGCCCAAGGCGCTGACGCGGGGCAAGCGAAAAGAAAAAAGCCCTGGAGGAGCCTGCGCGGTTCTCCAAGGCTTTTTCCGGCTTCAGGGAGTGCCGTCCCCAAAGTGCTGTGACGGTGCCCCCGAGTCGGTTAACAGATAATTAATTTGCGCGGGGCAAGCGGATGCTGCCCCGCGCATCAGACCGGCATCGCCAACTGCGGTCCGGTGTTCTTCACGTTGCCGACGGCCTTGCCGACCGGCCAGATTTTCAGTGCTTCGTCCGGACACGGCCTCAGCAGCGCGAGCAATTCGTCGTCGCTTGCCGCCTGCTCCCCGAGCCACGCGGGCCAATCCCTCTCGGCGAGGATAACGGGCATACGGTCATGCAGCTCGGCCATGACGTCATTCGGCGCGCATGTCAGAACGGTGCAGCTCAGAACCTCATCGTCCGACCTCGGGTCCTTCCACCGCGACCACAGCCCGGCCATGACCATCGTGCCGTCGGCCATCGCAATAGCGTAGGGTTGCTTTCCTTTGGTCGTGATTTTCTTCCACTCATAGAAGCCATCGGTAACGACGAGGCAGCGTTGCTCTCGTTTCCACGCGTCCTTGAACGCTGGCTTCGTCGTGAAGTCCTCAGAGCGCGCGTTGAAGGTCGAATAGGAAAGCTTCTCGTCCTTTGCCCAGTGCGGCAGCAGGCCCCAGCGCATCATCTTGGGAATGCGCTTGCCGTCCTCCGATCGGATTGCGACCAGCATCGGCGCTGTCGGCGGCTTATTCCAATCGGCTTCAAAGTTCGGCGCCGGCGCCGCGGCATCGAACATGAGCCTGATCTTGATTTCGGAATAGTCGCTGGAAAGCGTACGCGCCCGCACATGAACCGTCATGTAGGGTGCTCGAGGAAAACCTCCAGCCTATTCGCCGAGTATCTGTTTCCGATGCTCCTCGCGCAGTTCGCCCGCGATGCTTGTCGGCGACAGCCTTGCGACTTAGGTGGGCGTAACGGCAATCATCCAATAGGCGAATACGAGGCCGGCCGCCGCGGCGATCACGATGAAAATCAAATCCCGGTACTGCTCCATGCGCGATTATGGAGCGATTCGCCCCAGCGAGTTCGTGGAATGTCGATCGGCCGCGTTCACGGGAAACGGCATGAAGCCGATGCTGTTGCCGCCCCAGCCCGGATCGGGGCCCGCCGACATTTAATGTGTCGCTTACGAATCAGCCGTCATCGCGTTCGATCCGCAATGCGCGAAGTCGCTGCATATTTTTCATCGCCGCATCATGGCGCGCGCGATCTTGCTTCACGACTTCGTTGAGTTCAGATTCTCGGCGCTGGTAGCGGTCGAACACGGACTCCGCCGCTTGGCGGTCCTCATCGCGCATCATGGCCTCATTGTTTGACGGCCGTCATGCTAAGTTGCCAACTGAGGCGACTTAGCTCGGCCTTGGGATCATGCCACTTCCCATTGCTGTGCTTGGGAATTACTTTCCCGCGAACTGGCAAACCGCCATCTAATCGAGCTGCAGCTTGTAGCCAAATCTGTGCACTGCCGAGGTAGTTTGCGCGAACCTCGTCGTTTAAGGCGGTCTCTGCCCACTGGAAGCATTCTTCGGCCATTACGCGGTATTCGGCGGCTGTGTGCATAATACGCTCCGCTGCCTCAGAACTGATCTGTACTCGACTTGGGCAACCTCCTGCCCCGATCCCGATACTACGGTGCGCTCCCTGGCAGTGATCGTCCGTTCAAAATTGCTCACTTTAAGTTCCGTCTCGAATCTCTCCACAGCTAAGAACGAAACCGGAAATGCCCATTAGCCTGACTTGTGGGTTGTAACGGTTGGTAATCGGGTCCCGTTTTGAAATCCGGCCACTGTGAAAATCAAATCCGGCCAATAGGTTCGCAAACAGGCCAGTACCAAATATCGCGGTGGTGTGCTGCCGCCCTCGGCCGCATTTGAGCGGGATATTGTTGGGCTTGGTGTTGCAGAAAAACAAAAAGACAAAGCGCGCCAAGTTTTTGAACGGTCGGCATCGCAAGCCGGTTTTTTTGAAGCTGGTAAGAGCAAGTTGGTGATGCCGGCGGTGGCGATCAAAGCGATGCACCGCCGCCTAACGATGAAGAAGAAAAGCCGGATCGGGAGAAGGGCGGAGGCGGCGGCAGCTTTAGTGGCCACGATCCTCTTATCATCGGTCTGTTTCAAAAGCTGCCGGAACCAGAAGCTGATTGGCCCGCCACCGCTCGGCTGAAATGGCTACAGACCGCAGCGAACGTCTTTGATCTGCTCTACAAAGGAGAGGGTGGTATCGTAGTCAGTATGGCGCGGGCGGATCGTTCGCCCCGGCATGACGAACACTGATAGGAAACGACTCAAAGCCCGCAAAAACTGCGAAGTGAGCGATTCGATACAGAACCAAAGTTCCGTTTCGTGCAGCCTTCGATGGTAGGCAGACGCCGACAAAGGCATCGCCTCCACGGGAAGGTGCGTCATGACAGAAGCTAGTGTATTTCGGCTATATGCCGACAAGGCTTTGCGTGAATCATCGAAAGCTGTGCGTGAAGATGAAAAGCGCGCTCTTGAAGACCTAGCCTGCACCTGGGCGAAAGCTGCTGTGGCGAGCGACAGAGTGTTCGGGCCGGAACCTACCTTATGGCTTCGATGGCCGCGCGCACTCAGCGAAATCGCGCCAATCTGATGCGGGACGCATTCGCTATTCAAAAGAGGCCGCCAACTGAGGCGGCCTATTTATCGTTTTCGTTGTCCGGCTGCGGCTGTTGTTGCTGTTGGGCAACGCGCGGCCCGTCTTTGTCGGCGAGATCGCGCCATGACTGGGCTATCTGGAGTAGCGCTACACGACGCCCCGGATCAGCCTCGTCGGCTGCCATGTCCACCGCTATTTGCGCGTACATGAGATAGGTGTCTGTCGGGCTTGGCATGCGACACGTCCCAAAATACCGAAACGAAAATATCGCCGAATCCGGTCCTAAATTCAAAACCGGCCACTGCTGTTTTCAAAACCAGCCACTAGGATCGGAAACCGGCCAGTATCCAACCATGCTTGGGAACGGACAGGGAAACCGAGAACAATCTGTGAATCTGCGACATAGCCAAGGCCAGGAGCCGCATTGCCCCGCCCCAACTGGTCGCGCCCGCTGCCCCGGCCGCTGACAATCCCGACCGTCATGGATCTCGTCACGTTCGCCGACCATGCGGTTGGCGGTGGAACCGCGAGATCGTGACGACGTTGAATCGCGTTCATAGCGTGAGTGAGTTGTATGCTTTCGCCCAGCCCCACGCCGCCCCTTGTGCCGGATAATGATTTCGCCGTGCATATCGTGCTCGACGACTTCGGCAAAGCCGGTCTGATCTATCGAGAAGCCGCGTCGGAAGACACAACCCGCGCCGCGGTAATCGAGGGCATCATTGGCGACCAGTACTATAGGCCCTCTCGGATCATCGCATTCAACACGGCCGAAGGTTGGGCGCGTGACGTTACTGAGGACTTGGCGCGCGAGATCCGCGATAAGGCTCAACGCGAAAACCTGGAATTGGGCGTTACGGCCCGCGCATTCGTGCAACGCGAGATCGGCGTCATATTGCCCGCGGAATAGACACCGCAATGGGCAACGATACCCACACCACAATTCTCGGCAGCATAATTTGCGCCTTGGTGATCGCGATCTGTGCGCTCGTAGTCTTTCAGCATCTGGAATGGTTCATCGAGCCGATACCAATGTGACGCGGAGTGTGCGGGGTGGCTATCGGCGACCCGAAAACATCCGGTCGATCTGGTCTGCCATGTCGCGACATTGGCGTGCCAGTTCTTCAAATTGATCTTTGATGTCGGCGTGTTCAGTCGTGGCGGCGCGCTGATCGCATTCCGCAGCCTTCGCGCGGTATTGCTGGGCCCTCGTCACCATGATGTGCAAGGCTGCGGTCAAAATGGAGCTATTACCAACGCGAACATGAAGCCGATCACGGCGCACACTGCCACAGCGCCAAGCGCTATCGTAGTGACCATCAGATCGGTCCGCAGCTCCGTGGTAGTGATCCGATGTCTCATTGAAGCTCTCCCACAAAAACGCAAACGGACGACGCCGCGTGAGTGGGGGTAAGGGGCTTGGGGGGGACTCGATCACGGCGCCGTCCGTCCGAGTCCAACCGGAGAAACGGTTCTTCCGTTCCAACGGCCTCCAAATAAAGCAGAGGCAAATGTCAGACGAGGATGCGATCAAGTAGGATGGTGCCATCTAAACTCACGGCCTAAACGTCACAGTGAGCAATTCGATACAGATTGCCGCCTCCGACTGGCGCAGGCTTTCAAGCTGGGAGAGGAGGCAACAAAACTCAGCTTAGACAGGAGGCTGTCATGTCTGAGGGTAGCGTGTTTCGTCTGTGCGCTGAGGAGGCCATGCGTGACGCGTCAACGGCCGTCGACGCATCTGAGAAACGAACTTTAGAAGAACTCGCTGTCATCTGGGCGCAAGCGGCGTTGATGAGCGATCGAGTGTTCGGGTCAAGCTTTACTCCGTCGCCGCGCGATGTTCGTGAGCGGAACTAAAAGCGCATGGGACTGCTTGATCCCTCGGCTGCTGCAAAATGTTGCGGCTGTGACCAAACAAATAAACAAGGAAAAAACAAACCATGCGTCTCAAAATCACGATAGGCTTGGCCGCGCTGGCTCTGTTCTACGCGTCCTGGATTGGCATGAAGCCTTTCTTGCAAAGATTGGCATGAAGCCTTTCTTGCAAACCGCAATCGCTGACTTCGATAAGATCACGCGGCGGCAAGCTCTTTGCAACGCCATCGCTGCCTTCTGCGCCGGAGTGGCCGCTGTGCTGCAGATCGCGACAACGGGCTTCATGCCGGTGTGTCGTGCCTTCGGCTAAGCGGGTGCAAACTGGTCGCGCCCCCTACCGCGGCCACTCACAATCCCGACCATCATGGATCTGGTCACGCTCGCCGACGTGCGGGCACCGATCGGGCATCTACCGAAAGCGTTGCAGCCGAAGCGGTTGCGCGATGCTGAGGCGGCGGCGGCGGCGTCGAACGCTATTTAGTACCTTTCGCGGCAGCTTCCGTTATCTGTGCGGGTTGCTCCGACGCGACCTTGTCGGCAGGTGCAGACCCAGCCGAGCAGCTCCAGACCCACCCCCAAGGTGGTGCCCATATCCAACACGATCCGCCGCAGCCTCCGCAGCCCGCGCAACCAAAACAGCCACCGAAGAAGAAACGTCCGCCCACGCAGCCACGGCAC
>Ga0210405_10003295_pt1 | contig 15946 bp, 15 predicted proteins | sample IncBWH11MmetaG_FD_155492 | JGI IMG/M metagenome (GOLD analysis project Ga0210405, IMG submission 155492) | Forest soil microbial communities from Barre Woods Harvard Forest LTER site, Petersham, Massachusetts, United States - Inc-BW-H-11-M | ecosystem: Environmental > Terrestrial > Soil >... | reverse complement strand
GAGTGGTTCTCGATATAGCGTGTCCAGTTAGCTCGAAAATTCATCACCACTGTAGGAGAGAACGTGTAGACATCGTCCAGCCCGGCGCCCTGATTGATCCGATAAAGAAAGTTGCCGGTGGCGGGATTGTTGAAAAACTGGTTCTTGTTTTGAGCCCGATAATTATGACGGGCATCGAACGATAGCCTGTTGCGCGAGCTCAGATTCACATCGAGCCGCCCCAGCTCATTGTCGTACCCATCGCTATCCACGGCATTGACCACAAAGTTTTGGAGGCCGTTCGCCAGGCCCGCCGTGGTGGGCTGCGGAAAGTACTGGAGATACTTCAAAGCTACGGGGTTCAGTCTGTCTTGAGGGATGATGTTGTTGGGAAAAGGCTGTCGCGACACCTGCGTGCCCGATAGCACTCCCGTGCTTGGATCGTAGATCGTATAGTTGTTGGCGCCGGGAACTTTCAGCAAGGCCGAGAAATCGCCGCTGCGCTCGGCTGCGGTGGGAACGGTCGCGAAGTTCTCGGGATTGCCGGTCTCCAGAGGAGAGTTCGCCGGATCGGAATCCCGCATGCCCTCCCAGGCGAAGAACCAGAACACCCGGTTCTTGCCGTTGAAGACCTTGGGTATCCACACAGGACCGCCGCTGTTCACGCCATACTGATTCTGATGATAGGGCGGCCTTCCGACACCGCGCGCATTGTTGAAAAACGAGTTCGCATCCACAGCCGATGTCTGGTTGAAGATGTAGGCCGTACCGTGGAGGGAGTTGGTGCCGCCCTTGGTAACCAGATTCACCGTGCCTCCCATCGTGTGACCGAAGGACGAGTCCATATCGAAGACGCTGACGCGAACTTCGGTCACCGAATCCTGCGGCGGGCTGTAAGCCATCTGGTTAGTCTGGCCGGCGTTCGGCGCCCCATTCAGCAAGACCTCATTTCTGGAGGCAGGCGCTCCGCCGATGCTGATGGAGTTCGGCGCGCTATTGTCGAAGGGGCGCACCGGACCCGGCTCAAAAGTGGAAATCACTCCCAGCGCAAGGTTGCCTAGCATCATGGGAGTTCGCCCGTTGACGGGGAAGTCTTCCACCTCGGCGGTCGTGATCACCTGACCGAGCGAAGGATTGGCCGTCACCAGCAGCGGCGCGTCGGCGGTGACGGTAACCTGCTCGTTCACTCCGCCGACTTCGAGCTTGACATCGATCACCGGGTGCTCGCCGGCGCTGAGCGTTAGCCCCTGGCGTACAAACTTCTTGAAGCCCGGAGCCTCCGCCGATATCTCATAGATGCCCGGCGTCAGGAATGGGATGGTGTACTCGCCCGAGTCGCTGGAGACGGCCGCTGCCGTTGTGCCGGTTCGCGTCTCGGTGACGGTGACTTTCACCTTGGGAATGGCAGCGCCCTGCGTGTCGGAGACGCTCCCGCTGAAAGTGCCGCGAAACTCCTGCCCGAACAGTGCAGCCGCTGCGAGCGAAGCAAGAACGAACGAGGTTCGAATTCTCATGAAAGGCCCCTTCTTTTCGATGTTGCGGTGCAGTAATTATGAATCTGGGAATCGCATGCTGTCAAGCGCCTTGGGCTTAAGGGGCTTAAGGGGCTGAGGATTCCAGAACCGCCATGCGCTAGCATGCGGCTCTTCAGCGGGCGACGCGCCCACCCTGGGCGACATCGTCGACGGGTGCTCGCACCGTCAACGGGTGTTCGGGATCTTCAACCGTTTCGTGAGCAGCAGCGCCACGCCGCCGATAGCGAACATCGCCCAAGTGGATGGCTCGGGGGTAAAGGTGAGGAAAGCCGGGCCATGTAAGCCGGTGCTGGCGAAGACCGAGCCAACGCCCCCCGGCGTAAACTCCTCGATCGTGTTGTTGCCCTGGTTTGCCGCGTAGAGATTCCCCGCGCTGTCAAAGGCCAGGCCGAAAGGGGTGTTCAAGCCAGTGGCGAAGACCGAGGCAATGCCCCCTGGGGTGAACTTCTCGATCATGTTGGTGGCGGCGTTTGCCGCGAAGAGATTGCCGGCGCTGTCAAAGGCCAGGCCGACAGGATTGCTCAAGCCGGTGGCGAAGACCGAGCCAACGCCCCCCGGCGTGAACTCCTCAATCGTGTTGCTGCTTAGGTTTGCCTCGTAGAGATTGCCCGCGCTGTCAAAGGCTATGCCGAAAGGTTCGGAGCCGGCGCCGGTGTTGGCGAAGACCGAGCCGACGCCCCCCAATGTGAATTCCTCGATCGTGTTGTTGCCTACGTTTGACGCGTAGAGATTGCCCGCGCTGTCAAAGGCTAGGCCGGTAGGTTCGTTCAAGCCGGTGGCGAAGACCGAACCAACGCCCCCTGGCGTGAACTTCTGGATCGTGTTGGTACCGTTGTCTGCCTCGTAGAGATTGCCCACGCTGTCAAAGGCCAGGCCGTAAGGTGCGCTCACGCCGGAGTTGGCGAAGACCGAGCCAACGCCCCCCGGCGTGAACTCCTCGATCGTGTTGTTGCCGATGTTGGACACATAGAGGTTGCTGGCGCGGCAAGGCGTGGTGAGGCCCCCGGCCAACATGAGGAACAACGCGGCGAGGCAGTGAGTTCGCCTGATTATGGCGTCACAACTGTACGATATCGGTGGAACCTTTCGTGCTGCGGAGGTCGTCAAGAAACTTACTGGAATTTTCATTGTTTTTAGCGATCCTTTCCGGATATCTTCACCCGTTTTGTGAGGAGCAGCGCCACGCCGCCTATGGCGAACATCGCCCAGGTGGATGGCTCGGGAGCAGGGGCGAAGGCGAGGTATTCCGGGACGTTCAGGCCGGTGTTGGCGAAGACCGAGCCAACGCCCCCCGGCGTGAACTCCTCGATCGTGTTGTTGATGTTGTTTGCCGCGTAGAGATTGCCTGCGCTGTCAAAGGCCAGGCCGACAGGGAGGCCGCCCGCAGTGTTGGCGAAGACCGAGCCAACGCCCCCGGGCGTGAACTTATCGATTGTGTCGTCGTTGTTTGCTGCGTAGAGATTGCCCGCGCTGTCAAAGGCCAGGCCGTCAGGTCTGCCCGCGCCGGTGCTGGCGAAGACCGAGCCAACGCCCCCAGGCGTGAACTTCTCGATCGTGCTGATGTTGTAGTTTGCCGCGTAGAGATTGCCCGCGCTGTCAAAGGCCAAGCCACGAGGGCTGTCCAAGCCGGTGTTGGCGAAGACCGAGCCGACACCCCCCAGCGTGAATTCCTCGATCGTGTTGTTGCCGATGTTTGCCGCGTAGAGATTCCCCGCGCTGTCAAAGGCCAAGCCGATGGGGCTACTCAAGCCGCTGCTGGCGAAGACCGAGCCAACGCCCCCAGGCGTGAATTTCTCGATTGTGCCGTTGCCCTCGTTTGCCGCGTAGAGATTGCCCGCGCTGTCAAAGGCTAAGCCGAAAGGTGAGCTCAAGCCGGTGTTGGCGAAGACCGAGCCAACGCCCCCCGGTGTGAACTTCTCAATAGTATTGTTGCCAAAGTTGGACACATAGAGGTCGCTGGCGCGGCAAGGGGTGGTGAGGCCCCCGGCCAACATGAGCAACAGCGCGGTCATCAAGGCAGTTCCCGGAATTTTCATAGTTTTTCAACGATCTTTTTCAGATTTTGGCCCAAACGATCGGGCCTCGAACAAGGCGCGAGTACCCAACTATGCGCTTAAGTCACCGCGGCTGTCATTAGGGATTTCACGCGATTACAGTATCTATAGCTGTTAGAGTGGAGCGCTTTTCCACGGAGGTTCGGAACGCAGATCAGTCCAAATGCAAAGCAGACCTGTGGAATACTGAGAACTGTTACTAGGAGATCGCATTGTCCCTCGAAGACGATTTGCTCGAGCAGCGCCTGCGCCGTATCCGCGAAATTGAGACGCTCGGATTTCGCGCCTATGGCCAGCGCTTCGACTTCACCCACACCATTGCGGATATCGTAGCGGACTACTCGTCCAAGACGGCCGAAGAGCTCGAGCCTGCCATAAACGTCCGCATCGCCGGCCGAGTCCAGACTATCCGCCGCATGGGCAAAGCCGGGTTCGCGCACCTCGCCCAAGGCGGCGCGCATCTGCAGATCTACGTGAAGAAGGACGCGGTCGGCGAGCAGGATTATGGCCTCTTTCAACTGCTCGACCTGGGCGACATCGTCGGCGCCGATGGCTACTTGTTTCGCACTCGCACCGGCGAGTTGAGCGTTCACGTCACCAAGCTCTTTTTCCTGGCGAAGACTCTGCTCAACATGCCCGAAAAATTCCACGGCCTGGAGGACGTGGAGATGCGTTATCGCCAGCGCTACCTGGATCTGATCGCTAACCCCGAATCGCGCACAGTCTTTATCACGCGCGCCAAAGTGATCGGCTCGCTGCGCCGGCAGCTCGAATCGCGCGGCTTCGTGGAAGTGGAAACCCCCATGATGCAGCCGCTCTACGGCGGCGCGGCGGCGCGCCCCTTCACGACGCACCACAACACGCTCGATATCGATTTGTACCTGCGGATCGCGCCGGAGCTGTACCTCAAGCGCCTGGTAGTGGGCGGCCTCGAGCGCGTTTATGAGATCAATCGAAACTTCCGTAACGAGGGCCTTTCCGCGCATCACAATCCTGAATTCACCATGCTCGAGTTCTATCAGGCTTATAGTGACTATCTCGGCCTGATGGATCTCACCGTCGAAATGTTGAAGCAGGTCGCCATAGACGCGACCGGCGGCACGGAGGTGCAGTTCCAGGACCACCGCATCGATTTTGCAACTCTGCAAAGATTCACCATGCGCGAGGCCGTTGTCGCGTTTTGGAGCCAAAGCGATCGCCCCACTCTTGACCAGGTGAAAGATCCTGCCTGGCTGAAGCAGCATTCCAGCAAGCCGTCGTGCGGCGAAGCGCTGGCTGATATCTTCGAGCGCATTGTGGAAGCGCAGCTCATCCAGCCCACCATCATTTACGACTACCCCGTCGAGACCTCGCCTCTTTCGAAGAACAAGCCCGGCGAGCCAGATCTGGTCGAGCGATTCGAAATCTATATTGCCGGCATGGAAATCGGCAACGCCTATACGGAGTTGAACGATCCCCAGGAGCAGCGCCGCCGCTTCGATTATCAGATCGGGATGCGCGAGCGCGGCGACGAGGAAGCCCACCAGATGGACGAAGATTATGTCCGCGCGCTGGCCTACGGAATGCCGCCCACGGCGGGTGAGGGTATCGGCATTGACCGATTGACCATGATCCTGACCAATTCGCGATCCATTCGCGACGTGATCCTGTTCCCGTTGCTGCGTCCGGAAGGCTCGATCGGGCTGGTCGACCAATTGAGGAAGCTGGATAAGGTTTGAAGCAAATGTGTGGAATATGCTTTAGCTTGTTCGTTAACAAACAACTCATGGAGCTTTTGCGGCTTGCCGCCGGGTGGGGCAGGTGGTTTCGCCTGCCGCTTGCCCCACCACTTGTCACGCGGATACTCATTTGAAGCAATTCGAGCTCTTCATCGCTCTTCGCTATCTCCGCGCCAAGCGCAAACAGGCCGTCATTTCGGTCATTACGATGATTTCGATTGTCGGGGTCGCCGCCGGCGTGATGGCGCTGGTGATCGCGCTCGCCATCACCACCGGATTCAGCCACACGCTGCAGAAGAACCTGCTGGGCGTCTACGCGCACGTCAACGTCATGGACAAGAACGGCAACGGCATCGACAACTGGCGCGAGCTGCGGCAAAAATTCCTGTCGATCCCGCACGTCATCGGGGCGTCGCCGGCGCTGTTTGCGGTCGTGTTCGCTACCGGACCGAAGCAGTCGGCCGGCATCTCCCTGCAAGGAATCGATGTCGGCTCGGAGCTGACGGTGAGCGACACGCTGCGGCATTTGAAGGAGGGCTCGCTCGACCGGCTCAAGACGCGCGGGCCGCTACCCGGCATCATTCTCGGATCGCGCCTTTCGCAAGAGATCGGAATGCCGCTCAACAGCATTGTGACCGTAGTTAGCCCCCAGGGCACTCTGACGCCATACGGCCCCATCCCGAGCAATCGAAAATTCCGCGTGGTGGGAATCTTCGAATCGGGATTTTACGATTTCGACGCGAGATGGGCCTACACTTCCCTCGATGTCGCGCAAGAGGCCATGTCGCTCGAGGATGTGGTGAATTCGATCGAGTTGAAGCTAGATAATCTGGAGCTGGCGCCGCAGGTGGCGAAAGCCGCCGAGCGTATCGGCGGACCGAATCTCGCCGCCCAAACCTGGATGGATCAGAACCGTCCGCTCTTCCACGCGCTGGAAATCGAAAAACTCGTCACAGTGGTGACCATCAGTCTGATTGAGCTGGTAGCCGCGCTGAACATTCTGATTGCGCTGGTCATGATGGTGATGGAAAAGTATCGGGACATCGCCGTGCTGATGTCCATGGGCGCCAAGCGCGAGCAGATTGGGAACATCTTCATGCTGCAGGGACTGCTGATCGGCGTGGTCGGCTCTGCAGCGGGGCTGGCGGCCGGGTACACCATCTGCTACTTTGCCGATCGCTACCGATGGCTCAGGCTGAATGATCAAATCTACGCGCTCAGCTACGTGCCCTTCGAGGCGCACGCGATTCACGGCGTCTGGATCGCGGCGGCCGCCATCCTGGTGAGTTTCCTGGCAACCATATATCCCGCCAGAAGCGCCACGAGAATCGTTCCAGCCGAGGTGTTGCGGTATGAGTGAGTGGAATCGGGAGAGATCCTGTCACGCCGTCAGTGACGTGGAGCCCACCATGGCCGAGCTTAGCTGGCGAGGGTTTAGGTTGATGGATCATTAGGAGGACCCACTCATTAAAGCACTCTGCCCGAAGAGGCGTTTATAGATGGCGGCTGATCGGGTTGGACACAACCCAAACTTCATCCTGGTTGCAGCCGTACCGCTTGTATGCGGCGCCAATCATCTGCTTGAGATCATAGACTTGTTCCGACAGGGACCGAGCTTCGGGGTCGCCGAGGGAAATCCGGTAGTCGATCATCAGGAGAATTATCTTGTCTTCCACCCACTGACCGGCCTCTCCGTCCCACCAATATCCATAGAAAGTGTCCGGCGCGCTAAATGTGTAGCCGCTCACGCCGATTTCTTCCTTCTGTTGGCTCCGCACGAACGCGATGACAGCTTTAAAGGCCTTCTCTTCGCGAGCGTTAAGCATGGGTAGGTTGCAGATTACACGGGTCCGATCTTCATGTTCTCCGGCAGCCAAGAAACAACTATAACCGGAAACCGTGAGGAAAGAGTTATCTGAGTGGAGCAGACTCAGCAGGGACTACGGGAGAATCGACAAATTCAAAACAGCAGAGTTTTCTGAGGGATTCAACCGCTTCCGCCGGCACGATCACGGTGTTATCTCCTACGTGAGCGCGCGGCATATCACGGAGCGCTGGATTATCCCAAAGGCCATCAATGAACGCATCCAGTTTTTGCTCTGAAGGAAATTTAAGTGCGCTCTGTTGTTGATACCGATGGAGGTTCGACTTCCAATTGAAGGTTTGGGTTTCCATCCTGTGTGTAGGACTGATCCCGCGTGCGACACGGACTGGGATACGACGCGTATTCCCTTTTTCATCTCGAAGGTCTATGTATCCGTGTACGCTGTTTTCCACCGTCGCCGACGGCTTCTTTGGCGCCTCTGTAATTTTCTTGGAACGTATCGGCACGCGACAAATACCCTCTGTCCATACCAGCATCGCATAAAACGGTTCCACCGCGCCCAAGCCAGTTTCCCTACTCCTTTCTAAAAATTGCAAGCTATTTATTATCAACGGCTGGTTGCTATGTGGAAGTATAGGCCAGGAGTCGAAGTCTGTTGAGCTAAAAAACGCCGCCGAGTTTTCCGCCCGGCGGCGCGCTTTCAGCACCCGTACCGTCGGGAATCGCGTGCTTGTGCTCCAATAAAAAGCATGTCTCCCGAGGAATTCCGCCGGCACGGCCACCAGGTTGTGGATTGGATCGCGGATTATCTCGGCGCTCCGGAACGCCACCCTGTGCTACCCTGCGTGCAGCCCGGCGACCTCACCGATGCGCTGCCGCACTCCGGACCGGAGCAGCCCGAGCCCATGCAGGCAATCCTTGACGATTTTGAAAGCCAGATCGTCCCGGCTATGACGCACTGGAATCACCCCGGTTTCATGGGCTACTTTGCGGTCACCGCCACCGGGCCCGGAATTCTCGGCGAGATGCTAGCCGCCGCGCTCAATGCCAACGGGATGCTTTGGAAGACCTCGTCGGCAGTAAGCGAGCTGGAGCAGGTGACGTTGTCATGGCTGCGGGAGTGGCTGGGTTTGCCCGACCCACTTTTCGGGATGATCTTCGACACCGCCTCCACCGGCGTGATGCACGCCATTGCCGCCGCGCGCGAATACGCCGATCCCGACGTCAGAATCCAAGGTGGTTCGCAGGATCTGATTCTGTACACCTCCGAACATGCCCACAATTCCGTCGAAAAGGGAGCTATCGCCATCGGTATCGGCCAGCAGAACGTGCGTAAGATTACCACCGATGCGCAATTTCGCATGCAGCCCGACTCGCTGGCCGAAGCGATCGAGCGGGATCGCGGCGCCGGCCTGCGGCCCTTCTGCGTGGTTGCGACTGTCGGGACCACTTCCACCAGCAGCATCGACCCGGTCCCGGCTATAGCGGACATAGCCGAACGGTTCGGGCTCTGGCTGCACGTGGACGCGTCCTACGCCGGGGCGGCCGCGCTTGCGCCGGAATTCCGACATGTCCTCGATGGCGCCGGCACGGCCGATTCGCTCATTGTGAATCCACACAAATGGATGGGAGTTCCTATCGACCTGAGCGTGCTGTACACGCGCAAGCCGGAGATCTTCAAGCGCGCATTTTCTCTAGTGCCTGAATACCTGCGTACCACTGAAGATTCGCGCGCGGTGAACTACATGGACTACGGCGTGCCACTGGGCCGCCGATTTCGCGCGCTCAAGCTCTGGTTCGTGATGCGCTACTACGGCCGGAACGGATTAGCCGCGCGTATTCGCGATCACGTAGCCTGGACGCAAGAACTGGCCGCGATTATCGCCGCCGACCCTCGCTTCGAGCTGTGCGCCCCTGTTCCGTTATCGCTGATCTGCTTCCGCCGGCGCGGCAGCGATGAAGCCAACCGCGCGCTGCTCGATAAGGTTAACGCTTCGGGAGAAGTGTTCCTGTCGCATACCGTGCTGCCTGGCCGGTTCGTCCTGCGCCTCGCCATTGGGAATCATTCGACTACTCGGGCGCATGTGCAAAGGGCCTGGGAACTCATCCAGGCGGCGTCCTGATGACCGGCATGCCGGTGGCGCTGCTTGCCACATTGGCTGCGGCGCTGGGCGCGCTGCTCGGCCTGTTCTTGACCGGTCTGCACCGAAGTGCGCGCCTGGTGGGGAGCTTCAGTGGTGGGCTGCTGGTGGGCGTGGCTGTGTTCGGCCTGCTGCCGGAACTTGTTTCCGAAATCGGCTGGACCGCGGCGACAATTTTATCGGTCACCGGATATATATCGCTGATGCTTGTGGATCGCCATGTATACCCTGTCTGCCCCTCCTGCTCCCACGATCACAATCACGAGGCCTGCGATACCACCTTGCACGGCTTCGCCGCGCCGCTGATCCTGGCGACGGCCTTTCATGCATTTCTCGACGGGTGGAGTATCGCCACTTCGCAGTGGGCTGGGACGGCCGGCTTGGGATTTACGCTTCCGTGGGCGCTTGCCCTGCACAAAATTCCAGAGGGTATCGCGCTGGGAGCGATTCTGCGCGCTTCGGTGCGCACCCGGGCCGCTGCTTTCGGTGGCGCCTTGCTCACGGAATCAGCCACCTTACTCGGAGCCGCTTCCGGTTTGGTGATGGCGCCCAGACTAGGTGTGCAATGGCTGCACTATCCGCTGGCAATTGCCGGGGGCTGCTTCTTTTACCTGGGATTTCACGCCGTCCACGCCGAATGGCGTAGACGCAAGACTTGGACCGCATTCGTTCCCGGTGTCACTGGCGCCGCCAGTGCCGCCCTTCTACAGCATGGCGTGCAAATCTTGTTACGATAACCGTTTCTGATCCATCGCCTTCAGGATCAAACCCAGGGCTACCTTTTGCACCAGGAACGCTGTCCCAAAGCTGCAAGCTACCGTAGTTCCGAGAATAACGTAATCGATTAGGCCTTCCATAATCTAGCTTCCTTATCGGCAGTTCGTGATGGAACCAGTAGATGCTGCTCCGCCTTTTTGAAAGCAATCATGCGGCCAAATCTCAGTTCTGAACGGTGATGAAGACGCCTGTCGGCGCCTGGATGCTATTCACTTGCATCGTCACGGGCTGATCGCCGTCGGGCAGGCCGTCCGGAACCTGGACCGCGATTTGATAAAGTCCAGCATTCCCGGGCGTCAGGGTTGCAGTGACAACCTGCGCGGGAATTCCGCCAATCAAAACCGATGGCGGATTCACGACCAGGTAGGGCTGGTCCGAGGGCACTACCTGGCCGGCCGGCACGGCGGGAGTAGTGGGGCCGAATCCCGTGCCCCAGAGCACCACAGTGTCGCCGGGCTGGGCGGGCAAGGTGGTCACGCCGGCGAAGAGACCCACCGGACTGACCAGGTTGCAGTTTGCCGTCGGATCGGTTGGGGCGAAACTCATCCCCAACAAAGTGACTACGCCGGAAGGTGTTGCCGGGGCGCTGGCGACGCCGGTGAAGGGGCCCGCCGAGCTAACCTCCCCGCAGTTGGCCTGGGTCGCGATCGGATAGGGACTCGACCACAGGTACAGGCCGGGGGATTCGGGTTGCAAGGGAATGGTGAAAGAAGCGCTGGCGATGCCGTTATTATTCACCACCAGGCTGACCGGACCGAGTGAAGCGTCGTCGGGCGCCTGGACGGTAATCCGGCTGGGGTCAATGGCGGATACAAATGCCGGATTGCCGTCGATCGTTACACTCACGCCATCCAGTTGGGTGGGGAGTTGGCCGTTGACGATTTCCTCGTTGCGCCAGGAGCGGCTGCTGTTGGCGAGATTCGATCCCGTTATGGTGACCCAGGCGCCGGAGGCCACACTGGGGTCTGAGCTGGCGGCATTCATTACCGATGTGATCGAAGGCGAAGGGGGTGTCGGGGGCGGCGGCGGGGGCGCCGGCGCCGCGGCTGCCAAGGTGTAACGCTGCAGGTAAATATGATCGCCCGTGGTGTTGTTATCGCCGTTGGCGGCGTTTGCAGCGACGTAGACTACCACGCTGCCCACGTCGGTCGCAGGCGGTGTCCAGTCGAACTGGAAGCTCGCCGAATTGCGCACGCCGCTTTGTGTGCCCTTTGTAGTGTGCTCGATGTATTGCAATGGCATCGAAGCCGGGCATGACGTGCCGAAGGACTCAGTTTGAAATGTGGTTTGCGTGCAAGCCAGTTGAGTAAATCCGTCCGAGCCAGGCTTAAAAGTACCGGCCATGACCTTGCTGTTGCTCGATTGCCGGGCCGTCATTTGAAATCCCCAGCGTCGTTGGGCGGAATCGGTAACAGTCACCACCAGATGTTGCGCCACGCCTGGAGTATAGGTGAGGCCGCCCGGGAAAGTGACGGCCACATTACCCGATCCGGACCCGCCGGAATGGCAAGCTGTGCAGCTCGCCTCGCCAGGAACACCGGCGACGCCCGCGTCCGGCCCCTCCGCGTAAGCGAAGAGCAAAATTGGCGCGGAAGCGATTACAGCGATAATGGATTTGTTTACCCTTGTCATGTTTTGTTCGAAGTGTCTAGCAACTGATACGTCGCGACGCGCAAGGCGGTTACCGCAATAACGGCGTGGAGCGGCCTTTCAAGGCGGCTATGCCCGCTTTCGAGCGGGCATTTCGGAAGCCCTCCAATCGCCGGTCACAGAGCGCGTGACCGGCGAAGGTATCGGAAAACGAGGTCGGCTAAGTATGTGATTTTACGTCTACGAGAGATCTGACGGCTTCGACGGTATGTTATGATTGTTTCCTGCGCCTGAAAAGAGGGCCCGTAGCTCAGTTGGTTAGAGCGCTACCTTGACACGGTAGAGGTCACAGATTCGAGTTCTGTCGGGCCCACCACCTAAGCCGTCCGTGACCATCCCTTAAAAGTAGATCTTCACACCCAACTGAATAATGCGCGGGCTGCCGAGGAGCCTGTGCAAACTCGCCGGACCATTTGACGAAACGGCCAATACTCCCTACACTGGATCGGAATTAAACCTAACCAGTAGTAACGGCAGGGACACCTTTCAATCGGAAATTTACCATATGGAAGACTTCTCCTTCGACGTGCATATCTTCAAAGAGGGCGACACATACGTCGCCCACGTCCCCGCGCTTGATGTGTCGAGCTGCGGCGCAACCGGCGATGAAGCGCGGCGGAACATCCGCGACGCCGTGCGCGGCTTCCTGGCATCGAGCGCCGATATGGGAACCCTGGATGAAATTCTCCAGGAGGCAGGTTACGAACGCGAAGGCGAAAAGTGGCGCGCTCCTGAATTCGTATCGGTCGATCGCCTCACGATGAGCATGAAGTAACCCACATGCCCGCCCTTCGGCCGGTGCATTAGAAAGACCTTATCCGTGTCTTTGAACACGATGGGTTTTCCTATGACCGTACCGAAGGCGACCATTTCATCTACGTTAAAGCGGGCGTGCTCCGTACCTCCGGCATGAGCCGAGAAGAATATTTCGAGCTGCTCAAAAGGGTTTGGCTCGGAAGCCAAGCATGCCAGCCACCAGGGCAGGTTGCGTGGCGTCGCTCAGGTTGCGTGCGGTGAGCCCTTAAAAGTAGATCTTCACACCCAACTGAATAATACGCGGGCTATCGGCGGCCGTAAAGGCGCCAAGGTCGCTGTTGATCTGGTTTCCCAAAGCGTCAAATCGCGCGGTCGTATCGAGGCCGGTGAACTGCGTATGGTTGAAGGCGTTGTAAAACTCGAAGCGGAACTGCACGTGAACCACTCGCTAATGGGGAAATTCTTGAAGACGGCGACGTCCCAGTTGTTGACCCCTGTTCCGCAACGGCGGCGGCGTCTTCGGTAGTAGTGGCTTCTGCGTTCGTCATAGTGGTGAATCCTTTGTGCGCTGAGTTTGCGCACCACGATTCATCACTCCGGTTGGGACGAAATGGAAAGGGAATTGTTGGCCGTCGCGGCCATAAATCTCCAAGAGGCGAACGGCTGGCGATGGTGATGCGCCGGTTTCGGCGAGTCGGTGGATCCACGCTTCGCAGCCGACGATCGGATGCTGGTGCGAAGGGGATTTCGCAACATCGATTCCTGGGGGCCGACAGCTAGACTAGAGCGACCGCAAGAAGTTGATGACGTCTTGCCGCTCCCGAGCCGGCAACCTATTGAAACGGTCGATGACCTTATTTGCCTCGCTACCGCGGCTCCTGTGGGCGTCGATAGCCTCCACCAGATTGCTTGTCCGTCCGTCATGGAGGAAAAAGACGCGTTGCCCGACACCCCAGAGCGGAGCTGTTCGGAACTCATCGGGGCCGGCGCCACCTTGGGTGATGCCGTCCGCAAGACCTCTGCCCATGTGGTGAACGAGGACGTCCGAGAAGAGATTCGCAGTCTGGTTGGAAAGCGCGGCGCTCGGGTTCGTCGAGGAGCCGCTGGCAATCATCTTGCCGGTGGTAAACGACGGCGTGTGACAGTGGACACAACCTATCTTTGCGAAAAGGGCCCGTCCATTCACGGTGGACGGCGTGTTGGGCGCCGGAGTGGGCGGGGCCAGCATCCGCATGAAGTCGGCGAACGCCTCGATGTCTGAGAGGACGGCTGTATTGGAGTTGGAAGTGGGCGTGGAGGTAGGCGTGAAGTTGAGTGTGTCCTCGGGCGTGGCGTTGAAGAGACAGCCAGGAGTCTCGTCGCGCTCTTGGGGGAAAAGTTGATTCGTGATCCCCATCTCGACGTTGTATGCCTCGCCCGCGAACATGAGAAGCGACTTGTTTTGTGCCTTCCATCCGAAGCGCGTAATTGTCCCGTCGTTTGCACTCCGGTTCGCATTGCCGCTCAGGTGCGCGTTCGGGTGACCGGAGATGCCCAAACCCGCCTTCAGGGACGCGTTGACCTTCATGTTCGCCAGGATCGCCGAGTCGGAGATTGCTTCGATGAGCCCGGCGCCAAAGACTGGCGTCGGGATGCGGAAAATGATGTTCGGATTCCCACCCTGGCCGGAGAGCGAGTTACCGGAAGGCGCGAAGTTGGGTTGGGAGATGTTGCAACCCGCGGCGTCACTGCGGCCGGTGATGACGAACAGGTTGTGCACACCGCCATCATTAGTCCCGTCCGGATTCCGCTTAAAGCGTGCTTCACGAATGGGACCATTTTGCGTGATGAACCAAGGCGACACGTTTTTTGCCCCACTGAGAGTGGCAACTCCGATCAAGGGGTTCCGCGCAGGGCTCGATCCGCCGGCAGCCGGCTGCGAGTGGCAAGACAAGCACTGGTTGGAGTTGAAGCGAGGCCCAAGCCCATTGTTGTTGCCTCCCGTAACGACCTCGATATCAGCGAACCTGGCGAGCCCGTCTCTAAAGAACGCGTTTTCGTCCGCAGTAAGGCCTTGCAGGGGACTGCCAGCACCTGATGCACCAGCGCGCACTCCAGGATCTGCGGGCATTCTTGCTGTTTGAGCCGACGCGCGAACGCACGACGTTGCCAAAACTGCCGCAACTAATCCGCCAACTTTCTGTCGCGTTGACATGGCGCTTCCTCAGCTTTCTTAAGGACAAATTCACAGCTACCATTTTAGCGCCCGCTGGTGCAGCGGAGGAGTTCGACCGTGGTGGCGCCGGGCAGGTTGCAGTGCGGTGAGCCCTTAAAAGTAGATCTTCACACCCAACTGAATAATGCGCGGGCTGTCGGCAGCCGTAAAGGCGCCAAGATCGCTGTTGATCTGGTTTCCCAAAGCGTCAAATCGCGCGGTGGTATCGAGGCCGGTGAACTGCGTGTGATTGAAGGCGTTGTAAAACTCGAAGCGGAACTGCACGTGAACCGGCTCGCGAATGGGGAAATTCTTGAATACGGCGACGTCCCAGTTGTTGACGCTTGGGCCGCGGATCACCGTCTTGGCGGCGTTTCCGACCGTAACCTACGGCCGGTAGCTTGAACACGCTGGTGTTGAAGTTCTGGCGCTGACCCTTGGGAAGCACCGGATTCCCTCGCAGCGTCGCTGATGAAGGGCATTTCGTTATGTTGCGTTCTGCGGCAGGGGATAGAGCTGAAGCTCTGGCATGGGGCAATCCTTGGCGTTCTCCGTAACGAGCGTGCAGCCGTACGCGATGCAAACCGCCGCGATGCTGGCGTCCTGGAATGAAAGGGTCCGCCCTCGCCTCGCGTACTGCGCCTTAAGCAACCCAGCCTGCTCGGCGACTTCTTCGGTTATCGCGAAGAAGAGAAGGCTCCGCATGAACGCTCGCGTCGGTTTCTCCTCGTGCGGGCGCATACCGGCGTAGATTTCCGTAATCGTAATCGGGCACGAAGCGAGCGGCAGGCCCTCATCTAGGAAGTGATCCACCAGGAGATGCCGATCGTTGCGCTTCCGTGGGGCGTCCACGATGACATTCGTGTCCAGCAGGAGGGACTTCATCTATTGCGGAACTGCTTCTCGAAGCGCGCCTCGGACTCCAGGCGCAATTTACGGACCCAGGCGGCGGCCCCCCGCTTCAGCTCGGGGTGATCCTTGTCCTTCCATGCGCCGGCGGCCTGCCGAAGCGCCTCTTTCTGGCGAGCGATCAGAAGCGCCTTGCGGACCGCCTCCGCGATGAAACGGCTCCGGCTGCGCTTTTCGACCAGGCGATCGAGATCGGCGCGAACATCTTCGGGAAGCGTGATGTGAGTTCGTGACGTGCTCATGATGTGTAACTCTTTGTCGACGGCTACGCTTTTAGTGTACAGCTTCATGTCCACAGTCAAGCCCACGATTCTGGCGGCCTACTCTACAGGCTCTCGACCCGGCATGATAACTTGAAGGATATGCCCCGTCGAATCGGTTCCCTCACTGCTCTACTACTCTTCAGCG
>Ga0210405_10003294_pt1 | contig 15947 bp, 12 predicted proteins | sample IncBWH11MmetaG_FD_155492 | JGI IMG/M metagenome (GOLD analysis project Ga0210405, IMG submission 155492) | Forest soil microbial communities from Barre Woods Harvard Forest LTER site, Petersham, Massachusetts, United States - Inc-BW-H-11-M | ecosystem: Environmental > Terrestrial > Soil >... | reverse complement strand
CCGGACCGGGCGGGAGTCGTGAAGGCGGCAATTCTACGCGCAAATGCCGCACTGAGCGGCGGGCGCGCCGCGCCTCGCGGCGTGCCGTTCAGCCGGTAATGATCTTCAGGCGCTGCGTCCTCGAGGCATCACCGAGCTCGCCCACACGCCGCAGCAGCTCGCGCGCGGCATCGGCCTGCAGCGGCCGGCTCAGCAGGAAGCCCTGTGCATCCTGGCACTCCTGCTCCTGCAGGAAGGCGAGCTGTGGGTAGTTCTCCACCCCCTCGGCGGTGACATGGATGTGCAACGAGCGCGACATGGCGATGATGGCCGCGGCGATGGCGCGATCGTCGCTGTGATCGGTAATGCTGGTGACGAACGAGCGGTCGATCTTCAGCCGATCGACCTCGAAGTGCCGCAGCCGCCCGAAGCTCGAGTAGCCGGTGCCGAAGTCATCGATGGCGAGGGAGATCCCGAGCGCCTTGAGCTCCTTGATCGCCTTTTCCGCCCAGGCCTCGTTCGACATGACGACCGACTCGGTAATCTCCAGCTCGAGCACCGCCGGATCGAGCCTGGTCTCCCGGAGGATCTCGGCCACTTCCTGCGGGTACTCGGCGAGCGCGAACTGCCGCCCCGACACGTTGACCGCCATGCGCTGCAACGGCAGCCCTTCCGTGCGCCAGGCCTGCGCCTGCTGGCAGGCGGCGCGCAGCACCCACTTGCCGATGGCGAGGATCAGACCGGTCTCCTCGGCGACCGGAATGAACTCGACCGGGCTCACCGCGCCGAGCTCGGCGTTGGTCCAGCGCAGCAGCGCCTCGACGCCCGAGATCGTACCGGTGCGCACTTCGAACTGCGGCTGATACTGCAGGGAGAACTCGTTGCGCTCGAGCGCACCGCGCAGCTGCTCCTCGATGGTGAAGCGGTGCAACGCGGTCGTATTCATGGAGACATCGAAGAACGCGAACGTGCCGGGCGCGCGCCGTTTGGCGAAGTACATGGCGAGGTCGGCGTTGCGCAGCAGCGTCTCGGCGTCTGTCCCATCCTGCGGATAAAGCGCAATGCCAACGCTCGGGGTGACGACCAGTGAGTTCGAGCCGATCTGGATCGGCTGGCGCAGCGCAAGAATCAGCCGCTCGGCTATGGCGCCTGCGTCCACCGTGGTGCGCAGATTTGGCAGCAACACCATGAACTCATCGCCGCCGAGGCGGGCAATGTCCCCCGGTCGATTGCCGCCGCCCCCCGGTGCGGATTCGCCGCCGTAGCGCAGTGAGCTGCGCAGCCGATCTGCGACCACACACAGCAGCTGATCGCCGAACGCGTGGCCGAGGGTGTCGTTGACGCGTTTGAAGTTATCGAGGTCCAGGTACAGCACCGCGAGGAGGCCCCCCTTCTCCTTCGCCGCCTGCAGTGCGCCCACCAGGCGGTTGCGCGACTGCTCGCGATTGGGAAGCCCCGTGAGGGTGTCGAAATAGGCCAGCCGCACGATGCGCCGCTCGGCGCGCCACTTGCTGCCGAGCGCGATGGTCATCTGCCGTATTTCGTGCGGATGAAACGGCTTCTGCAGGTAGGAGAGCTTGTCCTCGGGCGGCACGTAGCCGCCGATCTCGCCGGGATCTGCGTCCGAATACGCGGTGCAGATCACGATCTCGACCGCCGGATCGAGCTCGCGGATCTGGGTTGCCGCCCACACGCCGTCGCGGCCCGGAGGCATGCGCATATCGAGGAAAACGACGGCAAAAGGCTCGTTGCGCGCGAGTGCTTCCTTTACCGCCGTGACCGCTGCGTCAGCCTGCTCACAGAACACCGCCTCGAAACCCTTTGCGCGCGTGGCCGCCTGCCGCAGTGCCTCGGTGGGGTTCTTGCGGAACAGGCGGCTGCGCAGCTCGTGAAACCCGGTCATCTCGAGGTTGACCTCGGTCTCGCACAGGATCTGCCGGTAGGCGTCGCGGATCTCCGGCTCGTCATCGACGACCAGTACCCGAATGGGTGTGTTGCGTTCAGCCATGAGGACCTCAGGCGGCTCCTGCCGCGGGCGCAATTTCACGGGCGGTGAGCGGCACCAGCAGGTGCAATGCGGCGCCGCGGCCCAGGCCGTCGCTCGCGGCCCAGATGCTGCCACCGAGGGCGCCGATGGCGTTGGCGCACCAGTGCAGGCCGATGCCGTGGTTGGTTTCCGGAGACTTGGTGGTAAAGCCTTTCTCGAATACGCGCCCGAGATGGTCGGCGGGGATGCCGACGCCGTCGTCGACACATCGCAGGTGCAGCTGCTGTCGATCGGCCTCGTGCACGATCTCGGCGCTCACACGCAGCGTGCCCTTGTCCTTGCCGGCATCGCGCACGGCATCGGCCGCATTGATGATGAGGTTCTGCAGTATCAAGCGCAGCACCGTGCGCGCCACGCGCACGACGCCGAGTTTGCGCACCGACTCATCGGTATCGACCGTGAGGCGCCGCCGGCAGACATCCGGCACGATCTCGAGCGACTGGGACACGAGCTCGCTGAGCCGCACCGGCTCGATGACGTGCTCGTTGCGAGCGGCGCGCAGCTGTTCAGTGAGTGCAGTCTGGATGATGCTCGTCTGGCGAGTGATCAGCGCCACGTCCTCGCGCGCCGCGCGCACCGTGCCGGCCATCTCGCAGCTCGCCAGCCGCAGGAACTCCTCGAGATCCGCTGCGCGCTGTGGATCCGTGCTGCCGCCCTGCAGCTCCGCGAGCGCCTGCTCGCTGTCCTCGGCCGGAGCTGCGCGCAGCCGCTCGTTGAGCGTCGCGAGACGCACGCCGATCGGGGTCATGGCGTTGCCGATGTTGTGCAGGACACCGCGCGCGAGCTCGGCGAAGCCGGCTTCAAAGGACTGATCGACCAGCTGCGTGCGCGACTCGGCCACGCGCTCCACCATGCGGTCGAATTCGCGGGCGAGGACCCCGAATTCGTCGCGCCGCTTCAGGTTGAGCCGCGTGGTGAGGTCCTTGTCCTCGCCGAGTGCCACCGCGTGCCGCGTGACGAGCGCGAGCGGCCTGAGGATCGCGCGGTTGAGCACCACGCCCAGCAGCAGGAGCACGATGATCGCCGCAGCGAGCAGGCAGAGCGAGGCGTAGCTGACTGCGATCCTGCCGCGAGCGGTGATACTGCGCGGCACAGCGACCTGCAGGCGCATGATCGGCCGGCCGTACAGATCGTTGAAGGATCGTGCGATGCGCGTCGTGCTCTCGTCCTCTGCGAGCTCCTCGGCCGGCGACTGCGCGGTGGCAGTCAGCAGCTTGAGATCGGTCTGCGCCTGAGCGCCGAGGTCACGCACGACCTCCGGCGACAGCAGCCGTCCGAGGATCACCATGCCGCGCGCAGGTCCCTGGCCCTTGCCGTTGAGCACTGGCGCGGCGGCCAGCATGAGAAAGCCGCTCTTCGTGCGCAGCAGCCCTGGCAGCGGCGTCGCGGCGTGCAGATCCTGCCGCCAGGGAAAGTCCGTCGGCAGCTCCGAGAGAGAGGTCAGCTCCAGATGCAGCGGTTGCTCGGTCTCCAGATCCATGTCGCCGGCGTGCAGCACATGCCCGTCCTGGTCGACGATCAGCAGCGCGTTGGCGTTGAGCTGCCGCATGGAGAAATTGCTGATGTTGGACGTGACGAACTCCGCGTTGTGGTCCGCGGCGAAGCGGTAGAGCTCGGCCCAGTTCCCCCAGTCGGCGGCCAGCATGGCGAGCTCGTGCAGGGTCCGATCGAGCGCGTAGTTGACGCGGCGCATGGCGGTGCGCGCATCTGCCCGCTCGAGCTCGGCGAAGCTCGGCATGACGACCTGCCGCTCGACCAGCACCTCGGCCCAGACGAGAATGGCAAAGATCGCACCGATGAGCGCGATCACCCTGAGGCGGATGTTCACAACATAAAGCTACGTCGAAACGCTCTTTATCTTCGTGTCCTGGCCTCTCAAAATCGCACCTCCGGCGGACCAATGGCGACACCAGAAGTGACGCCGGTCACATAAACCTCCGGCACGCGGCCGCTGCCGGCGCACCCGGCTGCGGGCTCTGTCGCGCGCCGCCCACGGGGAGAAATTATGAGCAGAGTGTCCAGACGCGAGTTTCTTGCACTGACCGCCGCCGGTGCCGCGATCGCAGGCCCGGCAAGCCCTCCGGCCAACGCGAGCGCACCCGTGAGCGGCCTGAGCTCGCTCACCGGCAACGTGCGGCCGATCGACGCCGAGGAGCACGGCGCGCGGCTCGCCAAGCTGCAGGGGCTCATGCAGCAGCGCAAGACCGGCGCGTTGCTGATCGAGTCCGGATCGACGCTCGAGTACTTCACCGGTGTTCGCTGGTGGCGCTCCGAGCGCACGACCGCGGCGCTCGTTCCTGCCGAGGGACCGGTGGTCGTCGTCACGCCCGCCTTCGAGGAGCCCTCGGTGCGCGAGACACTGAGAGTCGCCGCCGATGTACGCCCGTGGAAGGAGGATGAGAGCCCATTCGCCCTGCTTGCGGGCGCCTGGCGCGATCATGGCCACGGGGGTGTGCTCGCCATCGAGCCGACGACGCGCTACTTCATCCTCGAGCGGGTGGCGGCGGCCGCGACCGCGAAGCCGCACATCGTTCCGGGAGAGGACCTGGTGCGCGCCTGCCGCATGGTGAAGTCACCTTCCGAGCTCGCGCTCATGCAGGCGGCCAACAGCGTTACGATCGCCGCGCTGCGTTATGTGCACGAGCAAATCCGTGCCGGGATGCAGGCCACGGACATCCTCGCACTCGTGATGTCCGCCACCAAGCAGCTCGGCGGCTCGCACGAGTTCACGCTGGTGCTGCTGAACGATGCGAGCGCCTATCCCCACGGCTCGATCAAGCCGCAGGAGGTGCGCGCGGGCTCGGTGATCCTCATCGACACCGGCTGCTCGGTGCACGGCTACCAATCGGATATTTCCCGTAGCTGGGTGTTCGGTGAGATCTCGGCGCGCCAACGGGAGTTGTGGGACACGGTGAAGCGCGGCCAGGAGCTCGCGCTCGAGACCGCGAAGCCCGGCGTTGTGGCCGGGGCGGTGGACAAGGCGGTGCGCGCTTTCTATGAACAGAAGGGCTGGAGCCGCGACTACGGGCTCCCGGGGTTGTCGCATCGCACCGGCCATGGCATCGGCATGGACGTACACGAGCCGCCTTACCTCGTGCGCAACGACACGACCCCGCTGCAGCAGGGAATGTGCTTCTCCGACGAGCCCGGCCTCTACATCCCGGGAGAGTTCGGTATCCGGCTCGAGGACTGTTGGTACATGACCGAGGGTGGGCCGAAGCTCTTCACCGAGCTCGCCCGCTCCATCGATCAGCCGGTGTGAGGCCGGGGAATCGCGAGGCGCCGCCCTTTGCGGACAAACGGCCTTCAAGAGGGCGAGTACGTGAATTAAAACAATAACTTAACTGTGATGGCGCTGGACGCGCCGCTGAGTGGTGGGCGCAGTCGGGTCGCTCGCTCGCGCACCCGACACAGGGATGTACGCCAAGAGTCCTATGTACGGCTTATGTCAACGGAGGTAGAAAAAGACTCCAGGAATTGACGGCACCATGGACCGTCCTTCCTCCTCAAGGAGACCTGTCGTGAGAATTCTTCCGTACCTTCGCACCGGCGCGCTGTGCGCCCTGCTGACTCCCGCGTTCGCACTGGCCGCAGACAAACCGGTCGTTAACGAGAAATTCAGCGATCTGGAACCGGCAATCGAGATGCTGCGCCAGGAGGTTGGCAAGGACCGGCGCGACATCGTGAAGGCCAACATGCTGCTGACCAGCAGCGAAGCCACCCGGTTCTGGCCGATTTACGACGAGTATCGTGGTGAGATGAAAAAGATCGACGACCGCAAGGTGAAACTGATCACCGATTACGCGGCCAACCGGACTTCGATGTCCGAGGACGAAGCGGAGCGGGAGATCCGCGAGCTCCTGAGTATCGAAAAGGACAGGATCTCGCTCAAAGACGACTACATCAAGAAGTTCATCAAGGCGCCACTCTCGCAGCGGACCGTAGCGCGATTCTTCCAGATCGATAACAAGCTCGACGTGGCGGTCGCTGCCGCGCTGGCTGCGAGAGTACCGCTGGCGTATTGACGAGCACTCACCCGCGGTATTGTCCGCGGGTCTCCGGCCGTTGCTCGGACACCGCGCGCCTTAAGGCGCGCGGTGTCCAGCGTGAGAGTCGTGCCTGGACGTGACGCGCGGCGCAAGATACCTCAGGGACTATTTTCCTGCGCCAGCGTCGACTGCAGGTCGAGTTGCGAGGGATCGAGGACGTTGGGGATGTCCTTGCAGGCGACGAGCGTCGCGCCTTTGTAGCGTTCCGTCGGGAAGTATTTCAGCTGCCAGGGACCAAATCCCCAAACATCGAGTCCGGCCTTGAGGTATCGCGCGGCGCGATCGGCCGCCTCGCACTCGTACTGTGAGCGGCTCGCGTGCTGCTGCATGTCCCGCAGCAGCTCGGCGCGGGCCTTGGCTTCAGAGCGCAGCAGGAGCGTCTCCTTGAGGGTCAACGGGCTCCCGGAGCGGTGCGTGCGCCGATGCACCTTGTAGTCCGGATCGGCGTAGGGGTCGACGCCTTCAGGCTGGATGGCGGTGGCTGGCTCGACGGCCGCGGCACCGGCACTCCTGGCGGCCTCATCTGCCGAACCCTGCGCCTGTGCCGCTGCGGCAGTGGTCGCCGAGTCGAGGGTGGTGGCAAGCGTGGTGCTACGGGTAGCCTTCGCGGCCATGTAGTCGCCGAACGCCCAGACGCTGAGGGTGATGAGAGCTGCGGCGGCTCCGATGGGCGCGGCATAGCGGATAAAGCCGCTGACGATGACGTGTCCGGGCAGTGTGCGGATGTGGGTGCGGAGCTCCTCGCGCTGCAGCCAGCCGAGGGAGTGTCTGATGCCATACAGCCCGCTCTGCGCGACGACGAAGCCGAGAGCGGTGCCGATGATCAGTTGCGTCATGCTCATGACCGGTACCGTGTGCGTGCATGGTCTGCCAGGGAAGCATTTTGCGGTGCAGTTCACTCACCATCCGTGAGCAGGTTCACACGCAGCCGGTGGATCTTCCGTGCATACCGCACGCAATCGGGATTGATTCCCCTCGCCTGGCGCCGCGGATGACAACCCGGGGCTTTCGGGGCGAAAATGCCGGGCGCATCGATCCGCACCGTGCTGCAGAACAAGTGAATACCGCGGCGCGGCGGCAATAAACCAGGCTGAGGAGGCCGAGCGCGTGCCACGCAATCCAATCGTCGCTGTCATGCTGTGTGTTGCGATCTGCGGTGCCCAGGCGGCACACGCCGATGAGGGCATGTGGACCTTCGACCACTTTCCTGCGAGCAAGGTAAAAGCCCGCTACGGCTTCGCGCCCGATGAGGCCTGGCTCGACCAGGTACGCAATTCGGCGGTGCGGCTGACGAGCGGCTGCTCCGCTTCGGTGGTCACCAAGGACGGTCTGGTGCTCACCAATCATCACTGCGTGGTCGCCTGTGAACAGACCATGTCGACGGCCGAGCACGACTACGTGGCGCAGGGCTTCTTGACCCATGCACGCGCCGAGGAGCGTCTGTGCCCCGGCATGCAGGCCGAGATCCTGCGGCAGATCAGCGACGTCACGCAGCAGGTGCAGAGCGCCATCGCCGCTGGCGATCCGAAGGATGCGATCAAGTCACGCGATGCCGCCACCGCCAGGATCGCGGACGAGGCGTGCCAGAGTGATGCGACCAGTCGCTGCCAGGTGGTCTCGCTCTATCAGGGCGGGCAATACAAGCTCTACAAATACCGCAAGTACAGTGATGTGCGGCTGGTGTTCGCGCCGGAGTTCGCGGTCTCCTTTTTCGGCGGAGATCCGGATAACTTCAACTTCCCGCGCTTCTGCCTGGACAGCGCCTTCGTGCGGCTGTACGAGAACGGGCAACCCGCGCAAATGACCACTCATCTGAGGTGGCGGCGCAGCGCGCCGGCAGCCGGAGAACCGGTTTTCGTCGCCGGAAATCCCGGCTCGACCAGCCGGCTCGACACGCGCAAGCAGCTCGAGATGCAGCGCGACTGGGAGATCCCCATCCGGCAGCTAGTGCGCTCGGAGCTGCGCGGACGGCTGAGCCAGTATTCGCAGATCGGGGCCGAACAGAAACGCACCGCGGGCGACATCCTGTTCATCCTGGAGAACTCCTTCAAGGCGTACTACGGCCAGGAGCGGGCGCTGCTCGATCCGGAATTCTTCTCCCGGCTCGTGGCGGAGAAGAACGAGCTCCGCAGCCGCGTTACCGGCAGCCCGCAGCTGGCTGCCGAGATAGGTGATCCGTGGAAGCAGATCGATGCCGCCATCGGCAGCTATCAGCAGATCTTCCTCGCTCATGATTTCCTCGAGGTGCGCGCCGGCTCGATTTCGCGGCTTTTCCAGTACGCGCGCTCGCTGGTGCGTGGTGCGGCCGAGCGCGCCCGGCCGAGCGCGGAGCGTCTGCGCGAGTACGCCGACAACAATCTGCCGCTCCTTGAGAAGGAGCTGCTCGACCCGGAACCCATCTACCCCGACCTCGAGCGCATCGGTCTTACGCTATGGCTGCTGAAGACACGCGAATACCTGACGGTGGACAGCCCGCTCGTCCATCATCTGCTCGGCCCCGAATCACCCGAAGCGCTCGCCGAGCGGCTCGTTTCCAGCAGTCATCTCGCAGATCCAAAGGTGCGCGAAGCGTTGTGGCGCGGTGGCGCCCCGGCGGTCGACGCATCGGACGATCCGCTGATCCGCTTCGTACGGGGAACCGACGCCGATGCACGCGCGCTGCGCACGCACTACGACCAGCAAGTCGAGGGGCCCATCACCCGAGGCCAGGAGAAGCTCGCGCGTGCGAGGTTCAAGGTCTATGGCGACTCGGTCTACCCCGATGCAACCTTCACTTTGCGCCTCTCCTACGGGAGTGTTCAGGGCTGGACCTATCACGGGGAGACGGTGGCGCCCTTTACCGACTTCGGTGGCCTGTACGCGCGTGCAACCGGCAGCGAGCCCTTCCGTCTGCCGCAGCGCTGGCTGGATGCGAAGAATCGCATCGATCCCCAGACACCACTCGATGTGTCGACCAACAACGACATCATCGGTGGTAACTCAGGCTCGCCGCTCATCGACCGTGAGGGTCGTGTCGTCGGAGCGATATTCGATGGCAACATCCACTCACTCGGCGGCGATTTCGGGTTCGACCCGCGACTGAACCGTGCGATCGCGGTGCTCACCATCGCGATTGGTCCAGCGCTGCGCAATGTCTATCAGCTGCCTGCGCTCGCCGATGAGCTCGAGGGCAATTGAGGTACCGACGGGAACGCGCCTTTTCGCCGTTTGCAGCTGACCCGAAGGCGCCGCGCCACGGGCTGAAGGCCGGTCGGGTCAGGCGGTCGAGGGCCTTCAACCATCAGTTGCCCGGTGCTCTTGGGCAGCGTACGGTCGCGGCGGACAAACTCACAAGGGGAACAGGGATGAAAACCGCGATCCTCGCGAGCGGACTGCTGCTCGCCGGCTGCGCAAATACCAGCCATGTGCAGGACCTCGGGAACGGCCTGCATGCGGTTACGGCGAGCGCCAACTGGGGTGGTTACACCGGGAGCCGCGAAGAGACCATCGCGCAAGCCAATGACTACTGCGCAAAGTCCGGCGAGACGGCAGCGATCGAAAGTTTCGAGGACAAACCCGGCGTGAGCGCGAAGGGCGAGCAGACCAGCACGCTGTCCTTCAGGTGCGCGGCTCGACCGGTTTTGCAGCTCAAATAACCGATGCCGCTGATAACCAGGTTCGAGCTGGCCGCCTCGAGCTGAGTGGGAATCCGTGGAGAATAGCCCACATGTCGTTGCGCACGGCGTTCATCGTTGCGTTGGCAGCCGCAGGTGTGTGGCAGGGCTATAACAGCTGGCAACTCCGCCCCGTTCATCCAGCTGACGGTCCTATCGCTCTGATCTCATTCCCGAAGACCTCACCGCCGATGCGGCAGCGGCCCGTCAACTCAAGCGTCTGCGCGTCGGTCAGACTGTCCGTTTGACCGGGTATCTGGTGAATGCGATGCGCGATGACGGTGTGTACATCAGGACGTCGATGACACGAAGCGATACCGGGCCCGGCTCGTGCGAGGTCATTCTGGTAGCGCGGGTCGAAACCTTGTGATCGCCAAGGGGATCGCGCAGCAGCTTCACTGCACGACGGCGAACCACGCCGAGTAGATTTTCTCGTAGGTCCCATCCGCGTACATTTCCAGCAGCGCCCGATTGATCTGCTTTCGCAGCGCGCTTCCCACGTCCACCGCGATAGCGTATTTCTGGGGCCGGAAAATGGGCCCGACGACCTGCACGACGCCCTTGCCCTCCTTGCCCGCCCAGTACTGCAGCGTCGCGGCGTCGAATACCACCGCCTGGACCTCGCCGCGCATGAGCATGCGAATCGCGTCCGGTCCATAGGTGACGGTCGTGAACGGCAGGCCGCGCGCAGTCAGATAATCGCCGGCAACGGTCCCTGGCACGCTGGCAATGATCTTGCCGGGCAGATCTTCGGGGCCGCGGATCGTCGATTGCAGGCGCGCGACGGTCTGCGTGGAGGTCACGGTCGCCGTCAGCTGGGCGATCAGCACGACACCGAACAGCCACATCAGCAGGATCGTTACGCGCTTCATCGCCGGTGAGTCGCGGTCGACGTTGAGCGTCGCAACCACCAGCATGGCTCCCCATAGCGCCTCGCCGATGGCCGACAGGTAGCTCCTGCCGGGTTCACGCTTTCTGCGCCGTTCGATGAGCCACAGCACGTTGGCCAGCAGGAAGATGACGAGAATGCCCACCGTCAACAGGTGTCCGATGGCGGTCCAGGGAATCGACTTGACCGTGTTGACGACCCCCGCCTCGTAACGCGCGCGCACCATGATGCGCAATCCGGAATCGAAATACGGCAGCGAGAAGTCGACCCTCTGCTCGCTCTCCGAAGTTATGGCAATGGCGCCGATGGCTACATCGGCAGTGTGACTTTCGAGCGCAGTAAACACCTCCGCGGGTCCGCGGACGATCTGCCAGGTGAAATCCACGTGCATGCGCCGGGCAACTTCATTCCAGAGGCCGACGCTGAAACCCTGCGGAGGGTCGGTGCGCGGAAGAACGAACGGCGGTGGCGATGGTGACGACTCGCAACGACGGCTGCGCGCCGCTCGGAGCCGTGGCAGCACGCAGCGGATACGCCAGGTACAGAAAACAAGCCCACCGCGGCTGCCAGGGCTGCGAGGCAGTTCAGCTGCGACCGCGGAAGGGTGAGCGTCACTGCATGTAGTCTACACGGAGCCGTTAAACATCATCTCCCATAACACGCGGCTCGTCGCACTGACTGCAACATGGCCGACCTGACCGGTCGGCGAGTCAGCGGCCGACGCCCGGCCGCGTCCGGTCCATGACAGACAGCGACTTCTGCTGTGACAGATCGTGTGCGACGTTCGACCGACCGCGGACGGAGTTGCGGCCCCCTGGTGCTCGCGAACACGGCCCGGTCCGAGCACTGCCCGGTTGGTGAGCGGTCAGCGCTTGCTCGAATCGCAAGCCCGCTGCGCAGATAATGCATTCACCGTCGTAGCCAGAACCAAGGAATTCGACACTCCATGCTCATCAATTGCGTCGTTTACCAGGACGGCAGGAAAGTCGCGGAGATCGCAACGGACGAGATTCACGAATACTTACGGCGTCCCAAAACATTCGTGTGGGTCGCGCTGCACGATCCCGCGCCGCCCGAACTCGAGCGAATGCAACAGGAGTTTGGCCTGCATCCGCTCGCAGTCGAGGACGCGCAGCGGGGGCATGAACGTCCGAAGATCGAGGAGTATGGCGACTCTATCTTTGCAGTGCTCCACATGATCGAGCCCACTGACGGCCAATTTCAGGTGGGCGAGGTTGCCATATTTGCCGGTCCGAACTACGTGCTTTCGATCCGCAGCCGCGCCCAGAAAGGCTTTCAGGAGGTGCGCGCACGCTGCGAGCGCGAACCCGAGCTGTTGCGACAGGGGTCCGGCTACGTCCTGTACGCGCTCATGGACGCCGTCGTCGATCGCTATTTTCCCATTCTCGATCGACTGGAAGACGAACTCGACGCCATCGAGCAACACATCTTCGCGCCCGAGGGCTCGCCTCGGGCCAACATCGAAGCGCTCTACGAATTGAAGCAGCGTTTGATGATCATGAAACACGCCGTTGCTCCGCTTCTGGAAGGCGTCTCGAACCTGTCAGGTGGACGGGTGCCGTCGATGTGTGCGGGCATGCACGAGTATTTCCGCGACGTCTCGGATCACCTGCAGCGGCTCAACCAGGCGTCCGATTCCATCCGCGACACGATCGCGACTGCCATCTCGGTGAACCTGGCGATGATCACCCTGCAAGAAAACGAGACGATGAAGCGTCTCGCCGCGTACGCCGCGCTCGTGGCCGTTCCCACGATGATTGCGGGCATCTACGGCATGAACTTCCAGCACATGCCGGAGCTCTCGTGGCGCTATGGATATGAGCTGGCATTGCTCGTGATGGCCGCGCTGGATGGATACCTGTTCTATCGTCTACGCAAAGCAAAATGGCTCTGAGCCTCGAATTAGGCGCGGTCGCGAGGCCAAGACCCGGCGGCGCGCCCGCGGAATCCGCGCTGACCTGTCACCTGGCAGTGTGACCCCCGTCACATTGCCGCCACAGATCAAACCTGAACCTCGGCGATGCGGGATGCGCTAAAATCCATGGTGTGAGCGACACCGCTCACCTCGGAACCATGAGCGGCGAAGCGCGATTTCCAGCAATCCGTTGGGGACGATAGCGTGCATCGCATTCCTGGTGCGCTCCGCAGGCGAGTACACGTTGATGTAATCGGAACCAACGCTTGACCGGCAGTTTCAATCCCCTGAGCAGCCTTGCCGCGCGCTGTCGCAACGTCCACTCGGTCACTGCGTGTGTGGTCCGAGCGGCGACCGTCGCTCGCCATATTGCTGATGCCTGAGATGTTGCCGGCCGTAGTGATCGGCTCTGGCCTCGGCGCACTCGGAGCGCTGCGATTACTGCGTCGTGCCGGGATCCCGGTTTATTCGCTGAACGCGGCCCCCTCGTTCGAGTCCCGCTCCCGCTGGTTCCGTCCGCTTCCCGGTGTGCGCGAAACGCTCGCCGACGGGGCCCCGCTCGCGCACGTGCTGGAGGCGAGTTCGCTGGAGCGCGCGGTGCTCCTTGCCTGCAGCGACAGCCTGCAGTCGGCCGTGTCCGAGCTGCCTCCAGCGCTCGCCGCACGTTTCCCGAGCAGCACTGCGTCTCCGGCGATCGTGAGTCAGCTCACCAGCAAGGCCAAGTTCGCGACGCTGCTCCAGGCGATTAACGTGCCCCATCCGCAGACATTGATTATCGATGGCTCCAGTTGTCTTGAGCGCTTCGGCGCCCTGCAACACGGTGAGGCGTTCCTCAAGCCGATCGATTCGGCGAGTTTCACAGGGGACTACGGTGTCAAGGCGTTCTGGGTGCGCGACCTGGCGGATGCTCGCGTGCAGCTCGCACGCGTCCAGAAGGACGGCCACGGCGCAATCCTACAAGAGTACGTGCCGGGGCCCGCCTCGAATCACTTCCTGATCGATGGTTTCGCGAGCGCCAACGGACAAGTGCGCGCACTGTTCGCGCGCCGGCGGTTGCGGATGCACCCACCAGATTTCAGCAACAGCGCGCACATGATCAGCGTGCCACTCTCTGAGGTCGAGCCGGCGGCGCAGGCACTGCGCGCGATTCTCGCGGCAATCCGGTTTCGAGGCATTTTCAGCGCAGAATTCAAGCTCGACGCACGCGACGGGATCTTCAAGATCCTCGAAATCAACGCTCGCATCTGGGTCTTCGTCGAGTTCGCCGGTCGCTGCGGCGTGGATGTGTGCACCATGGCCTATCGCGATGCGTTGGGCCTGCCGCTGAGGGACGTCACCGTCTACCGCAGCGGCGTGCGGTTGGTGTCACCGTACGATGACCTCGCGTGGGCGCATTACGCGTGGTCGAACCGGCAGCTGCATGTGCGTGCATGGCTTCGCTCTTGGTTCGGCGCACAGCAGCCTCTCTTCAACTGGACTGACCCGGCTCCGTCGCTCAGGGACTGGTGCGAAATGTCGTACCGAGCACTGCGACGCCTGGTGCGCCGCCGGCTCCGGTTGTCAACCGATCAGCCCGAATGGCCGGTTGACACCGGCCAGGGCGACCGGTAGCGGCGCATTGCGCGCGCTACTGCATGAGGACACTAAGCGTCACAACCCTGCGACCGGAGGAGTTCGCCGCGTGGGGGGAGTTCGTCAGCCGCTCACCTGGCGGAAGCGTTTACGCGGAAGCTGATTACCTGGAGGCTCTCGCGGCAGCTACCGGCGCAAGTTTTCGCATACTCGGCGTCCGGCGTGCCGGGGTCCTGGTCGGTGGGGTCGCCTTGTATGAAACCCGATCGCTCCTGCGAGGCCGCCATGCCGGTCCGCGTCTGCTTCTGTACTACCACGGTCCGTTGTTCTCGCCATATGACGGAGCTTATCCGTCGCAGGAAACCTCGCGCGATCTTGAAATCCAGGACGTGCTGCTCGATTACCTGTCGTCGCTCCGATTCGACAGCATGATCCTGAAGAGCCGCAGCACAGTCCGCGATGTCCGCATATTCCTGCAGCGCGGGTGGCAGGCGTCGCCGAGCTACACGTACGTCGTCCCGCTTACGGACCTGGCGCAGCAGTGGCAGCACGTCGAAGGGAACCTCAGGCGGCTGATCAAGCGTTGTACTGAGGTCGACGGCCTGCGCTTCACGGACGATGAGGACTTCGATTCTTTCTTCCGATTGCATGCGCTGACACTCGGCCGCCGCCGCATTCCCACCTACTTGCCGGAAGGAGCGTTCCGTCGCTTCGTCGAGCGGGTGCGCGCTGCGGGGATCGCGCGGCTACACCACGCAAGGCTACCGGACGGAAAAGCCATCGCTTCGCAGCTCGTGCTGCTCGGCAAGCATCCTGTCACTCACACCGTTTGCGCCGGGATGGATCCAGACTACAGTCGCCTGGGGGCATCAGCGTTTCTGCGCTGGCGCGGCTTCGAGGCGCTCGCCGCACTCGGCTATAAGGCCAACGACCTGACAGACGCAGCATTGAACTCCGTCACCCACTTCAAATCGCAGTTCGGCGGGAGCCTCGAGACCGCGCTTGTCCTCGGAGCGCCGCCATCGCGCCGCGGGCGCGCGGGGCAAGCAATCGAGCGCATGCTGAGACTGCCGCGCGCGGCTGGGGGACGGTTGCTACGGGCGTTCGGCCGAGCCGGGACACCATGACCGATTTCGCGGGCCCCGCGGCGGCGGCGGCGATACGAAGCGCACTCGAGCGCTGCAATGCCGCTGTGGCTTTTGGACTGCCGGGCGGCCCCAACCAGGTGCTGTTTAAGGCCCTCCGCAACGCCACTACGCGTTTGATCGTGCCGACGCATGAACTGGCTGCGGCATTCATGGCCGGTGCCTATGGACGTATCGACGGCCGGCCCGGAATTCTGTTGACCATCCCGGGTCCTGGATTCGCTTACGCGCTGGCTGGGATTGCCGAGGCCTGGCAGGACTCGGCGCCACTCGTGCACATCGTCCGCGCGCCACCCGAGGGCCGACATCCACGACATCGTCATCAGGCACTCGATCAGGCCGCTATCGTTCGTCCGATAGTCAAAGCTCTTTTCGGCGTGAGCGAGCTCGCACAGCTCGGCGAGACGGTTTGCACGGCATTCGAAACGGCGCGCAGCGGCGAGCCGGGGCCGGTCGTCGTGCAACTGGGGGGAGCCGCCGACTGGCCAGGCAGTGTTTCGGATGCCGCTCCAGCCAACGCAGCCGCAGCACGAGCTATATGGGGACGCATCCATCAGGCGCGCAAACCCGTCCTGCTCCTCGGTCAAGGGTGCACGCGCAGTGCCGCGGTGATCCGCGCCTACGTCGAGCGCTCCGCAACGCCGGTGTTCACTACGGCATCGGGGCGCGGAGTCATA
>Ga0210405_10003291_pt1 | contig 15957 bp, 14 predicted proteins | sample IncBWH11MmetaG_FD_155492 | JGI IMG/M metagenome (GOLD analysis project Ga0210405, IMG submission 155492) | Forest soil microbial communities from Barre Woods Harvard Forest LTER site, Petersham, Massachusetts, United States - Inc-BW-H-11-M | ecosystem: Environmental > Terrestrial > Soil >... | reverse complement strand
AGTTGGCCGAAGCGTTCGGGGGGCCAGCATTTTGAGCGCCAGCCGCCGCCCGGACTTAAGACGACATAACGATCCAGGCCAAGTTTCTGTAGATAATCGCGGATGCCACAGTCATCCACTCGGGGGACATGCAAACTGAATGGCACGACCGGCTTAGCCGCTCCTGCGCGTGCTGACAACTCTCCATTTTGATCGGCGATATGGATCGAGGTGCAACGAACTTTGTCGGTGTAGAGGAGAGGAACGCCAAACTCGCGAATGGTTTCCGAAGAAAAACCAACTCTACGCTTGATACCACCGAAAAAAGGCAGCGCAGCGGATTTCCACAGGCCTTGATAATCGATTGCCGCGTCCCAGCGAGAGCCTCGTAGATCATCGATGGTCTTGCGCAGCGAATGGAAGGAGCGGGTTTCGGTTGTCCAGACTTGCGAGGCCAGCGCGCTGCTCTCGACTAATAGCTTCCAGCGCGGATGCGTTAGCCAGGCGATTTCCGATCTTGGGAAAGCTTCTCGTAAGCCGGCAACAGCGGGAAAAGTGTGCACGATATCGCCGAGAGAACCCAAACGCACAACCAAAAAGCGCGGATCAGGCATGCGGAGCCTTGCGGACGGATTCTAAAAGGTCGCGCGTGGAATGTTCTTTTGGATCGCCAACGATCGCTACTTTGATGCCGAGACGATTGGCCGTTGCGCGCTCTGGAACCGTTTCGGCCGTGTAGTCGGTGCCTTTGGCGTGCACGTCAGGGCGGAGGTCTTCAAGCAGAGACTTGACGTCAGGCTCACTGAAGAGGAGGACGTAATCAACGGGGCGAAGCGCAGCGACAAGGAGGGCGCGGGCGTTCTCATCGAGAATGGGGCGGCCGGAACCTTTCAGTGCCGAGACACTCGAGTCCGAATTGACGCCGACGACAAGAACGTCGCCTTCGAGACGCGCGCCTTCGAGATAACGAACATGGCCGACGTGAAGCGTATCAAAACAGCCGTTGGCGAAAACGACGCGTTGAGCGCGCTTTTTATGCTCCGCCAATTTACCACGGAGACCTTCGCGCGTGACGATTTTGGATTCAGCGCGGCGCATGAGTCAGGAGGCAGCCCCGCCGGCCTCGTGGCGAATGGCAGCGAGAAGCTCATCGCGCGTGACGGTAGCTGTGCCGCGCTTCATCACGACGAGACCGCCGGCGATGTTAGCGATATGCGCGGCTTCGAGAGGAGAAGCGCCGCAGGCCAGCGCGAGGGTATAGGCCGCAAGGACCGTGTCGCCGGCACCGGTGACGTCGACGGCTTGATCGCTGCCGTGGACAGAAATTTGCGTCTGGCGGCCGCCGGGCTCGAACAGCGCCATACCATGGCGCCCGCGAGTGACAAGAAGGGCGCGGAGTTTCATTTCAGCGAGTGTGGCGGCGCCGCAGCGCGTCAACTCGGAAAGATTCTGGCCGATGGAAACATGATGAAGGGCTTCCAGCTCCGCTTCGTTGGGCGTGGCCGACGTGATGCCCGCTTTGGCGTAGCCGTGAAGACTGTGCCGTGCATCGAGAGTGACGGGTGGTTCATTTTTGTTTTCCGAGATGGCTTGGCGAACTAGTGCGGGCGCGGCGACGCCGAAGCCGTAGTCGGAGACGGCGAGGGCATGCGCGGAACGAAGCTTCGCTTGCAACTTTGCCTGTAGTTTTTTGTGGACGGCTTCGGGTAACGGCGATTGCGGCTCGCAGTCGACGCGGAGAACCTGTTGGCCGACGGTGTGCGCCCAGCCGGCGAGAATGCGGGTTTTTGTGGGAGTCGTCCAACCTTTTACGCGGAAGATACCTGAGACTTCCACGCGTTTGCTGCGAAAATAGGCGATGAGCGCATCTCCCGCACGATCGTCACCGACTGCACTGATGGGAAAGACATGTGTACCGAGAGCTGCAAAATTGTTAGCAGCATTGGCGCCGCCGCCCGGAATGAGATGCGTTTCGCGATGACGAAGAATCAGTACAGGTGCCTCGCGCGAGACCCTTGAAATTTCGCCAAACTGAAATTCATCAGCCACAAAATCGCCGAAGAGAACAACCGTCTTCGAAGAGAACTGTTCTACGTAGTCCGCGAGGGCGACGAGATCGACGGACGATGACGGGACGTTCTTCTTCGCGACGCGCTTCATTTCGTTGGCCTTAAGATCCAGTGAACGGCATCGGCAAGGTCGGCGGCGACGAAATCAGGCTGAAACTCCCACTTTGCGGCATTCCAAAGATATTCGCCTTCGCCGTAACCGGTACGCACGAGGATACCGCACGCGCCTGCACGGCGGGCCAGCTCGATGTCTCCGTGACGATCGCCGACGACGAAAGAGCGATGCAAGTCGATGGCGTGCTCGCGGGCGGCGCGCTCGAGCATGCCTGTCTTTGGCTTGCGGCAGTCGCAGCCGTCGGCCGAAGTGTGCGGGCAGTAGTATACGGCGTTCAGATGGGCGCCCGCGGCTTCAAGTTGCTGGATCATGAGTTCATGGACCGTGTGCACAAGGGATTCCGGAAAATAGCCGCGTCCAACTCCGGATTGATTTGTTACCACAATTACGGGCATCCCGGTTTGATTCAAGCGGCGAATGGAATCCGCGACACGCGTCAAGATACGAAATCGGCTGACGTGATTCAAGTAGCCGACTTCTTCGGAGATGGTTCCGTCGCGATCGAGGAAAATCGCAGGCCGGAACGCGGGGATTTCAGGCAGGGTGCACCTCCCTTGGCGCCATCCAGACGCGTGCGGCTGCTTCGACGGCATCTGGAGTAATGCGGGTCATGCAGCGGTGATCCGTCGGGCAGCGTCGAAGAAAGCAAGGGCTACAGTATGGTTTTTCTTGAACAATGCTGCACCGAGGCGTGACGGGTGCGGTGCCGAATGGATCGGTCGGGCCGAAGACAGCCACGACGGGGAGTCCGACTGCTGCGGCGACGTGCATCGCACCGGAATCATTGCCAATGAACAAATGGCACTGCGAGAGTAACGCGGGTAAATCGTCGATGGCGGTTTTTCCAGTGAGATCGATCGGGGGGAAGCGCATGCCCGCGGCGATGGCGGACGAGACGGGTGCTTCCGCGCGCGTGCCGAATAGGATCACGTCGACACCTGGTTGCTGCACCTGAAGACGATTCGCTAGTTCGGCAAAGCGATCGGGCGGCCAGCATTTCGCTGAGCCATAGGAGGCACCTGCCCCGATGGCGATTCGGAAGCTGTCAGGTCTCACAACATTGGACAGAAGAAACTCGGCGGCGCGCCGGCGAGTTTCTTCGGGTACATTGAGGGTGATGAAGAATTCGTTCGGCAGAGTATCGAGCCAGCCGGCGCGGCGAAGCAATTCCAGATAGTAGTACTGTTCATGCGAGGGAATTTCGCCGGGCTTAGGAACGGGCACGGCTTTTGTGAGGAGAAGGCTGCGGCCGTCGCGCGCATAGCCGATGCGCTCGGGAATTCCTGCACGCCAAGCAAACCAGGCAGCTTCGAACGCGTTTTGGAGCAGTAGAGCGACATCGAATTTTTGCGCGTGGATTTCGCCCACCATGTCGCGTTTGTAATCAACAAATATCATGTTGTCGCAGACCTGCTGATTCTTGTAGAGGAACGCAACGTAGGGCCGGGCAAGAATTGTTATCTCTGCTTCCGGGAAGCGCGTGCGAACCGCCCGCAGAGCTGGCAACGCCATGATGGCATCGCCAACCCAATTGGTAGCGCGAATGAGGATCTTCACGCCGGCGCTCCGTGCGGCCACTGTAGCTTTCGTTCCAGTGCCGCCAGGAATTCGTTCTCTGCGGCAAGTACGAAATCGATCACCGCGAAGAACATGGGGATCGCCGGGGCGTCTATTCCATGCAGGTTTTCCGCATCTTTTTCTGTGGTGACAAACGCAATAGCCCCCGCGCTCTGAGCCGCCTCTTCCAATCGCCGAAGGTCAGCTACCGCATACCGGTGATGATCCCGGAAGATACGTTGTCCGGCAACGGGAACGTGCCAGCGACTCAGATCATCGAAGAACGCCTGGGGATTGCCAATCCCGCAGAAAGCAAAGAACGGACCATGGCCGATCTCGCTCAGATACTTGAGCTCGACAGCGCCGCCATAACGACGAAAACCCAAAAGCCGCGTCTGCGAATAAAATATGGAATACTTGTGAGAATCTCCCGCTTCGATGTCGAGGCGCTCGGTTTTGCGAGTGACAATCAGGATGTCAGCGCGGCGGCTGGCGGAAATGGGTTCGCGGAGCGCTCCCGCCGGAAGAAGCCACTGATCCTTAAGTTTGCGTGAACCGTCAAACATCACAATGTCGAGATCGCGGGCTAGCGGGAGATGCTGAAAGCCGTCGTCAAGCAGAAAAACGTCGACGGCCTGCTGCTGCTCGATGCGATGTCCCTCGCCAAAACGATCTTTGCCGACGCCGAACGTGACCCGTCCCTGCAGGCGATGCTTCATCAGCTCGATTTCGTCGCTCGTGCCGCCGGAACCGCGATAACCGCGGCTCAGAATAGCGACGCGCTTCCCTTCCGCGAGAAATTTTTCTGCGAGCCACAAAACCATGGGTGTCTTACCCGTGCCGCCCACAGTCAAATTGCCGACGCTAATCACCTTGGCGCGCAGGCGCCGCTGCTTCCGCCAGCCTTGCTCATAGAGCCAAGCGCGCAACCGAACGTAGCCGCCATATAAAACAGAAAGCGGCCAGAGCAGGACTCGCGCCAGCAGCGGAAGCTTCATCCATTCTCTCGCGCAGCGCCTTTGAGGTGCCGGGCAATCTCGGCGATGGCACGATCGGTGGCGCCGCGGCTGCTTTCGACAAGGTTGCGCGCGGTCTCGCCCATCCGCGCCGCCCGCTCCGGATTGCGCGTGAACTCAATCCAGGCAACGCCCGCGTCCTCCGGACTCTCCACCTGGACGGCAGCACCAGCACTCGTGAATCGAGCGGCAATTTCCGCAAAGTTTTCCATGGACGGCCCAAACACCGGAATTTTTCCAAACGCCGCGGGCTCAAGGATGTTGTGTCCGCCACTCGGAACGAGAGAACCGCCAACGAAAGCGCCGTCGGCCACGCGATAAAGCGATGCGAGCTCGCCGATGGTATCGAGGAGAATCACGGTCACATCGTCAGGAATCGAAGGCTCGCCGTTTAGATCGCCATTTTGCGAAGGCCCGGGAACCGGAAGTTGCGAACGGCGAATGAATTTGCGATGGGATTCATCGATGAACTCGGCAGCGGACTCAAAGCATTCCGGCTTGCGCGGTGCTAACACCAGGAGCGCTTTGGGATATTCCCCTTGCAGCGTACCAAAAGCAATTAGTGCGTACGGTTCCTCGGTCGCAACCACGCTTCCCGCGACAATGATAGGTGAGCGCTCGCGCCGCTGCGCTTCCGCCGCAAGCCAGTTCGAGATGGGCGTTGGCGCGGGAAGTTCCAAATCGTATTTCAGATTACCGCTGACCCGCACGCAATCGGCCGGAACGCCGAGAGCGCGAATCCGCTCCGCGTCCTTCTCGCTCTGCATGAGAAAAGCAGAGGCATTCGAAAGAGCACGCCGGAGAAATGGCCGCAGGAAAAATCCAAAGACGCCGAGAAACCGTTGATAACGAGCAAAGGAACGATCCGAAATGCGGCCACTGACAAACACGACGGGGACGCTACCGCGCTGAGCTTCGCGGAGGAAGTTGGGCCAGATCTCCGTCTCGAGAACAATGACGATCGAGGGCCGAACCGCCCGCATGACTCGGTGAACACAGAGCGCCCAATCCAAAGGAAAGTAGAAAATAGCATCGGCAAAAGGCATGCGTTCGCGAGCTAAAGCTTGGCCTGTCAAAGTTGTCGTGGAGATGACCAGAGGGCGCGATGGATAGGCTTGCTTCAATCGCCGCGCAAGAGTGACGCCGGAAAGCACTTCGCCAACGGAGACAGCATGAATCCATATAGCGCCAGCGCGGTTTTCAGGGAGTTTGGCGAGAGTAGGAAACGAAAAACCGAGGCGCTGGCCAAGATTCGAAAAGTATTTGCCATGCCGCAGTCCTTGCACAAGCCAATAGGGCGTGAGCAGCAGGGCGGCAAAGCCCATGAGCAGGCTATAAATAAAATACACTAAACGTGGCTCCGGTCTCTCTTCCGCACCGCTGCGATCAGGCGGTGCGGGCAACCCTGCACTTCCCCTAGGAATCGAAGGCGTCGAGATGAGAAAGGACTATTATAACCCGATGCGAAACCTAGCCGTTATAGTTCCCTTTCTTGCGGCCACACTTTTTTCCGACGGACAAGCCGCCCAACAGCAACCGACTACGCTGAGGGCGGCAGCACTCGAATCGCATGAGGGCGTAACTATTTCCGCTCAGCCCTGGACAGATGCGGCGAATTACAAAGCAAGATTTCCAAAGAAGTCGCCGCTTGCGGCAGGCATCGTGGCGATCGACACGATCATTCGCAACGACTCGGACGACAGCATGAAAGTTGACCTCGAGCAAATCCGCCTGAATGTAACGGTGTCTGAAGACAACCGTCAGGCGCTGCGTTCTCTGACGGCCGACGATGTAGCCGACGTGGCGACGGAGTCGAAGAAAAAGGATCCTTCCGCGACACACAGACCTCCCTTTCCGATTCCCACTGGTCCAAGAGTCGGCCGCGATAAACACTGGGTGGAGATGCAAAAGGCTGCAGCCGAAGCCGCAGTTGCCAGCAGCATCGTCGCTCCTCATCACTCCGTCCAAGGACTGCTTTACTTCGACCTGCAAGGACAACTCGATCTGCTCAACACGGCGCATCTCTACATCCCGAATGTGCGGGCGCTGGAAAAGAATCACCCGCTTGTGTACTTCGAGATCGACCTCAGCCGGCCGGGCGGACGCTGAACTCCGATTGCACTTCGCTGCGGGCACATTCTTACCGAATGCTGGAGAAAAATCCTGTAATTTGCGCGAGTCCGCGCAGTCGGCTACCATCACAAGGCAGAAAATCTCCGACCATTGCGGGCCCATGTTGAATCTCCTCGACGAACTGAATCCGGAACAGCGCCTGGCGGCAGAAACTGTAGAAGGCCCCGTGCTCATCCTCGCCGGAGCCGGAACAGGTAAGACGCGCGCTATCACCTTCCGCATGGCCAACTTGATTTCCAAGGGCGTGCCCGCCGAAGCGATCCTCGCGGTCACTTTCACCAACAAAGCCGCGGAGGAAATGCGCACGCGCGTGTCCGATCTCCTGCTGCGTTCTGGAGTCCCGCCAGCGCAACCCTGGCTTTCGACCTTTCACTCGCTTTGCGCGCGGCTCCTCCGGCGCGAGGCCCCGAGCGCGGGCTTGCCCCGAGATTTCGCGATTTACGATGATGACGACCAGCTCTCCGCCGTGAAGCTGGCCATGACCAAGCTGGCAATCGAGGACGACAGCCTTACGCCGCGGAATATCCTCAGCAGCATCAGCCACGCGAAGAATCATGGGAAGTCGCCGGAAATGATGCGCGGCGAGGCCATCGGCCAAGACGGGCGGCGGGCGGCGGATGTTTTTGCGGCCTACGAAAAACTCTTGCACCAAAGCAATGCGCTGGATTTTGACGATCTTCTTCTGCGCTCGGTCCGCCTGCTTCGTGAAGTGCCGGCGGTCCGCGAAAAGTGGCAAGCTCGTTTTCAGTACATCCACGTCGATGAATACCAGGACACCAACCGCGTCCAGTACGACTTGCTTCGCCGGTTGACCGGGCCAAAACACAACTTGTGCGTCGTCGGCGATGAAGATCAGTCGATCTATCGCTGGCGCGGCGCGGATGTTTCGATTTTGCTGAGTTTCTCGCGAGACTTCCCCGGCGCGCGCGTCGTGAAGCTGGAGCGTAATTACCGCTCGACACAGAATATTTTGGACGCCGCCGGCGCGGTCGTTCGGAACAACCCGGAACGCCTTGGTAAATCGTTGAGCGCGACAAAAGGAACAGGCGCCAACCTTCGCTATTTCGAGGCGCGCGATGCCCAGGGCGAAGCGGAATTTGTGGCCGGAGAGCTGGAACGAATTTTGAACGACGACTCCGCGCAGACCTGCGCCGTCGAGTACCGCACAAATTTCCAATCGCGGGCCTTTGAAGAGGTCTTCCGACGGCGCGGACTGCGCTACAAACTGGTCGGAGGCTTCAGCTTTTACAATCGGGCCGAAGTCAAAGATGCGTTGGCTTACGTGCGGCTGGCCATGCACCCGGAAGATGATATTTCGCTGCTGCGAGTGTTGAATGTGCCGCCACGCGGTATCGGGAAGACCACGGTTGACTCTCTGAGAGAGACCGCGCGCGTAGACGGGACTCCTCTCTGGACAGCCATTGAAAAATTCGTATCCGGGGCAGCGGCCGGCCGCGCGGTGACGCCGTTGCGTTCGTTCCAAGAATTGATTGCCAAATTAGAAGAAGCATTGGCGACGAAAGAGCCGGCTGAGTTTCTTCGCACTGTCCTGGTAGAGAGCGGCTACATGGACATGCTGAAAGACCGCAACACTCCCGAGGATGTCGCGCGGCTAGAGAACCTCGAGGAACTAACGCGGGCGGTTGCCGAAAGCATGGAAGAGGGCGAGGAATTCACGGACTTTTTGGACGCGGCGGCGCTGGTAAGCGACGCGGATTCGTTCGAGGGTAAGCCCGGCGTAACGCTCATCACGCTGCACAGCACCAAAGGGCTGGAGTTCGATCATGTCTTCTTGACGGGGATGGAAGAGGGTATCTGCCCACATGGCCGCTCGTTGAACGAAGAAAAAGGGATTGAAGAGGAGCGGCGCCTGGTCTACGTCGGCATGACGCGAGCGCGCACTTCGCTGACGCTCACGCGGGCCGTCTACCGGCGTATTTTTGGCAACGAACAACAGTTGCGGGCATCGCTGCCTTCGCGCTTCCTCGCAGAGATCCCCAGTGAGTTAGTGGAAACGGTTCGAGGCTCGATGGCCGAGATCGGCGAAAAACGCCGTTACGAACCCGACCCCGAGTATTCGTACTCCGCCGACGAGTTTTTGCGGCGCGTTCGCGGCAAACCGGAGCCGGCAGTGGCAGCACCCAAGCCGGCCCGAACGGTAAGTTCGTTTGGCAGGCCCGCCGCGAAACGCGGCGCCAACGCCGATCCCATGCTCGGCCGAAAGGTCCGCCACGCAACCTACGGAGTCGGCACCATCGTCGGTGTCGAAGGTGATGAAGAAGACCGCCGCGTCTCCGTAAGTTTTCCGGGTCGCGGAACAAAAAAGTTTATCGAACGCTACGCGCAGCTTGAACCGGCCTAGACGCGTGCCGAGTTCTCGGCAAAGTTCGGGGCACACTTTGTTGCGTAACGTGGCATCTCGGGGTAAATTGAGCCAGGCAATCTTTCCTGAACGGCATTTCCGGTAATTCCAGGCTTCCGGTTTGCCCGGAGGCGATCGGAGAGCATGGGTGGGATCACATCTCCTGCGCTGCAAGAGTATCGACCAACTTCTGTCGGACTCGGAAAACCAGGAAACGCGATTAAAGAAATCCCTCGGATGGATCAGCCTGACTTCGCTCGGCATTGGTGCCGTGATTGGCTCCGGAATCTTCACGGTCATTGGCACCGCGATTGCCGGACAGAAGATGCAGGCCAGTTCCATCCTGAATGCTCCCCTGCTGGAATACCTGATTTACCACTCGCCTTCGTTTGGGCGGCCCGGCGCCGGCCCCGCAATTGCGCTTTCCTTTGTTTTGGTGGCCATCGTTTGCGGTTTCGCCTCCGTCTGTTACGCAGAACTCGCGGCCATGATTCCCATCGCAGGCAGCGCCTACACCTACACGTACGCCACGATGGGCGAACTCGTCGCGTGGATCATCGGCTGGGACCTCATCCTGGAATATGCGGTCAGCAACATGGCCGTCAGCGTTGGCTTTTCAGCTCACATGGTGGACCTGCTTGACTGGTTTGGCGTCCATCCAAACCCGCGTTGGATCGTCCCCGCGTATCTGCCAAGCGGACTATCCGACCTGCAAGGGAATACGCTTTACGCGCCGGGCTGGCACTTCGGCTTCAACTGGCCCGCCTTCATCATTGTGATGATGTTGACCATTATTCTCGTCCGTGGAATTCGCGAGTCCGCGGAAGCCAATAACATCATGGTGTTTTTGAAAATCGTAGCCATTCTCGTCTTTATCACCTTCGCGATGCGGTTCATCCACCCCGCTAATTGGCACCCCTTCGCCCCGAACGGCTGGCCAGGAATTTTGACGGGCGGCTCGATCGTTTTCTTCACCTACATCGGATTTGATTCCGTCTCGACAGCGGCCGAAGAATGCAAGAATCCGCAACGCGACTTGCCCGTCGGCATCATCGCCACCCTCGTGATTTGCACGCTCCTCTACATCGGCGTCGTGGTAGTCCTCACGGGCCTTGTCCCCTACCAAACTCTGCTCGACGACGCCGCACCCGTCGTAAATACCATGAAGCGTCTGCATTTTGGCGGCGTGCGGCTCGTGGTCTTAATCGGCGCCCTGATGGGTATGATCTCATCGCTCCTCGTCTTCCAACTCGGCCAAGCCCGCGTGTGGTTCGCCATGTCTCGCGATGGACTTCTGCCGCGAATCTTTTCACGAGTGCATCCGAAGTTCTGCACGCCTGATTTTTCCACGTGGATGGCCGGCTTCGTCGTTGGCATCCCGGCGGGATTGCTCGATATCGGCACGCTCGCTGATCTTTCCAATATCGGCACGCTCTTTGCCTTCGCTCTAGTTGCGGCTGGCGTGCTAATCCTCCGATATCGAGAGCCAGATCGCCACCGCGCCTTCCGCGCTCCTGGCGGGCCTCTGGCGCCAATTGTGACCATCCTGACGTGTGTTCTGCTTATGGCCGGGCTGCCGATTACGAACTGGATTCGCTTCTTTGTCTGGATGGCCATTGGCCTCGTGATTTACTACAACTTCGGCCGGAAGCGCAGCACGCTCCGGGCAGCAAACGCGAAATAGAGGAATTGAAGATGCGGCGGGGGATCTCCAGAGAAGCACAGATACGAGCGGGCCTTCTGCTCATGTTCGCGGCTACTGCTGCGCTCCTCCCGCAGCGCGCCGCAGCTTGGGGGCGCAACGCTCACAAGCTGGTCGTCAACCAGGCCATCGATACTTTGCCGCAGGACATTCGTGGTTTCTTCGAATCCTACCGCGCGATTCTTATCCAGCACGTCATCGATCCGCTGGATGCCGTCGCAAAAACTCCCGCGGAGAAGCGCAACAACCATCTTTATCTCGACAAGTATGGCCGCTTTCCCTTCGATCTTCTCCCGCGCAGCTATAAAGCGGCGGTGGCGAAATACGGAAAATCAAAGCTGGAAGCCAACGGCGTGCTGCCCTGGCAGATCGGCGTCTACAGCCAGAAACTGACCGAAGACATGAAGACAGGCCGCTGGGACGAAGCCAAGTTGGACGCCGCGATTCTTGCGAATTACGTCGCTGAAGCTCACGACCCGTTCAGCACCACGGAAAATTTTGACGGCAGGCTGACCGCGCAGGCAGGCGTCAACGAACGTTTTGGCATAACCCTCATCGATCGTTATTCTTCTTTCTTCCCGATGCGGCCCAACGACGCCGTCTTCATCAACGATCCGACGGATCATGCCTTCGAAGTCTGCCTCGGGTCGCACAGTTGGCTCGAGACGATCCTCCTCGCCGATCGCGATGCCTATATCGCCGGAAAGTCTTACTCCTACAACGACGAATATTACGATCGCTTTTACAATCAAGCGGCGGCCATGCTGATTCGCCAACTTTCCGAAGCATCCACCGATGTCGGCTCGTATTGGCTGACGGCGTGGATCAACGCCGGGAGGCCGCAGTTGCCTCATTGACACGCCTCGGATGAATTCTTCACTCCTTCCAGACAGCATCGCTTCCCTGCCCAAGGCCGAGCTACATCTGCATCTCGAAGGTTCGATCCAACCGGCAACCGTGTGCGCGCTCACCGCCCAACACAATATAATGCTGACGGAAGACGAAGTTCGCAGCCGCTACACCTATCGCGACTTCACCGGTTTCATCGACGCCTTCAAGTGGGTCACCTCTTTTCTGCGGGAACCTCGCGACTATGGGCTCATCGCGCGAGACTTAAGCGAACATTTGTTGACCCAAGGCGTGGTCTACGCCGAGGTCACGCTCTCCATCGGGGTGATGCTGCTTCGCAAACAGCAGCCGGAAGCCAATTTCGAGGCCATCTTGCGAGCGACCGAGCCGTTTGAGAAACAGGGGCTCCGCCTGAACTGGGTGTTCGATGCCGCGCGCCAATTCGGCGCCGAAGCGGCCATGGAAGTCGTGAACGCGGCGAAGCACTGCCTGTCCAAAAAGATTGTGGCCTTCGGCATCGGCGGCGACGAAATGAGTATAGCCACCGAAGAATTTCGCCCCGTCTATGAGCGCGCCGCAAACCATGGCCTTCATCTGCTGATGCACGCAGGCGAAGTCGGTGGCCCAGAAAAAATCCGAGAGGCCATCGAGTTGCTGCATGTGGAGCGCATCGGCCACGGTATCGCTGCAGCCCAAGACCCCGCCCTGAAGGACCTGCTCGTAGATCGTCGCATTCCGCTCGAGATTTGTCCGCAGAGCAATATTCGCACCGGCGCGCTAGCTAGGCAGTTGCGTCTCTCTGATGCCCGCATCGAAGACCATCCGTTGCCGCAACTATGGCGGCACGGTATCCCCGTCGTCCTCTCTACGGACGATCCCGCGATGTTTCATACGACCTTGCGAGCCGAGTACGAAAATGTCGCTCAGATGGGGTTGCGCGAATCGGAGCTCGCCCAGCTTGTGAACATGAGCTTCCAACACGCATTTCTTCCCGAAAACGAAAAACTCGCACTGAGCAAAATCCGGAATTCTTGACCTCGCGAAGTTCCCCACCTATCCGCTCAGCCGTGCGCTTTCGCCAAGCGCCTTCCTCGTGCCTCGCAATGTTATACTTGGCCCATGAAAGCACACGTTTGGGTGATGCCGAAGCGCACGGTACTCGATCCTCAGGGACAAACAATTCAACACGCTCTCTCCGGCCTCGGATATGCGTCCGTTAAGGACGTTCGCCAAGGCAAATTCTTCGTCCTCAACGTCGAAGGTCTGACCCGCGACGAAGCAGTAAAGCAAGTTGAGCGCATCTCAAAAGAAGTCCTCACTAACCCGGTCATCGAAGAATCCCGCTACGAAATTGTGGAGTAACCGCGGCACGCTATGAATTGTCGCCGCAAACCCGCGTGGCTGCCGCCTGTTACCCTGCCGCCGCTGTCGCTGGCCTGCGTTGTCCTTCTTTTGTCGCTCTCTGTCTACGCGTGCAAGCGCAACACGCACACCTCGGACTTTCGCTTGCAAAAGATCGACGAAATGCTCAACGCGCAGCTTCCGCAAGGCACGCCGAGGCCGCGCGTCGAGTACTTCCTCACCTCGCGCGGCTACAAGCTCGAGGAGTCTCCCGGCAAAAACTCGCTCATCGCCGTGGTGCGCCACATCGACACCAGCACACTCCAACCCTCCACCGCGCGCATAACCTTCCACTTCGATTCGAATAACAAATTGCGTTCCTACGAGCTGCAGGCTGCTCCGGACGCTCCTCTGCAGCCTTGACATGGACAAAATTCGCTACAATCTATTCAGGAACCCCATTGCACATCCCAACTCCATGCTAGTCTAGCCAAATAGAATTCAGGAGATCCCGCGCATGTGCGGAATTGTCGGTTACATCGGACCGAAGAAGGTAGTGCCTGTCATCATCGAAGGCCTGCGAAAACTCGAGTACCGCGGTTACGATTCGGCGGGCATCGCCGTCGTCACCAAGGACGGAAAACTGGAGATCCGCCGCGCTCCCGGAAAACTCCGGAACCTCGAAGAAGTAATTCAAAAATCGCCCATCGAAGGCACCTACGGAATCGGCCACACCCGCTGGGCCACCCATGGCCGTCCGACCGAAGAAAACGCGCACCCGCACCGCGACTGTTCCGGTCAAATCGTGGTAGTTCACAACGGAATCATCGAAAATTATCTCGAGCTGAAAGAGCAGCTCCAGCGGGAAGGCCACAAATTTGTCACCGAGACGGACACGGAAGTCGTGGCGCATCTCGTGGAAAAAAATTCGCAAGGCGGCGCGCCCCTGGAAGACGCGGTTCGCAAGTCGCTCAAGGAATTGCGTGGTATCTATTCGCTGGTGTTCCTGTCCGCCAGGGATCCTCACAAAATCGTAGCGGCGCGCATCGGCCCGCCGTCGGTCATTGGCTTGGGAGACGGTGAATATTTTGTCGCCAGTGATATCCCAGCCCTCCTCGAACACACACGGCAAATCTTTTTTCTCGCCGATGGCGATATCGCCGTCCTCACGCAAGACGGCGTGCGCGTGATGGATCACGATGGCCGCCCCGTTGAGCGCCCCGCGCACCATGTCGCCTGGGATCCGATCATGGCCGAAAAGGGCGGCTACAAGCACTTCATGCAGAAAGAGATTTTCGAACAGCCCCGCGCCGTGCGCGACACTCTTCTCGGCCGCATCTCGCAAGACACGGGAAAAATCTTCCTCGACGAGATGCAAATCTCCGAACAGCAATTCCGCGAGTTCCAGCAGGTGCGCATCGTCGCCTGCGGAACAAGCTGGCACTCCGCCCTTGCCGGGAAATTCATGATCGAACGCCTGGCCCGCCTGCAGGTTGAGGTCGACTACGGCAGCGAATTTCGCTATCGCGACCCCATCCTGGATTCAAAAACGCTGACCGTCTGCATCAGCCAGTCCGGCGAAACCGCGGACACCTTGGCGGCGCAGCGCGAAGCAAAAATCAAAGGCTCGCCGACTCTCGCGATCTGCAACGTCATGGGCTCGATGATCACGCGCGAAGCAGCGGGAACCGTCATCACGCATGCTGGCCCGGAAATCGGTGTGGCCTCAACAAAGGCTTTCACCGCACAGCTAGCCGCGCTCCTGCTCCTCGCTTCGTACCTCGGACAAACTCGCGGAAAGCTTGCCCCAGCTGCGGCTGTGTCCCTTATGCGGGAATTCACGCGCATTCCTCACAAAATGGAAACAATTTTACAGGCCGATGCGTCCGGATTTTACGAAAACCTTGCCAGACAGTTTTTCCGCTACACGGATTTTCTCTATCTAGGCCGCGGTATTCACTATCCCATCGCCCTCGAAGGCGCGCTCAAATTGAAGGAAATCTCTTACATTCACGCCGAAGGATATCCCGCCGGCGAAATGAAACACGGCCCCAACGCGCTCATCGATGAAAATTTGCCCGTCGTCGTTCTGGCGACGCGCGACGACACCGACCCCGAATCGGTCACGCGCTACGAAAAAAGCGTCTCCAACATCAAGGAAGTGAAAGCCCGCGACGGCATCGTCATCTCCATCGCCACCGAGAAAGACCATCTCGCCCGCGAAGCCTCCGACCACATCATCGAGCTGCCTACGGCGCCCGAAATTCTCGCGCCCCTGCTGGAAATCATCCCTCTGCAGCTCCTCGCCTACCACATCGCCGTACGCCGCGGCTGCGACGTCGACCAGCCACGCAATCTGGCGAAATCCGTGACCGTCGAATAGCGGAACAATTCGCTATCCGCGCCGTCTCATCAATATCTCGCCCTAATCTCTCTCGGATAGGCCCACGAACGTTTTTCCGCTAATATAAAAAGATGCTTCGCTTTTTCTGGACCTGCTTAGGTGTCTCTGTTCTTGCCTCGTTCCTTCTCTCGCTTCCCGTGCAAGCGCAAACGCCCGCGGCAGCAATTGCAAGTCTCCGCGAAATTCGCACCGAAGGCCTGAAAACTCTTACGGAAGCCCACGTCATCGCGCTATCCCAACTCGAAAAGGGCTCCCTTGTCGGGAAAACTGACTTACAGGCCGCGGCCGACCGCCTGCTACAAACCGGCATGTTCGCCAAAGTGAACTACACCTTCCAAACACGCGCCGAGGCCCTCACAGTCACCTTCCAGTTGGACGAAGCACCGCGCGTTCCCGTCTACTTCGACAACTTTCCCTGGTTTTCCGATGG
>Ga0210405_10003290_pt1 | contig 15966 bp, 9 predicted proteins | sample IncBWH11MmetaG_FD_155492 | JGI IMG/M metagenome (GOLD analysis project Ga0210405, IMG submission 155492) | Forest soil microbial communities from Barre Woods Harvard Forest LTER site, Petersham, Massachusetts, United States - Inc-BW-H-11-M | ecosystem: Environmental > Terrestrial > Soil >... | reverse complement strand
ATGTTGCCCAAAAGCAAAAAACAACGCCAAGAATGGAACCAGGAGAGTGCCGCCTCCGATGCCGAATAGTCCGGAAGCTACCCCGCAGAGGCACGCCGCCCCAAAAATACCGGCGTCCCGCATCGGACCCTCAACCACGGGCTGACTCACCACCGGTGGAGACGGGTATCCGGTGCTCCGCCTGCGGTTTTCGCCAAAGTAAGAACGCTGCCAGGATCAGAAAGCAACCGAACAGCCCTTTGAGGTGGCGCGAAGTAAGTGGCACGGCGATCAATCCACCCAGATAACCACCCAGGAGCATTCCCAACGCGCACAGAATTCCAGCGCGCAAATCCACTTGGCCCTGGTTCCAGTATTCTCTCAATGCGCCAAGTCCCACGGGTGGCAAAAGAATAAAGAGTGAGGTGCCCTGAGCCAGATGCTGGTCCATGTGCAGCAGATAAACTAAAGCCGGCACCAGCACCACGCCACCGCCAATACCTAGCAAACCCACGAGCACGCCAACAGCGAGCCCAAGCAGCAGGACGATGAGAGTCATGGGTGAATTGCGGCAGCGGTTCGCGCGTTATTTCTCTCAGCAAAATACATCGGTTCTATCTTGCCGCGTCTCGGCGCGCCCCGCAACCACTCTTAAACAAGCGGTAACACTCTGAGAGCCCATGATTTTTTGTTAGTGTGGAACCTGCTATATTGGTGTGTCTTTGCCCAATCGGCCAGATGGCCTGTTTTATCCCCAAAAATGATTAGGAGAGCGACGTAACTCATGCCGATAGACCGGAAACCTGAATTCTTCAAAGGCGCTCAATTGAAAGTCGCCATCATTGGCTGCGGATACGTTGGGCTTCCGCTGGCACTGCGTTTCGCAGAGGCTGGGCACAAAGTCACGGGATTCGACACCGATCCAAACAAGGTGTCTATGCTCAATGCTGGAAAGTCTTACATCGAGCACATCCCGCAAACCAAAATCCAACAGTTTGTCAACTCCAAGCACTTCAGCGCCACCACGGATTTCGCGCGCATCAAGGAAGCGGACGCCATCATTATTTGCGTGCCAACGCCTCTGGATGAGCGCCGTGAACCTGATCTCAGTTATGTCGAGCAGACCGCGATTTCCATCCAGCCTCATCTCCAAAGGGGCCAGCTGGTTGTTCTTGAATCAACAACCTATCCTGGTACCACCGAGGAGCTCGTTCTCCCCATCCTCGAAAAGTGCGGCCTGCACTGTCCCATTGCTGCCGGCCCGGAAAACGAAAATATTGCGTGCGATTTCTTCCTCGCATTCTCGCCGGAGCGCGAAGATCCCGGCAATAAACAGTTTGGCCTGGCGCAGATTCCCAAAGTCGTCGGTGGCGTGAATCCGCCGAGCGGCCGCGCCGCGCAGTCAATCTACGCGCAAGTTGTCGCGCGCGTCGTGCCTGTTAGTTCCACACGAGCCGCGGAAATGGCCAAGCTCCTCGAAAATATCTTCCGTTGCGTCAACATCGCGCTCGTCAACGAGCTGAAAATGCTAAGCCTGCGCATGGGAATTGACATCTGGGAAGTGATCGACGCGGCCGCCACCAAACCGTTCGGCTTTATGCCCTTCTACCCCGGCCCGGGCCTCGGCGGACACTGTATCCCTGTCGATCCGTACTACCTTTCCTGGAAGGCGCGCGAGTTCGACTTCTCGACGCGTTTCATCGAACTGGCCGGCGAAGTCAACACCGCCATGCCCTACCACGTGGTCGACGCGGTTGCCGCGGCTCTGAACGACCACAAGAAGAGCCTCAAAGGATCAAAGCTGCTGATTCTCGGCGTAGCGTATAAGAAGGACGTCGACGATCTGCGCGAATCGCCGACTCTGAAAATCATGCAACTGCTCCAGCTGCGCGGCGCGAACCTCGAATATAACGATCCCTATTTCCCTAAGCTCCACAAAATGCGTCACTATAACTATGAGAACATGAAGTCCGTCCCGCTGAATGCGCAAACCTTGGGAAGCTACGACGGGGTCATCATTGCGACGGATCACTCGAGCTACGATTACGTAGCAATCGTGGACGCCGCCAAGCTTGTTGTGGACACCCGCAACGCCACGCGCCGCGTCATGCGCCATCGCGACAAAATCGTTCTCTGCTAGGCGCCGATGGTCTCATCCGCTGAAGAGATCCGACGGCAACTCGAGGAAAGCGCTCGCGTGAAGCGAAGCTTTTCCGATGGGCTGATCTCGCGCATCGGACAATTTGCCGAAAAAAGCGCGGCGGCTCTCCGCGGCGGCGGAAAAATCGTCTTTTTTGGAAACGGCGGAAGCGCGGCTGACGCGTTACACCTCGCGGCTGAGCTTGTCGTCAGGCTGCGAACCGATCGCCGCGGCCTCGCGGCGCTTGCACTGACCACGAATCCGTCCGTGCTCACCGCAGCCGGCAACGACTACGGATTCGAGCGCATTTTCTCCCGCCAGATCGAATCGCTCGTCGCTCCGCAGGACATTCTCGTGGCCCTCTCGACCAGTGGCGCAAGCCCGAACATCGTGCGTGGTGTGGAAGCTGGCCGGGCCCGCGGCGCTTATCTTGTCGCTTTCACTGGCGAAACAGGCGGCGCGCTCGCCGGCAGTGTCGATCTTTTGCTCAACGTGCCCTCGCAAGATCCGCAGCGAATCCAGGAAGCCCATATCACGATGGGCCACATCGCTTGTGCGTTGATAGAGCAGCTGGCCACAACATAGCGCCCGGCTGTGTTTGGCCGTCGCGGCATTCTTCCTCTTCAGATTCGGAAGTCCTTCTGCAAGCCACAAACGAAGAACGAACTCTTACTTCGCGTGCACCAGCTGTACCTGTGCCGTCGCGAAGGGCATAATCGCTTCCAGCAGCACTGGCGTGCGCGCGGCGTTATTTGCGAAGTACATCGTGAAATGGGCGTCCTTCATCTCTTGCCCGTTCTCAAATACACGAATCTCAATCTTGGAGGATTTGTAGCTTCCCGCAGGCACCGTCACCGCCTCGCCCGCGCTGACGAGCCTCGCCCTGACGTCATACAATTTGTGCCCATCGTAGACAGGGCATCGAACTTCCGCTGTCTTCGTCCAATCCACATTTCGCAAGAATTGCAGCATGCCGAGTGGGTCCCGCGTGCCAGGAAGGACCCGTGTTTCGGTGGCCTCGGGAGGCGCCGGCTCTCTTCCTGTGGCCGTCATCCGCTGGATGGAATCCACTTTCTGCCCACGTTCACTCAAGTGCATTTCGTACTGCAGGCTGGTCATCGTCGCGGCATCGCTGTACGAATCAAATTGGTCGTCCAGCTCGAAGACCATGCGCAGGGGGCTTTCCGTGTGTGCAAACGCCTGGAGATGCCACGCGTTCTTGCCGAAAAAATCCTTGTGTTCGCCCACCTGCAATTTCAGAGTGGCCACATTGTTCAGGCTCGAGACATTCGCTGTGTAATCCAGCACTTCGCCCCCTGGCAAGGGTAGTCCGGGACCTGCCGCGGGCTCCCCATTCCTGTTAGGGCTCGAAGCAGCAGGAGTGCTTGTCGGTGCAATGGCGGGAAGCTCCGTCGCCGGGGTGATCATCGGCTCGGAGGCACGCGCGGAAGCCCAGGCGCGCGCCAGTCCCGCGTTTCTCTCCCTCATCCAGTAGTAGCCCCCCGCTGCGCATCCAAGCGCCAGCAGGCCGGCGATGCCAATGACTTTTCGGTAGCTCATGCTCTTTGTGTGACCTGCACGGGAAACAGTCCCTTTGCCTTTTGGCCTTCCGTCGTACAATACGAATTCGTTCGCGATAGCCCGGCAAAGTCCGCCGAACGCTACCCGCAAACTCTGAGGTTACCAAAACGCGGGGCCCGCGTCTTTGCCGGCGCCGCGTTAAATGACCGAGACGGCACTGCGCCGGTCTCGGACCTCGAATCGAGGGAGGAATTCCCGAATGCGCTACGTCGTCACGGGCGGCGCCGGTTTCATCGGCTCGAACACGGTAGACGAACTCGTGCGGCGCGGCCACAGCGTGGTTGTGCTCGACGACCTTTCGTCCGGCAAGGAAGATAACCTTGTCGAAGTCCGCAACAAGATCACTTTCATAAAGGGCAGTATCACGGACATCGAAGTCGTTCGCAAGGCCATGCACGAGGCCGAATACGTTCTGCACCTCGCGGCGCGTACTTCGGTCCCGCGCTCCGTCAAAGATCCCATCGAAACAAACAAAATAAACATCGATGGAACTCTAAATGTCCTCGTCGCCGCGCGTGACGCAAAGGTGAAACGCGTCGTTTTCGCCGCTTCTTCCTCTGCTTACGGCGAGACCCCCACGCTTCCCAAAGTCGAAACCATGCCCCCGGCGCCCATTTCGCCCTACGGCGTCACTAAGTTCGTTGGCGAGCTTTACGCGCAAACGTTTGGCCGCTGCTATGGCCTGGAAAATGTCTCACTTCGCTACTTCAACATTTTCGGCCCTCGCCAGGATCCCGGCTCGCCTTATTCCGGCGTCTTGGCGAAATTCTGCACGTCCTTTCTGGAAGAAACACAACCCGTCATGTTTGGCGATGGCGAACAATCCCGCGATTTCACTTTCGTCGAGAACGCCGTGCAAGCTAATCTCCTCGCCTGCGAAGCCCCCAACGTTTCCGGCAAAACTTTCAACGTCGGCACCGGCGCCCGTTTTACCTTAAATCAGACAGTTCAGTTGCTTGCAAAGATTTCCGGCAAGACACTCGTAGCGAAGTACGAGCCGCCGCGCGACGGCGACATTCGCGATTCGCAAGCCGACATTACGCAAGCGCGCGAATATCTCGGCTACGATCCGCAAGTTACTTTCGAAGAAGGTCTCAGCCGTACGTTTGAGTGGTACCGTTCCACGCAAACCAAGCCGGAAGCAAAATCCAAAGAGTGAGCCGTCGTCGCGAGGCATTAGGGGCACGATACATCGTGCCCTCTTTCTTTATCCACTTCCTCTTGTAGGGGCGCAGCACGCTCCGCCCCAGCTTCCAACCCAGCGCCTTAGGGATTCACCGTCTTCCCATAGCTCAACGGCTCTCCCACCTTCGGCTTGTCGAAGTTCCAGAAGTACAAAGGTTCGAGCTTTTTCTGCTCCGGCCAAACCTGATCCAGCGTATCGCCTTCAAACAGTTCGCCATTTTTCATAACCCAGTGAACGGTATTCGTATTGTGGATGTCATCGAGCGGGCTTTTATCCAGAATGACCAAATCGGCCAGCTTTCCCACCTCGATCGAACCCAGGTCCTGCGGCCGCCCGATGATTTTAGACCCATTCAGCGTGGCGCACCGCAGTACTTCGAGCGGCGTCATTCCTCCGCTTGCGAACATCCACATCTCCCAGTGGTAACCGAGCCCCTGCAACTGCCCGTGGCTGCCCACTCCGACAAGACCGCCAGCTCTCGAGAGCTTGGCCATCTGAGCAGCCAGTTTCGGGAATGCGTACTCGTCAGTGCGGAACCAAGCCGGCCGCCGGTTGGTCCTTTCATCGATAAGATTGTGCGGTATGAAATGGTTGAGCTTTGCGTTGTCGTGCACGTTGGTATTCTCGAACCAATATTCCTGGCCAAACGGGCCGCCGTAATTCACGATCAGCGTGGGAGTTTCCGCAATCCCCGATTGCGCAAACATTTGAAGCACATCTTTGAACAGCGGGGTGATCGGAAGTGTGTGCTCGTTGCCGTGAAAACCGTCGATGACGTGCGTCAGATTGAGCTTCAAGTCCAGCGCGCCTTCCGTCGTCGGCATCATTTCCAATTCCTTTGACGCCATCACCATGAACTGCCGCTGCCTGCGGTTACCAACAACGTAACTCTTGATGTTGTGTGTGCCGTAATACTTTCTGTACTTGGTCAGCACGCCTTTTACTTCTTCCATCGACTGAAAATTGTTATCGGAGAAAACGCCGGGCCCCGTGGAAAATGCGCGCAGCCCGAGAATATCTCCGCTGTCGACCAAGTCTTGATAGGCAAACATGTCGTTCGTGCCGGTTTGCACGTCGAGGCCGGCGGTTACGCCATACGCCAGATTCGCGAGGAACGCCCAGTTCTGCGTGTCAAGGATGCCGCGGCGAATTTCGGTCCAGTGTGCATGAGTATCGATAAAGCCAGGCACGATCGTTTTCCCGGCCACGTCGAACACCTTGGCCCCGGCTGGAACCCCGCCCTTGGGTCCAACGCTCTTGATGCGGTTATCTTCGACCATAATGTCGGCGTTCTTCAGGACTTCATCGCCTTTCATCGTCACCACGGTCGCGCCCCGCAGCACAATCGTCCCCTTCGGAGTTTTCCTCGGGACTTCCAGATTGACGGCGATCTCCTGGACGTTCTTGTCCTCTTCCTTCAGCTTCTTCTCTTCTTTTTTCTCGTCCTTCTTTTCGTCCTTGCTGGCATCCGCCGGTTGCGCCGCGGCGTCTTTCTTGTCACCGTCCTTCTTCTCCTCTTCCTTCGGCGGCTCAAACGAAATAGCGCTCAGCGGCTCGCGGAAGAGGCTGGCCCCAACGGCCCACGTGATGGTTTTTCCGTCATCGGCCCAATTGAAATAATCGGCGCCGATATCTGTCAATCGCTTCGCGGGAACAGACGGCGATGTAACAACCACCGTGGGTGCTTCGCCGCCCACCACTGGCACTGCGGTCACGTAAAGCTGATTCATCACTTGAGCCAGCACCCAGTTTCCGTCGGGACTCACCTTTACATCGTCCGCGGCGACAGGCTCCTCCGCGGAAAAACTGCCTTGCCCTTTTACCTGAATGTGCGTGCGGCGATCCGTGCCGTCAAAGCGGAGCGAGACAAGTCCCTGCGGCGTGTAGATATAAATCCTGTCCTTTTCATGGGTGAAGTGTGGCGAGCCCGCCCCGCGCGCAGGTAAAATCAAATTCGCGTCGCCGCCTCCCGCGGGAATCCAGACGAGATCGGCGTTTTGCGTCTGCCCGGAATCGAACTCTACGTTCTCGCGGTCATACGCATTTCCGCGAAGTGCCACGATCTTGGTTCCATCTGGTGACCAAACCGGATTGCTATATAACGCAGCCGATGTCGACAACTGCTCCGGCGTTCCACCCGATGCCGAAACTTTCCAAAGCTGTCCGCCCGCACTCGACCACGTCACATAAGCGATGGATTTTCCGTCTGGCGACCACGCGGGCTGAAACTCGCGCGCATTTCCGCTCGTCAAGCGCTGTGGCTTGCCACTCGGAATATCCATGATGTAGAGGTGCGTCATCGCGGAAAACAGCATCTTCTTACCGTCCGGCGATTCCACCGGGCCCTGGATCAATCGCACCTTTACAGGACCTTCCTCGACTCTCTGCGGAAAATCCAGCTTCGGCCCCAGCTCTTGCGACACTTGCGCCGTAAACGGAATCACGTTTTCGGCGCCCGTCGCGATGTTCAGCCGCCGGATTTTTCCATCCTGGTTGTAGACGATTTCCTTGCCGTTCGGAAGAAACGCGTATCCCGGAAAAAGATCGCGCGTAAAACGAGACTCCTGGTCATCGCGCGTGATGGGATATCTCACCCAGCGGTCTTCGCCCGTTTGCAGATTGCGCAAACGCAGCCCGCTCTCCGTTTCATACCGTGTTACATAGAGAAGCTGTGTGCCATCCGGCGAAAGCACCGGCCGGAAACTGCTCTTGGCCTGTTCGAACAAGATATCCTCGTCGCCGGTCTTGCGGTCTCGCCGTGCCACTTGCCAAAGTGGAAATTGCGCGTTGTACTCGAAGCCGCCGCTGCGCTTCGCATAATAGAGATATTTGCCGTCCGGAGAAGCTACGACACCGATGGCATTTCCGCGTTCGCGCCGCGGGGTCGTTGGCGTCGGCTTGGCTTTGGTGATTTGCACGCCGGAACCGCCATCTACGTGGTACATCCACACTTCGAACGTCGTGATGCCGAACCCGGCCTTCGATACAAAAATGTAGTTGCCGTCCGGCGACCAGCTCGGCGAAGCAAACTCATTATTGGGGTCCTTGGAAACCTGTTTCACACCGCTGCCATCCGGATGCATGATCCAGATGTTCTCGCTGCCTTCGCGGTCAGAAATGAAGGCTATCCACTTTCCATCGGGCGAGAACTTCGGCTGGCTGTCAAACGCCATCCCGCCATCGACCAGCTTCGCTATTCCGCCTTCGATCGGCAGCGTGTAAATGTCCCCGACCAATTCGAAGACGATGGTCTTGCCATCCGGCGAAACGTCCAGGGAGAGCCAAGTTCCCTCGTCGGTTGTGAACTCGATCTTTCGCGTAGGCTTTAGCGGCAACCCTTTCTTCTCGTCCTTTTTCTCGCCTTTCTTTTCGTCTTTCTTATCCTGGCTATCCTGGGCCGCGGCGTCCTGAAACTTCGCCTGAACGGGCCCTCCAAATCCTCCGAGAATCACCGCCGTCGCTGCAAACAACACGGCCAAGCCGCGCAGGCTGAGATGCTTCGCGTCCATGCTCTTCCCTCCGTGTTTTTTCAAAATCGTTCGACTAATCCCAACCTACGGCTCGTCCCCTTCTTCAGCTCCACCCCTGCCAGGCCGTTGCGGCGGTGTGGGCACAATGTGCGGTATTCCAGCGTCATTCATCTTTTTATTGAGCGCCGGCAAGTCCTCTTCCGCAATTTTCTTCACTCTCGCCGAAGCTTCGCTGACAAGTGGCGTTAGTTCCGCGAGTTTCTCCTTTTGTTGCCCTCCCGGGGCTTCCCAGAAGCCATCCAGTTCTCGCAGCAAACTTTGCACTTGCAGTGGCAACGGCTGGGGTTTCCATTCGAATGGCGGCCCTGCATTTCCGAGTCCTTGTTGCTCGCGCACGTACTTCTCCGCCACCGCGTCCACATTTTTCTGCAGCTCCTCGGCAGCTTTTTGTATCTCCGCCGGAATTTTTGGCGCATCCGGCTTGTCGGCATCCTTCTTCCATTGCTCTCTGGCCGTCTTCAGCCCCTCTTTGATGCCTTCAATTGTTTTGCGGTCTTTATCCGCTGTCTTGGCCATTACATAGAGCTGTTGGATGGCTTCGCTTCTCGCCGCGCGGTCCGCCGGCGACATTTGCATTCGCGGATCGTCTTCCACCACGACCTCTTGCGTCCCCTCTTTGCTTCCCGCCTTGATTTTGATGGTGTACTTGCCGGGCTCGACGAGAGGGCCACGCGGCCCAAAATCGAATCCGGCTGCGGCAGCCTCAAGTTGTTCTGGCGTTGGCACTGCGGGCGAATTCCACCGCAAATCCCAGTTCGTGCGGTTTACTCCTGCCTTGCCAGGTCCATCGAGTTCCCGCACCAACTTGCCGTCCTTGTCGTACACGCTGATCTTTGTCTTGCCCTCTTTGTCAGCAGCGGTTGCAGCTTTTGGTTTTTGATCGGTCGTTGCGGTTTCCTTCTTTTCCTGCTCTTTCTGTTTGCTTGCATCCGCTTCTTTTTGCTTTTCTGCGTCTTTATCTTTTTCTTTGTCGTCCTTGGCCGTCTTCGGCGGTTCAGGTGGCAAAGCTTCCTTTAAGTAGTAATTCAAAATCGCGCCATACGGCGGATTCTTGCCTGTAAACATCTTTTGCCCGGCGCTCCACCTGCGCTCCCGCAAATCCCACACCGTCGCAGTCCGCGGCGCAAAAAACGTCAAATCAGAATTTGCCACGCCGGCGTCGAACTTCTCGATCGGCGTCATGTCATCGAAAATCCAGATCGACCGCCCATGGGTCGCAAGCACCAAATCGTTCTGCTGCGCTTGGATCTCAATGTCATCCACCGGAACAGTCGGAAAATTGTTCTTCAGTGCCGTCCAATTAGCGCCGTGGTCCCACGACACCCACAGCCCAAACTCCGTCCCCGCGAAGAGCAAGTTCGCACTCCGGGGATGCTCTCGCACCACGTGCACGCTTCCCGCCGAATCCGGAATTCCGTTGCGAATCGACTTCCAAGTCTCTCCATAATCTGACGTCTGAAATAGGTAGACGTTATAGTCGTCAGTGCGGTGTCCATCAAACGTCACAAACGCCGCCCCCTCCGCGTACTTCGACGCCACTACGCGCGTCACATAAGTCCCCTTGGGCACTCCAGGTACGCGCAACGCCACGTTCTTCCATGTCTTCCCGCCGTCGCGCGACACTTGCACATTGCCGTCGTCCGTTCCCACCCACAACACGTTCGGCGTCAACGGCGATTCGCTCAAAGTTGTAATCGTCGGGTACTCTTCGACGCCATCGTGCCGCGACAACGTACTCTTGTCCGGCGTCTTCCCAAAAATTTGCAGCTTATTACGGTCCACGCCCGTAGTCAGATCACCACCCAACCGCGTCCACGAATCACCGCGGTCCGTCGACTTGAACAAATAATTTCCGCCGTAATAAATCGTCTTGTGATCGTGCGCCGAAACTTCCACCGGCGAGTTCCACTGGAATCTGTAATGCGGTTCCCCGGCCTTCGCTTCCGGCATGATCTCCCGCTGTTGCGAGGTATGTTCGTCGCGCCGCGAAAGATGGCCGTCCTGTGATTCCGTATAAACGATCCACGGCTCCGCGTAGTCGATTCGCGCATAAAATCCGTCGCCGCCAGGCATCAGCGTCCAGTCTGAGTTGATAATGCCGTCTCGCGTCAAAGACATGCTCGGCCCGCACCAGCTTCCGTTGTCCTGCAAGCCGCCGCAGATTTTGTAAGGTCTTTCGTTGTCCAGCCCAACCTCATAAAACTGCCCGATCGCGATCGTGTTGATAAAGTCCCAAGTCCGTCCGTTGTCATAGCTCCAGTGAATTCCACCATCCGATCCTGTAATGATGTGATTCGAATCCGCCGGATCGATCCACATCGCGTGAAAATCTCCGTGTATGCCCTTCACTCGCTGCGTCGAAAACGTCTTTCCTCCGTCCTCCGAATAAAACATCTGTGCGCCAAGCTCCCAGATTCGCAGGTCATTGTTGGGGTCGATCCGAATCTGGCTGTAATACGAAGGACGCGGATTCGTATCCCCCATCTTCTTCCAGGTCTCGCCCTTGTCCTCGCTGCGATAGGTTCCGCCTTTTTCATGCTGCACGATGGCATACACGATGTTCGGATCCTTCCGGTAAATATCCAGCCCGATTCGCCCGGTGTCGCCGCCGTTTTCGTATGGCAGCCCTTTCACCAATTTCTTCCAGGTCGCTCCGCCGTCCACGGTCTTGTAAATCGCGCTATCAGGTCCACCGCCGTTAAATCCAAACGGAGTCCGCCGCCGCTCATACGCCGCCGCATAAAGCGTATCCGGGCTTTCCGGGTCCATCGCGATATCGCTCACGCCAGTGTCGTCATTGATTTTCAACACTTGATTCCACGTCTTCCCGCCATCCGTCGTCTTGTAAACACCGCGCTCCGGGTTCGGCCCCCACAAATGTCCCAGCGCCGCCGCGTACACGACCTCCGGATTCCGCGGGTGAATCACAATGCGGCCGATGTGATGCGTCGCCGCCAGCCCCATCTTCTGCCACGTCTTCCCGGTATCCAGCGACTTGTAGATTCCATCTCCCCAGGACGAGCTTTGCCTGTTGTTCGGCTCTCCGGTGCCGACCCACACCACCGCCGGATCAGACGGCGCGATCGCAATATCGCCAATCGTCGAAACACTTTCCTTGTCAAACACGGGCTCCCACGTCGTCCCGTTATTCGTCGTCTTCCACACCCCGCCCGACGCCGTTCCCACATACACAATGTTCGGATTGCTCTCGACGACGCCGAAATCGTCGATGCGCCCACCCATCACTGCCGGCCCGATCTCTCGAAACTCCAAATTTTTCAGCTTGTCAGTTACGCTTGACTGGCCCGCCAGTCCACCGGGCAAAGCGAACGCCAGAGCAAGACAAAATGCCGCTGGCGCTAAAATAATCCTGAATGTAGACGAAACGCTGCGCATACTATCCCCCCCTAGTTATCAAGGCCGGGCATCATACCTCCCCAATGCCACGGCGTGCATCAATTGTTTCTGGAATGGCAAACTGATCCGTGCTCACAAAGACGCGCCACACCGTCCCCGCGTTTCGTTCCACTGCTTTCAGGGACGAAACACCCTTACGCGCTTTACCGCCGGCACCGCACCTCGACTCTTCTACACATCCCCCCAGCCGCATGCTAGGCTATCCAACTGTTCTCATCGCACAAATGTTCCGCGTGAATGGTCACTTCCATGCCCGGATTACGTCCGCGCTCCGGTCCCTTCTCTTCCTCACGGCGCTCCTTTATTCTCTCTTCGGCCCGGTGTTGCCTGTTTCCTTCGCGCAGCAAGCCGGCCTGCACTCCGTAAAAGCTGGCGATGTTGAGATATGGTCTCGCGGCCCGCAGCAAAAACGCGGCGACTTGTATATTGCTGACGAGGATGTCGACATTCACTATGGAGACGAACGCCTCCAGGCCGATCACGTCGAATACAACGAAAAAACTTCCGAGTCCCTTGCTCGCGGCCATGTCCGCTTCGATTACAACAATGAACACCTAGAGGCCGATGAGGCTCACTACAACGTAAGCACCGGCCATGGCACCTTCACCAATGTTCGCGGCACCGTCAAAATCGAACGCCGTGCCAATCCCTTAATTCTGATTTCTCAGAATCCTATCTATTTCCAGGCTCCGGAGGTCGAACGCTTGGCTGACGACATCTATCTCGTCAGCCGCGGCTGGATTACGATTTGCGACCCCCAACATCCCACGTGGCAGTTTTATTCCCAGCACACCCGAATTCGTCTCGGTAAGACCGTCGCCTTGGTCAGCGCCAACTTCCGCCTCTACCGTGTCCCGCTCCTCTGGCTCCCCTACGCCACCGCGCCAGCCGGAGAAAAAATTCGTCAGTCCGGAATCCTTATCCCCGTGGTCGCCCAGAGCAACAGCAAGGGTTTTGTTCTAGGGGATGCCGTGTACTTGGCTCCGCGGCCTTGGTTTGATATTACGGCGGGGGCCGAGCTGCTCACCAAGCGCGGCTCCGCCGAGCGCGGTGAATTCCGCGCTCGTCCTTTCGAGAATACTTCAATTAGATACACCTACTATGGCGTGATCGACCGCGGCATTAACGAGCCCGGACCGAACGGCACCACCGTCCTTGAAAAACAAGGCGGCCATCAGATGCAACTCGAATCTCAGTCTCTCCTGCCCAACGGCTGGCGCGCCGTCACCGATCTTAACGAACTCTCTTCGCTGACCTTTCGGCTGGCCTTTGCCGACACCTTTGGCGATGCCATCACTTCCGAAGTACGCAGCGCCAGCTTTCTTACCAACAATTTCCGAGGTTTCAGCCTGAACTTTGCTTCCTTGTCCGACAAAACCTTCCTCAGCATTCCCGTCACAAACACCACGACCGGCGTGACGACTCCGGCCGTCAGCGTTTCGCTGCGTGACGCTCCCGAAGTATTCTTCAGCTCCGTGGAACAAGCGCCCTGGCAAAATCTTCCCGTCTATTTTTCCTTCGACGCCTTTGTCGACGCGCTCCACCGCCAGGATGACACTCCTCTGGATACGCCCGCATTCGTTCCGCGCACCGAATTCGCCCCGACCGTGACCGTTCCGCTCCACTTCGGTTCGTGGCTTGGCGTCACCACTTCTGCCACCTTCCGCACCACCTACTACGGCGACTCCTACAATTCCGCCGGACAATTGAGCTCGCAATACCTCACGCGGAACACCGGCGAGCTCACCGTTGACCTCCGCCTGCCCACTCTCGAACGCTTTTTCGATCGCTCCTCTCTGGACAAGAACAAAACGCGCAAGAGGTACAAAAACACCATCGAGCCAGCGATTGCCTATCACTATGTTGGGGGCGTAAACAACATTGCGGATTTTATTCGCTTCGACTCCGATGCGACCCTAACCGACACCAACCAGATCGAATATGGCATCACCCAGCGGCTATTCGTTAAGACTGGCGACGGCCAGCCCGAGGAACTGCTCTCCTGGAGCATCTTCCAGGCTCACTATTTTGATCCCACGTTCGGCGGCGCCATCCAGGACGGTCAGCGCAACGTCTTCCAGGCGCTCGACTCCATGTCGCCCTTTGCCTTCGCCTTCGGTCCACGCAATTGGTCTCCCATCATCAGCGATTTCAAGATCATGCCCGGCGGTAAGTATGACGTCGAGCAAATCCTCCAATACGATACTCAAATTGATCGGCTCGTCACCGTCGGCACGCTTCTGAAGGTGAAGCCTTACAGTGAATTCTTCGCCACCGTCGCCTACTTCCGCTTGAACGACAATCCCGTGCAAGCCGATCTTCCTCCCGTACCCCCGCCGGGCTTTGTGGCCTTCTCGCAGCCGCTCTCCAACCAGGTTCGCGCCCTAATGGGCTACGGAAACTTGACGCGCAAGGGATTCAATTTCACCACTGGCATTAGCTACGATTTCACCAACCAAATCCTGCAAAGCCAGCTCGTCCAAATCAGCTACAACGGAAACTGCTGCGGCCTCGCCCTCGAATACCGCCGCATCAACCTCGGCCAGGTCCGCACCGAAAACCGCTTCACCGCCACCTTCATCATCGCCAACATCGGCTCCTTCGGAAATCTCCGCCGCCAGGAACAAATCTTCTAATTCCCGACGTCGTGCATGTCTCTTCCTGTTATTCATCCACGATTCGTCAGTTTCCGGATATCTGATTAACCATGCATGTGGAATTCAATCGGTAAACGCAAGCGCGTTTATCGATACTAATCCGACGAACCGATAGCTTCCGGTTTGCCCGTCATCCTGGAACCCACGGCTCTACCGCGTGGCCACGAACGAACACCTGCCTCGAAAGTATGTCTGTGGTGTGGTTCCCAGCATCGTCCGAAACATTTCAATGAAGGCACTTACGCTGTCGTAACCGACTGCGATAGCCACCTCCGTGACAGATTTCCTTTGTGCCAGCATCTCAAGGGCAGCAAACAACCGCGCCTGCTGTCGCCAACGGCCAAATGACATGCCCGCCTGAGCCGAAAACGCACGCATGAAAGTACGGCGGGCCATTCCGGCAACATGCGCCCAATCGTCCAGCGTGCGGTCATCCCCAACATCATCCAGCAGAGCATCGGCAACTCTGGCCAGTCTTTCTTCTCTGGGTATGGTCAAACGCAAAGGCTGCCGGTCAGGCTGACGAATCTCATCACGAAGCGTTGCGATTAAGTGCTTCTTCGCCGCGTCGAGCGGTTGGAGCAGGTCCCAACCGACCATTCGATGAACGATGGCGAACAACAGCTCCGACGTGTTGAACACGCAGGGCGTCTTGGGTAGTCCGCGGCACATCTCCGGAGACAAGTCGACCATCGAGCCGGCAGCGCCTCCGACAGAACGCGCCGCGTGCTTACAATTGGGTGGAGTCCATGCGCAACGTTGGGAGGGAAACATCCATCGTTCGTTTCCTGTTTCCAAGATGAGCAAACCCTGCGTCAGTGCGACGAGTTGCCCGCGGTCGTGACTGTGCTCCGGCGTCCAGCCCTCCACCATCCGCCTCTTGAAGTCATAGGCCAGCACGGGCGTATCGCTGTCGTAGAGACCGCGCAGTTCTTCCATATTCTGCACGGAGAACATGGATTTCTGAGCTTGACCCTTTTCCGACATCTATCGCCACTTTCCCGTTAGCGGAACAACCGAAACCTAGCTAGAGTACGCGGCAGGACAACGAAAGACAACACAGGGAAATAATCACGCAGTGCGAAGGAAGTATGGATCGAAGAAAGTAAACGTTCCACTAATCAATGCGGAAGTGCCCCTGTCGAAGTTTTGGGTCAAAAACGAGGGGGGCTTCGGGCGGTCTTCGTCAGGTTAAACTTAAAACAAACTGAATTTCAGGAAGATCAAAACTTAAAAGGAAATCAAATGAGAAATGTAACGTACGCAATCAACCTTAGCCTGGATGGCTGCTGCGACCATACCAAATTCAATCCCCCTCCCGATGACGAAGTACTTGAATATTACACGCGCCTCTTGCGAGATTTTGACCTGCTCGTCTATGGGCGTAAAACCTATCAATTGATGGTTCCTTATTGGCCTGATATCGCAAAAAGCCAGTCCGAGACAAAAGCGGATATCGAATTTGCTCAAACCTTT
>Ga0210405_10003288_pt1 | contig 15972 bp, 13 predicted proteins | sample IncBWH11MmetaG_FD_155492 | JGI IMG/M metagenome (GOLD analysis project Ga0210405, IMG submission 155492) | Forest soil microbial communities from Barre Woods Harvard Forest LTER site, Petersham, Massachusetts, United States - Inc-BW-H-11-M | ecosystem: Environmental > Terrestrial > Soil >... | reverse complement strand
CTCCGAGTGCCAAGATGGCGGCTTCGGCGATGGCCGGCTCCTCATCATCGACGTAGCCTGCAACGAAAGAGATGGAACTCTCGGAAGGCGAGGCCAGCAAGGCGGAAAAACACTCGGCCAAAACGTCCGGTACACGGTCGCCAGTCAGCACCTTGAGGCGAAGAGCGAGAGCGCCAGCTTCACCCCCGTTGACAGCAAGGGCGCGAACGGCACCGATACGCGCGGGCGGCTCGGGATCGACGAGAAGCGTGACAGCCTCGGCGAGTGCGTCCGGAAAGCGGGTACGAACCAGGCCTTGCGCGCTTAGGCCGCGAAGTTGAGCCGCGGAATCGACAGGCGGACCGAACGAGGCTTCCATTTGAACGTGGCGGATAGCATTGAGGTAGACCTCAGGTTCGGAATAATCCATTGCATAGAGTGCAGCGAGGATTTCGGTGACGGCGGCGCAACGCTTGTCCAAACGAGCCGGATCAGCCATGAGTCGGTGGAAGGCAGTGACGAGGTCGGGAAGCAACTCATCAAGACTCCGTTCACCAGCGATTTTGGCGGCTTTGGCGACAACGAGGTTGGAGCGATTGCGCAGGGAGGAGCGAAGATCGTCCAGAAGAGTGGCAGCGTTGGGCGCAGATTTGAGGGCGGCGAGTTTTTCTAGGGCCTGCTCGATAGGGTCGTTCTTGGACACGGTGCAATCTTATATGAAGTTGGGAGCAGACCGAGAACGATGAGAGAGGCACTGAAGGTTTCAAGGAGGAAGGTGATAGCCAATGAACCAGAAATGTTGTATTCCCATTGTGCTCAAAGGCGAGCGGAGGGCCAATGCGACGATTTCAGATGCGAGGATTTTTGGTGAAGGGTTGTGTGCTGCTGGTTTGTGCGGCGGGACTGGCGGTGGGGACGTCGTCGCTGCCGGCGGATGAGGGCGCAAAGGTGGATGGCTATGTGCGTGGAGAGATGCAGAGAGAGCGGATTCCGGGGCTGGCGCTGGGAGTGTATCGAGACGGGAAGATCGTCAAGGCGGAAGGGTATGGTATGGCGAATGTGGAGTGGGACGTTCCGGTTAAGGCGGATACGATTTTTCAGTCGGGGTCGGTGGGGAAACAATTTACAGCGACAGCGGTGATGATGCTGGTGGAGGAGGGGAAGATCGGGCTCGACGATCCCATTCAGAAATATTTCCCCGATGCGCCCGAATCGTGGAAGGACATCAAGATTCGCAATCTGCTGAGCCATACGTCCGGGCTTGGGGAATATGAGAGCGGGGCGCGCACGAAGCCCGATGGGCCATTCTACCTGCGGCTGGATATGACGGAAGACGAGCTGTACAAAAGAATTACGGCGATGCCGATGGACTTTAAGCCTGGAGAAGACTGGAGCTACCGCAATACGAATTATGTTTTGCTAGGGATCATGATTCACAAAGTGACCGGAAAATTCTATGGGGATTATCTGCAGGAGCGAATCTTCAAACCGCTGGGAATGAACGCGACGCGGATCATCAGCGATAGAGACATCATTCCGCACCGCGCGGCGGGCTACGAGCTGGCCGACGGGCAACTGAAGAATCAGGAGTGGGTTTCCCCGACGTTTAATTCGACAGCGGATGGAGCGCTTTATTTTACGGTGCTGGATCTGGAGAAATGGGACGCGAGCCTGTACACGGAAAAACTGCTGAAGCGATCGAGTCTGGACCAGATGTGGACGGTGATGAAACTCAATAACGGGCAGCCCAATAAAGCGAATTACGGTTTTGCCTGGGACATCAAGCAGACCAACGGCCACAAGCTGATTGAGCATAGCGGCGCATGGCAGGGATTTACCACGCATATCGCGAGATACGTGGATGACAAGCTGACGGTCGTGGTGCTGACCAATCTCGACGCGGGCCATGCACAGCCAGGCAAGATTGCGCACGCCGTGGCGGGTTTGTATGTTCCGGCGCTTACGCCGGCAGTGGTCAAGCCGATTGAAGACAAAGAACCGCAGACCACGGCGCTGGCGCGAAGTGTGCTCCTGGAAATCGCCGCCGGGAAAGCCGATCCGGATCGCTTTACTCCCGAATTGCGAACGAAGCTCTTCCCGGAAGGCATTCAAAACGCGGGCGACTACTTAAAGGAGCAGGGTGACCTGAAATCACTGGAGCTGATCAAGCGCGGAGAAGAGGGAGAACGGCGCAGCTATCAATACCGGGCGAACTATGAGCGCACAGAGCTTTTCCTGTCGCTGCAGCTGACCAAAGATAACAAGATTGCCGTGTTGGATTTTTCGACGGAATGAACCTTGCGCGAGGAACCATTGGACTATAGGTATGCCGAGAGCATGCCGGGGATTCTCGAGCTGCAGATCGGCCGTAGAGCGGCCAGCTCGAATGGCCAAGGGCAAATCTGCGATAGACTACGGGCAACCAGGGGCACACACCGATGAGCGGACTACCTCAACTGCTGCCAACGAGCGCCGAAGCGGAAACGTTTGGCGGGGTGACCTATCACATTGACGGCGAACTGGTTCCCGCGCTCACGGTCGATGTGTCCGCGAGGCCCATCTACTTCGAGCATCACATTCTGCTGTGGAAGCACCCGACCGTACAAATCAGTCTGAAGCCCATGAAAGGCGCGCTCAAACGAATGATGGCAGGGATGCAGGTGTTTGTGACCGAAGCGCGCGGAGCCGGAATGATCGCGTTCAGCCGCGATGGCGCCGGGCACATCGTTCCGATTCATTTGCCGCAGGGGCAGGAGCTGCATGTTCGCGAGCACCAGTTTCTGGCAGCGACGGACGGCATCGACTACACCTTCGAGCGGGTGAAAGGCGCGGCCAATATGCTCTTCGGCGGGACAGGTTTTTTCATCGACAAGTTTCACAGTCACGCGGGCGACGGGATTCTGTGGCTGCACGGCTACGGCAATGTGTTTGAAAAAGTACTGGGGCCGGGCGAGATGATTGATATCGAGCCGGGCGGGTGGCTGTACAAAGATCCCAGGGTGCGTATGGAAACGGTGGTGGACCGGCTCACCAGTGGGCTGTTCGGCGGATTCAATTTGATCGTGAACCGATTTACGGGACCCGGTCGCGTGGGGATTCAGTCGATGTACATGCACTACGCGAGTGAGGAATAGCCGGGCCGGGAGTCTTTTGCCGGGTTGGTGAGGAGGAGCGGAAGCGACCAAATGCGGCGATTATTTTCATTGGCGGCGTGCCTGGCAGCGGGAGTCCTCGCGGTGTGCTGGCAAACAGCAATTCGCGCCGCCAACTCCAGGGATTCAAAAGCTGCAGCTGGCTCCCTGAACCAGCCCGGCGCGCCTGCGGCGAACTCATGGGATCAAAAGGCCGCTGCGGCTTACCTCGATCAGCGGGTGGGTTGGTGGATGGGATGGCCGAAAGCGGCGCGGGATCACGGCACTTTTTGTGTGTCGTGCCACACGGCGGTGCCTTATGCGATGTCACGGCCGGCGCTTCGCGGAGCGCTCGGCGAACAGGGCCCGTCCGTGAACGAACGCAGACTGCTGGAAAATGTGACAAAGCGCGTGAGACTTTGGAAAGAAGTGGCTCCGTTTTACACGGACGCGGACCGCGGGGCGTACAAGAGCGTTGAATCTCGTGGGACAGAATCGGTTTTGAATGCGCTGATTTTGGCTAGCAGCAATGCTGCGAGCGATACTGCGAACGGCGGCGACGCTACCGGCTCGCGGAGCGGGCGACTGAGCGATGACACGCGGGCGGCGTTCGAGAACATGTGGGCCGAGCAGCAGACCACGGGCGCTCAAAAGGGGGCGTGGCAGTGGTTGAGATTCAAGAATGAGCCGTGGGAAGCGGACGACTCGGACTACTACGGGGCGGCACTGGCAGCGATCGCGGTTGGAACAACTCCCGAGAATTACCGCGCGAAACCCGAAATCCAAAATAATTTGGAGATGTTGCGCGAATACTTGAACCGCGAATACGCGGCGCAGACTTTGAGCAATCGTGTTGTGTTGTTGTGGGCTTCGGCGAAGATGCCTGGCCTGCTCGAGCCAGATCGCCAGAAGGCAATCATCGAAGAGGTGCTGAGCAAGCAGCAGGCTGACGGAGGGTGGAGTCTAACTTCGATGGCCGGGAACTGGAAGCGGCACGACGGAACGGCACAGGAAACGCTGAGCGATGGCTACGCGACGGGGCTGATTACATTTGCACTGCAACAAGCCGGAGTATCGCGGGGAAATGCGCAAATGAAACGCGGGCTCGCATGGCTGACTGGAAACCAGAACCGCGCGGAAGGCTTCTGGCTGGCCTACTCCTTGAACAACAACGAGGAACATCACATCAGTCCGGACACCGCGCGGTTCATGAAAGATGCGGCGACGGCTTATGCCGTGCTCGCGCTGAGCGAATCCAAGAGCCGCTGAAACAAAAACAGGCGGCGAGGGTGGGTTCCGCCGTACCACTTTGCATTAGAAAGGTGATTCATTCCTACGTCCCATTTGACCAGGGCGGGACGACGCCGCTCATGCGGGCGTAGGCGATAAGCTGTCCCATGTGCTCGTTGGCGTGAACGATGATACGCAAGTACATGCCGTCGACGGTGGCGTCGCGATCGGCGATGTGGACTTTGCGTTGGAGATCTTTCGGCGTTACCGCCAGATGGGCTTGTTTTATGGCGTCCAAAGAACGCTTGAGCCAGTTGATGACGTCAGCCTTGGCGGTGACCGATTTTTCCATTCCTTCTTTCATGTCGGCGGGCATCTTGGGGCCGGTCACGCTGAGCAAGTAGAAGTTGGCCATGGCGATGTGCATGTAGACCTCGCTGGTGGAGCGCACACCCGGCGCGGGACGCCACGAGAATTTTTCCTCGGGGGTGGCTTCGGCGAGGGCGATCAGCTGCTGCGAGACGTGTAGCCACTCGCCGTCATAGCCCTGCCAGATGCCTTCGGGAGGTTTTTGGTTTTGGGCGAGCGCGGGGCAGACGCCGATCAACAGCAGCAAAATAAAAGCTTTTTTCATGGGTGGTCTCCGCGTGTGAATTCGTTCACGGGCAGTGCCGGCAAGAGGCAACCAAATTCTATACCGGTCGCGAAGTTAGACGGAGCCCTTTTGAAAAAGTTTACGGAAAGCGGGATGTTTCCTCGCAAGCCGCAAGGCTCCGCGGACTCCGCCCTGCGCTACAAGGGCTTGCCTGTGCGGTCGAGAATAGGCAATAGACGGCCAAATACCATGAATACGAATGAGCGCTTGGGGAATCTAATGAACCATGCGAATACGAACGGGTTTGCTTGGGTTCATTGCGGTGATTCAGACAGTGCTTTTTTTGACGCATTTTCTACTCTATGAGACATGGACGATTTCGGCCGCGGGAACCGCTGCCGGCGGCCCGCGGTGGCTCAAATTAGGTCTGGGGATTCTGTCCATCAGCTTTCTGGCGGCTTCGCTGCTGGCGTTTCGCTACACGAGTGCGGTACTGCGCTTGTTTTACCGGGCGGCGGCGGTTTGGCTGGGTTTGCTGAGTTTTCTTTTTCTTGCGGCGGTTTCTTCCTGGATCGTCTTCGGAGTTGTGCGGCTGACGGGTTCGGATTTGAACTTCCATCAGATCGTCGAAGTCCTGTTTGGGACGGCCATGGCGGTGGGGGTGTATGGCGTTTTCAACGCGAGTTGGACGCGGATTACGCGAATTACGGTGCGGCTGGCGAATTTGCCGGAGGCTTGGCGCGGACGAAGGGCGGCGCTGATCAGCGATTTGCATTTGGGACACGTGCGGAATGGGAGTTTTCTGCGGCGGATGGTTGCCAAGATTTTGAAGGAAGAGCCGGACGCGATTTTTATCGCGGGGGATTTGTACGACGGGACAGCGATCGACGCGAGGCGAGCCGCAGACCCTTTGAGCGAGTTGACGGCGCCGCATGGTGTGTATTTTGTGGCGGGAAATCACGAGCAGTTTGGAGACGACAGTAAATATTTGCGCGCGGTGGAAGCGGCTGGGGTGCGCGTGCTCAGCAACGAGAAGGTGGAAGCGGACGGGTTGCAGATTATCGGCGTGCCATACCGACATGCGACGCAAGACGGACATTTTGCGTCGGTACTGCAGGGTATCGGGGTGGATCGCGAACGCGCGAGCATATTGTTGACGCATGCGCCCGACCATCCGGCGGTGGCCGAGGCGGCGGGGATTTCTTTACAGCTGTCCGGGCATACGCATGTTGGGCAATTTATACCGTGGAGCTGGATGGCACGGCGAATTTACCGGCAGTTTGTGTACGGCTTGAGCCGCATTGGGAAGATGCAGGTTTTTACATCGAGCGGGGCGGGAACTTGGGGACCGCCATTGCGGTTGGGGTCGAATCCGGAGATTGTGGTGCTTCAGTTTGAATGAGGGAGGAACGGCCGGATTGGCGGCGCAAATTTCATCAAGGTAGAGTCAAAGACTCTTAGCCCAAAACCGGTGATGGGTGCGCGGCGGTTGGCGATAGATCATCGTAAAATTAAGTACGCCCGGTTCCCGCACAACTGTACGCTAATGAACAGACAGTCTTCTTCGCGGTTTTCTAAAATGGGGTGTGGACTCGTTTAAATTCGGCAGAGATCGTGGCGGTTGCCCGCAGAATCTCGACTCCTGGGAAGGCCTGGGCTACGATGTGAGCCTGGACTACTCTGATGGGCGCGAGAGGCATCACTTGGACCAACCGGACATCTTTATATAGGCTCTAGCCGCGCTCTGTTGTTCGCTTTATGTGACACCAAGAATTACCGCATTCGGAACCTCACTATGGCCATTCGCCGCAAGACTCTTCTGATCGCAGTTGGAATTGGCGCGATACTCCTGCTCACGCTCGTTTTCGTTGCACCCGCGCTCATTAAGGTGGATCGTTACCGGCCGAAGGTGATCTCCTACCTCCAGGAGAAAACTGGAAAGCAGGTGGAAATCGGGCGGCTGGCGCTCACGTTTTTTCCTGTCGCTATTCACATTGACGATTTTGGGGTGAAGAATCCGCCGATTTTTCCGGTTGGTTATATCGTGAAGGTGAAACGGATTGATGCGCAACTCAGTGTTGGAGCGCTTCTGCACCGGCAAGTGGTCGTTAAATCGCTCAACCTCGAGGAACCGGTCTTGAATCTTACTTCAGACCCCGACGGTCCGTGGAACTTCGAGAATCCCCAAGCGAAGACTTCGCAGAACACCTTCCCCCTGGGAGTGATTTCGACTGTGGAAATCAGCCGGGGGGAACTGATAGCGTCGAACCTTCTGCCATCCGATGCGGCGGGTCCTGTCTTCTTCGAAGCCCACGAGATCTCAGGCAGACTGGAGCAGGTGAACCTGGTTGGAATAATCAATCCTTCTTCCACCTCGATGGATGGCAGCGGCAGTCTGAAGGCGGGCCTTCTGCGATTCGGCGCGGTGGAGGTAAAAAATCTGGAGTCCAAATTGCGGCTGGAAGCGAGGCACGCTTTTTTCACGGATGTGAAAGCGGAAGTCTATGGCGGGAGCGCCGCGGGTGAGCTTTCCTTTGACTTATCGGGAAAGAACGCGAACTTTAAGACCAACGTGCGGTTGAGCGGAATCAATGTGTCCCATCTTCTGGCGGCCTTCCCAAACGGCGGAGGACAGATGACGGGAAAGATGGAAGGGGACGTAAAGTTAGCGGGAGACATCGCGCATTCCGATCGCCCGCTGGCGGGAATCCACGGCGCGGGACACGTGACGATCCGCAACGGGAAGGTGCCGAGTCTGAAGCTCAATGCAAATCTGATGAAGCTGGCGCACTTCAACGATCTTGGCCCAGCCAAAGAGGATCCTTCCTCCTTTAATGTGATAACTACCGACCTGGAGCTGGCGAATCAGCGGATTTCGAGCCGTGTTATAGACATTGACGGTTACGGAGTCGATGTGGATGGGTCGGGCAGTGTCAGTGTGTCGGGCTCCGACGAATTGGACTATCGCGGATTGGCGGAGATCACCACCAAGGAAGGCTTCTTCACGAACACCGTCGCACGGTTGTCCGGAGCATCCTTAGTCGACGGCAAGTTGCAGTTTCCTTTTCGGATTGGCGGAACGATCGACAACCCGGTGTTTTCCAAGGGCAAGGGCGACAAGGACGTAGACGCTCCCAAAAAACCTCAGTAACGGAACAGAATATCCTGTTTGAAATAAAGGTAGAATGCGCGGGTGTGTGGTTTTGCGCGTGGAGGACGGCGTGAAACGAGCATTGGGCATGATTGTGGGTTTGTTGGCGTTTGTGACGCGTCATGCTTGAGTCTGAGTGAGGAACGGGGGGTTGGGAAGAGTCGAGGGGATTTAGAGTAGCGAAAGAAAAGCGCGGCTGGCGAGTCAACGTGCCAGCCGCGCTTTTGTTTTGGTGTAAGCAGGAGTTAGTTGGGTGTGCAGTCCACGGTTGGCGGCAGTGCCTGGATTAGCGTGGTGTTTAGGGATGGGGAGCGGTCGAAGTCGAACAGGTCTTCGAGCGCGTTGGCGTGTTGGTCGCGCTTGGTCAGATGTTGATGAGGCGTGCGCTGGCCTGCGTCTTCGCCGTCATTGTCTCCGTCGGTGTCGGGGTCATTTTCGAGGCTTAGGAAGCGGCTCTCGATGAAGGCCAGTAATGAAGTGTGACTGCCGGTGGTGTGCGAGACGTAATGCGGCTTCGAAAATGCCGAAATGGCCAGGAAGGGGACGCGTACGCCGAGCTGGTCGAAGGACGGGCAGTTTTCCGGGTAAGGGCCGCTGGGATTGGCGGCCAGGTCGGGGCAGAGTTCGATAGCGTCATTAATTGTTGTGTCCGTCTTGCTGAGTGGATTTTGCGCGCACTCGGCGCCGGCGCCTGGTTGGAGGCTGGCGGGAGGGTTGGAAAGATCAGCGCATTGTCCCGGCGAAATGCCGTCGGGAGTTCTTTGGTGGCCCTGGGCGGCCCGAGGGGAGGCGACGTGATCATAGTAGCCGCCGTGTTCGTCGTACGTGAAAAAAATTACGGAGTCCTTCCAATACGGACCATTGCGGATCGTGTTGAGGACTTGGGAGACGTAGGCTTCGCCGCGCTGAATGTCCGTAGGAGGATGCTCGTCGTTTTCAAGCTTGCGGCCGAATAGGCCGAAATTCGGATCGATGAAGATGACTTCGGGAAGCGGAGGCGCGCCTGGTGTCCCTGCGGCCTGAGCTAGGAAGACGGTTAGCGGGAGGAAGTGCGGATCGGTTAGGGGTCCGCCGAATTGGCGAAAGCTGCCGCCTTGCGGGGCGTCTTGAAAGTAATCGGCCCAGGTGATGCTGTTCTTGTCGAGGAGGTCGAAGATGGTTCCGGTGATGGGCTTGTAGCCGCCAGGAGGCGGGAAGGTGTCGCTGGTGGTCAGATGGCCGAAGGAGGTGGCGGCTAGCAGATAGGAGCGGTTGGGAAAGGTGGGGCCGAGGACTGCGGCAAAGTAGCGATCGCCGACGGCAAACTTTTGGGCGAGATCGTAATAGAAGGGGATGTCGGCTTGCGTGTAGAAGCCCATGGTTTGATCTTCGGTCGCGTTCTCAACCCCGTTGTCGTGTTGCTCAGTTATGTCGTTTACGCGGACGAAGCCATCGCTTTTGATGTCGTGCAAGGTATCCATCGGATGGAGGAAGTTGGCCTCTTCGTGAGTCTGGAACCAGGAATGGTCGAGGTCGGGGCCAGCGCAGCGGCGATTGTCGTGGAAGGAAAAGACGGTGCTGGCATTGTCGTCGGGGTTGGAGTTGAAGCAGGTGATGCGGCCGGCTGCGTCGGTTTTGCAGGTTAGGCCGTCGACGCAGTCGTGGTCGTCTTTGCGGCAGCCGCCCAGTTCGTGGTGGTAGGGGCTGCCAGGGGCGTAGGCCAGGGCGCCGAAGTAATTATCGAAGGAGTGGTTCTCTTGCATGATCACGATGACGTGCTTGACTCTGTGCACATCGCCGTCGGCGAGAGCGGGTTTTGGTGCGAATAGCAAGAGCGCTAAAGGTAGAAGCAGGAGCGCTCGGATACTTCTGGACGATCGGATCATTGATACTCCCTTGCGTTTGACCGCGGGCGGTCTGATTTTGTCGTGGTGTGGGCAGAAAGGCCGACACTGCGTGCTGCTTTACTAGACCGGAATAGTTAAGACGCTGCAGTGAAAATTTGATGAACGATTGGTGACGGCTGGGCGCGGGGGCCGCGGCGGCTTGTTGCAGGGAGGAGCGAAGAAAGAGCGGGCACGGCGTGCCGTGCCCCTTCGGGAAAAGACGGTCCGACATTGGAAATGAAGGTAGAATCGCGGCGCGCGAGTGAATGCGGCTGGGCGCGGAGGTTGGAATGAGATTCGGAGTGTTGCTGGGGATGGTCGTTAGCGGACTGTTGGCGGGTGCCGCGAGTGGGCAGAAGCCGCCGCTTTTGCCGGAGAAGGACGTGGCGGCGCTTGCGAATGAGTTGAGCGGGGAGACGGCGAAGAGGAATTTGGAGGTGATTGCGACGTTTCACCGGCAGAGGGGGTCGAAAGGATTTCATGCGGCGGCGGAGTTGGTGGCGGCGCGGGCACGGGAGTATGGGTTGAGCGACGTGGCGATTTTGGAGCTTCCGGCGGATGGGAAGATTTTTTATGGGACGCAGAGGTCGCGGCCGGCGTGGGATGCGGAGTTTGCAGAATTGTGGGAACGAGGTGTGGTAGGTCACGGATGCGACGGGGAGAGAATCCAGGTGGATATAGATGAAAAATTGTTGGCAAACGCTGACATGGGTGGAAATTCCAAGGAGCTTTCCAAACGAGCCTATGAAGATTGTAAGCGGATGGCTGAGGAAGGCACGCGCTTGGCGAGCTACGCGGCGGAGCCGGTGGTGTTGGCGGAGGATAGCGAGTCCGCGGATGTGACGGCGGAGCTTGTGGATGTGGGCGCTGGGACAAGCGACGCGGACTACGCGGGAAAGGATGTGAAGGGGAAGATTGTTTTGGTTAGCGCGTCGCCGGGAGCGGTGCAGGAATTGGCGGTGGGGAGATTTGGGGCGGTGGGGATTGTGAGTTATGCGCAGAACCAGAAGAACGCTTGGTGGGGCGAGGACGAAAATTTGATTCGGTGGGGGCATCTGGAGACGTTTTCGGAGCACAAAACGTTTGCGTTCATGGTGTCGTTGAAGCGAGCTTGGTCGATGCGGGACATATTGGCGCGCGGGGAAAAGATCAAGCTGCATGCAGTGGTGAAGGCGGGGCAGCATGCGGGGAATTATGAAGTGGTGACGGCTGTGATTCCGGGGGCGGATGCGAAGTTGAAGGAGGAGGAGATTGCGTTTTCGTGCCACCTGGACCATCAGCGGCCGGGCGCGAATGACAATGCCAGCGGGTGCGTGACGATATTGGAGGTGGCGCGGACTTTGCAGAAGTTGATTGCGGAGGGGAAATTGGTGCGGCCGGCGCGGACGATACGGTTTATTTGGCCGCCGGAGATTGAGGGGACGTTGGCGTTGCTCAATTCGGACTACGACAGCGTCCATCCTCTCAAATTGACAAAGAACTCGACCGAGGTGTTGAAAAACGGAGAGGTTTTCATTGAACACGTCGACGATAAGGGTGGCACCGCGTTCCTTCCGTATTACAAGCGGATCAAAGCCGTCGTGCACATGGACATGGTGGGAGGCGGGCCGGAGACGAAGGCGGTGTTCCACGTGACACGCGGGCCGATGAGTTTACCGTCGTTTGTGCATGACGTGGCGTGGGCGTTTGCGGAGTTTGTAAACGAGGAGTCGTACAAATTTGCGGCGACGGGGAAGGCGGAGTATCCGTTTGTGGCGCCGGAGGGCGGCAAAGAGCCACTGCGGGCGGAGTATTCGGCGTACACGATGGGGAGCGACCACGATGTGTATCAGGATTCGTCGTTCGGGATACCGGCGATTTATATGAATGACTGGCCGGACCGGTACATCCATACGAATTTTGATACGGCGGCGAATATCGATACGACGAAGTTGAAGAGGGCCGCGTTTATTGGGGCGGCCAGCGGATATTTTTTGGCGGGACTGGCGGCGAAAGACATCCCAACTCTATTGAGCGCTATCGGGTCTTCCGAATTTCAACCTGCGTCGATTTTTCAGCAGCATAGGAATGAGCTAGCTGGCTACAGCACGGACGAGATGAATCGGTCGCGGTTTCGCATTAACCAGGAGCTCGTCGAATCCATATCGCGATTAGCGGTTGTTCCTGGAGAGTTAAAGCAAAAAATGCGAAAACGCCTAAATGCGCTGTACGTGGGAGACGAGGGCGTTCCGCTTAAGACGCAGGTTTTGGTGGGAGCGAGCCAGGGCTACAGACGGAAAGCGGAGCCAAAGGGGCCGCTGGCGGTTTTTGGATATGACTATTTTGCGGATCATGCGAAGGCGGAGGGAGTGGCGACGCCTAAGCTTCTGAGTTATGAAGGGCTGTGGGGCGGGGGAGAAGAGTACGCCTATGAAGTCCTCAATCTTGCCAACGGGAAAAGGCCTGCTTGGCAGATTTGCGACGAGGTGACGGCGGAATATGGGCCCGTGCCTGTGGAGATGGTGGTGGAGTATTTGAGAGCGTTGGAAAAGATTGGGGTGGTGAGTGAGGTGAAGTAGGAAGAGAGAGAAAACGAAATTGGAAATTCGAAAAGCAGATTCCTCGCACGCTCCGAATAACAATTTTGGTTTGGCGCTGGGAATGACACCCAGTTAACACATGACAATCATTGAAGGAACGATTGCGGAGAGGATTGAGCGGTTGCCGCTGGGAGGTTTTCACCGGCGGTTTATTGCGCTTGTGTCGCTGGGGAATTTTTTCGACCTTTACGACATTTTTATTGTGGCGTACATCGGCGCGGCACTGCAGCAGTCCGGGTTTCTTTCGCTGAGACAATTTACATTTTTTGTGGCGGCGGGATTTTTGGGAATGTTTGTGGGGACCGTGGTGTTTGGTATGGGCAGCGACCGGATGGGGCGGCGGAGCGCGTTCATTCTGCTGCTTTTGATTTATTCGGTATTTACCTTTGCGGACGCGTTTGCGCCGACGGCTTCGTGGTTGATTGTCTTACGGTTTTTTGCGGGTGTGGGGATTGGCGCGGAAATTGTGGTGATTGATACGTACGTTACGGAGGTGGTGCCGGGACGCGCGCGGGGGCGGTACGTGGCGATCACGCAGGTGGCGGGATTTTGCGCGGTACCGGTGGCGGCGGTGCTCTCGCGCTTGCTGGTGCCGACTCATTTTTTGATCAGCGGGTGGCGTTGGGTGATGGTGATTGGAGCGTCCGGGGCGCTGCTGACTTGGTGGTTCCGGCGGCGATTGCCGGAGTCGCCGCGATGGTTGGAAAGCCAAGGACGGATCGCGGAAGCGGATGCGATTATGTCGGGGTTGGAGAAGGAGTCGCTTTCTGCTTCGGGAAGAAGTAGTGAGTGGCCCTTCGACTCCGCCGAGGGTAAACGAGTGACGAGTGGCGAGCAAAAAACCGCGAGCGGGAAAACGGAAGGGGCGGCGGAGCGTGCGTCGTTCTGGGAGCTCTGGAGGCAGCCTTATCTTTCGCGGACCGTCATGCTAATGATTTTTCAAGCTTTGCAGACGATTGGATTTTATGGATTTGCGAATTGGGCGCCGACGTTTTTGTTGAAGCGGGGAGTTTCACTTTTGCATTCGCTGGAGTACACGTTGCTGATTGCCCTTGTGTCGCCGCTGGGGCCGCTCTTGGCTGCGTTCACTTCGGACAAGGTTGAACGGAAGTGGACGATCGTTGTGCTGGCTTTGCTGGTGGCGGGATTGGGCATTGGATTCGGCAATTCCATTGCGCCGGCGGCGGTGGTGGGGTTCGGGGCGCTTTTGACGCTGGCGAATTATTGGTTTTCGGCCGCGTTTCATGCGTATCAGTCGGAATTGTTTCCTACGCGGCTGCGGGCTACGGGTGTGGGGTTTACGTATAGCTGGAGCCGGTTGAGCGCGGCGTTTACTTCAATTTTGATTGGGGCGGTGTTGGTGCACGGGGTGCCGGCGGTGTTTGCGTTGCTGGCAGTGGCGATGATTCTGGTGGCGACGGTTGTGGGGGTTATGGGGCCGCGGACGAACGGATTGGTTTTGGAGGAGATTTCGCGGTGAGGAAAGCGAAAAAATTGGAGCTAGATGTCGATCGAAGACGGGCACGGCGTGCCGTGCCCCTACCGATGGTGCTGTGCTAGCATCAAAGATTGTGCGTGAGCGAGGATTCGCGTAGATGGCGGCGACGATGAAGGCGTTGCGGAAGATGCGGGCGGGGCGCGGGTTGTCGATGGAAAGCGCGCCGGTGCCCGCGATGGGCGCGGCGGACGTGCTGGTGCGCGTGAAAACGGCTTCGATCTGCGGAACGGATTTGCATATTTACGGTTGGGACCGGTGGTCGCAGGGACGGATCAAGCCCCCGGTGACGCTGGGGCATGAGTTTTGCGGCGTGGTCGAGCGCGTGGGGGAAGAGGTTACGGCGGTGATGGCCGGAGACTTCGTGAGCGCGGAGATGCATGTGAATTGCGGGCACTGCCACCAGTGCCGCCTGGGCGAAGCGCATATTTGCCAGAATTTGCGGATCATCGGGATCGATCAGGATGGGGCATTTGCGGAGTTCGTGAAAATACCTGCGTCGAATATCTGGAGGCTCGATCCCGCGATTCCGGAGCACTACGGGGCGATTCTCGATCCGCTGGGGAATGCCGTGCATACGGTGCTGGCTGGGGCGAGTGCGGGGCAGACGGTTTTGGTGACAGGATGCGGGCCGATTGGATTGATGTCGGTCGCGGTGGCGAAAGCTTGCGGAAGCTCGACAGTGTTTGCAACCGAGACGAACGAGAACCGGCGCGTGATGGCGAAAAAAATGGGCGCGGACGTGGTTTTGAATCCGGCGGCGGAGGATGCGGTGGCCCGGATTCTCTCGGAGACGAATGGAACCGGAGTGGATGCGTTGCTTGAGATGAGCGGCAACCCCACGGCGATACAGCAAGGGTTTAAGGCGTTGCGAGCAGGGGGACGCGCATCGCTTCTGGGAATACCGACGGAGAATGTGCCGCTGGATTTGGTGAATGACGTGATTTTCAAGGGCGCGACGGTGCAAGGAATCTATGGACGGCGGATGTATGGAACCTGGGTGCAGATGACGGCGCTTTTGAAGGCGGGGCGGCTGGATTTGGAGCCGCTGTTTGGGGAACGGGAGCCGCTAGAAAAGTTTGAAAATGCGTTTGCAAAATTGCAGAGCGGATTGGCGGGGAAGATTTTGCTGTATCCGAACGGGCTTTCTCGTTAGCACACTCCCGCACTTGCTCCAACATAGGTGACAAAAGAAATGAGCTCGCCCATCACTGCTCCTTCCCTGGCCGGAAGCACTCTCGGAACCGGCAAGGACAGCTTCGTGATCGCGGAATGGCGTGATGCCGGTGGTCCGCCGGGGCCGCCGCGGTTTATTGCTCCGCTTCATCTTCACTATAACGACGACGAGGCTTGGTACGTTCTCGAAGGCACGCTTTGCGTGAAAGTTGGCGATAAAGACGTGGAAGCGAGGGCTGGCTCGGCCGTGTTCGTGCCGCGCGGGACTGCGCACACCTATTGGAACCCAGGGCCCGGTCTTCTGCGCTATCTGCTGGTGATGACCCCACGGATTTATGAGTTGATTCAGGAAATACACGCGATGAAAGAACGCACTCCCGCGGCCCTGGTAGCACTGTTTCAAAAACACGACTCCGAGCTGCTGTAGCCAAGAAGCGCCCGCGAACGCGCGGCAGTTTGCTCCAAGCCCTCCGCATGGAGCAAAATAGCTTCCCCCGGCAAATTCGTCCCACAGGAGCCACCGTATGTCCGAGACTGCGACACAAACGACGAAGAAAAACCCGACGCAGTATATTTCCGATCAGTTGATCGAGCTGCGCGCGAAGGGCGTGGCACCGAGGCTGCGGGTGCTGGAGGGCGAGCAGAAGCCGGTCTGCATTTTTGACGGGCGGGAAGTGATCAACCTGGCTTCGAACAACTATCTGGGATTGACGACGCACAAATCGCTGCGAAAGGCCGCACTTGACGCCGTGAAACGATACGGCGCGGGGG
>Ga0210405_10003287_pt1 | contig 15973 bp, 15 predicted proteins | sample IncBWH11MmetaG_FD_155492 | JGI IMG/M metagenome (GOLD analysis project Ga0210405, IMG submission 155492) | Forest soil microbial communities from Barre Woods Harvard Forest LTER site, Petersham, Massachusetts, United States - Inc-BW-H-11-M | ecosystem: Environmental > Terrestrial > Soil >... | reverse complement strand
CGGCGAGTATTCGGGATGCTGCGGGCCGATCATCGCTGTCGACGCCAACACCGGCAAGGTCGTCTGGCAGTTCGACACGGTCGGCGGCGACGAGCGCTCCCGGGCCAGCTGGAAGAACGACAGCTGGAAGACCGGCGGCGGCGGCGGCTGGATGCCCGGCGGCTACGATCCGAAGACCAACACCGTCTTCTGGGGCACAGCCAATCCGGCACCCGACTACGACTGGAGCTTCGACAAGTGGCAGACCGAGGGCCCGCGCCCCGGCGAAAACCTCTACACCTCCGGCGTGGTCGCGCTTGACGCGGACACTGGCAAGCTGAAGTCCTACTTCCAGGAGAATCCGCACGACAATTGGGACTTCGACGGATCGGTCGGCGAATTCGTGATGCTCGATCGCGACGGCAAGAACTACGTCGTCCATCCCAACAAGGGCGGCTACGTCTACGTCTACAACCGTGATGTCAGCGGCGAGAAGTTGAAGATCGAGAACGTCTGGCATCTCGGCAAGACGTCGAACTTCGTCAAGGACGTCGACCCGAAGACCGGAGAGCTGATCGGCCGGCGCGAGCTCAAGGAGGGCATGAACAAGGCATTGTGCCCGGCGATCGACGGCGCCATCAGCTGGAATTCCGGCAGCTACAATCCCGATACCGGGCTCTACTACAAGATCGGCCAGGAGTTCTGCGCCGACCAGGAAGTGGTGAAGACCGACAACCCGGGTGCCTACAGCGGCAAGCTCTACCTTGGCGCGACCTGGACCGTGGTCGCCCCGCCCGGGCACGACAAGGCATTCGGGCACGTCTCTGGACGTGACCCGATCACCGGGAAAGTGGCATGGGAGGTCGAGTACAAGTACTTCCCGCTCGCAAGCTTGCTGTCGACCAAGGGCGGTTTGCTGTTCGTGCCAGGTGCCGACGGCATGCTCGACGCGCTCGACACCAAGACGGGAAAGAAGCTGTGGTCACACAACGACGGCCTCGGTCATCACGGCGGCATCATCACGTACATGGCCGGCGGCAAGCAGTACATCGCCGTCACCACCGGCTGGGGCAGCCACGTGTCCGGCAACTTCAAGCCGCTCTACGGCGAGCCCTTCGCCAGCATGCCGACGGATAACGGCCAGTTGTTAGTGTTTGGTCTGTGACGCCATCGCGCGCACATCCGTAACAGGCGCTCACAGTCCGCAAGGACTGTGAGCGTTTCCTTCTCTCGATGACGGTTTCAAACAAGATGCTCGGGTTTGGGCGACTGATGCTTTTGGCCGCCGTCGGCTTCCTGTCGGTCGCCCCGAATACGGCGCCGGCGGCGGAGAACGAGGCCGCAACGGGCGCAGAGGCCAATGCCGAAGTCCCCGTGACCGAGATCAAGAAGCTGTTCGCCAACAATTGCAGCTGGTGCCACGGAGCCTACGGGATGACGGCCGACAAGGGGCCGCGCCTCGCCGGCACCAAGATGACCGAGGAGGAGGTCCGCGAGCGGATCCGGCATGGCAAGGAAGGCTACATGCCGCCCTTCGCCAAGGTTCTCACCGACCCGCAGATCGCGGCGTTCGCCAAGTACATCAAGTCACTGACGCCGGCCGACTGACTTGCGCACTCACCTGGGCCGGCGCAACGCGCACCCACAAATTCAAAGTCTCGCGTTTTGCCACGTCACTTCGGTTGCGCGCAGCGCTTGCCGAACGCGATGACTGCTATGTCCCGCTATTCGGCACGTAGCAGAGAACCTCGCGCGGCTTGATGCGCACGTTCATCTTCATGACCTCGGGCCCGAGAAAGATGACGATGTGCCCGGTGGGGTTGCCCTTGTCCCACTTGATCTTGTGGGCGGGCACGACATAGCGCGTGCCGATATTCTCGTGGACGCGCCCGAGCGGCCCGTCATCGCGTTCGTCGGTGATCTCGGCGATGACCCTCTGCGGACCGCCGCGCTCATCGGTCTCGACATGCACGACATCGGCCCAATAGGCGTCGCCTTCGGCGCAGCACGATCGGGTCGGATTGTCGGGCTGCATCAGCGTGCCGAACCAGGCGCGGGTGATCGGATCGATGTTTTCCCATTGCCCGAAGTCGCGTGCCGCCGCAGGGCCGGCCGCGAGCACCGCGAGCAAAACTATTCCCGTGGCAAGAGGCGCTCCCATAATCCTCGCTTCCCTTGTCCCCCCGTGGCGGGGTCAGAGAACATTACCCGGTGCTTTGGGCGCGCGCTACGTCCGCTTGGTGGCTGCGGAGTTGCCTCATCCGCCTGGGCGGCGGCCGAATAAGCAGATACTTCAGACGATCATGCGCGCTGGCGGCGTCTCAAAGTCCGACGTGGCGCAGCTTCTCCGGGTTGCGCACGACATAGATCGCAGCAATGCGTCCGATGCGACACTCGAAGGCCATCGTGCTGATCGACCCGTCCGCTTCGCGCATGACGAAGCCTGCCAGCCCATTGATGGTCGCGGCACGCACCTGCATCGTTTGCAGAGCGAGGTTCTTGCGCGAAACGCCGGCAATGAACCGCAGAATCTTGGCCGCGCCGTGGATCGGGTTGAAGGCGGCGGCGCGCTTGCCCCCGCCGTCCGTATAGAGCACCGCGTCCTCGGCCAGCAGTCGCGCCAGCGCCTGCGCGTCGCCCGACTCCGCAGCTTCGCGGAAGGCCGCGGCCAGGCGATGTCCCTCCTCCTTCGACGCCGGAAAGCGCGGTCGGCCGGCCTCGATATGGCCACGGGCGCGGGCCGCAAGCTGGCGGCAGGCGGTTTCGCCGCGGCCGAGCGCGGCGGCGACGCCGGCGAAATCGAGCCCGAACACGTCGTGCAACAGGAACGCGGCGCGCTCCAATGGCGACAGCCGTTCGAGGACGAGCATCAAGGCGACGGAGAGGTCGTGCGCGAGGTCGTCAGCCGTGTCGGGATCGAACACCTCATCCACCACCGGTTCGGGCAGCCACTGGCCGACATAGATTTCATGCCGCGCCTTGGCGGACTTCATCCGATCGAGGCACAACCTCGTCACGACCGTGCCGAGGTAGCGGCGCGGCTGTTCGATCGCAGCGGGATCGACCGTGTGCCAGCGCAGGTACGCGTCCTGCACCACGTCCTCCGCTTCGGCCCGTGAACCGAGCATTCGATAGGCGAGACCCGTCAAAGCGCTTCGATGGGCCTCGAAAGATTCGACCGGGCTGCGTTCGGCCGGCGCGCTCATGCCGCTCGGGTCAGTTCACGAAGCACCGGCCGCGACTCGCCGGCGACGGTCACGCGGGTGCAGGCGCGCCCGTGGCCCATGGCGTATTTCACCGTCGGGAAGATGCGGGCGCCGGTGATGGCGAAAGCGAGCGAGATCAGCGCACGCTTGCCCCATCGGCGGACCACCTCTTTGCGCAGGTCATCCGCTTCGGCCGCGTGACGCAGGCTCGCCTCGGCGAAACGCACCGCCAAGGAAACGTCGGCCGGCATCGCAGAAAACTCCCGCGACACCACGGCCCGCAGAACCGCCGGATCGACTCCGGCGCGCACGGCCATGTCGACCGTGAGCTGCGTGCATGGCCCGCAATCCTCGGCCATTGTGCCGACGATCCTGACCGCATGATACGCGGCGAGCGGCGCGTCCTTGTGATAGCGGCCCAGGCTGGCCACCTTGCTGAACGCCATCAGCGCCGACGGATCTGCATCGAGCACTTCGTGCATGTAGCTTGCATCATATTTCCAGGCGCGCTCAAACGCGGCGAGCCGCCGCCGCAGAAGCCATTTGATCATGGTCTGCTCCCTTGTTTGCGATCGGGCCGCGGCCGAGCGGCCGCCAGACGATCCAGACCGCCAGGACCGGCGGCAGAAACACTGGCGGGAGGTCGATGAGCAGTTGATGCAGGTGCTCCCGCCCGGCCGCGGCATCCCAAAGATGGACGGCCGCGTGAAGGGCGAGAAACGCTGCGCCGATCATTGCCGCCGGCCGAGCCGCTGGAGAGATGGCGAACCACGGTAACGACGCGCCGCAGAGAAAATAAGCGACGCCGATGTCGCGGATGAAATGGGCGTTGAAGGGGCCGGTGGCGGCAACGCCGGGGACCGCGGCATACCAGGCAGCAGGTGCCCCAAGCATCACGAAGCCGTTGGCCGCGAGAGCTATTCCGAGAATCCAGGCGACAGCACCGCGCATGTCATCCACCTCCTTTGGCACTAAGACGAGGTAGGGGCCCCGTTTGTGACATCGTGCCGGCGGGTGGATACGCGCGGCTTGAGGCCTCCGTGGAACTGGACCGCCGCCGCGCCTCAGTCGTCGTAGGTCTCATGCACGGCGACGGCGCCGTGCTTCCAATAGGCGGCCGCTTTCACCCGGTCTTTGCGCAACCCGCGTTCGTCAACGAGATGCCGGCGCAGGGCCTTGGCAGTCGCTGCCTCGGCGGCGACCCAGGCATAGCCGTCGCCGGGCGGAAAACTCAGGCCGGCGACCGCATCATGCAGAAGCGATTGGCTTCGGCTTTTCTCGGACGCGGCGGCGTCGCCGCGATGCAGCCATTGCACGTCGAGGCGGCTGCGCGTGTCGAAACGCTGCTCCTCGCCAGCGTCGGGGACTTCGACAATCACGACAGTGCGCGCACCCCGCGGCAGCTCCTCCAAGCGGCGGCCGATCGCAGGCAATGCCGTTTCGTCGCCGGCGAGAAGATACCAGTCGAAATCGTCGGGCACGATGAACGAGCCGCGCGGGCCGCCGACGCCGAGAAAATCTCCGGGCCGTGCTTGCGCCGCCCACGACGTTGCCGGGCCATCGCCGTGCAGGACGAAATCGATCGCCAACGTTCTTGCCGCGGCATCGTAGCGGCGCGGCGTGTAGTCGCGCGCTGCCAGCTTCGGCGCATCGGCCGGATACACCGGACCGTTGGGGCTCGAGGTCGGCAGCACCGGCTTGGCCTGTCCCGGCTGGGGGAAGAAGAGTTTCATGTGATCGTCATGCGCGGCGCTGACGAAGCCGGCGAGCTCGTCCCCTCCGACCGTGATGCGCAGCATCTTCGGCGTGATCCGGCCTGCGCTCTTCACTTCCAGGAGGCGTAGCTTGGTGTCGTGGCGAACGCGGCGCACAGTGCGTTCCGCGGTTTGAGACAATTGAGTCATTCCGTACCTTTCACGTGAATTCCGCGCCCCCTCCGGCTACTTGGGCGAACCCGCGACTTTCACAAGAGTATTGCGCGAAACTTTCGACTGGGACAGTGTTCAGGCGCCCTGACAACCAACATCGGGATCGACCATGAACGATCAACCGAAAACCGTTTCGCCTGCGTCACAGGTCGCGCCAATCGGTTCCCCGGAAGAGACTGGGCTGTCGCCTGCCGGCCTCGCCAAGCTGACCGCGATCATGCAGCGCGAAATCGACGCCGGCCGCTTGCCGGGAGTTTCGATGATGATCGCGCGGGGCGGCAAGGTCGGCTATCGCCGCGACCTCGGCGTGCTGCGGCCGGGCGGCCCGATAATGCCCGGCGACGCGATCTTCCGCATCTATTCGATGACCAAGCCGATCGTCTCGGTCGCGCTCATGATGCTGGTCGAGGACGGACGGCTGTTCATCGCCGACCCCGTGGCGAAGTACCTGCCGGAATTCGCCGACCCGAAGGTCGGCGTCGAGAAGGACGGGAAACTCGAACTGGTCCCAGCCAAACGGCCGATCACGGTCCAGGATCTGCTGCGCCATACGTCGGGACTGACATACGAGTTTACCGGCGAATCGGCCGTGCAGCGTCTCTACGGCAAGGCGCGGCTGTTCCGCGATCTCCCCAACGCCGAGCTTGTCGCTGAAATCGCCAAGCTGCCGCTCCTCGAGCAGCCGGGCGTGGCCTGGCATTACAGCCATTCCACCGACGTCATCGGCCGCATCATCGAGGTCATATCGGGCCAACCTTTGGGCGCGTTTCTGCGCGAGCGAATTTTCACGCCGCTCGGCATGAGCGATACCGGCTTCTTCGCGCCTGCCGACACGCACGAGCGGCTCGCCGAGGCGTTCGCGAACGACCCCGATACCGGGGCGGCGGTAGAACTCATCAACGTGCGCGCAGCGCCGCGCCTCGAAATGGGCGGCGGCGGGCTCGTCTCGACGATGGACGACTACGCGCGTTTCCTGCTGATGCTTTATCGCGGCGGCACGCTCGGCTCGGCGCGCATCCTCGGCCGCAAGACGATCGCGTTCATGACCGCCGATCACCTCGGCCCGGAGGTGCGCATCGGGACGCGTTTCCTGCTGGCGCCGGGCCACGGCTTCGGCCTCGGTTTCGCCGTGCGTCGTGATGCCGGAATGGCGCCGACGCCGGGGACCGTGGGCGAATACTTCTGGGGCGGCATCGCCGGCACGGCGTTCTGGATCGCGCCGCAGGAGGAACTGATCGCCCTGATGATGATCCAGGCCCCCGGCCAACGCGACTACTACCGCCAGCTCTTCCGCTTTCTGGCGCACGCCGCGCTCGCGTAGTGGAAGCTGGTCCTGGCGCGAAGCAACGGCGCGCTCAGGAGCGCGCCACCGGCGGCACGTAGGTTTCGAGCTCGGGCGTCGGCAGCCGCACGGTCTGGCCGATCTCGGCCGAGCGATAGAGCGCCATGAGCATCTCGGCGACGGCGACGCCGTCGTGGAAGGTCTCCATCGGCTGGCGCCGGTGGCGGAACGCCTCGACCATGTGCCGGTCCTCGCCGATATAGCCGTAGATGTCCGGCTCGTTCTCCACCACGGGCATCAGGCCCTGCTCGGCGTTCTGCTTCTCGACCAGGTCCTCGCCCTGCCCGCCGGTCACGTCGCGCGACAAAAATACTTTCAGGCCGGTGTTGAGCGAGGAGAACTCCATCGAATATTCCGGGCCGAGGAGCTCGATCAGGATGCGCAGGCCGGCCCCGACATAAGCCCACGAATTGGTCGCTTCGACCATCACTTCATGTCCCTCGGCATCGCGGAAGGTGAGCGCGCCGCGCGCAAAATCCTCGGCCGGCCGCACGCGTAGTCGACGTCGGCGCCCATCATGTTCTTGAGCCGCGTGACGTATTCGGGCCGCGTCCATTTCAGATTGCCGACCGTGGCGCTGGCGCTGACCAGCTTAAGGTCGGTGCGTGGCGCACCGGGCCTGCTCAGCAGAAAACGGCCCACCTCGACGCTGTGACAGGTCATGTCGGAAAGGACGCCGCCGCCCTGCCGCTGCGCCTGCCAGAACCACGGCATGTGCGGCCCGCTATGCTCCTCGGCGGCGCGCGCCAGATAGGGACGGCCACAGACCGGAACGGCGCGGCGCCACACGATGTCCTTGCCGCGCTGGACGGCGCTCGAGAACACCTGGTTTTCCAGGTAGCCGTGCATGAGCTTCGCATCTTCGGCGAGGCGCAGCATCTCCCGCGCCTCGGCGAGCGTCCGGCCGAGAGGTTTTTCGCATGCGACGCCGACGAGCTTCGCCCATCCGGCCTTCACCAGGCGATGGATCTCGCGCATGGTGTCGAGCCGGACGAAATTCGGCACGCCGATCCATACGGCGTCGACCTCGCCGGAAATCAGCATCGCCTCGAGCGACGGGAACGGCCGGCAGGGGCCGAGCTCGAGCGCATTGGCTTTTGCGGCAATCGCCTCGCGATTGGCGGCGGTCGGACTGTAGACTCCCGACACGGTGACATGACGCACGGACAGGAGCGCCTGAAGGTGAAAATTGGCGATGAAGCCGCTGCCGATCAAACCGATGCGCAACGTTGGAATGGACGCGCGACCGTTCATGAAGTCCTCCACTTGCCGGTATGATCGGCCTGCATCGTTCGCACGCGCCCGAATGGTGAGCCGCGCGTCGGAACTCGTTGGGCCGTCCCAGCAACCCGCCGGGTGTCCATGCGTACAATGCCCTCGACTTTACGGGAAAATAGCTGTTGCGTGGGGCATCATTGTTCGACGGCTTTCGTCCTGGCGCCGCGAAAGCCTCGGCCTGGAGCGTTACCATGTGCGGCATTGCCGGCCTGATCGATTGGCGCGCGGCGACGGCGGCTGACGCGTTGCGCGCGGCCGGCGAGGCCATGACCGAAACGCTGCGGCACCGCGGTCCTGACGACAGCGGGATTTGGGCCGAAGCCGAGAGCGGCGTCGTGCTCGGCCAGCGCCGGCTTGCGATCATCGACTTGAGCCCGGGCGGCGCCCAGCCGATGCACTCGGCCGACCGCCGCTATGTCATCACCTTCAACGGCGAGATCTACAATTATCGCGATATCCGCAAGGAGCTTGCGGCCGCCGGCCGCGCCATGCGCAGCGATTCCGATACCGAGGTGCTGCTCGAAGCCTGCGCACTTTGGGGCGTCGAGCGGGCGATCGAGCGCACGATCGGAATGTTCGCCTTTGGCTTGCGCCAGGCCTTGGACAAATTGCGCTTCGATGCCGCCTTCGGCGGGGCGCGGCGCGACGAGGAGAAGAGCCGGGCCAAGGAGCGCATTTTCTCGCATCGCTCGGCCAATCACGCCTGGGATCCACGCAATCAACGCCCCGAGCTATGGCGGCTGTTCAACACCCGCATCAAGCCCGGCGAGTCGATGCGGGTGTTCCCGCTGTCGAATTGGACCGAGCTCGACGTTTGGGAGTACATCCGGGCGGAGAATGTCCCGGTCGTGCCGCTCTATTTCGCCAAGAAGCGCCCGGTCGTTGAGCGCGATGGCACGCTGATCATGGTCGACGACGAACGGCTACCGCTTCTGCCGGGGGAGGCGCCGCGCGTGATGCGCGTACGCTTCCGCACGCTCGGCTGCTACCCCTTGACCGGCGCGATCCGCTCCGACGCCGACACCCTCGACGCCATCATCGCCGAAATGCGGGCGTCGACCCGCTCGGAGCGGCAAGGCCGCGTCATCGATCACGACGAAGCCGCGTCGATGGAAAAGAAGAAGCGCGAGGGCTATTTCTGATGAGTGGCGCGGAAACCATCGCCTTCGACGCGGTCGCGCGGCTCGACCGCACCGCCGAGCGCCCGCCGTTGCGGTTCCTCACCTGCGGCTCGGTCGACGATGGCAAATCGACCTTGCTTGGCCGGCTGCTCTACGAGCAGAACCTCATTCTCGAGGATCATCTGGCTGCGCTGGAGCGCGATTCCGGCAAATACGGCACCAGCGGACCGGAGATCGATTTTTCCCTGCTGCTCGATGGGCTGGAGGCCGAGCGCGAACAGCGCATCACCATCGACGTCGCCTATCGATATTTCGCGACCCGACGGCGCGCGTTCGTTGTCGCCGACACCCCGGGCCACGAGCAATATACCCGCAACATGGCGACCGGCGCGTCCGCGGCCGAACTGGCAGTGCTTCTGGTCGATGCGCGCAAGGGCCTTCTCGCCCAAACGCGGCGTCACGCCATCATCGTCAGCCTGTTGGGCATTCGCCACGCCGTCCTGGCGGTGAACAAGATCGATCTGGTCGACTTCGACCGCGCCGTTTTCGACCGCATCGCGGACGGCTTCTCGGACTTTGCCGCGCCACTCGGCTTCAAGGACATCAAGGCCATCCCGATCTCCGCCCGATATGGCGATAACGTCTGCTCACGCAGCAGTCGCACGCCGTGGTATTCCGGGTGTCACCTACTCGAACATCTGGAAACCGTCGACGCCGGAGACGATCGCGCCGGGCGTCCGTTCCGCATGCCGGTCCAAGCGCCGTGCGCCTCGGACCAGCACAATTGCTATTTGAAGATCTGCCAGTTGTGGAGGTTGTTTGCGGGGCGGAGATCTCATGCTGCCCCAAGTCTTGCGGACATTTTCAGCCCCGGGGACCGGGAGCATGGCGAAACGAGCGCCCCGCGCCGCCAGGAATAGCTGGCCTGATATTATGCTCATGCTCAGAAGGGCATGACCTACAACCACGCCGTATTTCCAACGAAGACCGGAATGCCGATGCCAGCAAAATCCGACGCCACAGATCGCGATTACTTGGATTTCCATATCGTCTGCAAGGGTGACCCGTTCGCCTTTTGGTACAAAATCGAATACACGGCTCAGCCGACGCAGCTACCACAATCAAAGTAACCGACTACCGCTCGACCACCTATACGATGCTTGGAACGCAGGCGACTCCGCGATCTGCAAAACAGTCAAAGCTATTTTGCGCACGAAAGCTGCGCAAATAAGTGCGCTCGGCCAGAGCCGACCTTGTAAAGCTGCAGCAGGGCGATCCGATCCTGCCAACTTTGCATCAGACTCTCGGCTGAAACTATTTCGGGCTCTCAATCCCTCTTAGCGCAATTGCAAGGGCCCGATCCAAATTCAAACGCGCCTGACGGCCGGCGCGTTCGAGTTCTTGACCTTAATCCAGCGTCAGCCCGGCCAGAGCGGTAGGGCGAGCCGAGCCGTTTCGATACGATGCCCTCACAGCCGAGCGCGTAAGCTTGGCGGTAAACGATCGCGCCGTCGTGATGAAATGCGCGTTGAACACGATGCCCGCATGTTTGCCGCGCAGCAGCGACTTCAGGGTCCTCTTGCGGGTTTCGATCGGCGTGCGCCGCAAACCCTCGCCGTCTAACTCGATCAGATCGAAAGCGCAGAGGATCACGTCGGAGGCGTGCCGGTGGCGACGGATCAGGTCGAATACTGCGAGCCCAGTCTCGTCGCACGCGAACCGGGATGGCTGACCGAGCGGGACAGGAGGACATCAAGATAATGGGCGGCTTTGTACCGCCTAAAGCGGTTTGGGTTTATTCTTCATCTTGAATCGAAACGCGTTCATCTCTGGCCGACACATCCACCCAAGATCCTTAACTCAATGTCGCATCGATGTAAGCGACCACAGAAGCAGTGTCCCGCGCGCGTTCTTCCTGACGCATGGGAGGCAAATTCCCTTTCCGAAATTGCGCGTCTTATTTGCTCACTCCGGGCCCTGGCGGTCAGCTTTGATTGATCTTTTCGTGCGTGATTTCGACCGGAATAAAGCCCGCAGAGACTTCATCGCGCGTGATCGGCAATGGATGACGGTCCAGCCATAGAGCGCGAGCAGCAGCCCTCGGATCAATCCCAGCTGTCCTCCACCATTCGCCTTCGTCCCCGCAACGGTGGACCTCGCGATGGTGTCCTCGACACAAAGGAACTGTGAATTCATCGCTGACTTTGCGACCGAGCGCCCTGGCTTGCGTGAACCGGAGATGATGAGCGTCTGATGGCTGTCGGCCGCAAATGATGCAAGGCTGCTTGGCAACCGATTTGACGTGATCCCGGTCACGAACACGGCGCGGTTCCGGGATGGCCAGCTCGCTTTTGTCGATCGCCTGGGACGGTGGGCGACCAGCTCGGTCGCCCGGACGCGATCCGTTGGACATCAGCGGCCGCTCAGTGCCCGCCTCCGCGGGGAGTGCCGTCTCTGCATTGTGAGTTGCGAAACTCGCCAATCGCGTTTGGAAGGCGACCTCGATCCGTTCCGCATCGTCTGTGGTCAGATCGTTCTTGGCGCGTAGGTTTCGGTGTGCCCACGTTGCAGCGTCATCACCAGAGCCCAGAGTGTAGAGTTCGGCCAGAAGTTTATCGCGCAATCTGGCCGATTCGTCAGGACCGAGGATGGGCCTAGCGCTATTTGAACCGATCTTTGCATCATCACGCCGAAGAGCTGCTCTTTGAGAAATCTGGCGACCTCCATTCAGCCGGCGAGGTTTTTCCCCATTTGACTCCTCAGACCCTGATGCCTGTTTCATCGGCGTCGCAAGATCGGGCGCGTCGAGGTCATCCTCTCCCGCGATCCCGACCAGTGTGAAGAGGGCATAACGGCGGGCATAGGTCAGCGCCGCTCCCATCCAGTGCGGCGTTTCCGTCTCGCTAATTGCACAGACGGGCCAGTCCGATGCTATCCATTCGCCGCTGGCGTGCGCCAAGACCGTCGTGAGATTCACGATGCCGGCGGCCTGATCGATCGCGGTCGTCTGCACCACGGCAATTTCATGCTGGCCGAGCGCCTTGCGAACGATATCGAGTCCCGCCGAGAGCGGTGCATAGCGAAAAATGCGCTCTACCCCGGCAGGGCCATCCGGATGGATTGACCCGACCAGAGACTTCTCCGGATTGACGAGTTCGGCTTGGGCTTTGGCCAGAGCTGCGGCCAGGCCGCCGATCGAACTACTGGACCGCTGCATCGGCGCCCTCCCCGCGGAGAACGTCGAAACTAACGGCCCCGGATTTCGAGCGCTTGGCCCGGACACCGTGGCCGATTGCCTGCTGGGCGTCCTCTGGCATCAGGCGCCTGAGCTCCGCCTTCGCCTGTTCATGTTCGAGATGCGCCAAGCGGGTCCGCGAAAAGACCGCTGCGAATTCCGCCCAGGCGTTCGAGGCCGTCATGTCCACGATCTGCACCGCCTCGATGCGCGGCTTCGGCGGCTCAACGCCAAACAGCGACGGCGGCTCGCCGCTTTCGACGCAGCGCCGAAATTTGCGCTCGGCCGTGACGATCAGGTGCTGGTAGAGAGGATCCGCATGGGTTTTGATTTCGACCCATTTTCCTCCGCCGGTGATCACCGAGAGCACCGCGCTCCTTGCCGCAACAACCCACATGCTATGTTGCAGCTGGGGCATGTGTTTTTCAGCGGCCGCCTCCTCCGAGAATGACCACGGAAGCATAAATTTACCCTCGAACACGTCGCCGCCCTCGACACGACCGTCGAGGGTCGCCGCCATCCACCGGAGGGTGGGATGGCGGGCCCATTGCTGGACGTCTGTGATGACCCGCCCAGTATTGGCTTGGTACCAGCGCCGGTTAAGCTTCTCGGTCGCTAGGCCGAGCTGCACAATCAAGTTGCTGGATAGGTCCTCAGGCTCGACCTCGCCGCGTTTTTCCCGCCAAAGGCGAAGTAGGGCAGCCTCGTCGTCGCCCATGATGACTCGGGCGTCCGAGCCGCCGATGAAATGGCGCCGTACACCGTTGTTGACTGGGTTCAAAGGCTCTTGAGACATTCGAGGTTCTCCAGAAGGCCGCAGACGATTATCGATACTAAAAGTATCGCATGAGAATGCCTCTGATGTCAATACCAAAAGTATCAATTAGGCAGATTAAGGCTGCGCGTTCACTTTTGGCTTGGTCACAAGAGCAATTGGCAACTGCTGCCGACGTTTCGATCCCAACTATCAAGCGCACCAAAATACGCTTGGCCTTGGAAACCGCCGGCGTGGAGTTCATCGACGAAAACAGTGGTGGTCCAGGGGTGCGCCTGCGGAAGCGGCAACAGAGGAAACGTTAGAAAGCCAAGCGGGAGGCCGAGTCGTTCAACATACCGCCATTGACGGCTCTGTGATTGCACCGTGCCGCTACTTGAGACCGTCAGCGTTCGCTGCCTCCCGCCCCTGAGCGGCTCACCGTCGGCGAGCGTCGGCGCCCTGTTAAATGCGAACGAGAAACTCCGACCTGCTTGTCGCGAATTTACTGCGTGGCCTGGCAAAAAAACGGCCAACGGCGCCTGGTCATCGGCAGAGGATTCCTGCCTCGCGGTCACAATGAAATACCGCCAAGGCAGGCCACAACATCAGTCATGAAAGCTGATCATCGATTTGTTGAAGCAGCGGGCGCGACTGCCGCTATACGGCCCAAGATTTAGGCCGGCCATCTCGGAACACGAACAAGAGTGATCGCGTCCGCCCGCTGTCGAGACGATTCGTGCACCCCGCCGTTCGACGGGCCACCTCATGACCGCCGGCCGCCGTGATGATGCTTCCGGCCATTTACTTAGCGTCGAGCGCCAGACCTGCGTACGGCAACCATCCGTAACCGTCCGCGTCAGCCGCTGGGGCCTCGAAGTCCGCCAGCGTTTCTTCCTTCCTCCCCCCAACGGGCCGATCCCGAACGCGGGGTGCGTCCTTTAGTAACAAATGGCTACCTTGAAGTCGGAGTCGCCGCGGAGATAATCCAGCCAATGGCCTTCAGCCGTTGAGTAGCTAAACAGAGGAACCAACCAGATGCCTTCAGGAAAGGGCCCCCATGGGGGGAGACGACCAGGGGCGGGCCGGCCCCGGGGCTCCGTGAGCCGCCCGAACGGCCCCCTCCGCGCCAGCCGTGCGAGCCTAGCTCGCCCATACGCCGAGGAAGCCATCAGGACCCTGATGACAGTTATGAGGGACGAGCATGCGCCAGGGATGGTTCGGCTCAATGCCATAAAGGAGCTCTGCAATCGGGGTCACGGCCGCCCGCCGCAGCAGCCGATCGAGGGACTGACGCCGCAGTTGCCTGAGAATCCCACCGAAGATGAAATCGTCGACCACTTCGTGCGGAGCGGTTTAGCCCCCCTCTTCGCGTCGGCCCTCGATCAAATGAAAGCTGATATAGTGACCACGCCCGCCACGAGGCCGGAGGGTCAGTACCGTTCGCGCAAGAGGGACGTACGGGGTCGCGACAGCAACAAAAATACCAAACGGAGCACTGCAAAATGACTCATCGCACGAGACCCCAAAATCCAGATCCTGGCTCTCCAGTTCGACAGGAATCCCGAATGACCTCCGGTAACGGCCACGGCAGCAGGCGAAGAGGAGCAGCCCGACCCCGGCGTGGCGGGGGCCATCGAAACAACCTGCTCGGCACGTCGAGCGCGAGCCTAGCGAGGAAATTCGCCGAGGAGGCCGTCAGGACCGCGGTGGCCATCATGAGGGACGAGCACGCATCAGCATGGGCTCGCGTCAACGCCGCGAAGAAGCTTCTCTATTGGGGCTACGGCCCGCCGAGTAACCACCTCATCGAAGTACTGACGCCACCATCGCAGATACTGGAGTTGCCAACCCAGGAAGAAATCATGGCCGAGATCAAGCGGCGCGGTTTGCTCTCCGTCATTGAGCGGATCGCTAAGGCAGCCAAAAGCGATGATGGTGCGCACGTTAGAAATTAGCCGACTGGCCGCTTGATTATCTTGATTAATTAATTAACTAACCCATTGATTCCACAAGAATTGTTTTCAAAGCGCCCGAGCGCCTTTAATAGCTCGAGACGAGCGGATTATTCTGCGTTTATTTAATTCAGGCCCGTTAGAATAAAATCCGCCGCCTCGCGCAGTGAATGGACCAGCTTGTCCGGCTCGTGGGGCTGGTCCTGCGGGTACCCGTAGTCGACAAAGATGGTGCGGCAGCCGGCGCTGCGGCCGGCGTGCACGTCGCGCCAACGGTCGCCGACGAGATAGCTCGCGGCAAGGTCGATCCTGTGCCTGGCGGCGGCCTCGAGGATCATCCCCGGCTTGGGCTTGCGGCAGGAGCAATTGTCGGCGTCGGCGTGGAAGCAGACGATGATGTCGTCGATCGGCAATTGCCGCATGATTTCCGCGTGCATCGCCTCGACCGTCGCCTTCGGCGTCAATCCGTTGGCGACGTCGGGCTGATTGGTGACGATGATCAGGAGGAAGCCCGCCTCCTTGAGGAGGCGAGCAGCCTCGGCAACCCCGGGGAGAATGCGGAAGTCCGAAAGGTTCGTCGGCGCCACGGGCTTGCCGTTGCGCTCCAGGTTGGCGTTGATGACACCGTCGCGGTCGAGGAAGACGGCGCTTACCACTTGGTGGCGTTCTTCTGCAGCTTGGGATGCGAGACCAGGCAATGCCATACCACGGCCTGGAACGCCTCCGACAGCGGCGTGACCCAGGCGGGATTCACCTGCGGGATGACGACGACCACGTCGCCATGTCGCGCGGTGTATCCAGTGTCCTTGCCGACGATCCCGAACACCTTGGCGGCGCGTTTCTTCGCGAGGTCGATCGCGCTGACAAGATTGGTGCTGACGTTGCGCTCGGCGTCGCCGCCGCCGACCGAAAATATCAGAATCGCGTCGTCGCCATCGAGCCGGCTGGTCTCCAGCCAGGCGGCGAAGACGCTGTCCCAGCCCTCGTCGTTGGTGCGCGCGGTCAACTCGGAAACGTTGTCGATCGGGCTGTAGGCTTCGATGCCGCAAAGTTTCCTGAAATCGTTCACTGCGTGGCTGCAATTTCCGGCGCTGCCGCCGACGCCGAGCAGGAACAGCCGCCCGCCGCGCTCGCGCAATTGCGCCAGCCCGTCCGCCAACAGCTCGATCTTCTCG
>Ga0210405_10003286_pt1 | contig 15977 bp, 10 predicted proteins | sample IncBWH11MmetaG_FD_155492 | JGI IMG/M metagenome (GOLD analysis project Ga0210405, IMG submission 155492) | Forest soil microbial communities from Barre Woods Harvard Forest LTER site, Petersham, Massachusetts, United States - Inc-BW-H-11-M | ecosystem: Environmental > Terrestrial > Soil >... | reverse complement strand
TGAACTTCCCAAGGGATTGCGTATCAATGTGGTGAATCCTACGATCCTAAAAGAATCCGAAGCCCATATGGGTTCATTCTTTCTCGGCGTGATTCCGGTCGAAGGATGGAAAGTGGCACAGGCCTACAAACGCGCGATTCTGGGGGCGCAAACCGCCCGCGTTTACAAAGTTGATTGAGCTTCCTCAGCGTTTAATTTCGAAGACCGTCCGGCAACATCACAAGAATCGGACGATATCGATATCGGGCTTGTCGTCTCTAATGCCGGCACCCCAAATCCGAGCGAGTTCTGAAGCTCGATCGGCAGCTGCTTCAGGCGACTTTGCGGCTCAATACGATGGCGCATGTGTGCCGGGGATGCATTTTCGCGCGCTTGAACGGCAAAAGTGCCCAAAATGGAACATTTCCTGACCAAAGCGATTGGTATGGTGATTCAATGAAGAAGAGCGATCTTACCGCCAAACAGAAACTCTTTGTTCCGTGTCCTATTTGTGCTGCGGGTGCCGGCGAGCATTGCAAGATGTACTCAGGGTTTGGACGGCGCAACGAAGCTCATTCCGATCGGAAATATTTCGCGATGCAAACCATAGAACGTAACTATGGTGGGGGCACGCAAATTGAACGAGCCAGAGGTGGAGCTTCGTCGGACAGTTAGTGAAATCGCTGTAAGAGAAGTGTGCCGGATTGAACGGTGGTTCATCTCACTTCATGCGAGCATCCTACATGGTTAAGAGGCGTAAGTCGGCTAAAGCTATTCTTGCCTCGTTGAACATTGAGATGGGGCTACCGCACATCACTGCATCAGCCCTCGCGGCGATGCACCGAGGAACACGCAAGTTGGTGTCTATAGACTCATTCCACGGCCACGCCTGTAGCAAATGCCACTGCAGGTTCCCCGAGACCAAACCGCATATACCTAAGGAGTTGTCTCTGGCCCAAAGACGCCGACTGTATTCAATCCACCGGGGAAAAGAATTCGTTGCGCACCGTTGCTCGAAATGACTTTTTGAATTTGAGCGGAGTAACCGGGCATTCTGTGGTTGATATGATCGCACGAGGGGTTGACCGCTAACTCAGCAGGAAAATAGGCTGCCTATTTCTTTCCAAGGTAGCCGGCTCAGTATCCCGCACCGATCAGCTCTAATTGCGTCTGCATTAGCAAATCACTTCGAAGCCGCGATTCATATCTCACCAGGATCCTGGTCCCCTCACGGCTCACCAGTAGCCATAGACCATCCGGACATCCCGTGGTTTTCGAGGGGTTGAACGCGGCGGTGATATCCGCTGTGCCGGGCGCGGCCAGGTCCTCCAGTTTCATCCTCAGTAGTTCCGCGCGGCTGTAACCGAGGAGTCTGCAAAAGCCATCCGACACTTCCAGATAGCTGTTGTCCTTCCCGATTAGGATCGTGCATGTAGCGGAGGCTGCCCGCGGTTGGAACGAAGGCTCATGTGCCTGGATCGCGTTGGCCATCGAAGCGGGGTACGCGGCCTTACAAGTCAGTTGAACAGCAAGGGGAGGGGTGTAGCGCGGATCTCTACTGGGCATGAAATGGACACCTAGCAGGATCAGACAACTTTTGCCGGAGAAAGTATATAGTACCAAATATTAGACTTATCAAATATGTATAATGTCAAGTGTTCGCGAGCAGATCCGCCTCCCCCAACGACATGGCGATTCTCAATAGAAACAATAGGGTCGGCGAGGGCAACGTCCATCGGGTATCGCTAGTACGCGGTTTAACGTGGGTCCGTTTGGGGCTTTCTAAGTGTGTGATTAGAAATGGTCTGTTATATCAAATGAATAATTAATCGTCGTATACTTCGGGCTGGACTTTTGTATGTTGAAACTTCGCGTCCTCATTCTGCCACTAGCTTTGCTCTCGGCGCTCTCTGCCTACGCCCAGAAAAATTCAAAACCTCCAAAAGAAGAGACCTGTTCCGTCTCCGGCATCGTGATCAAGATGGCGGATAGCGCGCCTTTACGAAAGGCAAAGTTAGTATTGAAGAGCGTGGACGATCCACATCGCACTGTTGGCGCGGTAACGAACGCGGAGGGGCATTTCGCGCTGAAAGACGTCGAGCCGGGCCCTTACCGGCTGACTGTGACTCGCGTTGGATTTGTTTCCGATGAGTATGGGCGACGTAAACCGGATGCGCCTGGTGCGATTCTGACGCTGCATGCAGGGCAGGACTTGAAGGATTTGCAATTCCGATTAATTCCAGCCGGGGTCATTTCCGGCAAGATTTACGATGACGATGGCGAACCATTGCCAGGTGTGGAAGTAGGTGCTATTCGTCAGGTGTACTCAGAAGGAAAAAGAACCCGTTCTGCCGCAACCTCGGTTTCGACAAACGACCTTGGTGAATATCGCCTGTTCGGCCTTTCCCCGGGACGTTATTTTGTGAGCTCTGTTTATGCTCGCTGGAGCAGAGAAGGATCTGAAGACGACCCCAATGATGCACAGAACGAAGGCTACGCAAAGTTGTATTACCCGGGAACTCCGGACCCCGCGAAAGCGGGTCCGATTACCATCAAAGCGGGTGAGGAAGCTTCTTCAATTGACGTTCTGATGCGCAAGGTTCCGGTGCATCAGGTCCGCGGCAACGTCTACAACCAAGTCACTCACAAGCCCGGAGTCGGAGTCATGGTTATCATGGTCCCCAAAACCACCGGAAATGAGTGGGATTTTGGAGTTCCGACCACGGTGCAAAAAACCGATGGTTCTTTTGTCATTCCCGAAGTGTTACCTGGCTCCTATACGCTCGCGTCGTTCTGGTTCGATGACGGCGTCTCTTATGTGAACCGGCAAGCCGTGGATGTCGGCAATGCGGATGTGGAAGGTATCGCCATGACCGTAGTGCCCGGGGCTAACATTAGCGGCCGCGTCGTGTGGGAGGGCCAGCCAGCAGTAGATAAAGACGAGCTGAAAATTACGCCGAAGCCGGTAGATGTGCCGTTTGGAGTTCGCGGACAAGCCCGGGTGGCGCGCGACAATTCCTTCACTTTCAAAGGGCTCGGCGAGGGCACGTACCGCGCGGAAGTGATGGGGATGTCCAAGGACTGCTACATAAAGAATATGTACTACGGTGAATCGAGCGTTATAAAAGAAGGCTTCACAGTGGCTCGCGGGGAGGCTGGCACACTGGAAATTGTGATCAGTTCACGGGGCGCGCGAGTGCAGGGTACGGTAATAGATTCTGATAGTTTACCACTGGCGGGCGTGTCCGTTGTGCTGGTGCCGGAATTATCGCAGCGTGAGAACTATCAGAAGTACAAGACGGAGAGCACCGACCAGTACGGGAATTTTGATTTGCGCGGCATAGCGCCCGGTGATTACAAAATATTCAGTTGGGTGGAAGTGGAGCAGGATGGATGGCAAGATCCAGAATTTCTAAAACAGTTTGAAGACCGAGGGCAAAGGATTACGCTGCAAGACGGGGATCACAGTAGCGTCAAAGTGATCGCCATTCAAACTAACGCGCCTGAATCCTCCAAGCCCTAGACACAAATGTTGTTGTACCACAGGCTCTAATTTGCGGTGGGGCGCGGGGAGGCGTGGAGGAATGGGAAGCGGTTCCTCGCTGCAGCCGATGTATCCAACTATTTTGATTCCGGCATCAAAAGCCATAAGGAGGGATAGATCATGAATTCCAAGCAAGTAGTACTCATCACCGGCGCCAGCACCGGCTTCGGCAGATTGTTCACAGAAACGCTGGCTCGCAAGGGGCACACCATTTTCGCGACGATGCGCGACCCAGGAGGGCGCAACGCCAAGAATGCCTCCGAAATCCGCACGTTGGCGCAAAATGAGTCACTGCCAATACACGTCCTTGAAATGGATGTAACCGACGACGCCTCGGTCGAGCGGGCTATAGATGCCGCGGTGTCCAAAGCTGGCCGCATCGACGTGGCCATTAACAATGCAGGGTACTTCCTCACGGGGCTGGAAGAAGCTGTCACCACGGAGCAAGCACGGCGGCTGATGGACACCAATTTTCTTGGCCCGGTGCGCGTAAATCGCGCGGTGCTTCCGCACATGCGGCGGCAACGCAGCGGCGTGCTGATGTATATCAGCAGCGTCGCCGGCCGGGTAGTTCTTCCTTCCACGGGTTTCTATTGCGCGAGCAAATTCGCGCTGGAAGCTTTGGCCGAGGCTTATAGCTACGAGCTTGCCGCGCAAGGAATTGAATCCGTGATTGTCCAACCTGGCGCGTATGAGACTCCTGTATTTGGTAATACGGTGACGGCTGCCGACGAAGGTCGCACCAGCACGTATGGCGCGGTCCGGGAACTTCCCGCGAAGATCAACGCGGCACTTTCATCTGGCGCTGGCAATGCTCAGGAAGTTGCGGATGCGGTTCTGCGAATTGTTGAGACTCCAGCGGGAGAGAAGCAGCTAAGGTATATCGTCAGCCCCCGGAAGGTGGGTGTCGAGGAGATCAACGCGCTCTCCAAGCAAGTGCAAGACAGCATACTGGAAGCGTTTGGTCTTACGGCCGACACGAAATTCGTCAAAGGCAAAGCAGCCGCGTCGGTTTAGCGACAGACGTCAAACGAACGCTAAGATTGAGACAACAAGGATGAGAGTTGTCCCTACATCGGAGGGCTACCGCAGAAGGTCTTTGGCGTATTTGACGGGGACGGCGAGATTGGAGCCGCCGAAGTCGCGGAGGATGGCGAAATTTATGCCGATGACTTTTCCGTCGCGATTGAAGAGCGGACCGCCGGAACCTCCGGAGGTGGTGGCGGCGTCGTAGACGATTTTGTCGTCAAGCACGTCGCCTATGTGGCCCTGGGTGGTGGTGGGACGGATGAGGTGCTGCGAAGCGAGCTGCGCCATTATGCGATTGACGTCTGGCGTGCCGTTGCTGTCGATGATTTTCTGGGACACATCGCTACCGGCCCTCGCGAGAATGCCTTCAATTCCTGTGGGATAACCAATCAACACAACTGCATCTCCAGTCACCGTGGCTTGGGTGCGATCGTCCAATTCGAGCACTGCGGATTTGGACGGGAGCGGAGATTCGAGCTGAAGAGTAGCAAGGTCCGCTTTCGAAGAAATACGATCTAGTTTGGCGCGAAGACCCTCCGACTTTCCCGGGAAATAAACTTCGTAGGACAAAGCGTAGGCGGTGGCGCCCTGATCGAGGAGTTGCTTCAGATCGTCGTCTTTCCACCAAGGTTCGACGACGTGGTGATTGGTGATGATTTTGCCTTCGCGTTTGACGACGAAGCCGGTACCGAAAACGTCAATTTGAAGATGAGGGCCCGGCCCGCCCTCATCAAGTGTGACCATCCCTTTGGCGTCGACCAGCGGCTTGCCGGCGGAATCGACGGCGACTTGAATGGGCTTGCCGGATTCCTTGTCGAGAAATTCGACGACAACATGCAGCAAGCAAACGCTGGGGCCGTAATTCTGGACGACGTTTTCGGCGATCTTGCCCTCGCTTTCCAGAAGTTTCAAGCGAGTCTGGGTATCCGCGAGCTGGTGCTTCAGGGACTCGGCGTCGGAGCCACCGCGGGCGACTCGTTTGTGGAGATCTTCGGATTGCGCTTTCAGAGATTCGCGGGTGGCAGATTCGGACCGCGATTGCGCATCGAGCACTCCGCGTGTGAACTCCGTGCGATGCTGAAAATCTCCTTGTTGACCCACGCTGGTGTTCAGACGCGTAATTTCGGCGCGCAACTGACGAGTCTCCTTGCGAGTGCCGCGACTGGAAACGCCTAGATAGACGGCCGCAAGCACCGCAGCCGCGCTGAGCACGAGGATAGCGGGGATCATCCATAAGCGGCGTTTGGCGAGCGGGCCGCTTAAGGACTCGACGGCGATATCCGCGTAGTGCTCGCGTTGCACGGCGTACTTGAGCATGGTCTTGAGTTCTTCTTGCGGCTTACGCTCGCGGAATTGGGCTCGGACGGTGGCGACAAACTCCAGCGGTTCGAAAGGAAATGAAATGGCAGCATCGGCGCCGAGGTCCAGAGCGCGAGCACGCTCCAGCGCGCCTCCTTCGACGAGGATCACGATGTTGAGCGGGGACTCGGTGTCTGGGCGCGACTTAAGCTGCGTGACGAGAGCACAGCAACTGAGGTCGGAAGGGGTGACTTCGGTTACCAAAACTTCGGGGGAAAGAGCGAGCACTTGATCGACGGTCAGTCCGTTTTCCGTGGCGAGTTCGTAGCCCTGTCCAGACAAGGCGCGGGTTGTGGCGTCAAGGGACTCCGGGCGGAGATTGAGGAGCAAGATGCGCATCAAGTATTCGATGCGCAGAGGCATCCCACGGGCACAGGCGACTTTGAGGAATTAGCCGGAGACAAACCAGTCGCTGTAACAAGATGCCGCGCCATGCGGTTCCGAGCTTCGGTAACGGTTGCGCTAAACACAAGTTCAGACAAGTTTTCAAACTAAATTGACAAAAATTTCTGCGCATCTATGGCAGGGCGAAGGATCGTGGCGTCCTTCGATAGCGTGAAGAAATTCTCCGCCTCTCGTTTCTCACCGGGCTACTAGAAAACTTTCGCGAGAATGACTTGCCGCATTAATGCCTCCGTCACGTTGCTGGCTGAAGCTACGCAAACCCAACCCGACCATTTCAATTCGGAGGAAACTATGCATCGTAGTGAGAGAAGAAAATGGCAAGAGCAGTTTACTGCTGGCGCGCTGACGTTCGCTCTATTGTGTTTCAGCCTTGGGGCACCCGCCAAAGCTGGAGACGATCTAGATAAATCTGCCGACGCGATCAAGACCGCCACGCCGATCAAGCACGTCATCATCATCGTAGGCGAGAATCGCAGCTTCGATCATCTTTACGCTACATATGTCCCAAAAAGTAAGAGCGAGAAAGTGTTGAACCTTTTATCCGAAGGCATCATCAACGCCGATGGCACGCCAGGCCCGAATTTTGCCAAGGCGCATCAATTCCAGATCGTCGCCGCGCCCAACGGGGGGCAATTCTTCAGCAGCGCTGATATGGCAGACAAGGCACTCTACCCCACGCTGCCTGCACCCGATGTGGCCGGCTCTGCTATGGTTTCGCAATATGCGCCCCTGCTGACCCTGGGAGGCGATCCGGGATTGCCGGCCGCGGATCAATTCCTCCTTGGAACCGGGGGCACTGGTTTGAGCTTCACACTCGGTCCGGATGTCCGCATTACCAACGTCAACAACCTTCCCCCGGGACCCTTTCAGTTAACTGGCCCGACCATGCCGTTCGACGCTTTCACCGGCGACACCATTCATCAGTATTTCCAAATGGTGCAACAGGTGGACTGCGCCATTGACGCAGAGCACGTATCGAAGGACAACCCGACCGGTTGTCTCCATGATCTCCAGTCGGCTATCACGACTACCTACAGCACGCCTGCCGGTAGCACGCCGCACGACACCGGACAAACCATGGCGTTCTTCAATATGCAGAACGGCGACGCGCCGCTACTCAAATCTCTCGCTGACAACTACACCATGAGCGACAATTATCACCAGCCGGTATTGGGCGGAACCGGCCCAGACAGCCAGCCGCTCGGCTTTGCCGATCAGATCTTCTTCAGCGACGGAAAGGGCAATCCTGTAGCGCCGCTACCGGCCAATATCTATAATCCCGATCCGCAGCCTGGAACGCTTAACCTCTATAAGCAGCGGGCGCAATGGTTCAATTGTTCCGACCCGGGCCAGCCCGGTATTGCTGCGATCGCAGAGTATCTGAGTGCACTCCCCTACGCTGTGCAGACCAAGTGCGATGCCGGTGCGTATTGGCAAGCTGTGAACGTCAACCCTGCCTTCACGCCCAAAGGAACAGTGCAGACCGGTCTCGTCGTTCCACCGACCATGCAGCAGAGCATCGGTGATGTACTCACCGCCCACAATATTCCCTGGAAGTATTACGGTGGTGGCTACAATGCCTCTGGAACCGCCAGCCCACTCGCCACGAGCTATTGCAATATCTGCAACCCGTTCGAGTATGAATCGGCGTATCCGAGCATGGTTGCGGATCACATGCGGGACGTCACCGATCTCTTCACCGATCTCGCGAACGGTACGCTCCCGGCGGTATCCTACGTGAAGCCAGACGGCGTAATGGACGGCCACCCCAACTCTTCGAAGTGGAGCCTCTTCGAGGCCTTCACCCAAAACATCATCCAACTGGCGCAAAGCAACCCGGAGCAATGGGCCGAGACTGCGATCTTCGTCACCGTGGACGAGGGTGGCGGCTACTACGATTCCGGCTTTATTCAGCCGGTTGATTTCTTCGGGACCGGCCCGCGCATTCCGATGATCGCCGTTTCGCCTTTCTCAACGGGCGGCCATATCAACCACACTTACAACGAGCACTCCTCTTTCGTGAAATTCGTCGAGAGGAACTGGATGCTCAACACTACTCTCAGTAATCGCAGCCGCGATAACTTGGCCAATCCTGTTCAGAGCGCTCAGTCTTATGTGCCGAAGAACATGCCGGCCATCGGCGACCTGTTCGACCTGTTTGACTTCCACGATAAAAAGTAGGGGTTCGTCGGAAAGGCGACTGGCCGGATCGTTCACGATCCGGCCTCTGTCGCCTTTCATTATGTCGTGGCATAAGTAAAGTCGCCGGGAAGACCCGTTCTGCGCTTGTAACGTGGAAGTGAGCAAGCTTCTGTGTCTTGGATCTAACTGCGAACCAAATGAAAAATATGCTGGGTGGCCAACCATTGATTGCGATTGTGATCGATGTCCCCGAACAGCGAACGGGTAGTGGTATAGGCGCCGTCTGCGGAATAAAATCTGGCGGTGCCAGGCAGCGGCAAACCATAACGGAATTCCCCGGCCAGTTTGAGGCCTTGTTGCTCAGCGGTTTTTCGGATGGCTGTCGCGGACAGAATGTTCATTTTGTATTTGGGCGGGTGAAATAGCCAAGCCAAGTGGTTGCGCAGCTGGTTGACGCGGTCCAGCAAATGATGCCCATTGGTACATTCCAGAATTAATGTTCCGCCCGGTTTCAGTACCGAGGCGATCTTGGCTATCAAATCCTGCGGCGAGACGACGTGCGCGAGCACGCCCACACAGATTATTAAGTCAAAAAAGGTTTTTTCAAACGGAACCTGGATGAAATCCTGATTTACAAATTCTACCCGCGCCAACAATTCCTCGGGTACCCGAGACCGCGCAATGGAAAGCATTCCCGGCGACACGTCCAGCAAAGTCAGTCGGCAATTGGAGTTCAGCAGCGGCACCGAAATAGAGCCGTCCCCACAACCAATGTCCAGAATCTCGCTGTACTGCTTTCCCTGAACCACACGGTCAACGGTCTCCCTGCGGAGCCGGATATCCAGCTGTCTGCGGTCCAGATAAGCAGCACGCTGATCGAAGAGCGAGCGGACTTTCTCGATCCTATCGGCGTCGGAATGCCCGACTGGTGCGGAGTTTTTGCCTGATTGGATTTCCGCAGCGGGGGGTTCTTTTGCGATCACAGTGTTCCTTCCGGTCTAATGGTTGACTCGTTTCTAAGCCTTTTCCGTAAACTACCACGCTCCATCTAATATCGCGAGCCGAATGCAGTTAATGATTGTTGCAATGTAAACGTCTCAGGTTTGGTGGCGGCTGATCACTTCGGCGGTGCGGCAATCGAAAGGATGAGGTCCGTGTTAGCAGGCTGTAAGCAGGAAGGTGAGCGCAGCCCATCCAATAGGAAACAAGCATACCAAAGTACCGCGGACAGAGAAGACCTCAATACGATCCGGTCGCAGAAAACATGCTGTAAATTTTAAGGCTGTAATTTTCAGAACGATGATTGAGGAGTCTTTGAAGCGGCCACTCAGAAGGCGCACATCCATCCTGGTAGTGCACATACTGCCAGCTATTACTGATTTCAACACAGCTCCCAGCGTTTGATATTGCCGCATTAGCAGGCCCGAGGCAATCTACGGACAAGGTTTAGTACTCCTATGCCTAGGCCGGGGCCTTGGCACATAAAAACCGTGAAGGCTCGCAAAGTATCGCTGATGTTTAGTGCGGTTCGGCGCGGAAATTAGTGAGAAGTCGTGGTTTGAGGATTTGGCGGGACCGTGCGATCGAATGGTTGATCGCACTCCTGAGCAACGATCGGAAGAGGAGAACATGATTCCCAGCAAAAAATTTACTGTCGCTCTCTTGAGCTTGGGCGCCTTCCTGATTTCTGGCTGCAGCGGCGTGAAACTACCTCCCGGCAGCGGCACTGGTGGCACTGGCGGTACAGGGGGCCAGGGCGCATCCTCGACGGTCTCTGGCAACATCATCGGTCTAACGGGGTCGGGGCTGGTCCTTGAGAATAACGGGACCGACGATATTACTGTTAAGGGCACCGGGAATATGCCGTTCACGTTCAAGACGCCGGTAAGCACTTACAAGGTCACAGTGAAGACGCAGCCGACGAATCCGGTTCAGAACTGCAGCGTGGCGAATGGAACTGGGACGGCAACCGCGAACGTGACTAACGTGCAGATCACCTGCGGCTTGGTTTACACCGTCGGCGGATCATTGTCTGGATTAGCGACTTCCTCTTCCATAACATTGCAAGACAATGCCGGCGACAACCTCAATTTAACGACCAACGGAACGTTCACATTTGTGACGCCGCTAAGCGCCGGGAGCAACTACGCGGTTACGATTCTGACCCAACCTACAACACCGCCGGTGGTTTGCACCGTTTTAAACGGGACGGGGACAGCGAATGTGAATATTACGAATGTCGACATCACTTGCCCTCAGCCTGGTTACACAGTCGGAGGACAGCTGGTAGGGTTAGTACCCGGCCCCGGAGACACGGTTGAGCTGCAAAACAATGCTGGTGACAACCTCTTTATTACGGGAGACAACCAGACGTTCACATTCCCGACGGATGTGACTTCCGGCGGTATTTATAATGTATCGGTCTTTTTGGAACCGACCAGCCAGCCTCAGCCTTGCAATATTTTTAATCCGTCTGGTGTTGCCACGGCGAACGTCACCAATATTCTTGTCGATTGCCAGCACAACGATTGGGCTTGGATTTTCGGTCCAACAACTGTGAATCAGTACGCAAAGGTTAACTCGACGACGCCTTTGCCTTTCCCGAATACTAACAATCCGGGAGGTAGAGATTTCGGTGTCACGTGGACGGACAACGCTGGCAGGAAATGGCTATTTGGTGGATCCGGCTTCCCCGAAGATGACACTCTACACCCTGGTCCCGCGTTCTTGAATGATTTGTGGGTGTATGACCTCCAGGACCGCTTCAACGCCGGTTGGATACCAGCGAACCAGAAGGTGATTTCATGCCTGAGCGGGCCGTGTTTAGACACAGTGCCGCTGGAAGAGGAGAACGTGCCGGGCACTTATGGCACGTTGGGAACTGCTGCTGTAAGCAACATCCCTGGCTCTCGGTGGGGCGGCACGAGCTGGACGGATGGTTCTGGCAATCTATGGATGTTTGGGGGCCAGGGATTTGATTCCACCGGCGTCGCACCCGGACTACTCAATGACCTCTGGGAGTTCACTCCTACGGGTCTCGACCCTACTGGCCTCACATATAACGGCGGGTGGATCTGGCAGGGCGGTCCGACGACCTTCAACAAACCGGGGGTTTACGGCACCTTAGGCACCCCGTCGGCGACTAACATTCCTGGCGGACGCTGGGCCGCAGCGACCTTTTTCGATGCGTCGTCAGCAACGCTGTGGTTATTCGGCGGCCAAGGTTATGATTCCGCTGGAAACATCAGTTTGCTGAGCGACCTCTGGAAGTACAGCGGTGGTCAATGGACCTGGATGGGCGGCAGCAATGTCGGCAACCTGAATGGCGTTTACGGTACGCAAGGTACCCCGGCGCTAGCTAACATTCCTGGAGGGCGGCAGAACGCAGTTCTTTGGGTGGATCCGTCCGGTAACATCTGGCTCTTTGGCGGATTCGGTCTGGATTCAGTATCGACCGTGAGTAGCATAAATGGTAAGAATCCGACGTTGAACGATTTGTGGGAATTCAAAGGGGGACAGTGGATCTGGGTATCCGGATCTACCACGGCGAATGACCTGGGAATATATGGAACGCAGCTGACCAGTTCGGCGACGACTGTTCCAGGCTCGCGATGGGGACCGGTAGGATGGACGGACGCGAAGGGGAATTTGTGGTTATTTGGAGGCTGGGGTTACGGCTCCAACGCGACACATGGCCAGGGCTTCCTGAATGACACATGGGAATACAATGTGACAGCGGGTCAGTGGACGTGGTGGAAAGGTTCCAGCGACGTCAACCAAGGCGGCTTATATCTGCAGCATGTATCCTTCGTAGGAAACGTGCCCGGAGCGCGTCGAGGAACTTCGCTGTGGCAACCTGATTCCCTGGACTACATCTGGATCTTTGGTGGACAGGGTTACGATGCTACCCCGGCCACTGGAAACGGTTATCTAGCGGACCTTTGGACGTACCTGCCTTATCCATGATGATCCAGGCAAACGCGGTACGCGAAATAAAAATCGTAGGCAGCTGGTTGTAGTTGTGAAGTAGTTTTGACTTGGATGAACGGGCGCGACGATTCTCTACGAGTCGTCGCGTCTCGTTTTTTAAGGTAGCAATTTCGCTTTAGCGAAACTATTGATTTGCCTTGTTGCGGCGAAGCTATGGTAAGAATTTGTAGCCGGTCCCATGCACCGTTCGGAAATGAACCGGGCGCGACGGGTCTGACTCCAGTTTTTGCCGTAACCTCATAATATGATTGTCTACGGTGCGAGTGCAGGGATAATTCTCGTATCCCCAGACATGGTTCAGCAGTTCATCTCGTGAAATGGCTCTTCGCGCATTCTGAATGAAGTATTTCAGGGCCTTGAATTCCAGAGCGGTGAGGACCACCGGTTGCCCTTTGCGGCACACTTCTACAGACGAAAAATTCACGATTACGTCGCCGAACACGAACGCGCTGTCGCGCTCAGCGGTGTTAAAGCTTTCCATGGCTTGGCTGAACAGTTCCAGGAGGTTGGTCGATTTAGAAGTCACGGGGAGAGAGTTGTTATTTGGCATTTCGCGAACAGCAAGCTTCTTCACGGAGGATTCATGGATAAGCACGATGACGGGCAGGAAATGTGAAAATTCACCGATTTCTTTCGAATTGATGGTGGCGATTCGGGCCACTGACTCGGCGGAAAAAAGAGCCGCGGTGGCGCCGGGCGTAGGAACCTCCAACAATTGACTAACTGGATTCTTCACAAGTGCGCCCATTTTGAAATCCTCCTTTACGCGTCGTCCATCAGGTTTTGAGTCTTCCGCCAAAGTAGCGTTCGCAGCGACCTCGGGGACAAACCGGCAATGAAAGAACTCGTAATTATCTGTTCGCTCATAATTCAGACAGGAGCTGCGGATAACTTGGAAACCGTACCTTGGTGTCCTAAGTTGGCCAAGGATTGGCGGAACCCATCACGGGCTCGCGACAAGCGGGACATAACCGTTCCTGCCGGCATATCGATGATTTCGGAGATTTCTTTGTAAGACATACCTTCGAGTTCGCGGAGAATCAGTACTTCACGATGACGCGGTGGGAGATCTTGCAGCGCCCGCCTAACCAAAGTGCGGCCGTCCTTACGAGAGAGAATTTCTTCCGGGGTCAGCGCGAGAGGATCGCGGCCAAAGAATTTCTCGTCAAATTCCAGATGGGGTTGCGGCGGACGGTTCTGATCGAGCCAGGTATAGCAGGTGTTGCGGACAATTCTGAGCACCCATGAGCGGACATTTCCCCCGCGGAAGCTACCGAGAAATCGGAAGGCCCGCATGAAAGCTTCCTGCACCACGTCCTGTGCATCCTGGTCGTTGCGGGTCAGCCAGCGCGCCAAGTTATATGCGGCATCGAGATGCGGCACGACATCTTCAATGAAATCCAGGCAAGCATTTGATTGCGGCATTTAAACCTCTCAAAGCGGGCGATGCTTCACCAATACACTTAGCGCCAAGGCGCACACTATGGGCTTGGCAGTTAAGCTCTGCAATGGACTGCCGATTCTTCCGCCGTTGAACGTACGTCCCCACTAAACTGCAAGTGAGGACAAGACTTAGTGCGAGATGTCCCCCTGGATGGGTACTCAATAGGTAGGGCGCGGTGGTACACTCGCGAGCGTCAAGGGCCACACCTCAATGCAAAAGACAGAACAACCCCACAGGCGACTCCGTTTTGGTGTTTTCGAGATGGATCTTCGAGCGGGTGAACTGCGCAAGCACGGCATGCAAGTGCGCCTCCAGAAACAGCCATTTCAAGTCCTTGAGATGTTGCTGGAGCACGCCGGTGAGGTAGTTACCCGCGAAGAACTTCAGAAAAACCTGTGGCCAGCGGACACATTTGTTGACTTCGATCACGGCCTAAACAAAGCCATTAATAAAATTCGGGAGGCCTTGGGCGATTCCGCGGAGAGTCCGCGTTTTGTGGAAACGGTATCTCGGCGGGGATACCGTTTCCTCGCGGAGGTCAAGGATGTTGCCAGCGGTTCGGTGGCAGCCACGACCCATGGAACTGAAGCTCTTTCCAGCCCACAGCACTCCGACCTCGCGAAGATTGCTTCCGACTCGGTAACCGAGAAGCGGATTGCACCGTCCCGGTCATGGAGAAGACTTGGCGTGATTCTAGGTGTGGGGTTTGTGATTTTAGGAGCATGCGCACTCTATTTGAGGAATCGACCGTCGTCCTCTTTGATCCGTTCTCTAGCCGTCCTGCCTCTGGAAAGCCTTTCCGGTGATGCTTCCCAAGATTACTTCGCGGACGGCATGACGGACGAGTTGATTACAGACCTAGGTCAGATCAGCGCGCTGCGGGTGATCTCGCGTACATCGGTGATGTCCTACAAACGAGTTCGTAAGCCCTTGCCACAGATTGCGCGTGAATTGAACGTAGATGGTGTACTGGAAGGAACAGTTCTGCGGTCTGGCAACCAGGTCCGCATTACCGCGCAGTTAATAAAAGCATCCGACGACAAGCACTTATGGGCGCAAAGCTACGAGGGAGATTTTCGCGATGCTTTGGCGCTACAGAATCAGGTGGCGCGTTCCATCGCCGAGGAAATTCGAATCAATGTGAGTCCCAGGGAACAAACCGAGTTGAAAACCGTCAAGGTGGTCAACCCGCAAGCCTATGAGTCGTACCTGAAGGGACGCTTTTTCTGGAATAAGCGAACCGCCGATGGACTCAAGGTAGCGGCGGCATATTTCAATCAGGCGGTCGAGGAAGACCCCAGCTATCCCGAAGCTTATTCTGGATTGGCTGACACGTACGCTTTGCTAGGAGACTGGCAATACGCAGTAATGACGCCGAAGGAGGCGCTGCCTAAAGCGAAGGCGGCAGCGATAAGAGCCCTGGAGTTGGATATCAACCTTGGCGAAGCTCACAACTCGCTGGCGTTCTGCCTGGAAGGGTTCGATTGGGATTTCTCGGCCGCGGAGAAGGAATTCCGGCGTGCCATTGAGCTTAATCCCAGCTATTCAACAGCTCACCACTGGTATGCGTGGCACCTGAGCCTATTGGGACGGGACAGCGAAGCTATTTCCGAAATGAAGAAAGCGAAGGACCTGGATCCGTTGTCGCTCATCATTAACGCCGATTTGGCGGAACTTTATCTTATTGCTCATTCTTATGATGAGTCGATACAACAGAGTCGCAGGACGATTGAAATGGACTCTAATTTTGCGCTCGCGCACAATCAACTAGCACAGGCTTACCTTCAAAAACAGATGTTCGGTGAAGCAGTTGGCGAGTTACAAAAAGCTATCAAGATCTCTGGTGGCAGTCCGACGTTCACCGCCAATCTTGCTCGAACGTATGCTGCGATGGGTAGAAGGAACGAAGCGATTGAGTTGTTGGATGATCTGAGGAAGCACTCCAGTCCCGGATATTCACGCGCTTCAGAAATTGCCGCGGTGTATGTGGCACTGGGTGATAACGATCGAGCGATGACCTGGCTTGAAAAAGGCTTTGAAGAGCGATTTAATCCGGGGGTTCTCCTGCGACCGGGGTTCGATCCT
>Ga0210405_10003284_pt1 | contig 15981 bp, 13 predicted proteins | sample IncBWH11MmetaG_FD_155492 | JGI IMG/M metagenome (GOLD analysis project Ga0210405, IMG submission 155492) | Forest soil microbial communities from Barre Woods Harvard Forest LTER site, Petersham, Massachusetts, United States - Inc-BW-H-11-M | ecosystem: Environmental > Terrestrial > Soil >... | reverse complement strand
TGCGACGCGAATGGCGGCTACCAGCGAACTGCTCTTCGCGCCCACTTCGCAACCAAAACCCAAGCAGAAACCACAATTCACGCAGGCGCTGCGGCCCGGCCGTGGTTGCGACAATATCGCCATCGGCGCAGGAAACGGATTCCATCCCAATTGCCGAGCGGCGCGTTCGAATATCACGCCCGAGGACTTCACCGGAAGCGGCGGCATGGGATAGGGCTTCGAACGCGGCGGATCAAACGGGCTCGCGCCCGCTAATCCCGACACGCCAATTTCCCACTCCACTTTTGTGTAGTAGGGTTCCAGGTCCGCGTAGCGAATCGGCCAGTCGACCAGATTTGCGCCGGGAATCGCGCCCACTTTGCCGCGCTCGATGAAATCGATTTCGTGGAAGCGCCAGAAATTCGCGGTGAAGTGCACGCTGGTGCCGCCCACGCTTCGCCCATAAACCAACGCGCGTTGCTGTTTGGCTTTGTCTTGCGGAGTCTTGCGAAAAGTAGTGGGCTGCAACTTCGGATGATTGGTAAGCAAATCTTCACCCAAAACTTTTATTTCGTTATGCGTGTAGTCCGCTTCGGTGAGATACGGGCCTTGCTCCAGCACCACTACCCGGAAACCGTTGGTCGATAATTCCTTGGCCAGGATTCCGCCCGCTGCGCCTGAACCGATGATTACGAAATCCACTTCGTCGGACGTTTTGTATTTTGGCTGTTCGATCTTCATTCCTTGTCCGCCATTTTCGGCGCGGGCTGCCAGCCGGGATAATCCTTGTCGTAGTAGCCAAACGGCGGCTGAAAGGAGTGCGCCGGTTCACGGCCAATCACTTTCCAGCCTACGCCGCCGCGATTTCCAAGGCCGGTCTCTGGATCGATCAAAAATCCGGAAATGGTCGCAACCCGCAGGGCCTCGAGGAACGTTTGCGCAGTGTTCACTCTTCTTTGTCGCGGTGCCTTTTCCGGCTGGCTTGCTTCGATGGCGTGCAACAGCTCATCCTGCTGCTCCGGCGTCAAAGCCGAAAATTTTTCGACGCCAGGAAACTTTGCGCGCACCGCGCTCTGCAATTCGGGTAAGCCCTCGCGATACTTCTGCTGGTCGCCGCTAGCAAACGTCACCAGCGCGCGATCAATAAAATAAAGTACCCCGGCCTCACGCGCGCCAGGCGTGTCGTCGGTCGGAATTATGCGCGCGGAGAGTGCGTCAATTTCCGTGGCCTCCGCGGGAGTAAAAAATTCAAATTTGTACGCCGCACCCGATTGCGCCGCCTGATGAGCGTGGGTCGCTGCGGCAACCATCTCCGGCCAATGCGCGGAAACCCACGCAGCACCGACCCCAATGCCCGCTTGAGACAAAAATCTACGACGGCTCAATTCATTAATCATTGGCGACCTGAAGTTCGTAAGGACTGTAGGCGTTGCCCATTATAACGTCAACACTAAATAGCTGCTTCTATCTTGCAGTTTTAGCGATGCAATATCATGCAGCGGGATTTCGCGAATCGTGCCTGGATTTGAGACACTACTGACCGACGCTTATGCCCACATTAACAGGCGGGATTGGCACTGGCAGCAAATGGTTACTGGACCGCATCGTCGGCATCGTAGCGGCCACCGGCGTCAATCCAAATGTCCTCACATTTCTCGGCTTGGTCGTTAATTTCGGCGCGGCGGTCAGTTTTGCAGTCGGCGGATTCCGCACCGGCGCGTTCATTATTCTTTTCGCAGGGTTTCTCGATATGCTCGACGGGCAGGTGGCCCGCCGCCAGAGTCGTGTTACCGCGTTTGGAGCTTTTTATGATTCCACGCTGGATCGCTACGCGGACATGGCGCTGTACATGGGATTGCTTGTTTATTATTCCGTGAGCGGCCGCACCCCGTACGTGGTTCTCGCTGCGGTGGCTACCGCCGGTTCGGTAATGGTCAGCTACGCGCGCGCCCGCGCTGAGTCTTTAATTCCCCTTTGCAAAGTTGGATTCATGGAGCGTCCAGAGCGCCTGGTGCTGCTGATCATCGGCGGACTTTTTAACCGCATGGGTGCGGTTCTATGGGTCATCGCGGTGGTTTCCACCATCACGGTAATTCACCGCATCGTGTACACCTGGCAGGAAACCCGCGCTGGCCGCACCTTGCCCGGCATCAAGCTCACGTTATAACTCAGTCCTCTTTTTTTTCGTGTCATCATCAGTTTCTTTTGTGTTTCTCAGCCGCGCTTCAACGGGCTCTGAAATAATGCGGCGCACCTGGTCGCGTAGGTGGGTAACCTCGGTTTTTTTCATCGCGGTGGTGTCGATGGTGTCGTGGAAAACTACCGTGACGTCGCCCGGCCACAGCATCCAGTGCCCGGTGCGGTGATGTTGATACGAGCCCACCAGGCTTACCGGCACGATGGAAATGCCCAGTTGTTGCGCTACGCGGAAGCCGCCATCCTGAAATTCGCCGACGTGGCCATCGCGGGTGCGCTTCCCTTCCGGAAAAATAATCAGGCTGGTGCCGCCGTCAATGGCGTCCTGCGTTAGCCGCCACATGCGTTTCAAATCCGAGGGGCGGCGCACATCCGGCACCGGCACATTACCGAAGCGTTTCATCAACCAGCCATACGCGGGAATTTTGAAGTGCGATTCCAGTTCCCAACCGCGCACGAACTGCGGGACCGCGGCATACAGGAAAAATGGATCGAAGACGTTGACGTGATTCACCATGAAAAAACAGGTACGCCGGGGATCGAAGCCCGGCGAGCGTTGCACTTCCATCCGCGCGCCTGATAAAAACACGATGCGGCGGCACAATCCGCGCTGCAGATAATCATGCTTTCGCGGGTCGAGAAATATCCCCAGAAAAACCAATATGGGTGTGACGATAAAAAAATGCAGCAAACTCAGCGCCCATAAAATTGCAGCGCGCACCGCCAGCAAAGCGCGCTTCATATGTACACGTCCACGGCCCCAGGCACGATGTCCAGCGCGCGGCACTGCATCGCCAGCACCTCGCCGTCAACCATCACGTCCACCGCTTCGGGCATGTTGAATTCCACATGGCGCACCGCGCGCCGCGAAGCCTGCGGATGTTGCATGTGCCTGCCGTCGTAAATGGTCGGCAACATACGCAGGGCGGCGAATCGCCCGATGGGTCCCCAATGTACATATTCGATCAGGCCATCGCTGGCGTCGGCGCTCGGCGCAATCCACATAGTGCCGCCGGTATAGGCGCTGTTATTAAACGTCAGAAAAAGGCAAGGGCGCCGGTCCCACTCTTGGTCGTCATCGCAGCGAACCGCGAACGTGAGCGGCCGCAATTGCGCCAGTCGCACAAAAACCCCCAGCAAATATCCGAGGTGGCCGAAGGGTTTGAAATGACGATTGGTCAGCGCACCGACGTTGGCGGTGAAGCCCACACTCACGAGATTGAACGAATAAATTTCTCCCGTTGAGTGCGTCAGCCGCATCAAGTCGATGGTGCGAGTGCGCCGCTCCAGCAGCGCCTGCAAGGACGCTTTGGCGCCTTCGCGGGTGTAGTCGCGCAGAAAAGAATTGCCGGTGCCTAAAGGAAGGAAACCCATTGCCACGCGCTCGGACGTTGCACTTTCTGCCGTCGTGCTTTGTGCCGCGACCCGGCGTTCCGCTCCCGCGTGTTGTGCCCCTGCGCGTTGTGTAGTTGCCGCTCTGCCAAAAATTCCATTCAAAATTTCATGTCCGGTACCGTCACCGCCCACCGCAAGAAAGCGCCGGTAGCCTTCCGTATACGCTTCGCGTGCCAGCAGCACCGCATCTCCAGGAGCGCCGGTAGTTACCTCGTCAACTTCCAGCCCGCTTTTGCGCAAGCGCTCCAGCGCCGGACCAGCCAGTTTCGCGGAGCGCCCTCCGCCGGCTGCCGGGTTCACGATGGCAAAAAATCGTTCCATGCGGGCTTATTCTCTCCCGAAAATCGATCTTTACTCTGCAGTGTGGCTCTTACAGTTCCAGAACTGCGCTGCTGCGGTCGAGTTTCGCGAGCTTCTCCGCCAGCACGTTTCGTTTGATTTTCATGGAAGCGGTGCGAGGAAAATCTTCATTGACCAGCACGATTCCGCGAACGCGCTTGTAATTCAGCAACCGGTTATTTCGCCCCGTAATTTCCTGGCGCAACGCGGGCGTCAGGGATTGTCCCGGCTCCAGGTGTATCGCCAGAATCAACTGCTCGCCTACCATGCTTCGTTGTGGCCAAATGTAATTCGCCGCGAACACGCAGGATTCCTTTACCGGCAAGCTTTCGAACACGTTTTCCACGTCCTCTGGATAAATATTTTTCCCTTCTTCCGTGACGATCATGTTTTTCTTGCGCCCAAAGAGCTGTAAGTGGCCGGTGAGGTCAAAGCGCCCCAGGTCGCCGGTCATCAGCCAGCCATTTACAATCGTGTCCGCGGTCAGTTCCGGTTCATTCAGATAACCCGACATCACTGTTTTACTTCGAACCGCGACTTCGCCAATGCCGTCGGCGTCAGGATGGAGCACGCGCACTTCCATACCTGGCAGCGGTTTGCCCACGGTGTCGGCGCGAAACGGTTTCAAGTCGTTCACCGTAATGGCCGTGCCGGCTTCGGTGAGCCCGTATCCGTTAGCGACGGGAATTCCCAAGTCGTAAAAAAATTGCAGCGTCTCCGGCTCGGTAAACGCGCCGCCCACAATAATCGCGCGTAATTCCCCGCCGAACGCTTCGTGCACTTGCTTCAACAGCAGGCGGCTCAGTGCCAGATGCGGCCTGCGTTTCGTCAGCGTTTTGTTGACCGCCACCAGGGCATCGAACACCTTGCGTTTCCCCGGAACGAGCGCATCGAAGCGCGCCCGCAATCCTTTTTGCAGATTCTTTAACACTAGCGGCACCAGGCTCACGTAGGTGATCTTGTACTTCACGAATGCTTCGCGCACGTATTCCGGGCGCAACGTACGCAAATGCACAACCGCCGCTCCGCAAATGAACGGCCCAAGAAATCCCACCATAAAATCGATGGCGTGATTTGTGGGCAAGATGCTGAGGTAGCGCATTCCGGGAGCGAAGGGGTAAAGCGAAGTGAGCGCAACGCATTGCTCCAGATAATTTTCATGCGTCATCACGCAGCCTGTTGGACGTCCACCGGTCCCGGACGAATACACGATCGTCGCGGCATCGGTGCGCGGGCGCGGGCGAAACTCCGGCTCGCCGGTACGGGTGCTGGGTATTTCCCAACGAACCCCACCGAGCAAATCCGTATCAATCGGCGCTTCGGTCACGATGACCATATGAAGTTCTGTGGCCTCGGCGCGGCCTTTTGCAGCACTCAATTGCCGCCAGATCGGATATTCGGTGATGAGCACCCGCGCGCCAGAGTGTTTCAGCAACTGCCACTGCTCATCCGCAGTGAGTTTGTAATCGAGCGGCACCAGCACGCCGCCGGAATAAAATATCGCGTACGCCGCGATCAGCCACTTGGACTGATTGGTCATGATGATCGCGGCGCGATCGCCCGCTGCAAATCCCGCGTCCTGCAAAGCCTTCGCGACCGGCATGGTGCGATCGCGAAATTCGCGATAGGTCAGCCGAAGATTTTCGCGCTCGCGGTCCGCCTCGATCAGGCACGTTTCATTGGCAAACACCTCGACGGCGTCTTTTAATGCGCCTCCGATAGATTGGTATTTGGAAAGATCCAGCATTACAGGCGGGATTGTATGCGCGAGGCCAGCGTGCGGAAATCGCTCACGCCCTGCACTTCATAGTCGGGCAACTCGATGCCGAAATGATTCTCCAGGCGCGACAGCAATTCCAGCGCTTGCAAACTATTAATTCCCAGCTTTTTGAAGAAATCGTCGTCGGGCGCCAGCGAACCTTGCGCCACTTGAAAATGTTTCGCCGCCAGATCCAGCACTTCCTGCGTCGTTTGTTCCATCGTGCGCACCATTACTCCAATTTATCACCGTACCGGGGCGTAAAGAAAAGAAAGCTGTGATTGCGCAGGCGCATTCCGGGGGTTATTCTGACCACCTAGAAAGTTGGACTGAGGCACAAATATGAGTTTTGACGAAGCTTTGAAAGCGGCGAGCAGGGACGAACGTTTTATGGCTACGGTTTATGCCATGAACAGCCTGCTGATTCAAAAGGGCATTTATACCACGGAAGAATTTGAATCCATTTTTGTTGAATGGGTGAAGAAAGAGCGGCGTAAAAAAGTTCGGTCTTCTAACGCTTCTTCTCAGGTTCTTTGCGAAGCGTAGGGCCGAAAATGTACTGGCATAGTGGTTTCCTTCCGCAGTGTCTCCCAATGTCGCACTGCACGCACTCACACTCGCACGGCGGAGCGGCACCATCTTCTTTTTTTCTCTTCGCTTCATTTGAAGCTTTATTCCACCGTCGGGAGTCGTATTCCCACCGCGGTCGATTCCGAGGTTACGGAAGATATGGCATGGCGTCTGTGGATTTGACGAATTTCTTCAGCGCGGCCATGACGGCAGGCCGGGTAAACAGCTCGCAGAACAAATTGATCTCTTGGCGTAATTCTTCGTGCGGGATGGGCTTTAGGAATTTCTTCGCGGCCTCACGCGCATAGGGATCAAACTTTTTGATCTGCCCGGCGTTCGAACGAGCCACGTTCAACGCTTCACCTTCCGCGGCAAGTTGCGATACGAGCCCGACTGCCTGCGCGCGCGTCGCATTTACGCTGCGCCCTGTAAACAATAAATCGCGCACGAAGCCGTTAGCCAAATCGCGCTTCAGTCGCGGTATACCACCGAATCCGGGTATCAGCCCTAGCCGCAATTCGGGAAATGCAAATCGCGCCATCTTGTCGGCCACAATAATGTCGCAGACCAGCGCCAGTTCCAGCCCCCCGCCAAAACAAATTCCATGCACTGCCGCTATAGTTACAAAAGGCGCGGCATCAATCGCGTTCATCACCGCGTGAATGCGTTCCAGGAATTGGCGCACGCCTGCGAGCCGTTCCCCGCCATCCAAACGCGCGGCACCTTCGTAAAGCTCGCGCAGGTCCGCTCCGGCCGAAAATCCGTGTTTTCGCGCGCTGGAAATAATGCAAACCGACGTTTCCGGCGCCAGCGCATCGAACGCGGCAACAAATTTCTCGAGCTCCGCAAGCATCGCGGTGCCAATCTCATTGGCCGGGTGGCAGTCGAGCGTCAACTCCACGACGCTGTCATTCCAATTCCATCGCAGCGTTTTTCCGGTAAACGATTTCATGCGGACTTCCCGCTGTACATAGTCGCAATTTCCGCCGAGTAGCGCCGGTCAATTGCGTCGCGGCGCAATTTCCCGTTGGCGGTAAGCAGACCATCCTCCGCCGTAAAAATGCCCGGTAACATAGAGAAATTCCGAATCTGCCGGTAATGCGGCAAATCGGCATTGACCGCATCGATTACTTTTTGCGTATCCGATGCCGTAACCGGCCCGGTAATCAATGCGCACAAATATCCACGGCCATTACCCACTATCACCACCTGCTGCGCCCCCGCGAGGTGTTGTCCGATTTTCTCTTCTATAGGCTCGGGCGGCACATTGTGGCCGGAATTCAGAATGATCAGATTTTTTATTCTGCCGATAATCCGCCAGTTCCCGGACTTATTCTTTTCTCCCTGATCGCCAGTATGAAACCATCCATCCTTCATTACTCGCGCAGTTTCCTCCGGACGCTGCCAGTAACCAGGAAAAACATGCGGCCCGCGCACCACGATCTCCTCGTTGTCAGCCAGCATCATCTCAATCCCACTGATCGCCGGACCCACGTACCCGGGTTCGACTGGGGCTCTCGGATCATCCATGGTACAAATCGCGGTAGTTTCCGTTAGTCCGTACACCTGCAGCACCGGTATGCCCAACATCATAAAAAATTGCTGCGTCTCCACCGCCAGCGGCGCCGATCCACAAATCAGCGCGCGCAAATTACCGCCGAAGCGCTCTCTGACCTTCACAAATATCAGCCGCCGGCCCATCGCCAGCCACATGGCATCCAGCGGACCTGGCCGAGTTCCACTACGTTGGCGTTCCCAGCTTGCTTTAGCCTTCGCAAATAACACACGGATCGGAGCAGCTCGTTTAGAAATGGAATCCAGCACCCCGCGTCGCACCCGTTCCAACAGCGTCGGCACATTTAAAAAATAATTTGGCGCGCTCAGGCGAATCTCATCCGCGACCTTATTTAAATCCGTCGAGAGCGTCAGCACACTTTCCCGCGATAAACAGGACAGCAACAAAATCCACGAGCCCGCGAAGTTAAACGGCAAATAATGAAACACTTTGTCAGGCTCACCACGTCCGTCCACCCGCATTGACGCACCCATCAACTGATCCAACCGCTCGCCAGTGCACCGCAGCATGTGTGTAACGTTACCCACGTTCAGGCATACGCCCTTCGGTTCACCGGAGGTCCCGGAAGTATAAATAATCGCCACCAAATCGCCATCCGTGCGGGCAATCGGAGCTTCCGTTACCGGTTGCCGCGCGGGCGCGGCGCGCAATACTTCTTCCATCAAAACACGGTGCGGTCTCTCAGGCCACTCGCGCTCAATCGCCGTGCCCAGCTCCGCGTCGCCCACAATCAGCAAACTCGGCGAACAATCCTTCATCATGCTTGCCAATTCGCCGGCGGCCTGCCGTGAATAAAGCGGCACCACGATAATTCCTTCTGCCATTAAAGCCAGATCCACAGCTACCCACTGAATCGAATTCGCTCCCAGGAGTGCGCAGCGGTCTCCAGGCACCAGGCCGAATTTGCGCACATAGCTTCGCGCGCGTTGCACCTGCGCAAGCAGTTCCCTGCCGGTTACATTTGTAAATGTTTCGCCACGAATTTCGCGCAGCACTACGCGCTCGTCCGTGCGCTGCAGTTGAGCGAAAATTGATTCCAGGAAATTAGCCATCGAGAATCAGTGGTTGGGCGCCAGCACCGCGGCAGAGGCATCGTAACGTTCCGCGAGCTGCAATAAATTTTCATCCAGCGGAGGCAGATAATCTTCCCAGGACAATACCCCGGACCGCACCGGAAATTCCGGATATTGCCGCCGCACCGCGTCCTCCAACAAAACTCCCATGCGCGCCATCACCTTCAGATTGCGAACCACGGTGCTCCCGATTCCGTCGCGCACCGCATCGCGCTCGGTGACCAGCGTCTCCATGATGTGCAGTAATTTCGGCTCGAGCTCCGGATCGTCCACAGTCAAAAACAAATGCTCGTGGCCGCGCTCGCGCATCAAGTTTCGAATACGCTCGTCCATGGTCACGCCCGCGGAAGCCACCAGACTTGGCATGCACGTCACAATGCCGTGATACCGCGAGGAAACCATGTACGTACATTCGCGCAAGATGGAAACCATCTGAAACATGTCGTAATCGTCGGATGTAAAAACCGGCGTGCCTGGGATTCGCGCGGCAATTTCGCGGCAGGCCACGGCATCTAACCTCTCCATGGCCACCAGAATCGGAAACACCTGATGCCGCTGCAAAAACGCTTTGGTCGCGTTGGTGATTCCCGAAACATAGTTCTGGAATTTTCGGTCCACCTCGCGGCCCGATTCGTGAAAATAAACGGTGCGGTACTGGCTTTCTTTATACGCGCCGGTAGTTACGCGCGCGACATACTTGGCGATGGAGGCCTTCACCGGCCACACAAACGGATGGATGGGGCAGATTACCAGGATGGGCGTTTTTCCATCCCATCCCGCTTCGCGCAAAACCTTTTGCGCGTATTCCGGCGGATGCGGCTTGAATGTCCACGCCGTATCGGTTCCCAGTTCCGCCTGAATCCCTAGGGAGTGAAGCAAACTCTGCGATTCGGTGTTGCGGGTGATGACCAGCGACTCAGAAACATAACGCGCGCACATGTTTCGAATCAGCGGGTCCATGTGCCCGGCCTCGCCTCCGTAGCCCACTGACAATTTATTTTCCGCCGAGGCCAATCCCAGCGACCCGATCATCATGGTGGTCAGCGCGTTCGCGAATTTGCTCTTGAACATGGAGCCTTCGCAAGCGATCACGCCGTGACTTTTCCCAACTTCGCGGTAAAGCATGGGAGGAAACATATCCGGCAGGTGCACCTGATGCGTGCCGTCGAAATATCCTTTGGTACGCCCAAAATCCTGGGTCATCACGCTGAAATCCACGTTCTCCGCGCCCAACACGTGCCGTATCTGGTGCAACATCTCATTGACGCGCACGTCGCTGCCCGTATTCCGCGTGCCGTTATATCCAGCAAACAGCAAGCGCAGTTTTTCGCCGCACTTCCAACGCTGGCCGCGACCCAGCATCCATTTCATCCGCGCCATGCCAATCAGCGCGCTAACCCATGCCACTAAAATAAAATCTGTCATGCGTGCACCTGCCCGGCAATCGCCGGAATTGGACTGCTAGTCGGCAATGGCCACGACTTTGCCGGATACCTAAATTTATTTTCGCGGCTGAACTTCAGCAGCGGATACGCATAGGTAGAGAATTTCGCCGGCGCCTCGCCGCCCAGTTCCGCCACCACGCGAGAATTATCGAACACGGTGTTCCAGTTCAGGTACGGCCAGAAAACTTTGAGCAGTGAAGCGCCATACCCCGTCGTGCCTCCGCGTCGCGAAAGCCAGTTCACCATTCCCGAAAATGGCCCGCCCAGCCACGGCCAATAGCTCGGCCGGCTCGTTCCGCCCGCGGCAGCCAGGGCGTCCGTCAATTCGCGAAATGTTTGCGAGCCGACGCCCGAAGACAAATGATAAATGGAATGCGCCGGCGCAGCTTTTTGATGAATGGTCACAATGGCTTTGCCGACGTAATTTGCGGGCACGATGTCGATGCGGTCATTGGGCCGCAGCGGCAACACCGGCAGTCTCGCAAGCACATCAAACGCCTGCACCATTTCGAACTGCGTGGTCTGCGGCCAGCGGCTGTCTCCCAAAACGATGGCGGGGCGGAAAATTGTAACCGGCACATCTGGCAGCAGTTGATGCACCATGTGCTCGCCGAATTTTTTGGTGCGCGCGTACGGATCGTAGTCGGAGCGTGCCCAATCGATGGACGCATCTTCGGTGACTATCTCGTCTTGCCGGCGCCCCGCAACCGCCACCGTCGAGACATGCGAGTAGCGCCGCAGTCCGTTGCGATTTTGCGCGCGCCGCGCCAGTTGTATGACCTCCAATGCGCCGCGCAAATTCACGTTCAGGCATTGCCGTTCCGATTTGCGGTTGAGCGAAGCGGCGCAGTGAACGATGGATTCCGTAGAATCCACGAGGTCATCGTAGCTGTCATCCGGCAACCCGAAGCGCTCAGTGGTGAGGTCACCCAGGAAAATTCGCACACGGGTATTGAGGTATTCGGAAAATTCAGGAAATTCAAAATGGAGTTGCAGCGACTTCCACAGTCTTTCGCGCGCTTCTTGTTCCGACTTTGCGCGCACTAAGAGATTCAGCATGTCGCGGTGCTCGCGCAAAAATCCCGCCACCAAATAGCTTCCCAGGTAGCCCGTCGAGCCAGTTACAAAGATAGCCATGTCAGAAAAAGAACCATGTCACGAAAACCATCTCAGGACGATCGCCATAGCGGATCAGAAGGCGCGGCAGCGGTGTTTGAAAGCGAGGCGCGCGCCGGCGTGGCTGTCCAATCCAATTCGCGCGGAGCCCGCGATTCCAGCGGACGGCCCTCCATCAATGGATAGCACCAGCGGCGCAGTGCTGGAATATGCACGTTGATCCAGTAATCCCACCAGTCGATCGCTTCCGGCGCGAAATCAAACGCGGCACTCTCCTCCGGCGGAAGCGCTGCCGACAGCATGCGCGTATTCTCGCATTCGAAGACGTGATCGTTGTGCAAAATAAATGGCTCGTACAGTTCGATCAATTTTTCCGCGCGATTCAAATCGCGTTCCGCCTTGGCGAGCGGCGGCTTTTTGACATTTAACGCCACAGCCACGCGATTGATGCGCGACACCACGGCCTTCTGCATTGGAATCGACATGCGCTCATATCTCTGCTTGGACACCGGAATCGTCTCGAACTTTACCTTCAGCCAGTTGTCCACGCTTTGTTCCATGCGGTAATGCTTGCGGTGCGCCAACCCCGTAAGTTCAATGCTACGGCCCATATTTACGGGGTTCACCGCTGAGGTTGCCAATTGATACATCCGCGCATTGCAGCGCGCGATTACTGCCGCCGCGATCAGGCTCATCCCGCGACACACCATGTCCACGGGAATGACGTCCAGACATTTCCGCGCGTTGGTGGGCAGCTGCCGGAAATTTGTCCCCAGCAAATAGGAAAGCGGCCCGGAAGTATTGATTCCTTCATTCCATCCCGAAAACGGTGAACGCTCCGAGCTTTCGACAATGGACGGCCGCACAATGGCAATTGGCAAATCGTCGCCACGCGTGGCCAGCACCGACTCGCCCAAACTTTTCGTAAACGTATATGTGTTAGGCCAGCCTAGATGTTGCGCGCGCCGCATTCCGATGCGCACCAGGCGATTGCGCGCCCAACGGATGCGGTTGCGGCGCAACACGCCATCCAATTCCTTCGCGGGGACCACAGAATCATCCACGCCGCGGCCCAACGCCTGGCGCTTTAACGCTTTTATGAGTTCCACACCTTCGGCGCGCTCTTCAACACTGCGAATCGTTTCGCGCAGCGAAGCAATCTCACGGTCAACGTCAAATTCCGGATCGCCTGCAGGGTTGTAGTTCGGTTTCAATTCTTCGGTGACCCGCCCGTCACGCATACCCACCACGTAGCAGGTGGAAAGGTGCATCAATCCCGCGTGATCGCAACTGCGGATAAATTCCAGCAGGTGCACCGCGGAGTCCACATTCGACGACAGCGCATCCCGCAAGTCAGGATTAAAATCCGTCAACCCGGCGCTGTTCACGATCAGCTCCAGTGATTTCGCCAGCCGAGCCTGTGTGGCATCGTCCAGGCCGAGGCCCTGCTCGCTTACATCGCCCTCCACCACTTCAACTTTTTCTTTTAGAAACGCGCCGAGACTCCGTCCGTAGCGCTCCTGAAGCGTGTCAAATGTGGGCGACTCTTCGACAATTTTTTCGAAGCGCCGCTGCGAGGAGGTCGTGCGGTTTCGCCGGATGAGCAGCGTGATCTTGCCAATCTCCGGAATATTCTCGAGCAAATTCACCAGCCATACTTTGCCGATGAAGCCGGTCACGCCGATCAGCATGATGTGGCAGTTTGCCAGCGTGCGCCGCACCGAAAGCTTTTCGACCCGCGGGCTTTCCCCGAACAACGCCACCGACGTGTCGGTAACGATTCGCGGACGCTCGCTGCTTTGCATCGCGGCCTCTGGCAGGTGGGCCGTCCGACTCCAGCCCAGTTGCCGCAGCAATTTCTCTCGCGTGATGCGCCCGTCGGTCGATCCACTGGCCACCCAGGCCAGCGGCCCTCGCGGACGAACCACCGGATCAAGCAACCGCCCGGTGGCAATGCCGTCGCGAAAATCCAGCCGATTCGCGATAATGGACTCGACGCCGCCAAAGTGTTTCGCGAGCGGCTTCAAGATATGGTCCAGCAGCTGGCTGACCAGCACCACTCGCTCGCCGGAACGAATGGCCTCCACCAATTTATCCACCGCATCGCGCCTCATCTGCGGCTTCAAAACGTACTGAAAATATTCCTCGCCCAACAAATCCAAACGGTCGCGGCTTACTCCGCGCAGCAGCGTATGCAAAAATCGCGTCGCGAAGGTGCGGCTAGCCGCATACAAAAAGGGGCGCAGCAGCGCCATGCCGGCCATACCCGCTCGCCGCGCCCAGCGTTCCGCATAGCTCCGCGAATTCCATGTAAAGAACAGCACCGGACGCAGCGCGCCAAGCTCCAGCAAAGAACCCTCTACGCGCCAGTACGTCACGCCCAGGGTCTTGTCGGAGGGCAGACCGGTCCTGGTACCGTCTGGAATATACGGAGCCCCATTCGGATTGTGGTGTGAAGTCGACATGCAGGTGCGTAAATCAGCTTGTCAAACGCCGCCAACAGTTGCAATCAGCAGTTACATTTAATCAGTGATCAACACGAGCCGAAACATCTTACGCCAAACTTGCGCAGCCCCTAAATTCACGGCCGCAAGCTCGTGTTGTTGCGCAACTTATTGCACCAATTGCCGCGCCCATAGATGAACCGGCCTGGCCCGGTCGTCAGCCGCGTCCAGACCCCGCTGGCAATCGCCAGCGCCCCAAAATACCGCCTAAAAGTAGCACTCCCCGCCCGCTTCCCGCAAGACGCCGGAAAATTGCGGTAGCAACGAGCTTGTGGAGTCGAGGTGTGACGCGGTGGTTTAGGTGCAGCCTAGCTGTTGCCGACCCTTTCGTCTGTCGGTGCCTCAATAGCTGTACCATGCTTCCGTCTTCACACCCCGCTCATCGAACCGGACAGGCGCAGTTAACGCATCCGGCTCTCGGAGAAAGTTTCACGATGTCGCCCACGGAAAGTTGTTCGTCCGTTTAGTAAGACAGACGAGGCCCATCACTTGGTGCAGGGAGGCTTCCGAAAACCGCTTGGTCATCTGCCCCCTCACTTTATGCTTGGCCCACAACCACTGACGTAGCCTCTTGCGAGCGTGTTGATCGACCGCCCGATAGGCTTTACTGACCGGTCCGAGACAGAAGTAATTGGCCCACCCAATCATCGTGCGGTTGAGCTTCGTTACCACCATCTCTTGGTCCAGCAGAGTTTGATTCCGTCCGGTCAGCTCGCTGATCGTCTCGCAGATGCGGATCACCCGCTTCTGCGAAGGGACCGTGCCTATGTACGCACGCCCTGTTTTCGGCGAATAGTTCCGACCAAACGTGTACCCTAGAAAGTCGAACTTTTCTTCCGGTAGTTTGCAGACCCGCGTCTTCGTTTCATTCACCGTCAATTTCAGCTTCTTCATGATGTCTCGCATCCGAGCCAGCGCTTCTTCCGCTTGTCCACGGCAGCAGATCACCAGGTCATCGGCGTAGTTAACGATGTATGCAGCAAGACGCTTCTCGTGTCCGAGCTTCTTCCATCCCAGCACGAATCGACGCAGGTACAAGTTGCTGAGCAACGGGCTGATCGGAGCCCCTTGCGGAGTTCCCTTTCCTTCATCCCGATTGCCCGTACTCCGATGCTTATTCCCTTTCTCGTCGGTCTCTTCAACCGGAGCTTCCAGCCACATCTTGATTAAATGCAGCATCGCTCCGTCGACGATCCGTCGAGCCACCGACTTTAGGAGGTCGGAATGTGGAATCGAATCAAAGTAGCCGCTCAAATCTGCGTCGACAATTTGTCCATGGCCGGTGTTGAGCAGCTTGTGGACATGCCTCACGGCGTCCAACGCGCTGCGGTCTGCCCGATAGGCGTACTGTTCCGGCTGCAGGTCGGCCTCGAAGATCGGTTCGAGCACCAAAACTGCCGCCGTCTGTGCTACGCGATCTTTGATCGCGGGCACTCCTAACGGTCTCTGCTTTCCGTCCGGCTTGGGTATATACACCCGCCGCACGGGCTGCGGTCGATACGTTCTACTTCTCAGCTCTTGCATCAGTTCGTCCAACCACTTCTTCAACCCGTACTCTTCGATGTCCTCAAATGTTTGGCCGTCTACGCCGGCTGCTCCGCGATTCGCTTTGCAGCATTCATAGGCGAATGCCATCACATCCTCTCGGTACACCTTGTCGTACAGAGCATAGAAGCGAAAGTTGGGCGATCCCTTCGCTTTGTCGTGCAACGCCGTCTGCAACTTCTGAACGCTTAGTGGAGTTATTAGGCTCATCGCCAATCCCTCGGTCCTTTGTCGCTTCTTGCGTTTCCTTTCAACTGAGGCTCCTTCCCTCCACCGGAGTTACCCGGCTTCGTCGGTACTTCGAGCCTCTCCGCCATCCCAAACGGCCCGACCTGTCTCTCACGAGTTGCCAGTTGACCCACACCGCGATCACCGCTGGGACTTCCCGTGTTGCGCATGGTCCCCATTGCCTGCATGCCGTCGCTAATACCCCGGCAGGTCGAGTGGAATTTGTTCGCTCGTACGATTCCATTCGCTTCGGCCT
>Ga0210405_10003282_pt1 | contig 15984 bp, 19 predicted proteins | sample IncBWH11MmetaG_FD_155492 | JGI IMG/M metagenome (GOLD analysis project Ga0210405, IMG submission 155492) | Forest soil microbial communities from Barre Woods Harvard Forest LTER site, Petersham, Massachusetts, United States - Inc-BW-H-11-M | ecosystem: Environmental > Terrestrial > Soil >... | reverse complement strand
AAATTGTGCAAATTCGAGTGATTCCGGACCGGGCAAGTTGTGCTGGAGGCTCGCCCGGAATTGGGTGGCACCGCGACCTGTTTAGGCATTGGTCACACTTAGGACGTTGCCATCGGGATCCTTAAGCCAAGCCACGCGCACGGTTCCCCCAGGGGCGGTCCAGATGCCGAGTTCGTCCTGGGTGAAGCGAGGATAACGGTTGAAGGTTACGCCCTTTTCGCGTAGGGCTCTCACAGTCGCGGGCACATCCAGGACGTGGAAGCCGAGGATGGTGTGCTCGTGGGGCGTGAAATCGGCGACGATAGAGACGCGTAAAGTAACTCCACCAATATTGAAAACGGCGGCGAAGTTGTCCTCGTAAGCCAGCGTCAGCCCCAGCGTGTCGCGATAGAACGCAGTGGCGCGGGCGCGGTCTGTCGTGCAAATAACAATCGCAGGCTTTGCAGCCTCCAGTATCCCCATCTGTTCCTTCCTTTCTAAAAAGTCTGAGTCGCTTTCTTCTGGAATGTTCCCCGTTGCGCTACAGGCGGCACGTCAGTGTCGATTTTGGCTATTTTTCAGAATGCGCCGCTACCAAGTTGGCCGGAATCGGCTTGGTCTGAATTGGTCAATTTGGAATGGAATTTGCTTCTAAACGTACAGCGTGGGCCCAAAAACAAAAACGGCAGCCGTGGGCTGCCGCAAAGAAACTCTTTCCTAATTCAAAGAATAATCCGAAAGGAGAGACGGGTCAAGCGAAAAATCGGCGGCGGAGCAGTTCTTGGTAACTTATCGGGAGTAAGCGAGCGAGGCTGCCAAGCGGGAATCGCCAAGACCAGGCTCATTGATTTGGCGAGCTGGGACGCAGGAAATGTATGTATCATGCGAGTCGAGTCCTCGCCCGCCGGGTTGATATCCGGCGAAATACAAACCGGCAATCGCAAGGAGATCCTCCTATGAGTGCTCTTCGTCGCTCATTTGTCTCTGGTGCATTACTTAGCCTAAGCGTGCTTCTGCTCGGGCTTAGCGGTTGCGGCTCAGGCTCATCAACAGGGTCAACGGTCAGCTACACGCTCAGTGGCACGGCGTTGAACCCAGCGAGCGTCACCGGCGGAAACACGTCTACTTCCGCCATCATGGTGACTCCGGCGAATGGTTATACGGGCAGCGTCAGCCTTACGTGCAGCATGATCAGCGGCGGCACTCCGGCTCCCAGTTGTTCCTTCAGCCCGAATGCGGTGACGATCAACGGCGCCACTCCAGGCACTTCCACGCTGACCGTATCTACATCGACCGGCACGCCTGGGGGCAACTACACCATCACCGTCACCGGAAGCGACGCCAAGAGTTTGGCTCCCAGCAACGGCCCTCAGTCGCTGACACTGACAATGGCAGCAGTACTGCAGCACATCGTGGTCATCTTTCAAGAGAACCGGACCCCGGACAATCTGTTCCAAGATCCCGTTTTGATATCCCGCGGCGCCGACATCGCCAGCAGCGGCTTGAATTCTACGGGCCAGACCATTCCGCTCAGCCCCATCGATTTGGGCACAGCCGGCTCAAGCCCTCAGAACTACGATCTCGGCCACGCCAATGCGGATTTCGTTTCCATGTATGACCACGGCAAGATGGACGGAGCGAACCTGGTCTCCTGCTCTCCGGCGGCCAACTGTCCTCCGAACGCGCATCCCAACCCGCAATACATGTACGTCAAACCATCCGACGTTCAGCCCTACTTCGCGCTGGCCGAGCAGTACACGTTCGGCGACCGTATGTTCCAGACCAACCAAGGTCCAAGCTTTCCGGCCCACCAGTTCATCATTTCCGGTACTTCGGCTCCCAACACGGCCAGCAATCTTTTCGCAGCTGAAAATCCCAGCCAGAGCACCGCCGGATGCATCGCTCCCCTGACGAATAGGGTCAGAATGATCGATCCCACCGGGAGCGAAACCAATCCGGCGCCACAATATCCTTGCTTCGAACATCCCACGCTGACCGACCTCCTCAATACCAAGGGCGTGACTTGGCGCTACTACGCCCCTTCCGCGGGTTCCATCTGGACGGGGCCCGACGCCATTCAGCATATGTGCCAGCAGCAGACCGTCAACGGCACGCTCACCTGCACCGGCCCGGATTGGACAAACAACGTGGTCATCCCGCAATCGCGAGCTCTGCTGGACATCGCCAACGGCCAACTCGCGCAAGTGAGCTGGATCATTCCCAATGGGCTCAGTTCCGATCACGCCCTCTCAACCGACGGCAGCGGACCCTCCTGGGTATCCGCGATTGTCAATGCGATTGGCAATAGCCCGTATTGGGCAGACACCGCCATCATCATCACTTGGGACGATTGGGGAGGCTGGTACGATCACGTTGCGCCTAAGGTCATCAAAGACGGCGTGAGCTGGGGGTCGGGATATGTCTACGGCTTCCGCGTTCCATTGATCGTGGTTTCACCGTACGCCAAGACCGCATATATTTCTCACACCACACACGACTTCGGTAGCATCCTCAAATTCATCGAGACCACTTACAACCTGCCCTCGCTCGGGTACGCGGACACTCCAGCCGACGACCTGTCCGATTGTTTCAATCTCACCCATACGCCCGTCACATTCCACGCGATCCCCGCGGCGCTCAAGGCCGCCTTCTTCATCAACGACAAGCGGCCTCCCACCGACCCCGATGATGATTAGCGAATGACCCTGCGCGGGAAGGGGAGAGAAGGGCCTTCTGATTGCAGTATGTGTGGGGGTTGTCATTCTCGCGGCATCCAATGTGGCTGTGGGTTAGCGGCCGCGGGATGTCGTAAACTGGATTTTTCGGAAGGGCCATGGCAAGCACACAGAAGAGTTCACGTAAGGAAGTGAGACGTCCGGTTTGGGCGGAAATTTCGCTTGGTGCGCTGGCGGAAAATTTCCGCGCGATTCGCAAGTTCGTGAATCCGCCGGAAGAGAAGCGCAAAACCCCGCGAAAAATCCTTTGCATCGTTAAAGGGAATGGCTACGGGCACGGCGGGCCGGAAGCGGCTAAGGCTCTCGAAAAAGCAGGCTCAGACTGGTTTGGCGTTACGTGTACAGAGGAAGGCATCGCCGTGCGCGAGGCCGGCGTTCGCAAGCCGGTGCTGGTGCTGACGAGTTTTTGGCCTGGCGAAGAATCACGCCTCATCGAACACGATTTGACGGCAGTCATCCATCGTTGCGAGCAACTGAAGGAACTCGATCGGGCTGCCACGCGCTTCGTTGCCAAAAAAGGCGGCAAAAAAGGCCGCAAACGCGTTTCGTTCCACTTGAAGATGGACACCGGCATGAACCGTCTGGGCATCGCGCCCAGCGATGTCGAGTGTTTCGCGGGCCAACTCGCCAAGTGCAAGCATCTGGAGCTGGGCGGAGTCTTTACACATTTTGCTTCTTCGGAAGTTTCGACAAACACGCGTGTGGGGGAACAGACGCGGCAGCAAGAAGAGCGTTTTTACGCGGCGCTCGACCGTCTGCGTGCGCTGGGGATTGATCCCGGCATCGTACACCTCGCGAACAGCGCGGCCATCGCAACGCGTCCCGAAACTTGGGCGGACATGGTTCGTCCCGGCGTGATTTTGTACGGCTACCATCCAGGCTACGATCCGGCCGAGCAGCGCCCGGAAATCGAAGCTCGTCTGCCCCTCAAGCCTGTGATGAGCCTGCGGGCGCGCATTATCAACATTCGAAACATTCCCGAAGGCGCGGGCGTCGGCTATAACGAGACATTCATAGCCAAGCGGCCATCGCGCATCGCTGTCCTCGCCGCAGGGTATGGCGACGGCATTCACCGCTCGCTCGGGAATCGCGGAAGCGTGCTGGTGCGCGGCGCGCTCGCGCCCATTGTGGGGATTATTTCCATGGACGTCACCATGATTGATGTCACCGACGTGCCGGATGTCATGCTCGGCGACGTCGTGACCATCTATGGCAGCGACGGCAAAGACGTGCGCGCCGCCAACGTCATCGCCCGCAGCATTGGGACCGTGACCTCGGACCTTCTCTGCGCCGTGAGCCAGCGCGTCCCGCGTCTCTATTTTCGATAATACAAATCGAGAATCCTACTTATTAATCCTTCAACATCACCTTGACTCCCACATAGTGGCGGAGTATATACACCGCGGGGATGCGAGGTTGCGTTCTCGTCCCGCACCAGTTGGTGTTCCCCGCGCTCTTGCGGGAATGCGGCACCGATTTTGCAGTGATACGTAATACTGTGAGGTCGTATGAGCCGATCCGTTCCTGAAGTGCAGCATTTTTCGAATTCTGGTTCCTCGCCTTCATCAAACCCTTTCCCTGAAGAGCGGCAAAAAAGGGCGGCCTTTCCGCCAGGGATGGGCTTGGAGTTCTGGCTCGTGCGCTTGTTTATTACGGCCTGCACGACGGCGCTTTGTTACAAGCTCGCGCCCTTTGGCTTGCGCGGGCTGCCTGCAGCGGGCGTCGGTTTCTTTCTCGCGCTGTTGATTCTGGTCGCCGAGCTGCGGCTGCGTCGAGCCAAGATCAGCGGGTTGTTAGGCGGCGCACTTGGCACCGTTCTTGGAATGTTTGCAGCGCTCCTCGTAACGCTTGTCATTTCCCGGACGGATGTACTCGAACCTACCAAATCTTTCCTCGAATATGCCGCGCTGTTCGCGTTCGCCTATTTGGGGCTGGTGCTTGGTTCCGAAATGGGTGGCGAGCTGAAGGCCGGATCTCCTGCAGGAATCATCTCCGGACAGCCGCCTGCACCAGAGCCGATGAAACTTCTCGACACCAGCGTTTTGATTGATGGCCGCATCGCGGACGTTTGCGAAGCTCATTTTCTCGATGGCGTGCTGGCCGTGCCGCAATTCGTGCTGCACGAATTGCAGCTCGTCGCCGATTCTTCTGATTCCTTGAAGCGCCAGCGCGGCCGCCGCGGTCTCGAAGTTTTGCAGCGGATGCAAAAAATGCCGCACGTCGATTTGCGAATTTTCGATCAGGAATTACCTCAGGCGGGCGACGTGGATCACAAGCTGGTGGAACTCGCGCGCCGTCTGAATGCGAAGATCGTCACCAACGACTTCAATCTGAATAAAGTAGCCACCGTGCAGGGCCTCGTGGTCTTGAACGTGAACCAGCTCGCCAACGCCTTGAAGCCGGTTGTTTTGCCCGGGGAGCCCATGCGCGTGCTCATTTTGCGGGAAGGTAAGGAGGCCAACCAGGGCGTCGCGTATTTGGATGACGGGACCATGGTGGTGGTTGACGGCGGCCGCCGCTTGATCAACAAGAGCGTCGATATCCAAGTCACGTCGGTTCATCAGACGACTGCCGGCAAAATGATTTTTGGACGGCTGGATGAGCGTCCGGAACAACCTGCTACCATGCCTCGCCAGGCGGCCGCGGTCGCAGCTGGTGCAGGCCGCAGCGAGAGCGTCAGCAGCCGCCGCGGCCCAATCTTCCCCGAGCGAGACGCCGATTAGCATTCGCGCGTTTCATAAGCGCTCAGCCCACAAATCTGTACGCACAGCCTTCAAGTAGACTCTTGGCCGAAGCTCGCGCAATTTCGTTGCGCGTGCGCCGGCTGGCCGCATTTTCCCCGTCACGCCGTCGCGCGATTCGCCTGACACCCCGGCTTGAGGTACACTCTGAAGTTTGCGGCCCAATCATTTTTCTTGTCCGCGCGGGTCGCGCCTAAAATGAGCCGCATTGCCGCCATTCTTCCAGCCGCAGGTCTCGGCACGCGCATGGGCGCCGACACGCCGAAGCAGTTTCTTGAGCTGGAGGGGACGCCGCTCGTCATTCACAGCGTGCGACGTGTCGCTTCTTGTCCGCTGGTCACCGACATTATTGTCGCGACGCGCGGCGATGTAGTCGATTGGCTCGAGGAGCGCATCCGCGGTGAAAGATTCATGCAATCGGTCCGCGTGATACGCGGGGGGGATTCGCGGCAGGATTCGGTTGCATTGGCCTTGCAAGAAGTTTCGAACGACACGGAGATTGTTCTGGTGCACGATGCCGTTCGTCCTTTTGTTACGCGCGAACAGATTGCGCGTGTGATCGAAGAGGCCCGGCGCTGCCAGGCCGCCATTCTCGGCATCCCCGCGATGGACACCGTCAAGGAAGTGAAGCGCGCCAGCCTGCCGGAGGATGTGGCACTCATTATCGGGACTATCCCGCGCGAACGCGTCGTGCTGGCGCAGACGCCGCAGGCCTTTTCGACGAAGCTTATTAAGGAGGCATTCGCGCGCGCGCAAGCCGATGGCGTTAATGCCTCGGACGAAGCAGGCCTCGTCGAGCGCCTCGGCCGCGATGTCCACGTCGTCCTCGGCTCGGAGCGCAACATCAAGATCACCAAGCCCGCCGACATGGACCTCGCTCGCTTCTATCTAGAACAAGAGCGTCACAAAGCATGAGCGTGCGCTGCGGCATTGGCTACGATCTTCACCGGCTGGCGGAAGGCCGCAAACTCATTATCGGCGGGATCGAGCTTCCCTTCGACAAGGGCCCGGTTGGCCACTCCGACGGAGACGTTCTGGCGCATGCCATGTGTGACGCGCTGTTTGGGGCTGCAGGTCTCGGCGACATCGGCACGCATTTTCCGGACTCCGATCCGAAGTGGAAAGGCGCGAACAGCCTGCTCTTCCTGGAACACGCGCGAAAACTGCTCGACGAAAAGCGCTTTTCCATCGAGCATGTGGATGCGATCGTCATCCTGGAAAAACCCAAGCTCGGGCCGCATTTTCCGAAAATGCGTGAAGCTCTTGCGCGGGCGCTTGGCGTCTCCGTCGATCACATTCATCTCAAAGCCAAGACTAACGAAGGTGTCGACGCTGTTGGCCGAGGCGAAGCCATTGCTGCGCATGTGGTCGCCACGCTCTCCCAACGATGATCGTGCCGCGACGCACAAACCCGTCTGCCAAGGTGCGCTAGGATTGTTCCGATGTCGTCTCCTGAAACGCCTAACGCTCCGGCCGCTGCCGGCAAAGCTTACATCGCCCGAGACGTCTCCGAAATTTTGCGCCAGCAAGGGTGGCTCCTGGGCGATGCCACTCCTGTGCAATTAGCGTGGTGCGAACGCGCAGCCGCACTGCTCGGCCCGCAAGTTTCGCAGCGCGGTTCACTTGCCGACCTGTTGCATCTCGTTTTTCATTACGACGCGCGTGAAATCCTGTCCAAAGTGGAAAATCACGCCGTACTCTCTCGCTATGCTGCGCGCGACGTGCTGCGCCATCTCGCGCTCCTATTGCTCGAAGGCGCTCCGCTCACCACGGATCGTTTCAAGGAGGTCGTCAACACGCTGAAGGATAATCTGGGCATTCGCAGCCGGGAGCTCTTTCATCCCATTCGACTTGCGCTCGCAGGCCGCGCTGGGGAAGGCGAACTCGATCGCGTGATCCTGCTTCTCGACGAAGCCGCCGGTCTTTCCTTCAACGTCCAGGTCAAGTCCGCGCGCGAGCGCATCCTGGAATTTTGCGCTGCCCTTGATTGATCGTTCCCTCTGGGATTCTTGCTGCAGACTTTCAACTCGGAACCACGGCCTGTAAACTGTCTCCCCGATGGATAAGCTCACTGGCATCCACGCTGTTCGCGAAGCCCTGGACGCGGGCCGCCCGTTCGATCGCATTCTGATTGCGCGCGGCCGTCAAGACGCACGCGTCGAGGAAATTGTCCAGCTCGCGCGTGCGCGAGACATTCCTGTCCGCTTTGAAGACCGCGGCCAACTCGACCGCCTTGCCAATTCGAAGGATCATCAAGGCGTCGTCGCTCTCGCGGCTGCGCGCGTCCCGGCCACGCTCGAAAGCATTCTCACCGCGGCGAACAAGGGCGCTGGTCACGGAAGCAAAGGACTGGTCGTTCTTCTCGACGGCGTCGAAGATCCGCACAATCTCGGAGCCGTCATTCGAACGGCCCTCGCCGCGGGCGCGCATGGCGTGATCATTCCAGAACGGCGTGCAGTCGGCCTAACGGACACAGTAGCGCGCGCCTCCGCCGGTGCCATCGCGCACATGCCGGTCGCCAAGGTCACCAACCTCGCGCAAACAATGGAAGAATTGAAGGAAGCAGGTTACTGGCTTATCGGCCTCGATGAACGCGCCGACAAAAGCTACACCGAAGCCGATTACACGTCCCCGGTAGGCATCGTCCTTGGGGGAGAAGGCAAAGGTCTTCACGACCTGACCCGCAAACGCTGCGACTTTGTGGTTTCCTTGCCCACGACCGGCCCAGTGAAATCGCTCAACGTTTCCGTCGCCGCAGGCGTCGTCCTATTCGAGGCCATCCGCCAGCGCCATCCAAAATAGCGGCACCCCGCGCGCCCAGCACATGTCAAAATCAAAAACTATTTGTCGTATCGAATCAGCGAAAAAATATCAAGACCTTTGAGCTTCGAGCGCCCGTTAAGAAAGGTCAACTCCACTGCAAATGCCGCGCCTTCCACTTTCCCGCCCAAGCCCTCCACAAGCTTAGCCGTGGCCGCGGCCGTGCCACCCGTCGCGAGCAGATCGTCGCAAATGATCACGCTCTGGCCCGGCTTCACGGCGTCTTCGTGAATTTCGAGCGTGTCGGTGCCGTATTCGAGCGCATACGAAATGCTCGCTGTTTTCGCGGGCAATTTTTTTGGTTTTCGCACCGGCACGAACCCCGCGCCCAGCCGGTACGCCAGCGCTGGAGCAAAAATGAAACCGCGCGCTTCGATGCCCGCGACGATATCGATCGTCCGGCCCTTGTAGTGATCGCAGAGCCGGTCGATGAGCGTATGAAATCCTTTTTTGTCCTTCAAGAGCGTGGTCAAATCGTAAAAAAGAATCCCCGGCTTCGGGTAGTCCGGCACTTCACGAATCAACTTCTTCAAATCATCCATTCGAACGGCTCTCCTTAGTCATCGTCTTCTCAAGCGGCCTTCTTATGCGTCTGGCTCGATCACAAAATCTTTCTCAAAGCGCGGGTTGGGTTGCGCTTCCTCTTCCCGTACGCCGGACACGCTCGAAAATCGCGGTCCACGCTCGAGCGCACTCTTCATCGCCGCCAGCTGCGAAGGAGATCCGACGGCAAGCACCTCGACTCTGCCATCAAACAGATTCCTGGCGTAACCGCCCACGCGCAGCTTCTCCGCCTCGCGCTGCGCAAAGAAACGGAATCCTACGCCCTGCACGATTCCGGAGACAAAATATCGCCTGGTTTGTTTCTCGTCGCACACAAACTTCGGAATTGTAACAGAGACCTCCCGCATTCTGCCGAAACTGCGATTCGCGCGGACCTCACAGCCGGCCGAACATGTGACGCACAGGACGCCCCAAGTGAAGTGCGCTAAACTCAATCAGGCCCGCCGAGCCCCGAAGCTGCTCTTCGGCCGTCTAGACGCATCCTATTTGGTATGAATTCGCACGCCCATCATTCCCGGGACCGCCTGTCACGAGCCGTACTCCCTAGCGCATTTCTTTTCTGCGCATTTGTCTTCGACTGTCCGGTGCCCCTAGTTCGCGCGGCTCAGCAAGGCCCGCTCACGCCTCCGCCGGAGCATGACGTCCACCGCGTTGGAACGGAGCCTGTCCCTCCAGCGCCGCCGTCCATTCCACCCGAAGAAATCATCAGGCGCTTCTCCCAAAAAGAAGATCAGTACATCGTCGCCCGCGCCGGATACACCTACAAGAAAACCGTCCGCCTCGAAGAATTCGGCCCCGACGGCAAACCCTCTGGGCAACTTTCGTTAGTGATGGAAGCAAAGCCCGGCCCCGACGGCAAAATCTACGAAAAAACCGTCGAGCGTCCGCAATCCAGCTTGCACTACCTCGAAATGGGCCCCGAGGATTTCCAGTCGCTCGCACGTATGCCGGCCTACCCGCTCACTACCGCGCAGCTCACAAAATACAATCTGAAGTATCTGGGCAAGGAAGTCGTCGACGAGATCAGTTGCTACATCTTCCAGGTAAAGCCTAAAGGTGTGGAGCGCGCACATTATTATTTCGATGGCATTGTTTGGGTCGATGACGCGTACCTCGAAGTGGTGAAAACTTATGGAAAGTGGGTCAACGATCTCGGCGACATGCGCTCCGCCACCATGCCTTTCAACATTTTTGAAACCTATCGTGAAAATGTCGATGGCAAGTATTGGCTGCCGAACTACATGCGTTCCGACGACACGCTAAGTCTGAAGGATATGAATGTCCAGGTGCGCCTGGTGATTAAGTGGACCGACTACAAACCGTTATCCGCCCCAACTCCCGCCCAGCCCGCGGCTCCGCCAAAACCTCCATCCTGAAGCCCGCTGCGCTGCGAGCGTTAGCCGCATAGACTCTTCAGAACTTGCGGCAATTCCCGGATTGATTCGAGCAAGAATTCCGGTCGCGCCGCGCGCAACCTCTTCTCTGTCGGAAATGGCCCGAGCACCGCGATCGCACGCACACCCGCGCTCTTTGCCATTTCCAAATCCTCCGGCGAATCTCCCACGTACACGCACGCCGATGGCTCCAAGCGAAGCTGCCGCAAAGCCAGCCGGAGCGGCGCCGGATGCGGCTTTTTCTCTGGCGTGTCCCCGCTGCACACGCGCGCCCCGAACAGCCGCGTAAGCCGGAACGCGCGCAATTGTTGCGTCACACGATCGCGGTCGCCGCTGGTAACCAAACCCAAGTGATGTGCCCGTCCAAGCCGAACAAGCACCTGCCGCGCTCCCGCAATCAGCCGAGGCGAGTGTTTCGCATATTGAGCACGCCACACCCGGTCTGCATCGTCCCACCGAGCCCGCGGCAATTTCGCAGCCCGATACACGCGGTACCAATTCGGCGAATAATGCCGCGCCAATTCCTTCAATCCCCAAGGAATTCCCATCTCGCGAAACATCGCCAAATAGGCCGAAGAATCCGCGGCGTAGGAATCAATCAGCGTGCCGTCCCAATCAAACAGCACTCCTTGCAAGATTTTATTCTTCAGGGAAGCCATCAGAACCTAGATTAACAAAGCCTCAGCCCTAACAGGTCACGGAAAGCTGCACGTGATAAACCGCGCAAAACCATCCACATTTTTCCACAGACGGACCACTTACTCGCACCGCCGCGCATTTGTAGAATAAGCGAGGTTTTATTTCCCTGGGAGGATCTCCATGCTGTTTGCTACCGTGACGCGCGGTAAAAAGCGCGGAACCCGTTTGCTTCCGCACCGATTCAAGGACGACCGGTACCACGTCCAACTGGGAAAGGAAGGCCCATATATTCCGGTCACGGATTCCCGCGATATTCCGTCTTACTTGGCGAACGGCTATTCTCTTCACATGAGCGACAGAGCTGACAGCCACACTCCAAGTTTGATCAGCCCTCAATCCATTCGTGGCTGGAGCAGGACTTCTCAGGATCTTTTCTTTATCTCTCGCTGAAATCGCAGGAAGTCTTCAAACGCTTTGCCGTTTGGTGCGTGGTGTTCCCCTGCTCTGCTAAAGCGAACTAACGCGTTTCCCCGAGAAGCGTGTTTATTGGGATTTTCGGAAAACAGCTCTCAAGGACGGAGAAATCGTGAAGGAACGCCATCATCGCGGTCGAACTGTACATCGTCAAAGGAAGCCGCGACTCCGTACCAGCCAGGCATAGCCGCGGGCTCGATACGTTGCACACGCGCCGTAGTAACAATGAGGACGCTGCCGTGCCCCATGGGGCGGCTAACCAGCACAATTTCCAGCTCGATCAGCGCGCCCACTGCAATTTCTTTCGGGCAGAGGAAAAATACGCCCGTCGAGCTGATGTCCCGCGTCACAAGTGTTACTGGGAATTCTTCCGCGCGGGAACCCACGCTGCGCAACCGCAAAGGGAGTCTCAGGGAAGCCCGCGGGTATTCGCGCTGCTCGTGGTTCACGCCGACGGCATGTGTCGGCACCCGCGCAAAGCGGCGCGGCTGTCCCGGCGTGAGCAGCGGCGTCACACGCAGAGCAGGGACGCGCGCCGGTTCGGCCGCCACTTGCGGCAACGGCGGCGCCAGTTTGGCCCTGCAAGCTTCTTTTTTCCCCAACCGAATCGGTATTGCGCGGTTCGTCGCACCCATCTCGCCCTCAGAGATGCCACTTCGTCGCTCCCATACCTGGCCCAACTGCTCTTTCTGTTGTGCTTGCCCGGACCCCAACTTGGTGAATGGGTGGATAAAATGCCATCTCAGCCGCCACACGTCAACCTGTGGAAAACATGCGAAGTGTCTTAACCTCAAACACTTGGTTATAGTACCAGCTGTTTTGAAGCGGCTCTCACACTGCCCTGTGGATACCCTCGTCCAATATGGTCCTCGACACGCCGTTTGGCTACCTTTAAGTTTATCTTTTAAGGCTCCGCAGAATGTCCACTCCCTTAGTCGGTCAATCTTCAACCAAGGCTGCCCCGGCGACTCTTTCCCATGATGAGGGGAAACGCGATGCCATTCTCCTCATCGCCGCGTTCGCCGCCGTCTATGTCATTTGGGGTTCCACATATCTGGCCATCGCCGTCGGGATCGAGTCGTTCCCGACGCTCCTGCTTCCTGCCACGCGCCATCTGATTGCCGGCCTCATTCTCTTTCCCATCTTGCGCTGGAAAACTGGCATTCGGCCAACTCTGGGTCAGTGGCGCACCGCCATCATCACCGGTCTCCTCCTACTTCTCGTTGGCAATGGCGGCGTTTGCCTGGCTGAGCGTACCGTCCCCTCCGGGGTGGCCGCATTACTCGTGGCCCTGGTCTCCTTCTGGATGGTGCTTCTCGACTGGCTCCGCCCGGGTGGGCTGCGGCCAGTTCCCAGAGTTGTAGCTAGCCTCATTCTCGGCTTCGGCGGCTTAGTCCTCCTGGTAGGTCCCGCGCATCTAGGAGGGTCGGAGCGCGTCAATCCGACCGGGGCTGGAATTCTGGTCATCGGCTCGTTCGCGTGGGCCTGGGGGTCCATTTATTCGAAGCACCATGACCTTCCTAGTTCGCCCCTGCTGGGCGTCGCCATGCAAAGCCTCGCGGGCGGGATCGCCCTTTGGATTGTTGGTTTGCTCGCGGGCGAAGGCCGCCAGCTGCATCTCAGCGCTATTACCGTGCGTTCCTGGATCGCCCTCGCCTATCTAATGATTTTTGGCTCGGGAATCGGCTTTACGGCTTACGTCTACATCCTCAAGAAAAGTACCGCGGCGCGCGTGGGAACCTATGCCTTTGTGAACCCGGTCGTGGCGCTTTTCCTCGGCTGGCTTGGTGCTGGCGAGACGATCACTCTTCGAACGGCCCTCGCCGCCGCGGTTATTCTCACCGCAGTTCTCTTAGTAATAAGCGCGCCGCACAAGAATCCCGCCGAGGCCGCGGAAGTCCTTCCGAACCCCGGCGAAGCCTAAAACAGCCTCTAAACCGCATCCAGCAAGGCTTCTCCAGTGCGCCGTCCGAATCCACTTTGCCGAGCCTTTCCGGATAGATTAGATTCGGGCGCTGCGCTATTTTCGTACCATGGAAACGATGAACAATTTGGACCCAAGCGGGGCTATACAAGTCTCGCCACGAAAAGCGGAGCAATACTGGCGCGCGACTCTCGAACGCGACGCGCGCGCAGACGGAACTTTTGTCCTGGCTGTGCGCTCAACGCACATCTATTGCCGGCCGTCTTGCCCGGCCCGCCGCCCGCTGCGGCAAAACGTGATCTTCTTCCACACGCGCGAAGAAGCGGAAAAACAAGGGTTCCGCCCCTGCCTTCGGTGCCGGCCCAATGAAATCGCTGCATCCGCAGCGTTGGTGGTACGCGCCGCGAAATGTCTTGCTCAATCTCACGAAGACGGCGTACGCCTCTCCCAAGTCGCTAGAGAACTGAATTCGAATGCCGGGACGCTTCGCCGAGCCTTCCGCCAAGTCACAGGCCTCGCGCCGCGCGAACTCGCCGAAGCTTTGCGCGTGAAGCGCTTCAAAAGTTTGCTTCGCGCAGGGAAAAACATCACCGAAGCGCTCTACGAAACCGGATACGGTTCGTCCAGCCGCGTCTACGAACGCAGCAACGCTCAATTGGGAATGACACCAGCAACTTATCAAAAGGGAGGAAAGGGTATGAGAATTGAATACACAATTGCGAAGTCACCGCTAGGAAAGGTCTTGGTCGCTGCCACGGAACGCGGAGTGTCCGCGGTCTATTTGGGAGATGCGCAAAACAAACTCGTCGCGGAGTTGCACGAAGAATATCCGCGCGCGGCAATTTCGCCCGCAACAGGCAGCGTGCGGCGCTGGGTCCGTGAAATTGTCCAGCGCATCGAGGGCAAGCCCGCGCAGGTTGATCTACCGCTCGACCTGCAAGCCACGGCCTTTCAGCGCCGCGTGTGGCAGGAGTTGCAACGCATTCCGCGCGGAACGACGCGTACGTACTCGCAGGTGGCCCGGGCCCTGGGACGTCCCAAGGCCGTTCGCGCCGTGGCTCGCGCCTGCGCCACCAACCCAGTTTCGATCGTGGTCCCTTGCCACCGCGTCATCCGCGAGGACGGCAATCTGGCAGGCTATCGCTGGGGTCTAACTCGCAAAGAGCGGCTGCTCGCGACCGAGCGCGCCGCAGCGAAGTAAATAAATTGTTCAGCAGCCGTGCGAGCGGGCGCTAGGCGTGAGGCTTTTCGTGGCTCGCGCCTTTCGGCCAATCCTGTTTGAATTTGGAATCGTTGAGCTTGAGATTCTTCATCATGTTGGTGTAATGAAACAAGATATAGTCGCCAGAGCCGGCTTCATAGAATTTCTGCTGAAGAGGCAGCCAGGAAGCCTCGTCGATCCACATCTGAATCCGCGTGAGCTGGCTGCGAACCTGGTCGGCTTTCGGCGTGAGGTCCAGAACAACTGTTTTCTTGTGGTCGAGTTCTTCTTCGCCCGTGACAGTGACCAGGTAGCTCTTCTTTAGATCTTCACTTTTTGTCCCGAACCCCAGACGGATGTATTGATCCACCATCGCGCGATTCTTGCCCAAGTCGTATTCTTCCACGCGATTCAGCTTGGGGTTGTAAAGGAATAGGGAGTCGCCCGTCCGCAGTATAGTTCGCGCCTCGGGCTTGGTAATATCAATCCGCATCTTCTGGTCGTGACGGACCCAAATTTGTCCCGTCTCCGTCGATTTATCCTCGACAACGGCGGTGTATTTTACGTTTTCAATGTCTGCCGTGAGGCTGTGGAAGTCCTTCGCGGACTTGTCCATCATGGCGAGCACGCCCTCGCTCGACCATTTCGCGCCAGTTTGCGAGGCGCCCGCCCCCATGGTGATTGCCGTCGCGCCAACTCCCAAAACCAAAAATATAAAATGCCTTCTTATCAATAGAAGCCCCAATTGTTCACCAATCGTCTGGCTTGTCAGGTTCTCTCAAATCCTAGCATATAGAGAGAGATGCACGAACTTTGCCCCGCGTTACCGTCGGGCGGCTGCAGGTAGGCAACGGAGTTTCTCCGAACGGTGTAATTCCACACGGGATGGTGTAGTTCCAGTTCTAACGATGTATTTCCACGTGATAGGCGATGACCGTGCCTTCCGCGTCGCGCACCGGATCGATTTTAGCGATGGTGAAGCGCTTATTACGGAGCTCGGGCAGCGATTTCTGCAGGGCGTTGTGCAAGTCGTTCTCCAGCGCCGGGGTTTGCGTGGGAGGCGCCAGAATCCGCGCATCGACGCGATACGTTTTGTTCTCGCCTTCTTCGTTAACGAGAACCACTTGCCCTGGAGTGTTTGCGGGAAGGCCCATCTGGGGCTGGTCGTGGAACCAAGAGCGCGGCGTCGCCAAAACAAAAATCAGAATGAGAATAACCGCGGCGTCATACTGCCACGTGCCGCGCTCGTACGCCCAGAAAAACGCTTTCGATAGAATCTGTCCGAGACCCGCCATCTCAGTCCGCAGGAACGCCGTCGACGATCACGCCATCCCGCATGTGCACCACGCGATCAAAATACGCCGTGGCTTCGGGGTTGTGGGTGATCATGACGATTGTCTGGCCCAAATCTTTGTTGAGCTGCCGCAACATCTGGAGCACAACTTCGGAATTTTTCGAATCCAGATTGCCAGTGGGCTCGTCTGCCAGCAAGATTTTAGGTTCATTGATGATC
>Ga0210405_10003279_pt1 | contig 16000 bp, 7 predicted proteins | sample IncBWH11MmetaG_FD_155492 | JGI IMG/M metagenome (GOLD analysis project Ga0210405, IMG submission 155492) | Forest soil microbial communities from Barre Woods Harvard Forest LTER site, Petersham, Massachusetts, United States - Inc-BW-H-11-M | ecosystem: Environmental > Terrestrial > Soil >... | reverse complement strand
GAAGACCGAGCTCGCGAAGGTTTCGACGGTCATCCTCTCGACCTTTCAAGGCATCACGGTCGAGGACGACACCAAGCTCCGCCGCGCCGTGCAGGCTGCGGGCGGCAAGTACAAGGTGGTGAAGAATACGCTCGCGGAGCGAGCCGGCGCGGGAACACCCGCCGAGAACTTGCTCAAGAACCTGAGCGGAACGAATTCGATCGCCTACACTGCGGCCGATCCGGTCGCGCTGGCCAAGGCGCTCACCAAGGTTGCCAAGGACGTCCCGGCGTTTCAATTCAAGTCCGGCGTGGTCGAGGGCCGCGTCATCTCTATTAAGGAGATTCAGCAACTGGCGAATCTGCCGTCGAAGGACGAGTTGATCAGCAAGATCATGTTCCTGCTGAACGCTCCGGCGCAGCGCATCGCCATGGCCCTGAACGCGTTACCACGCAATCTTGCGGTGACCGTCAGCGAAGCCATCAAGGCCAACAAGTTTGGGTCCGGCGGAGGCGGTGCTCCAGACGCACCGGCTCCTGTAGCGGCACAGTAAGTTTAATTTCTAGAATTGAGAGGAGAAGAAAGAGTCATGGCGAAAGTCGATACGATCCTGGAAGAAATCAAGGGGTTGACGTTTCTCGAAGCGTCCGACCTCGTGAAGAAAATGGAAGAAGCCTTCGGCGTCTCCGCGGCGGCGGCCACAGTTGTGGCGGCAGGCGGCGGGGCGGCGGCGGGTGGCGCGGCACCGGCGGAAGAGAAGACGGAATTCTCCGTCGTGCTCACGGACGTTGGCGGCAACAAGATCAACGTCATTAAAGCGGTCCGCGAAGTCACCAGCCTGGGCTTGAAAGAAGCCAAGGACCTGGTGGATGGCGCCCCCAAGACCGTCAAGGAAGGCGTCAACAAGGACGAGGCCGCTTCGATCAAGAAGAAGTTCGAAGAGGCCGGCGCCAAGGTCGAGATCAAGTAGTTTTTTGCAGTAGCGTTTTTCGAGCGGGGGCGCGGCGCTGGAGCGGGCGGACCGCGTCAAAGGAATTCGCGTACGCAAATTGAAGCCGGTACTTTTTACAACTTCTCGGGTCCTTTTCGGGCCCCCCGCCGCCGTGTGTGCAGCGATCCCGGGCAGGTCGTTTCGCGCAACGGTGCCGTCTCCTTTTTCCGTTTCTCCGTTTCTTGCCCAAAAGGGATGAGGTAGATCACGCATGCCGACTAGCAACCATCACGTCCGGGAACGTCAACGCTTGGATTTCGCGAAAATCCAGGGCACGATCCAGATTCCCAACCTGATTGAAGTCCAGATGAAGTCGTATCAGCGCTTTCTGCAGATGGATCTTCTGCCCAGCGAGCGCGATGACGGCGGGCTTCAGTCGGTGTTCACTTCCGTGTTTCCGATCCGCGACTTCCGCGAAATGTCGCAGCTGGAATTCGTGGACTATTCGATCGGCAACTGGGAGTGCAAGTGCGGCAACCTGAAGGGGCTGCACCACCTTCGCGCGACGTGCCGCAATTGCGGCGCGTCGGTTGTCACCAATCCGTATCAGACCGGCGACGTCATTTGCCACAAGTGCGGCACGTTCAACAAGAACACGCCGACCTTCTGCAACAAGTGCGGCGACCCGGTCGCCATGCAACTGAAGTACGACGTGAACGAGTGTCAGGAGCGCGGCATGACCTACTCCGCGCCACTCAAGGTCACCATCCGTCTGACCATTTACGACAAGGATCCCGACAGCGGCGCGAAGACCATTCGCGACATCAAGGAACAGGAAGTTTTCTACGGCGACATCCCGCTGATGACCGAGAACGGCACGTTTATCATCAACGGCACCGAGCGCGTCATCGTTTCGCAGTTGCACCGCTCGCCCGGCGTGTTTTTCGAAAGCGCCAACAACCGCAGCTACTTCCTTGGAAAAATCATTCCGTACCGCGGGTCGTGGGTGGAATTCGAATACGACACCAAGAACATTCTGTACGTGCGCATCGACCGCAAGCGCAAGTTCCTGGGCTCGATCTTCCTGCGCGCCCTGGGCATGAAGTCCAACGAAGACATTCTGCGCACCTTCTATCAGGTCGAGCGCATCTCGCTGCGCGACAAAGACCTTTTCTGGAACGTTTCTCCCGGCATCGTGGACCGCAAGCTGGCCCACGAAATCCGCAATCCAAAATCGGATGACGTGATTGTCGGCGCGCACAAGCGCATCACGGAAAATCTCTTCAAGGAACTGATCAAGGCGAAGATTTCGCAGATTCGCGCCGCGCTGGCTGACCTCGAGGGCGCCTACAGCGTCGCCGACGTTGTCAACCGCCAGACCGGCGAGGTATTGCTCGAGGCCAACAAGCCCCTGACCGCCGAGCTGTGGCAGGCGTTTGCCGAAGGCGGCATCACGGAAGTCGATGTGTTCTTCCCCGAACGCGACGACATCGGCCTGGTGCTCTCGCGCACCCTGGACAAGGATGCGATCCGCTCTTCGAAGGAAGCGCTCATCGAAATCTACCGCAAGCTGCGCCCCGGCGATCCACCGACGCTGGAAACGGCCACCAACCTCTTCCGCGGCATGTTCTTCGACCCGCGCAAGTACGATTTCAGCCGCGTGGGCCGCTTGAAGTTCAACATCAAGATGGGCCTGGACACTCCGCTGGACAACCGCACGCTGGACGCGCCGGACTTCGTTTCGGCCATCAAGTATCTCTTCAAGCTGCGCAAGAACATCGGCGTCGTCGACGACATCGACCACCTCGGCAACCGCCGCGTTCGCGCGGTAGGCGAGCTGCTCGAAAACCAGTTCCGCATCGGCCTCGTCCGCATGGAACGCGCCATCAAGGAAAAGATGAGCGTGTACCAGGAAATGTCCACGGCCATGCCGCACGACCTGGTGAATGCCAAGCCGGTTATGGCTGCGATTCGTGAATTCTTCGGCTCGTCGCAGCTTAGCCAGTTCATGGACCAGACCAACCCGCTCAGCGAAATCACTCACAAGCGGCGTCTATCGGCCCTTGGACCCGGCGGCCTTTCACGCGAGCGCGCGGGATTCGAAGTACGCGACGTGCATCCTACGCACTACGGCCGTATTTGCCCGATTGAAACGCCGGAAGGCCCCAACATCGGCTTGATCAGCTCGTTGAGCTGCTTCGCGCGCATCAACGACTACGGCTTCATCGAATCGCCCTACCGCAAGGTCAAGGGCGGGCGCATTATCGATTACGTTCAAATCGTCAACGCCGGCGACAGCGAGTTCAAGGCCGGTGAAATCATCGAGAAGGACAAAGTCGAGGAACTCAACGAAGAACTGAAGCGCCGCAAGGTCGTTTACGAGCCGTACTGCTTCTATCTTTCCGCTTGGGAAGAGGACAAGTATGTCGTGGCGCAGGCCAACGTATCGCTCGACGAGCGCTTGAAGATCACCACCGAGCTGGTCAACTGCCGCCAGGCCGGCAACTTCGTGCTCAAGAGCCGCGAGGAAGTCGATTACGTCGACGTTTCGCCCAAGCAGCTCGTCTCCGTTGCCGCCAGCTTGATTCCGTTCCTTGAGAACGACGACGCCAATCGCGCGCTCATGGGTTCCAACATGCAGCGCCAGGCCGTTCCGCTCATCAAGGGCGAAGCGCCGCTCGTCGGCACCGGCATGGAGCGCGTCACCGCGCGCGATTCCGGCGCGGTCGTGCTTTGCAAGCGCGAAGGTATCGTCGACCAGGTCGACTCCGAACGCATCATCGTGCGCGTCGAGTCCGATCACTCCGGCGTGCTCAGCCGCGAAGTGGGCGCGGACATCTACCAGCTCATCAAGTTCAAGCGCTCGAACCAGAACACCTGCATCAGCCAGAAGCCGCTGGTTCGCGTCGGCGACCGCGTGAAGAAAGGCCAGGTCTTGGCCGACGGTCCCTGCACGGAGCGCGGCGAACTGGCTCTTGGCCGCAACGTTCTGGTGGCCTTCCTTCCCTGGCGTGGCTACAACTTCGAAGACGCCATCCTGGTCAGCGAAAAGCTGGTCAAGGACGATTACTACACTTCGATTCACATCGAGGAGTACGAAATCGAAGCGCGCGACACCAAGCTTGGCCCCGAGGAAGTCACTCGCGACATTCCCAACATCAGCGAGTCGTTCCTCCGCAACCTCGACGAGAGCGGAGTCATCCGTATCGGCGCGGTCGTCAAGCCCGGCGACATTCTCGTCGGCAAGGTTACGCCCAAGGGCGAAACCACGCTGACGCCCGAAGAAAAACTGCTGCGCGCTATCTTCGGCGAAAAAGCCGGAGACGTTCGCGACGCTTCTCTCTACTGCCCGCCGGGCATTGAAGGCACCATCGTGGACGTCAAGATCTTCACCCGCAAGGGCGGAGAAAAGGACGAGCGCCACAAGGCCATCGAAGCCACGCAGGTCTTCAAGCTGGAGAAGAACCTCGCCGACGAAATCCGCATCCTCACGGATGAGCGCCTCAAGCGCCTCTCGGATCTCCTCGGCGGCAAGATTCTCCAGGCCGACTTGCACGACGAGAAGACCAACAAGCGCCTGCTGACCAAGGGCGTCGAGCTCACGCGCGAGATCATCGAGAAAATCTCCACGCGCAACCTCAAGCGCCTGAAGCTCAACGAAAAAGATCCTCTCCTCATCGAGAAGATCGAGGAAGTCGAGGAGATGACCTCGCGCCAGATCGACGTGCTCCGCAAGATCACCGAGGAGCGCAAGGACAAGCTCAAGAAGGGCGACGAGCTGCCTCCCGGCGTTATCAAGCTGGTCAAGGTCTACATCGCCATGAAGCGCAAGCTCTCCATCGGCGACAAGATGGCCGGCCGTCACGGCAACAAGGGCGTCATCGCTCGTATCGTGCCGCAGGAGGACATGCCGTACATGCCCGACGGCACTCCGGTTGAGATCGTTCTCAATCCGCTCGGCGTTCCTTCGCGTATGAACGTCGGCCAGATTCTTGAGACGCACCTCGGCTGGGCCGCAAAAGAACTCGGCAATAGCCTCAAGCGCCTGCTCAGCAAGGAAGTGAAGGCCGAGGCGCTGCGCCGCTGGTTCCGTGAAGTGTTTACGGAAACTGCGGTGTGGAAGACGCTCGCGAAGCTCAGCGATGACGAACTGCTCGAGTATGCCGAAGGCTTCCGCGAAGGCATCCCCTTTGCCACGCCGGTTTTCGACGGCGCGCGCGAACCGGAAATCCGCCACCTGCTCGAAGTCGCGGGTCTGCCGCACGCCGGCAAGATCAACCTCTTCGACGGCATGAGCGGCGACCAGTTCGATCAGCCGATCACCGTCGGCTACATCTACATGCTCAAGCTCTCGCATCTTGTCGACGACAAGATTCATGCGCGCAGCATCGGCCCATACTCGCTCATCACCCAGCAGCCGCTCGGCGGCAAGGCGCAGTTCGGCGGCCAGCGCTTCGGCGAAATGGAAGTCTGGGCGCTGGAAGCTTACGGTGCAGCGCACATCCTGCAGGAGCTGCTCACGGCGAAGTCGGACGACGTCTATGGCCGCGCGAAGATTTACGAGGCCATCGTCAAGGGCGAACCGGGCATCGAGCCCGGCGTGCCCGAATCGTTCAACGTCCTTGTCCGCGAGTTGCAGTCGCTCTGCCTGGACGTCGAGCTGATGAAGCGGCAGAAGCCGGCGGGCGACAAAGCCGCCGACTAGCGTGAGATTGTCTTAGTAGGGGCGCAGCATTCTGCGCCCCTACTAGGCAAGCAAGTTTGGTTAAGCGGTATTCCGTAGTTGGGTTCTCAGCCGGTCCGGAGTTCTTCACTGAAGCGCTTCGGACCGCGGCCCCGGCGAAAGCTGGGGAGGGAGGAAACAACCTTGTATCGCAGCAGCCCTTATGATCGCGCCAGTTTGATCGCCGATTTCGATTCCATCCGCATCAGCCTGGCGAGCCCTGAAAAAATTCGCTCCTGGTCCCATGGCGAAGTGACCAAGCCGGAGACCATCAATTACCGCACGTTCAAACCTGAGCGCGACGGCCTCTTCTGCGCCAAGATTTTTGGCCCCGTCACCGACTGGGAATGCCTGTGCGGGAAGTACAAGCGCATGAAGCACCGCGGCGTTATCTGCGATAAATGCGGCGTCGAAGTCACCTTGAGCAAAGTCCGCCGCGAGCGCCTCGGCCACATCGAGCTGGCTTCGCCCTGCTCGCACGTGTGGTTCTTCAAGGGCTTGCCCAGCCGCATCGGCTACCTGCTCGACATTTCCATGCGCGATCTCGAGCGCATTCTGTATTTCGAGGCTTTCGTTGTCGTGGATCCCGGCGAAGTCGCCATTCTACGCGAGCGTGAAGTCCTGCTTGAAGACAAGTATCGCGAACTGCAGAAGGAATACCCCGGCCAGTTCACCGCCAAGATGGGCGCGGAAGCCATCAAGGAACTGCTCCGCCGCGTCGAAGTGGACAAGCTATCCGAAGAGCTGCGCGAAAAGATGAAGATGGATCCGTCGCTCCAGAAGCGCATCAAGTTCGCCAAGCGCCTCAAGGTTCTCGAAGCCTTTCGCAAGAGCGGCAACAAGCCGGAGTGGATGATCCTCGACGTGATTCCGGTTCTTCCCCCGGAATTGCGCCCGCTCGTGCCTCTTGACGGGGGCCGTTTCGCCACTTCCGATTTGAACGACCTCTATCGCCGCGTCATCAACCGCAACAACCGCTTGAAGAAGCTCATGGAACTGCGCGCCCCGGACGTAATCGTGCGCAACGAAAAGCGCATGCTTCAGGAAGCCGTCGACGCGCTCTTCGACAACGGCCGCCGCGGCCGCGTTCTACGAGGTACCAACAACCGCCCGCTCAAGTCCCTCAGCGATACGCTCAAGGGCAAGCAGGGGCGTTTCCGCCAGAACCTTCTCGGCAAGCGCGTGGACTACTCCGGCCGCTCCGTCATTGTCGTCGGCCCGGAGTTGAAGCTCCACCAGTGCGGTCTGCCCAAGAAGATGGCGCTCGAGCTCTTCAAGCCCTTCATCTATCACAAGCTCGAAGCCCAAGGCCATTGCACCACCATCAAGCAAGCCAAGGAAATGGTTGAGCAGCAGGAAGCCGTCGTTTGGGACATCTTGGAAGACGTCATCCGTGAACATCCGGTGATGCTCAACCGCGCTCCGACGCTTCACCGCCTCGGCATTCAGGCGTTCGAGCCGGTGCTCGTCGAAGGCAAGGCCATCCGCATCCACCCGCTCGTCTGCACCGCGTTCAACGCGGACTTTGACGGCGACCAGATGGCCGTGCACATCCCGCTTTCGCCCGAATCGCAGGTCGAAGCGTCCGTGCTCATGCTCAGCTCGCGCAATATCCTTTCGCCCGCTCACGGCCTGCCTCTGGCCGTGCCGTCGCAGGACATGGTTCTCGGCATCTACTATCTGACCAAGAACAAGCCCGGAGCCAAGGGCGAAGGCCGCGTTTTCGGCGCCACCGATGAAGTCGTCCTCGCGCTGGAAGCCGGCGAAGTCGAGCTGCTCACCCCCATTCGCTTGCGTTACACCGGAGAAGTCATCGACCTCACCACGGCTTACGACAACCAGGACGTTCCGCACACCGTGCCCGTCACCATGGAGCGCCAGTTCATCCAGACCACTGTCGGGCGCGTCATTTTCAATTCGCATTTGCCGGAAAAATTCCCGTTCGTGAACGGCCTGCTCAAGAAGAAGGGCGTTCAGCAACTCGTCTATACGCTTACTTGCGTTTCGGCTTGGAGGACACCGTCGTCCTGCTCGATCATTTGAAGGAACTGGGCTTCACCTACGCCACCAAGTCCGGCATCTCGATCGGCATCGACGACATGATCATTCCCAGCGACAAGTATAAGCTCGTGGAAAACGCCGAAAAGGAAGTCGTCAAGGTGCAGCAGCAATACCTCGACGGCGCCATCACCAACGGCGAGCGCTACAACAAGGTCATCGCCATCTGGGGCGACATCACCGAGCGCGTCGCCGACGAAATGTTCAAGGCCCTCGAGAACCAGGACAAAGAAGGCAGCATCAACCCCGTCTACGTTATGGCGGACTCCGGCGCCCGCGGCTCGAAACAGCAGATCCGCCAGCTTTCCGGCATGCGCGGTTTGATGGCCAAGCCTTCCGGCGAAGTCATCGAAACGCCTATCACCTCCAATTTCCGCGAAGGCCTTACCGTGCTGCAGTACTTCATCTCCACGCACGGCGCGCGCAAGGGCTTGGCCGATACGGCGCTCAAGACCGCCGATTCCGGCTACCTTACCCGCCGCCTCGTCGACGTCGCGCAGGACGTGATCATCAACGAGCGCGACTGCGGCACCTCGGACGGCATTTTCGTCGAACCCATCGTTGAAGCCGGCGTCGAAGTCGAGCCGCTCCGCGACCGCATCGTGGGCCGCGTTTCCCTCGACAAGATCAAGGACTTCGAGGGCACCGTCATTGTCGACGTCAGCCAGGAAATCACCGAAGAGCTTGCCAACCAGGTGCAAGCCGCCGGAATCGAGCGCGTACGCATCCGTTCCGTGCTCACCTGCGAATCCCGCCGCGGCGTTTGCGCCCTTTGCTATGGCCGCAACCTCGCCACCGGCCGCATGGTCGAGTTGGGCGAAGCCGTCGGCGTCATCGCCGCGCAGTCCATCGGCGAACCCGGCACGCAGTTGACCATGCGCACCTTCCACATTGGCGGAACCGCCACCCGCGTCTCCGAGCGCTCCACCCTCGAAGCGCGCAACAATGGCGTCGTCAAGTTCGTGGACATGAAGTTCGTCGAAGGCCGTGGCGGCACTTCCATCGCTATGAACCGCGCCGGTCTGATCGCCATCGTCGATGAAAAGAGCCGCGAGAAGGAGCGCTATCACGTCGTTTATGGCGCGCGCCTCCGCGTCAAGGACGGGGAACACGTTACCCACGGCCAGATTCTTGCCGAGTGGGATCCCTTCACCTTCTCGATTCTCACCGAAACCGCAGGCGCCGTGAAGTTTGACGACTTGAAGACCGGCCTCACGATCGAAGAGCAGGTGGACGAAGTGACCGGCCTCTCGCAGGACGTCGTCACTTTGCCCCCGGGCGATGAAAAGCATCAGCCCGCCATTCTAGTCCGCGATTCTTCCGGCAAGGTCCGCAAGAAGTACCTCATGCCGTCCCGCGCCCACTTGATGGTCAAGGACGGCGATGATGTGCAGGCTGGCGACGTGCTCGCCAAGATCCCGCGCGAAACCACCAAGACCAAGGACATCACCGGCGGCCTCCCGCGCGTCGTCGAACTCTTCGAGACCCGCAAACCCAAGGACCCCGCGGTCATCAGCGAAATCGACGGCAGCGTCCGCTACGGTGACATCGCCAAGGGCATGCGCAAAGTTTACGTCGAAAGCGAGGATGGCAAGACCACCAAGGAATACTCCATCCCCCGCGGCGTGCACATCAACGTTCAGGAAGGCGATCACGTCAAGGCGGGCGAGGCCCTCATCGATGGCCCGCTCAACCTGCACGACTTGCTTGCCGTCCTCGGCGAAAAATTCACGCAGTCGTACCTGGTCAACGCCATTCAGGAGGTCTACCGCCTCCAGGGTGTCAACATCAACGACAAGCACATCGAGACCATCTCGCGCCAGATGATGCGCTGGGTCAAGGTCGAGGACGTCGGCGACACTACCTTCCTTCTCGAAGAGCAGGTGGACAAGTTCCGCTTCCGCGAAGAAAACGATCGCGTCATCGCTGATGGCGGCCGCCCTGCTACGGGCCGTCCGCTCCTCCTTGGCATCACCAAGGCGTCGCTCTCGACCGATTCGTTCATCTCCGCCGCAAGCTTCCAGGAGACTACCCGCGTCCTCACCGAGGCGGCCGTCGCCGGCAAGGTGGACTATCTCCGCGGCCTCAAGGAAAACGTCATCATGGGCCGCCTCATCCCCGCCGGTACGGGCCTCGAACATTACCGCAGCATTCAGTTGCTGACCGAAATGCCCGCTCCTGCTCCCATGGAAGAGATTCCTGAAGCCGCCGAGCTTACTGCCGAAGAGGCGGCCGCGCTCGACTTTCTCCAGAAGGACAGCGAAGCGGACGCCGCTACCGAAGGTTAAACCCTCTCTTGGCCGGGTCTCCGCCCGGCCACAATTCAACTAGGACGGCGTCCCGGCGAACACCAGGACGCCGTCCGTCTTTGTGCACAAACGGTATAGTTCTCCTCAAGCACTTCCTTGATGCCTTTGATTGCTGCAATGCGGTCGGACTTCCTACAATAAGGGGTACGACACTTCCTGGCGAATGACTCCGGTACCGCGGGGTGTCGCCTGCCCTTATGCACGACGGAAACCAAGACGCTCGGCGCACCGCTGGAGATGCTTCTCCCGTTCCCAGCACTCGTTCCGTCATCACCTCGCGTTTCGAGCAGTTCGAAAAACGCCAGAGCGAACTCTGGTGGCTCACGCGCATTGTTCTGTTCCTCCTGGCCCTAGCGTATGCCTGGACCTCAAGGGACTCCGTTCGTGCTCTGGCCCACGGCTTCGAGAAATTGCCCGTTTTTCTCGTTGTGCTCGTCATTCTCTTCGGCATATATACGTGGAAAAAGAACCAGGAACTTTCCGAAATGCGCGGCCTGATGCGTGGCCTCGAAAAGCACGATGAGGCCGCTCCCAGCGACAAGCAGCTCGAACAGTTGTTTGAAATCATCTCCCGGTCGCAGCAGGGCTATCGTGACCTGATCGACTCTTTCGACGATGTTCTGCTGGCCCTCACGCTCGAAGGCCAGATTCGCGCCGTCAACCGCAGTTTTTCCGATCTTGTCGGCACCCCTTTCCAGCAGATTATCGGCAGGCCCATCGGTGATTTCTTGCAGGAGGGCACCGGGGAGGGCTCCCAGTTATTTAGTCGCGCCATGCCGCGCTTCCTGGAACGCCGCCAATGGTCCGGTGTCGTCGAGGTGCGGCTGAAGGGGCAAGCGACAGTCTTTTACTTCGATTGCGTCGCGCATGCCATGATGCGCGAAGGCGAAGTCCACGGTATCACCGTTCTAGGCCGGGATGTCTCCGCCCTCCATAAGAACGAGGCCCGCTTCACCGAACTCTTCGAATCCCTCCAGGAAGGCATCTACATCGCTACTCCGGACGGTACAATTTTGGACGTCAATCCAGCCCTGGTCCGCATGCTGGGTTACGATTCCAAGGAAGAAGTGCTGAAACGGCGCGTGCCGGAAATCTTCGTCGATCAGGCTCAGAGAAAGCTCATCAAGGACCAGGTCGAACGTCAGCCTATGGTCCAGGGCCACGAGATCACTCTGATTTGCAAGGACGGCACCTCCATCGTGTGCCTGAACACCGCTGCTGCGGTTCGCGACAAGGCCGGCCGCGTGGTGCGCTATCAGGGATCGCTGATGGACATCACCGAGCGCCGCGAGATGGAACGCCGCCTCCACCAACAGCAAGAATTTGCCCGCCGCCTCGTCGACAGTTTCCCCGATCTGATCCTGGTCCTTGATGCCGCCGCCCATTACACCTTTGTCAGTCCTCGTTGCAAAGAGATCCTCGGGTACGACGTTGAAGATGCTCAGCGCATGGAATTTGGCGGCCGCACCCATCCCGAGGATTTGCCTGCCGCCCTTTCGCTTTACAAGGATGTCATCGCCGGCAGGCAGATCTTTGCTTCTCTGGAAATTCGCGTGCGCCACAAACTCGGCGAGTGGCGCCGCATTCGTTTTAATTTCAGTCCGCTCGCCGATGAAAAGGGCAATATTGAAGGCGTGGTCCTATCCGGCCGCGACGTTACCGATCTCAAGCGTCTCGAGGAACAGCTTATCCAGGCGGAGAAACTCGCCGCCATGGGACAAATGCTCGCCGGCGTCGCCCACGAGCTAAACAATCCCCTGACCGCCATCCTCGGCGTTACCGAACTTCTCCGGGAGCGCGAAGGCACCGCTGATTCCGTCAAGCGCCAGCTCGAGCTCACCCACCGCCAGGCCCGCCGCGCTGCGCGCATCGTCCAGAATCTTCTTGAATTCTCCCGCCCCGCTTCTCCCCAGAAAAGGTCCGTCGACGTCAACAACCTTGTCGAGCGCACTCTTCAATTGCACGATCATTCTTTGCGCCGCAACAATATCCAGGTCGATTTCCACCCGCTGCCCGAGCTTCCCGGCGTCGTCGGCGACGCCAACCAGCTCATCCAGGTCTTGCTGAACCTGGTGACCAACGCCGAGCAAGCCATCCGCGAAGTCCGCGAAACGGGCCGCATCCAGATTCGTGCAGGCTCCAACGCCACCCACGTTACGATCACCGTCCAGGACGACGGCGTCGGCATCCGCCCCGAAGCCCTTCCGCGCATCTTCGATCCCTTCTACACCACCAAGCGTCCAGGCGGCGGCACCGGCCTTGGCCTTAGCATCTGCATGTCCATTATTCGCGAACACGGCGGCAACATCGAAGCCGAATCGCTTCCCGCAGGCGGCTCGGCCTTCACCATATATCTCCCCGCCGCTTCGGGCCAGCAGCCCGAGGCGCTACCCGCTCCTACGAAGGATGTCGTCGCCTCCTCGGAATCGCTTCGCGCCACCGCCGATTTTCTCCGTGGCCGTGCCGTTCTCGTTCTCGACGATGAAGAGAGTCTCCGCATGCTTCTTCAAGAAGGCCTCTCTGCCCAGGGCTTGCGCGTGGATTGTGCCGCTACCACCGAGGAAGCTTTCGCCCTTGTCGCGCGATCCAGCTATGACGTCTTCCTTTGCGACTTGCACCTATCCTCGGGCGGCCTCGCGGTGGACGGCCGGGAAGCCGCCAGCCGCATCCTCGATGCCGCGGTAGCGCAGAAACCTGCTGTCATCTATATGACCGGCGACCTGATGGAAGGCCATCAGGTTACTGCAGGCCGCGGCGAGTCGCTTTGTCTCCAAAAGCCCTTTCGGATTTCCGACGTTCTTGCCCACTTGAGGGATGTTCTCTTGAATGCTCCGGCGGAAACTCCCCCCGCCCGTTGATTCTTTCTTGCTTTCCTCTGCGGCCTCGAAGGGTGCGGGATGCGCTTGCGTGCCTCGGTTGCAGAATTACTTTTTCTTTTCCGGCGCCGTCGTAGCTTTAGCGCCCATCGCGGGCTCCACTCCAAAATCCCACACGTATAGGTTCATCCCATCCGGTAGAATCTCCGCCAGCGCGTATTCCCCCACCGGCAGCGGCTCGCTCAGCGTAAACCGGAAGACCGTCGGCGCGATTTCCCATCGTTGAATCGAGAGAGTATCGCGCTTTTCCTCCATCTGTTGTCCGAACAGGCTCTTGATCGATTCCAGCTCCCGCGTGTTTCCCTTGACCTTCGCGCGTACCAGTTCCACTTCCGGCCCGGATTCCCCCGGCCGGCTGCTCTTCACGATGGGCGTCGTCCGTTCCGGGTCCGGCGGCGCTTCCCGCAAATAAAACTCCGCTTGCCCACTGGTCACCCGGGTGCTGGCCCGGCTTCCTGGAATTTGCACGTTCCGCTTGCTGGGAACAATCGGAATCGGCGAAAGCACCTGCTTCAGATACTGCTTTTTATCGGTTTTAATTCGCGACCCCACCTGCTCAAGCGGCTTCACGGACTTCCCGTCGATGAGAAACATCCCCTCCCCTGGCGGCAGAAACACTCCCGGCGCCACCTGCAGGCTCGCGTCCACGTCCATGATCGTTTCAATTCTCTGTGCTTGCTCTTGCGCGTGGATCTTTTTTGCCAGGGCGTCCTCTTCGGCCTCTTCCGCCGCCGCGGCTTTCGCTGTCGCGTCCCAATCCACCATCGCCGCCGGGATCTCTTCCCAATCGCCCCGTTCCGCGCTCAAATACCGGACACGCTCTCCATTGCGTCGATAGTCCCGCACCAGTTGAAAGCTTCCGTCCTTCAGCACCAGTTTTTTGCCCCGCGGCAAAGTGGGTACTCCCGCCTGCGAGTCCTTGCCGCCGCCTTGCTTCACGGTGGGCGGCTGTTCTTGTCCGCCAGGCGTACCGCCCGCTATTTGCGAATAACCGCCCGCGCCGGCCCTACTGGCTAGCAAGCCGCAACAGACCACCGCGAGTATTCTGGATGTTCTCATTGGCCTGATCTGAGGTCTGCGATGCATTCGAGCCCGCCCGGTTTGCCTCTCCTGCGAGCATACCCCCGCCTCTTCCGGACCTGCAACCCGCCGTTTTGGACGCCCCGGAAACAAAAATGGCTCCCCGGCCAAGCCAGGGAGCCATCGAGTAGTCGCTTAATCTCTATCTAGAACTTCAGTGCGTGCACTTCGGAAACAGGGTCACCATGACCATCAGGTCCGATAGTGTGAACAGCCATTGATCCGCGCTGATGCCGGCTGCTTCCGCGGCCCGCGCGATGAACCCCAAGTGGCGGCTCTTCGCAAAATTGTGCACGTGTTCGACGCAAATACCCGTCAAATTGGCGACCTCTGAATCGGTGAAGATTTTCTGGCTCGACTTCACGGTTACCATGGCCCGGCTCCTCTGCTCCGCCGCAAAACTCCTCTACGATACTTTGATGCTGTAAGCATCGTATGCGCTGCTTAATTTCTGAGCAATAGTCGTTCCGTTCTCCTATGGAAAAACCTTCTGTCTAGTACTTTCTCACTAAAGCCCGCCAAATCAGCTATTTTTCCACAGTTTTTCGCTCTCTGTGTCGGCAGTACGAACGGCGAGCAAAGGCCAACGGAGTGGTAAAAATGTTCTACTTTTGCAGACTTGTTACTGTTTTCGGTAGGCTTCCGGCTATCTCTCGCATCTGTTTCGTGTGACGCACCTCATGCGAGGCGATGAATTGCAGCCATTCATACGCGTTCAGTGTCCCCAGGAACGCATGCGCCATGCAGTATTTACGGAGATCGCGTTCCATGGTTTCCCCGATAAACGCTAGGGTTCTTTCCCGAACTTGCCGTAACTCCGCCAGCGTTTCTTCCTTCTCGCGCACTGCCTGCGGTTCCAGCGGTGTCGGCGCCTTGCGCCGGATCACCCGCGCTTCCACGAACATCATCGGAACATGAAACCGCTTGTAAAAGGGTGCCGGATTTGGCGGTTTTTGCAGCAGCTTGTCCGCGCGGCTAAGGACGGCCCTCTCGACCGCGCTCAAGTGGCAAATCACTTCCCCAGCTGACCATCGCCCCTCCGCTGGTTTCGTTTTCCATTGCTCGGCGGGCACGGCATCCGCAGCGCGCAGAAGTTCGCTTTGCGCGCGCGCCAAATTCCCCATGATGATTGCCAGTGAACGCAAAGTTTCAACTACATATTCCCGTGTAGGGGCGCAGCACACTGAAAAATCCCGCTTAGACTGCCGTTCCCCCAGCTCCCTCGAACGCATGCGCCAGTTGCAGCACTCGCGCCTCACCAAAAGCCGCCCCAAAGATTTGCAGCCCCACCGGCAGTTTCCCATCAATCTTGCCGCAAGGCACAGAGATCCCCGGAACCCCCGCCAGTGAACCCGTAACCGTATATATATCAGCAAGATACATCTGCAGCGGGTCGTCCGTGCGCTCCCCCAATTTGAACGGAGGAACCGGCGAAGTCGGCGTCAAAATAGCATCCACCTTCGTGAACGCGTCCCGGAAGTCCTGCGCAATCAGCGAACGCACCTTCTGCCCCTTCAAATAGTAAGCGTCGTAATAACCCGCCGAAAGCACATACGTCCCCAGCACGATCCGCCGTTTTACCTCCGCGCCAAACCCCGCCCCCCGCGTCTTTCGATACATCGCCAGCAGGGAATCGTCCTCCACGCGCAATCCATACCGCACCCCGTCGTACCGTGCCAGGTTGGAACTCGCTTCCGCCGTCGCAATGACGTAATAAGCCGCGATCGCGTAATCCGTGTGCGGCATGTGAATGTCAACCAGTTGACATCCCAGTTTTTTGAAGACTTCGATGCCGGCTCCGATCTTCTTCCGCACTCCCGCATCCATGCCTTCGCCGAAATACTCTTTTGGGATTCCCAGCCGCAGCCCCTTCACGGGCTTCCCAATTTCCGCCCGGTAATCGGGAACCACCGCCGTCGTCGAAGTCGAATCCTGCGGATCGCGCCCAGCGATGACCTGCAGAATCGCCGCGACGTCGCTCACATTGGTCGCGAACGGCCCTATCCGGTCCAGCGAGGACGCAAACGCAATCAATCCATATCGC
>Ga0210405_10003277_pt1 | contig 16017 bp, 17 predicted proteins | sample IncBWH11MmetaG_FD_155492 | JGI IMG/M metagenome (GOLD analysis project Ga0210405, IMG submission 155492) | Forest soil microbial communities from Barre Woods Harvard Forest LTER site, Petersham, Massachusetts, United States - Inc-BW-H-11-M | ecosystem: Environmental > Terrestrial > Soil >... | reverse complement strand
TTCGTTGGGTGCCATGCCGTTGTAGTTCCGGGCGAACTCGTAAGCCTGGTCGCGGTCGAGGTAGACCCGTTCGATGCGGTAGGTGTCGCCGCTCCCCGCGGTGACCACGTACACCGTCGCCATCGCTGCCTCCTGCGCCGCCTAATCGGGTGCACCTCAGTCTCCCACCAACCACGGGGCCACGTTCCACGACCTGGCTGATACCGGGCGGCAACGGGCGTAACTGCGCACCAGGAGCCATGAGCGGACTTCGACTGTGAGCGGAATCACTCGGAAATCATTTCCGTATCATTGACACAGTCTCCGTTAATTTCCTACGGTTGCAAGCACGCCGGACGGTGCCCTGGTCGCCGAACTCGCTCCCCCGAGTGGAGGCCAGGCGCGGTTCGACCCCGCCCTCGCCTAGGTCTGATCAAGACCGAGGACTCAGCGTTTCAACTAGGCACGGGCTAATCCTGAGTGGAAAGGAAAGATCCACATGAAGAAAATCGCAATCGGGGCGGCAGCAGCCGTCCTCACGGCGGGTGCTCTGTTCGGCATGGGCAGCGCGCAGGCCGACCAGGACACCATCTGCGGGCCGGGTGGCTGCTACTCGCATGTCGGGTCGGGCGTCTGCGGCCTGATCAAGAGCGACTACTACTCACGCGGCATGGTGATCCGGGCCATCATACGGCTCACAGAGCTTCGGGCCAGCGCCCAGCCGGAGGTCGAATCCGTCGTTGACGACGCCATCGACAACAACTGCCCCGAAGCGCGACGGTTGGTGTACTTCAACAACCACTGACAAGCCCTGCGCTCGGCAGAGACGTGATCCGGGTTGGTGGTGGACACCTGCACCCGCTGGTGGTTGGCGTAGCGCAGGTCGGTGACCTCGATGACCTTGGCCCCGATGCCGCCCAGCCGGGCGAAGTATCTGATCTGCGCGATCTCGCAGTACAGATCGCAAACAAAGCAACCGAAAAGGAACCCCGAACTATGAAGAATGTCATCGCTGCGGTCGGTATCGGCGCAGCGCTCATCACCACCCCTGTGGTGGTGGCCGAAACCGCCTCGGCTGATCCCGGCCAGAACTGCAGGACCGAGTGGAACACCATGTACAACGTGCCCATCGGCGTCCGCACGAAATGCTTCAACCCAGACGGCAGCTATCACGTGTGCACATCCCTCGGGACGGACGGTAAAGGACCGGGGACGTGTTGGGACTATCCGGCTCCCCCTCAGATGGGCGGACAGCCCACATTCAACCCGCCCGTGCCGGGAATGCCGCCACCTCCCCAGCCGTGAGGAGGTCAGGAATGACACCCAGCTCGGCGGATGGGCCGGGAACATTCAGTGCCCAAAGTGCGAGGGCGCAGACGTAGTCCCCAGCTGCAGCAGCTGCGACGGAGCATCGAACAGTTGTGCCGCGAAAACACGGCACTTAAGGAACGCATCGAACAAAGGAATGGGAACGCTCAATGGCCGGAACATTGCGCGCCGGAGACCGGGTGCATCGACACAACGACCGGACTCAACCGGCGGGCGTGATCGAATGCTGCCGCTGGTGGCAGGGCGAACCGTCTTACAAGGTGCGCTGGCCGCATGGCACGTGCACTGTGCACACGGCGCAAGAGCTGATTCACGCGAAGAGGGTACGCAGTGAGCGAGCTCGGTTGAGCCAGCCTAACCGTCTCGAAAGAGAGCATCCACCGGGCGTTGCGCGGCGAGGAGTAACCCACGGCGAGGCCCCGGCACCGAGCCGGGGCCTGGTGCCCACCCCTAGGAGAAACCCGTGAAGGACATCATCTGGCTGTCGCCGAGTTTGGCCGCGGGCGCTATCGCTGCCCGGCTCGTGGCCTTCTTCGAAAGGCGTTTGCGCTCACCTCGCCGTACCACGCGCCGACAGTGGCCCGCTGGCGGTCCTTCGACTGGACAGTCCAGGAGGGGCGAATGATTCACATGCTGATCGGCGCGGCAGCTCGTGGGCTCGCCGTGGGAGCCGGCGTGAGCGCCGGGGCGACGATAGCCCAGAAGCACCTTGACAACGGGAGCCAGCCGCTGTGGCAGGGCTCGGTCGGGAACGTGGTGCTGGTGCTCATGTCCAACCGCTATCACGGGCGGCAGAGTTTCAGCCTGTCCGTGATCGAGAACGGCGTCACACACCCGGCGGGTTCGTGGTGGACCTACCCGGAAGCCGTTGCCGCCGTGACGGATTGGCAGCAGTACCTCAATGGCGGCGGGACCGTGGCCGCGTGGCTGAGAAACAGCGCCGAGGTCGCTGCGCTGGAAGCGCAAATAGGGAGAGCCTGATGCAGATCTTCGAGGACACGTTCGGCGGCGGTTGGACGCCTATCACCGGGTGCACCCGGGCACGCATCGTTTGAGCAGTGAGACAAGGAACAGCCACCGCAATGAACTACCAGACGATCCGCGAACCCTTCTGCGGCACCGGCGCGGGCAACGGGGTGCAGGGAAGGGCGCTCTGAGAAATCGTGAACAACATGGACCGCGAAGAGCGCCGCGCGCTGCTTGAGCAGCGGCGCTCAGCCGTCGCACACCAATTGCGGCGTCTGGCAATCGAATTAACGGACCTCGACCGACAGCTTGACGACATCGAGCAGTCGAGGGTTGAAGCACGCCATCCGCCGACAGGTCCACGCTAACGACGCTGGCTAGCACGACTATCGCGATCGCCACCTTCATCCAGGCCTCGTCCCCGACACTGACAACCACCCCTGCACCAAGCCGAGTCGCGGCAAGATGCCGTGGCCCCAGAGAAAAAAGAGAAGGCAAATGCAAATGAAGAAAGTGCTGCTCGGCGGTGTCGCCGCCGCAGCGGTCGCGTTGGGCATCGCTGCCCCCACGGCAGGAATCGCACACGCCGATTACATCAAATGCCATGTCGGCGGCGGCGGCGAGTTGTGGTGTCAGGACATGGATACCGGGCAGTCCTGGGAGCAAGAGCCAGGAGGCAGCTACCCCGCTCCCCAACCCTCGTACTGCGGGTCGCCTTATATCTCAAGCCAGCTGTGCAATTAGCTGCGCTGCCGGGGTGTGGAGGTGAAGCCATGAAGCTGGCCGTCGCAGCGGTGCTGGTAGGCACGGCCCTGCTGACCGCTGAGGTCGCCCACGCCGATCCGACCTGCTCCGCATACAACCCGTGCCAGCGGCCCGGCACGCCGAAACGGTTCTACAGCGGCGACGAGCTCGACTACCTGGTGGATCTGGACAGCCAACACATCTGGTATAGCGACGCGCCGCAGGCCGTGGACACGGGCCATATCGCCTGCCAACCCGGAATCGGAAACCACACCGAACTCACCGACGCCGACCTGGGCCCCGTCCTCAACGGGGCAGCCGCCGTCGTTACCGCCCACTGGCCGAACATGACCGGCAGCCAAGCTCGACGGGCTCACCCGGAACGGGACGGTGGACCTCCTCACCACGCCGGTGCGGTCAACCCCGTGATCTCGACGATGCTCGGTGGGTAGCGGGCCGCGGAGAACGCCAGGTAGCCAAACAGCTGCAACAGCACCGTGAGGTTCTGCGCCTTGGTCTCCGGCAGCACCCTGGCGCGGATGCCGGACTCCCACAGCACCACGTCGGAGGCGCGCAGGACGTACACGATGTCCTCGGTGCCCGTGCCGGAGTTGGTGGCGATGTTCGGGTCGGTCACCACCGGCAGGCCTTGGATACTGCCGACTACCTGCTGGCTGGCGACCTCTTCCAGGATTCCCGCGGCGTTGTACGGCCGGTTGACGTCGGGCAGAAACAGTGGCCGCTGCTGGTTGTCGAGCAGGGCCAGGAACCAGCCCCACCACCGCGGGTGCATGACGACGACCTCGGGCGGCTGGAGACGAATGAGAAACCGGCCAACCCGGCGCCGATGTGGCCAGTGACCAGCATGTGCGCGAATTCCGATGCGGCTACCCCGAAGGCGATGACGAACGTCAGGTCGAACAGCAGCTCCAACGGCGTCGCCACCCGATGCGGCTGGTAAGGGTCGCGGCCCGACATCCGGCGGAGCCGGTGCGCGAACGCCGCGCTGGTCTGGTGGTTTCGGGTTCGCTCACCCGGACATTCTCACCACACAGCGTGGGGTCCGGATGCGGGTGGCCGCGCATGTGCGCAGCTCCGAGCGCCAGCACCGAACCCTCGGGTTCACGCGTTAGCTTGTACGATCCTCCCCATGCCGCTGGTCAGTGGTGCGACGGCCGCCGACTTCCATGTTGTTCGGCTGCTTGGGCGCGGACAGATCGGTGAGCTCTATCTGGTTGAACACCCAAGGTTGCCGCGCCAGTACGCGCTCAAGATTCTGTCGGCCGACGTGTCAACCGACCCGGAGTACCGCTTCCGGTTCGGCCAGGAGTCCGCCCGGGCAGCTGCTCTGTGGCATCCGAACCTCGTCAGCCTCCACGACCGGGGTGAGTTCGAGGATCGGTTATGGCTTTCGATGGACTACGTCGACGGCACCGACGCGGCACAGCTGCTAACTGACACCTATCGCGACGGCATGCCGGCTGACATGGTGATCGAGATCGTCTCCGCCATAGCGGACGCCCTCGACTACGCCCACGAACAAGGCCTGGTCCACGGTTATGTGAATCCGAGCAACATTCTGCTCACCAATTCGGAGTCCGCCAGACGACGAATTCTCCTGACGGGGTTCGGTATCTCCCGACGCGCCGACGAGATCAACAGTTTGACCCGGGCGAACCTGGGCATTGGCACAGTGAGCTATGCAGCGCCCGAGCAGCTGATCGACGACTCGATCGACGGCCGAGCTGACCAATATGCCTTGGCGGGCACCGCGTTTCATCTGTTGACCGGATCGCCACCGTTTCAGCACATGAACCCCACCGTGGTGATCAGCAAGAGCCTCAACGAACCACCACCACGGCCAAGTGATGTCAAACCCGAGTTGATCTACTTCGACGCGCCCTTTGCCCGCGCACTGATGAAAGCACCCAACGAGAGATTCGAGCAGTGTCGAGAGTTCGCCAAAGCGCTCGAGGCGAGGTGCAGCCAGTTGTCCACCCGGAACGCTGGCGCCGCCGCGCTCGTCACGGTGCCGAAGACCGATAATGGAGCGCCGACCGAGCCGCCCTTATCCCCGCTACCAGCTCGGGCTGCGGCTGTACCGGCTCCGCCGGCTGCGACCGTAGCCCCTCCGCCGGCAGCGGCTGTAGCCCCTCGGCCGGCTGCGACTGCACCCGCTCCCGCGGCTGCCGAAGTCGGCGAGGCCGTCGCCCCACCAGATGTCCTACCTGAGACTGATGTCGACGATGCCAACACGTTCGCGGAAAATGACGCGTGGAGCGCTGCGACCGACGACAGTTCGATGGCGTTGCGCCGTCGCCGGCGACTGCACACGGCAGGGCTCGTCGTCACCATCATGGCGGTGGCGGTGGGTGGGTTATTGGGCGTCATGGCATTGCGTTCGGGCTCTAAGTCCGATGACACGTCACCTAATGTCGAAACCTCGTCCTCGGTGACCAAAGTCCCGCCGCCACGAACGGCACCAGCGACGGCCATCCCGCCGCCCATGGTCACCGCTCCGGCTCCCGTGATCACGACGCCCCCAAAACCCACACCGTCGTTCGCAACGACGACCGCTCCGCCGACGACCTGGTCTGCGCCGCCATCGACGACTGTGGCGACGACCACTCCGGCGACGACCTGGTCTGCGCCACCATCGAGGACTGTGGCGACGACCACCAAGCCGCATTCGCCGCCACCGACGACTTCGACCACCCCAGCCGGGGTGGATACCCGGCCTGCCGTCGGCATGCCCTGCGGCCCCGAGGGCACGACAGCCACGGCGAACTCGGGCGGACCTGTCGTCTGCCTGAACACACCCGGCGGATCCGCCTGGGAACCACCCGGAGGGTGACCCAAACGCATCGGGATACTTCAACACGCTGATTACTTCTTGTACTTGCTAACTACCCGGCGCTAAACGGCGTACGTAACCTGCAAAAACAAGGTTTCCGCCTAGCGGCGTAAGTCGCATTACACGCAAGTAGGCGCGCGGTTGTCGAGATAATGAGGGTACAGCTGGCAACCGACCAAGCGGGGAGAGTTGGAGGTCACATGGAGATCAAATTGCCGAGCAGCGGAGCCACCGGCTGGACTGGTGCCTAATGGTTGCGCTGGCAATCATCCGGGCCATCATTTTCGTCTGAGTCGCGTTGCAGGTCGGAGCGATATAGTTCCAAGGTCGTTGCGGACGCTGAGGAGAAACCGATGGTCCCGGACCGTCTGAGCAGTTTCGTCGGTTTGTGCGCCGCGTCGCTCGCAATCGCCCTGTCGCTTCCCCCAACTGCCTCCGCCGACGCTCCGTCCTGGAACGGCGAGTACGCGATCACGTTCATCGTTGGTCCCAAGGATGGGACTAGCGTGGCGGCCAGTCAGGCTGAGGTGCAGTACACCGATACCTACGGATTCCGGTCGAGCTGTACGAGCGGAAAGTGCATCGCCACGATCATTAGCGGCCCTCCGCCAAGGAACCCGACGGTTCCGCAACCGGTTCAATTCACCTGGGATGGGTCGTCCTGGACGCAAGCCAGCGAATTCCAATGGGACTGCATGATGCCCGACACTACGATCGAATGGGATCCGGCCCGAGCCCACGTGCGCTACATACCTCAACCCGACGGGACGCTTTCCGGGACCATGCACACCGAAATCTTGAGCGGGGCGTGCCAGGGCACACTTGAAATGAACATGACGGCCGAGCGCGCATAACGATGTAATTGCTAAGTTTATAAAGTCACCGTCAAGGAGAACCTCAGCCTCTGGAGGACCGCTGATGGAACGTGATCAGCTCATCGACTTGACCCGACGTGCCGTGAAGCTGGCATGCGACAAGACGACCGACCTTGCGCCGGCCGAACAAGCTGTTCGCGCGGCCGAGTACACGTCGGTCGAGCGCCACCAGCGGGACATCGCGATGCTGATGGCCAGCCCGCAGCTGGTCGGTTATGTATCCGAGTTGCAGGAGCCAGGTACCTACTGCACCAAGTCCGTGATGGGGCGGTCTATTCTTCTGACGAGAACGACCACCGGTTCGGTCAAGGCGTTCAACAACGTCTGCTTGCATCGGCAGTCGCAAGTGGTCACCGGTTGCGGTCGCGCCAAGCGGTTCAGTTGCCCCTATCACGCATGGACGTATGACGATACCGGTCGGTTAGTCGGTTTACCGGGGCGGGAAGGCTTTCCCGGCGTGCAGGTGAAGTCAGACGGCCTGACCGAGCTGCCGGCTGCTGAATTCGCCGGATTCCTTTGGGTGGCACTCGATCCCGCCGCCACTCTGGATATCTCCGCTCACCTGGGTCCGCTGGCCGAGGAACTCGATTCGTGGGGCATCGGGCGATGGTCTCCGCTGGGCGAGAAGGTCCTCGACTCGCCGATCAACTGGAAACTGGCGGTCGACACCTTCTCGGAGAATTACCATTTCGCCACTGTTCACCGGGACACCTTCGCCACGATTGCACGCAGCAACTGCACGGTGTTCGATTCGTTCGGGCCGCATCACCGGTTGATCTTTCCGCTGAACTCCATTCTGGCACTGGAGAATGAGCCCGAAGACCAGTGGGACCCGTTCCAGAACATGGTGGTGATCTACGCACTGTTTCCCAACATCGTGCTGTCGGTGACCATCGCCAACGGTGAGCTGTTTCGTATCTACCCGGGCGAGGCGCCCGGAAGATCCATTACCGTCCACCAGAATTCGACGCCGCTGGACATCTCCGAAGAATCCGTGGCAGCCGGCGCCCAGGCCGTTTTCGACTATGCCCATGCCACCGTGCGCGACGAGGACTACCGGCTCGTCGCGGGCCTACAAGCCAACCTCGAGTCCGGCGCCCGCGATCACCTGTTGTTCGGCCGCAACGAACCTGGGCTGCAGCATCGGCACATGTCCTGGGCATCGTGGAGCCCAGTTGCCGCGGTGACGTCGTCAGCTGTCGTCTGATAGCGCCGCGATCAACGCATCGATAACATCACGGCAGTCCGGCTGATCCGAGGGCAGTTCTTTGGCCGTGGTCTGCAACAGCTTTCGCGCCTCTGAACGATCGCCCGCAGCGACGAGTGGCCGTACCTGATCGACCAACTGCTGCTCGGCCGGACTGAGATCCTCGACGGCAGCCGCCAGCACATCAATCAGCTCCCAATCCCGGTAAAGCGCCAGCGAGCGCTCATAGAATGCGAAACCGCTGACCGGTTCTCCCCGCATGGTCCCGCGGTAGCGGAACGGCCCTTCCATGTATTCGATCGGCAGGCCGTGCGCCGGGGCCGCCACCAGAGGCTCTCCGATGAGGTCCAGTTCCAAACTGGCACACCGCAGCCGGTGACGGTCAGGCATGAACCGAGCCGACGCCAACGGCTTCACCAGCGGCCGGATCGCATCAGGCCATCGCACGTAGCTGCTTATGGTGACCTCGACGTCCTCCGCGCACTCCGGAGCCATCGCCGGATCAGGGTAACTCACCGTCACACCCGTAAATGGTTGCAGCGCATTGCCGTCCAACCGGTCGAACTGTCGCCAGATGCTCATGTCCACGCCGTTGTCCAGATTGATCGTGCGCCATTCGTGCGACCTGGCGCGCGGGTGTCCCCCGGTTCCTCCGCCCCCGGCGTATTTGGGAAACCACTGTCGATCGACGTGTCCTGCACTGCCACTGACCCGTTCATCCAGCTCACCCCAGCGCAGCGTCCCGCTCATCGCCATCCCGGTCTGGAAATACGAATAGGTGTCGTCCTGACCGAAGCAGACGATCTTCCCGTTGAGGGTGGCCGCGCCGACCGGCACCGGCGCGCGGGTTGGCGTGACGGTCAAGTCCAGTTCCATCGACTGCCCTGCCTGATCCACCCCGCGCAGGCTGACGTGGTAGGTGTAGGGCTGCAGTTCGCCGTCGTCGTCGCGGCACGTCGTCCACACCACCCGGCCGGCGCTGCTCTCATAGCGGATGTCGAGGTGGCCTTCGGAAATCGACATCTTCGGTCGCGCATCGGGGCTCATGTTCTTCGGCGGCATGTCGTAATCGGTGTAGGTTCCGTATTCGCCGGTATCGCAGTCGAATAGCGACATCGTGTAGAAGTCGGCGACCACCGTCCCGCCCGGCCGGTTCTTGTTGAAGATGGTCAGGAAAGCGAACGAGCGACCCGTCGCCCCGGTCAGCTCACCGGCAATAAACCAGGTGTCGGACTCCTGGTCGGCGTGTTCGCCTTCGGCCGCCGGGAAATCCAGCAATCTGTCGCCAGGCACCAGCTGGAACGGGTAACTGCGCCAATCGGTGTTCATGTCACGCCTCGGGGGTTTCGATCGCGTCGTACTTGTCGGCTCCAAGGAATTCACGCACCTTGTCGATGTGCATTCAGCTTGTTGATCGTGACGATCCGTACAGCGCCGTCCGTTGTCACCCGAAGTTCGTCGCTCACGTCGGCCTTCACTATTAACCCGAGGCTCCTGCCTGGCTTTTTTGCTATGTTAGCATCAATAGCGAAAATTGCCGTCGCCCTTTTCAGAGGTGGTGCCCCAATGACGGAAACCAGTGACCACCGTTGCTACGAACGGCTTTTCATCGGAGGACATTGGCGCGAGCCGTCCACCCGGAACCGGATAGCGGTTATCTCCCCGCATTCCGAACAGCCGATCGGCGAGGCTCCCGCCGCCGCCCCTGCCGACGTCGACGCCGCGGTCGCCGCCGCACGACAGGCGTTCGACCGCGGTCCGTGGCCCCGACTGGACCCGAGCGAGCGGATGCGCAAGGTCGAGGAGCTCACGAAAATCTACTCCGGCCACCTTGACGAGATGGCCGACCTGATCACCGACGAAATGGGATCGCCGCGCAGTTTCAGCCGGCTGGGCCAAGCGACGGCAGCGCTGTCGCTGATGCACCTCGCGCTGGCAGTCGCCCGCGACTTTCCCTGGGCCGAACGCCGCCAAGGAGTGCTCGGCGAAGTGCACCTGCGGCGAGCCCCGGTCGGCGTGGTCGGGGCGATCGTGCCTTGGAACGTGCCGCAATTCCTGATCATGCCCAAGCTGATTCCCGCCCTGATCGCCGGTTGCACCGTCATCGTCAAACCCGCGCCCGAAACACCTTTGGATGCTTTGTGGTTGGCCGAGATGATCGAGCAGCTGGACCTGCCTGACGGGGTGGTGTCCGTGCTGCCCGGGGGCACGGATGTCGGCGAGGCGCTGGTGGGTAATCCGGGTGTGGACAAGATCGCGTTCACCGGATCGAGTGCCGTGGGACGCCGGATCGCCGCGCTGTGCGGCGAGCAACTCAAACGCGTCAGCCTGGAACTCGGCGGCAAGTCCGCGGCGATCATCCTCGACGATGCCGACATCGACAAGACGGTCAAGGGCCTGAAGAGCGCGAGCCTGATGAACAATGGCCAGGCCTGCGTCGCGCAGACCCGCATTCTCGTTAGCGAACGGCGTCGCGACGAGGTCGTTGACGCGCTGGCCGACATGATGTCGGGTCTGCAGGTGGGCGATCCGTCCGATGAGGCGACCGACGTCGGTCCGCTGGTGGCCCAACGGCAGCAGCATCGGGTGCAGGACTACATCAGGTCCGGGGTGAAAGAGGGCGCCCGCATCGTCCTTGGCGGCGAGGACGCTCCCAGCGAGCGAGGCTGGTACGTGCGGCCGACACTGTTCGTCGACGCGAACAACGACATGCGCATCGCGCGCGAGGAGATCTTCGGCCCGGTGCTGAGCGTGCTGACCTACCGCGACGAAGACGACGCGATCCGCATCGCCAACGACAGCGACTACGGTCTGGCCGGGTCGGTGTGGACCGCCGATGTCGCACACGGCCTCGAGATCGCTGCGGGTGTACGCGCCGGCACCTACGGCATCAACATGTACACACTCGATATCGGCAGCCCGTTCGGTGGTTTCAAGCAATCGGGCATCGGCCGCGAGTTCGGCCCGGAGGGCCTGCACGAGTATGTCGAACTGCAGTCCGTGGTGAGCAAAGGAGCGATGCCACCGCTGCCCGGTTGACGGCCGCTGGGCGCTTGTCAGCGCTATGGGCACACCGGCGGTTCGACCCAATCACGCTGGCTTGAATACGGACTGTGACCCGGTGGTGTCATCACCGTTCGCGGTGAAGTCGACGCCACGGTCCCATGGTTTGCCGGCCTCGGGAGCCGGCGCCGACACTGATAGGTGCTTCTCGGTCACGCAGCTGGATGTTCATCAAACCTTCGATGAGGTAATACAACTGGTCGCTGCGGTGGTAGTGCAAGCCCGGACCGCAACCGCCCTCCCTGATGTGGCTGGACATCATCAACGCGCTCTCCAAGTGGGAAAGGACTTGGGCGCGGAAGCCGGGGAATCCTGCGTCGACGGCCTTGTCGGGATCGAAGGGGCGGACGTATTGCATGTCAGTTGACTCGCCTTTCACATTGGTGACGGGTGCCAGCTCCTCTCATTGGTCCACCACAATCCGAGAGCTTTACGCCCGCCATTCTTGCCCCGGTCAGCCCCGATCACGATGTGGCGTACGACAACGTCGCGGCCACGCCAATGTGGCGGCGCACAGCGCGGTGTGATCGACACCAAAATCTCAAGCCACTGCTGGCAAATCAGGCCCTTGCACCTTTTAAGCTTCCAAGGGCATACGCCACACTAAGCAATGTTCGAAGACGCACCGACCCGGTGCCGACGTTGTCGCCCGGGCCATCGACGGACGCGAAACCCGGGCGAGCGAAACATCGCACCTCCGAAACCATTTTCCCAACTTAGGACGGACCTGCTATGAGCTCAGCCGATTACGGCGCAGTTGGAGTACAGAATCGGACCCGTACCCTTTTCGGTCAGGTCATGTGGGCGGTGGCCGCAACCGCCGGCCTATTCGCGCTCGGCGCCTACCTGGGCCGTAACCTCGGCAATGGTCTGGCTTTCGTGTTCTTCATCCTGGCGTTCGTCTGCCTGATCGGAATGCGTTTCGCCATCCGCAGCTCCGCTGGTCTGGGCATGGCACTGTTGTTCGGGGTCGGGCTACTGATGGGGCTGGGGACATCACCCATGCTGGTCTATTACGCCAACGCGGACCCCCAGGCGCTGTGGGAGGCCGGCGGTGCGACGGCCCTGTTCATCGCCGGCTGCGGCGCCTTCGGTTACGCCACCCGCACCGACCTGTCCGGCCTCGCGCGTGTCGGCTTCTGGGCGCTACTGGCGCTCATCGGATTCGGCGTCGTGTTGATCTTCGTCCACATTCCCGGCGGCGCGGTCATCTACTCGATTCTGGGGCTGGTCGTTTTCGCAGGTCTCACTATGGTCGACTTCCAGCGGCTCCGCCGATCGACAGATATGGACTCAGCGCCGCTTATCGCCGCTTCGATCTTCCTGGATGCTCTCAACGTGTTCCAGTTCTTCCTGCAGCTGTTCGGGGGCAGGGGCCAAGACTGAGAAGCGCCGACCCATCACATCGGCGACGCGACACGACACGACACGACACGACGAAACAACAGCAGCCAATCGTCGTTGCTTAGTACATCGACCTCGTCGGATGTCTCCCGATTATTCGGCGACCGGGCCTGTTTGCGGCTCGGCTACGCAGCGGAAGCGCGGTACGTGCGGTTGCCAGCCGGGGTTACGGCCCAGCTGGGCAAGAAGCTTCGATTGCACATCGGTGTGGCCACCCACCGCGAAGGGAGCGTCGAACATCCCGGAAACGCTCAGCGCCTGGGGGTCGCTCGGCAACGCCGAGTAGAACTGGTCGCACCACCGGGCGTCCAACTGGTCATCGGCGCCCACCGCGCGGGCGAGGTCCCAGGTATGCACCAACACGTCGCGGGTCAGGTTCGGCATCATCGCGCGGGCATCCAACTTCGTCACTGGGTTGCCCTGTAACTGCGGAACATCAACGACGCGTTCGAACAGGCGCCTACCGGGTTCGAACGCCTTCTCCAGCGCCCGGTAAGTCAGCTCCCATCGCAGCTGTGGATCGTCGCGCGGGCGCTCGGGCTTGAGCCCCAGCGGTCGCAGCAGCAGCACGTCGTGAAAACCGATGACGTGCTCCAGCACTCCCCTGGCATCCCATGCATCGCACGGCGACCGACGATGCCATTTTCCATCGGCCGCGCGCACCGACTCGCCGAATCGTCGGCACACCGCCAGATGTCGGTCGCCTAGCTCATCAGCCATCGCAATTACCCCGGGAGCTGCAGGGTGAGCTCGACCGGACAACACAGCTCACCGCGCTGGTTGGTCACATCGATCTGCAAATCGAGCAGGTAGCGCGGCTGGTCGACGGCGGTGTCGCACCGCTTGGCGACAACACGTCCCCGGCCCACCATGGTGTCGCCGGCATAGATCGATCCGATCAGCCTCATCTTCCGGCGCACCACCCGGCTGTCAGGCCCGGCCCAATCGGTCGCTATGCGGTCGGCGAAACCGGCGAGGTGCATGGTATTGACGAAAATCGTTGGATGCCCTTGGCTTTCGGCGTACGCGGGGTCGAAGTGGCCCGGGAAGTAATCCCACGTCGCTCCGGAGTTCATCACCACCCGCTGGTAGGTGATCTCGTCTTTTACCTCGGGCAACTCCACGGGAACCGTGATCCGGTCCCAGTCCGGTGCGGCGGTCACGGGGGCGCACCGGGGGTGAAGCGGAACAAGGTATTCCGGTTTGTGGCTACCACCGCACCGTCTTGGCGGGTGAAGGTGTCCAATGTCTCGACGAAATGGCCAGTGCCGAGTTTGGTCCGCTTCTCCCGTGAAACCGACACGACTTCCTCGACGACGGTCAACAGGTCGCCCTCTACGATGGGCAGCGGAAATTCGGCCTCGTTGGCCGCGTTGATAAAGGTGGTCCCGGGCAACGGCACCCGGATGGCGATGGCCGACACCGGCGGTTGCCCGGTCGGCTCCCACGGCGGCGGCGTCAGCCACCCCATCAGCAGCCCCGGCGGCGCCAACAATCCTCCCCAGGTACGCGTGGCGAATTCGGCGTCCCAATATGACGGATTGCCGTCACGGACCGTGGCAGCGAACATCTGGATCCGGGCCGCACTGACCACGATGCCGGCAGTTCTTGGCTCGGACGCCACACCGACCATCCGCAGGGCGTCCTCATAGGTCCCGAACGCCAGCCGGTAGCTGATGGGTTTCACCTGGGGCGCCGCTTTCGTCACACCGTGAGCGAATGCCCGTTCGACACCGAATCCGATTCCAGCTCACGGGAAGTGAAATACCAGCCGCCACGTTCGTAGATGAGTTGGTCTCGATAGGTTCCGGTGGCGCGCAAGGTGGTAGCGCCGTCCTCGCCGACGGCGAAAAGCAGTGCGACGCAACGCTGGGTCGCGTTGATGCCGTCGACGGTGATTTCGTGATCGACGCTGACCAGCCGCCCGTTGCCGCCGTCGAAGGCAGCACCCAAATCGGTGAATTCCTCACCGTCCCGGATGAAACGGGCACCCGAGTGGCGGAATGTCGTGATCCAGCCGGTGCGGTCACCGTCGGAATAGCATCGGTTGTGCCGTGCGGTCAGATTCAGGATGGCATCGCGCCCCGCCGCACCGTCGAGTACGTACTGCTGCTGGTAGGTCATGGCCATCTGTTTTCTCCCTGTCTCACCGGCTGACGATGTATCCGTGACTTTCTCGGTCCCAGGCGCTGGGTCCGACACCTCGGCTGCGAAGAATATCCTTGCGAACCCGCCCGATAATGGTCTTCGGCAGCTCGTCGACTACCTCCACATATCGCGGCACACAGAAGTACGGCATCCGGGCGCTACAGAAGTCCAGCAGCTCCGGGTAATCCAGCGCGGAGCCCGGTCGCACCGCGACGACCAGCAGGATGTCGTCCTCGCCGAGGTCGCTGGGCACGCCGACGGCCGCGGCTTCGAGCACCGCCGGATGACCCAACACAACAGCCTCGACTTCGACCGACGAAACGTTCTCGCCACGGCGGCGCAACGAATCCTTCACCCGGTCCACGTAAGTCAGGTTCTGGTCGCTGTCCAGCACGCCGAGGTCTCCGGTGCGAAACCACGGCGGGTGCCGGTCGACACCACCGCCAGCGTTCACGTAGCCCTCGCTCATGACGTGCGGGTAGCGGGGCCGGCAAGCGATCTCCCCCACCGATCCGTCCGGGAGCGGCTCACCGTCCGGGTCGACGATCCGCACGTCGAAACTGGGATTGGGCCGGCCCGATGTTCCGGGCACGCCTTCGTCGGCAACGTTTTTGACCGCGATCGGAAAGGCCTCGGTCATGCCGTACATGGTGACGATTCGGCACCCGTAACGGTTTTCGATGTCGCGATACACCGAAGCATCGATCGGCGCCGCGGAGATGTACCGTAGCGGCAACTGCGCATCGCGTGGATCGGACGGCTGGCGCAGCAGCATCGAGACCATGGCGCCGGCACCGGCGAATCCGACGGCGCCGCACGCGCGCACCTCGTCCCACACCGTCCCGGGGTGAAAGGCCGGTGCCAGCACGGTCGTCCCGCCAACGAGCATCGGCGCCAGCACTGAGGGCGCCGCACTGAGATGGAACAACGGCATTGCCGTCCACAACACCTCGCCGGAGCCAAACCCCCAGGCCGACGCGGCCGTCGCGGCCGTGGTGAACAAGTAATGCCACGTGGTGGCAACCGCTTTCGATGCCCCGGTGGTGCCCGACGTGAAGAACAGCGACCCGATATCCCCGACTTCCCCGACGTGCTCGCCCGCGGTGCCCGTGGCCCCGCGATTGAGCCCCTCGTCGGGTGAATCGTCGCGGACCACAATGCTCGTCAGCCCGGACAGCCGATCGGCCAACTCATCGACCCGCGGCTGCCGCTCAGCGTCGGTGATAACCACCTTGGCTCGTGACAATCGAAGGGCGTGCAACAAGAAGTCGCCTTTGTTGGCCGCGTTCACCGCCGCGGCCACCACACCGATACGTCCCGCACCCAACCAGAAGTAGACCCACTCCGGGCAGGTGGCGGTGAATAGTGCGACGCAATCACCCGGCCTAATTCCCAAGTCCAGCAGAGCATTGGCAGCCGCATAAGACCGTCGCCGCATCTGCTCGAAG
>Ga0210405_10003274_pt1 | contig 16026 bp, 15 predicted proteins | sample IncBWH11MmetaG_FD_155492 | JGI IMG/M metagenome (GOLD analysis project Ga0210405, IMG submission 155492) | Forest soil microbial communities from Barre Woods Harvard Forest LTER site, Petersham, Massachusetts, United States - Inc-BW-H-11-M | ecosystem: Environmental > Terrestrial > Soil >... | reverse complement strand
AATTCGGAGTTAGGTTAAGAGCGAAACAACCGCGAATACTGGGTCGCGTGCCGCGCCGATAATATCCCAAGGTGTGGGGCAAAGGTGGAGATCTGGTCAGGTGTTGTCGCGATAGCCCTGAGTACCACTTCGGGAATCACTGGGTGCATGGCAAACAGGATTTTTTGTCCAGTAGTCTGGCCTAACGGCACAGATTTGAGGGCTGCGGTCACCTGATTTTCGACCCAACTGAAACAGTAAGCACTTAGACAGGACTCCAGGTCGATGCCCAGCGCCCCGGACGCATAGGCGAAAGCTGTTGGCAAGCATACTGGTCTCAATGAACGCAAGGCGGCTTGCCGCGCTTCGTCATGCCATTGGAGCGCTAACGCAAGCTGAGTGAGCGACCACCCCAATTGCTCAGTCTCCTGGCGTAACTCGGACGATTCTCTGCTCGCAAGAAACCGGGCGTTCAATCTCTCGATCTCGAAAAAATTTCCGCTCTCCCAGTTGCCGTAAATGATCGACAACATCGGTAGTTCGTTGATCGCAAGTACATGCTCCAGGCCACTTTGTATCCAGGCCTGGGCACTCTCTGCATCGTGAACCAATTGAGCATCCACAGCTCCTTCCAATCCTTGCGAATAGCTGAACGTGCCGATCGGGAGCGCTGGAGAGGCCAGGTGAAGAAGCGCGACCAGCTTACGAATGCTCGTGGCTGAGGGAGTCATCGTGCGGATGGAGATGTCGATGCTCTTTGTCGTCCGAACGCTCCGGTCCGTGATATTCGTAAAAGAGTTGTTGAACGCGCGCATATTCTTCAGAGAATGTCGAATCGTGTCCGTGGCGGTGTCCCCCGCCATAGGCGCCGGCTTCCGGTTGAAACGGAAGGCAATCCTCGCGCAAAGTTACTCCAAGCTGCAAAAGCATCTCCTTTAGCACGGGATCGGTCTCCAGCTTCAGAAAATTTTCTCCGAGCTCGACTGGGACATGTCGATTTCCCAAGTGATATGCGGCACGCGTCAAGGCGCGTGGCTTATCAGCGGTAACATACAGCACGTTCTCAGGGGCTGCCACAACTCGGATAACAGAGCCGTCTCGAGCTTCCAAAAGATCACCGTTGCGCAGCACCGTGCCGTGCGGGAGAAACACGGCAGCTTCAGTTCCGTCGTCGAGCGCAACTCGTAAGCGGCTTCTCTGCCGAAGATCAAAAGGCAAAACGAGCTTCCGGAGGTTGGCTAGTTCAGCCTCTGGAATTTCACGGTTGGCGTATCTTTCAATCCTGATCATTCCAGGTCAGAAAAGGAAATATCGTTGTGCCAAAGGCAATACTCTAGCAGGTTCACAGGTCAGTAATTCACCATCTGCGACCACCTGGTAGGTTTCCGGATCTACCGTGATCTTCGGTTGTCGGTTATTATGGATCATGTCCGATTTTCGCAGCGATCGGATCCCGCGTACCGCCACCACGCGTTTCGTAAGTCCATAAATCTCGGCAATACCAGCAGTTTCCGCCGCTTGCGAAACAAATGTGAGCGACGTACTACCAAGCGCGCCTCCCCGGGTCGCGAACATCTCCCGGTAGTGCACCGGTTGCGGGGTCGGAATAGAAGCATTGGGATCACCCATGAGCGCCAGGTTAATCATCCCTCCTTTCAATATCAATGTGGGTTTCGTCCCGAAGAACGCAGGCTCCCAAAGAACCAGATCAGCCCATTTACCAACCTCGACCGAACCGACCTCGTGCGCGATTCCGTGCGTGATCGCAGGATTGATCGTGTACTTCGCCACATAGCGTTTTACCCGAACATTGTCGTTTCGGGACTGATCGCCCGGCAGCGGACCGCGCTGGACTTTCATTTTGTGCGCCGTCTGCCAGGTGCGGGTAATCACCTCTCCGATCCGTCCCATCGCCTGCGAGTCGCTCGACATCATCGATAACGCCCCCATGTCGTGGAGAATGTCTTCAGCGGCGATGGTCTCCCGCCGGATTCTCGATTCGGCGAACGCGAGGTCTTCGGCTATCCCCGGATCCAGATGATGACACACCATCAGCATGTCCAAATGTTCGTCCAAGGTGTTGACTGTATAGGGTCTCGTTGGATTGGTGGAGGAGGGGAGCACGTTCGATTCACCGCAGACTTTGATGATATCGGGTGCATGTCCGCCACCCGCGCCTTCAGTATGGTAGGTGTGAATTGTGCGTCCTTTGAACGCTGCAATGCTCGCCTCGACAAAACCCGACTCGTTCAAGGTGTCGGTATGGATCGCAACTTGCGTATCAGTTTCCTCGGCAACCGACAGACAAGCGTCAATTGCTGCCGGGGTTGTTCCCCAATCCTCGTGTAACTTTAAACCGAGGGCACCGGCTGCGATCTGTTCGCGCAAAGGCTCCTTTCGACTCGCGTTCCCCTTGCCAAGAAAACCGAGATTGATCGGATAACCGTCCGCCGCCTGAAGCATCCGCTTGATGTGCCATGGGCCCGGCGTGCAAGTAGTGGCGAACGTGCCGTGCGAAGGCCCGGTGCCGCCCCCAATCAGCGTTGTGACACCGGAAGCAAGCGCGTCATCGATTTGCTGCGGACAAATGAAATGTATATGAGTGTCGATACCTCCAGCGGTGACAATTTTCCCTTCGCCTGCGATCACCTCTGTACCAGGTCCAATCACGATTGTGATGCCCGGTTGGATGTCGGGGTTCCCTGCCTTCCCGATAGCGGCGATGCGGCCATCTTTAATTCCGATGTCCGCTTTCAAAATTCCCATGTGATCGACAATTACGGCATTCGTAATAACAGTGTCGGCAACGTCTTTCGCGGTGCGTTGGGATTGGCCCATGCCGTCCCGGATCACTTTGCCGCCGCCAAATTTAACTTCTTCCCCGTAAACCGTGAAATCGTGCTCGATCTCGATGAACAGCTCTGTATCGGCAAGTCGCACCTGATCGCCTCTGGTGGGACCAAACATTTCTGCGTAAGCTTGGCGAGAGATTTTCATAGTCTATGTGATAGCCGCACCGATCGCTTTCAGAGCTTGCCCATGATCTTTCCATTAAATCCGTAGACAATCCTGTCACCGGCGAGTTCCACTAATTCAACGGTGCGCTCCTGCCCCGGCTCAAACCGCACCGCTGTGCCGGCAATGATATTAAGTCGGAACCCGCGCGCCTTATCACGGTCGAAGCGCAGCGCTTCGTTGACTTCGAAGAAATGAAAGTGAGAGCCAACCTGAATCGGCCGATCACCGGTGTTGGCGACCGTTACCGTCACTGTTGTCCGTCCCGCATTCAGCTCGATCTCGCCAGAGCACGTTATGATTTCGCCCGGGATCATGTGTTTTCTCCTGTACAATTAAACGATCGGATGGTGAACCGTGACGAGTTTTGTGCCGTCCGGGAAAGTAGCCTCGACCTGAATTTCGTGGATCATTTCCGGAACGCCTTCCATGACCTGATCGCGATTGAGCAGTGTGGTGCCATGGTACATCAATTCTGCCACGGTCTGGCCGTCACGGGCGCCTTCCAAAAGCGCTGCCGTCAGATAGGCGACCGCTTCTGGATGGTTTAGTTTCACCCCGCGTGCTAGTCGCCGCTCCGCCAGTAGCGCGGCAGTGAAGATTAACAGCTTGTCTTTTTCTCTCGGAGTAAGGTTCATGCAACGCTCGGATTGTAAGTTGACTCGAGACTAAATGTCGATGAATTGGTTCCACTGAAAAGTCGTCCTCTGACGAAAAACTTGGAGGGGCGCTGTTTGGAGGGGCGCTGCTTGCAGCGCCTTTACGTCGCCCATAGTCGGAGGCGGTGGGATTGCAGGCCGTGCACTTGTGGCCGGAGACGCAGCCAGCAATCGACCATCATCTGGCGCAACGGCTCGACGGTGTCCGCCAAACCCCGGATAAGCAGTATCCCATCCGGAAGACAGGTTGCTCCCGCTCGCAATCCGGTTTTGAACGGCAGATTGGAAGCCAGCTCCTCCGCACGCGCGACCGTGCAGCCTGGGCCGACCGCCCAGAGCGTGCCGAAAACGCTGTAACCGAAGAGTCCCTGGGGCGCCGTCCGGAACGAATCACACGCGTCAAGCGCGAGCCGTTCGAACCACAACGGTAACCCGTCCGTTCGCTGGATCGACGTAAGGCAACGCAGCGAGCCCTCCGCCCATTGTTCCGCGGACGCCCGCCTTCCGAGGACGGCGATTTCCCAACCCATCGCTGTCGCTCCGGCATCGATCTGAAGGGTGAAAGCCGATTCCACGCGCGTTGCGTTAAAGAAGATGTTTTCCTGTGGCAACCAGTCAAGAGTGGCTCCTTGAGCCAGGCGGATCCTGACTTGCTGCCGGCATTGCTGCAACGGCGCCTTATACCATTTGGCAGCCGCTGGTGTCGTCACAACTGCACTGCTGTTCGCCTCGAGATCAATCTCAAATAAAAGCTCATCCCCTCCCGCGATCCCACCGGGCGGATGAACAATGACCGCATGACAAATTTGTTCGCCCTCGGGATAAAGAGCCTTTTGCACGGTCAGCGGACCCGAATGTCGCCGTTCCACTAAGACCGTACGCGCCTGCCTGCGCGCAAACCGAAGGTGAAGTTCGGCAGGCCACGGTTCGTGAGCCCGAGGTGCTGTGATGAGCATGTCGTAAGCGTAGTAAGCGAAGGCTCCACCCTTTGCCCTCGTGGCGCGCCAAGGCTGCAAAGGCTGGAGCTTTCGCTTACACCGCGATCATCTCGCGAATTCCATCCTGATCCATTGTTTCTCCCGAGCCGCTGGCCACCATCTCGCCTCGGTTCATGACCAAATACCGATCCGCGAGGTGGCGAGCAAAATCATAGTATTGCTCCACGAGCAGAATCGTCAGATTCATCTCGGTGACAATATGACGAAGTGTCCTGCCTATCTCCTGGATGATCGATGGTTGAACCCCTTCTGTCGGTTCATCGAGAATCAATAGCTGCGGCCGGCCCATAAGGGCGCGTCCAATCGCCAATTGCTGCTGTTGCCCTCCGGATAAATCGCCGCCCCGCCGATTTTTCATCGATTTCAGGACAGGAAAAAGATTGTAGATGTCATCCGAAACCGTCCGGACCGATCGATTTCCTGCGGCGCCCACCAGGAGATTTTCCTCGACTGTTAGGCGGGGGAAGATGTCCCTCCCTTGGGGAACGTATGCGAGCCCGTTGGTCACACGGCTGTAAGGAGGCAGTTTTTCCAGCGGCTTGTTCTTCCAATGAATTTTGCCAGTCCGGATTGGCACAACACCCATCAAACATCGCAGAAGCGTTGTTTTTCCGACCCCGTTCCGACCCAGTAAAACAGTCAGCTGACCGGTTGGCAGAGTGAAGGTCACATTTCTTAGAATGTGACTTCCGCCATAGTATTGGTTCACCGAATCAACTTCGAGCATAAGGAGGGGCGTTCACAGTTCAGCGTTCAACGTTCGCTTTCATTCTGAATTCTGAGTTCTGAATTCTGGCTTCTTAATCCTTGTTTATTAACGGCCCAAGTAAGATTCGATCACTCGTTCGTCACGCTTGACGTGGTCCAGAGTGCCTTCCGCGATCACGCTTCCCTCGGCCATTACGGTGACTTTGCCTTCAACACCGCTGAGCGCGGCCACAAATTCCATGTCGTGTTCAACGACCATCATAGAGCATTTGCCGCGAAGATGGTTCAGAAGTTCCGCCAACTGCGCCGTTTCGTGGTCGCTCATTCCCGCGGCTGGTTCATCCAGAAGCAAGAGTCGAGGTTCCTGCATGAGCAGCATCCCGATTTCAAGCAGTTGCTTCTGGCCGTGAGAAAGTTCACCGGCTTGGCGGTGTGCTTCGTTTTCAAGCCGCACGAGACCAAGCGTTTCTTTGATCTTCGCAAGTGCGGCGCCCGTGAGCTTGGATCGAAGCGTGTGAAACCATCTTTTATCCTCATGCATCGCCAGATCGAGATTTTCCCAGACCGTGTGTTGTTCGAACACGGTTGGTTTTTGAAATTTTCGCCCGATGCCTGCTCTCGCGATCCTTGGTTCGTCAAGACGCGTCAGGTCAATGGTCTGACCGAGAAAAACACGTCCATGGTCCGGTCTTGTTTTGCCGGTAATAACATCCATCATGGTTGTTTTGCCGGCGCCGTTTGGGCCAATGATGCACCGCAGTTCGTCGCTATCCATCGACAGCGACAATTTGTTCAACGCCCGGAAACCATCGAAGCTGACGCTCACGTCGTCCAAATAAAGAATAACCCCGTGCGAAAGATCAACTTCACCCGCTACATTCAGGTGTGCTAGTCCGGTGATATCGCCCGTGTCAGCACTTGCCCGCTTCAGCGAAGTGTCGTTCTTGGTCCCGTCGCTCATGGCTTATTGCGCAGCCGGTGGAATAGTCCGACAACACCTTTCGGCAACCATAACGGCACAACGATGAATATCGCGCCGAGAAAAAAGAGCCAGTAGTCCGACAACGAGGCGGTGAGGAAGCTTTTCGCCTCGTTGACGATAAATGCACCAAGAATCGGTCCAATCAGAGTGCCGCGCCCGCCAACCGCAACCCAGATGGCCATCTCGATAGAGTTGATCGGTGACATTTCGCTCGGGTTGATGATTCCGACTTGCGGTACGTACAGTGCCCCGGCGATCCCGCACAAGATGGCCGAAAAAGTCCACACGAACAGCTTGTAACCAAGCGGGCTGTAACCCAGAAACATCAGACGAGATTCGGTGTCGCGTATGGCCATCACGACACGGCCCAGCTTCGATGTGACGATATATCTGCAAGCCAGGAAGCCACCGACCAGGGTCGCAAAAGTTATCATAAAAAGCCCGGCTCGAGTGCCGACTGCAGCGATCGGAAAGCCGAGGATCCGTTTGAAGTCAGTGAATCCGTTGTTGCCGCCAAACCCGGTCTCGTTCCGAAAGAACAAGAGCATGAAGGCAAACGTCATGGCCTGGGTGATAATCGACAGGTAAACACCTTTGACTCGAGAGCGGAAAGCGAAGAATCCGAAAACCCAGGCGAGCAGACCTGGCACCAGTATCACCAACAGTGCGGCATAAACAAAGTGGTCGGTTCCGTGCCAATACCAGGGCAGGGCTTTCCAGTCCAGAAACACCATGAAATCGGGAAGAGGGCTATGGTAGACCCCGTCGAGTCCGATTGAGCGCATGAGGTACATGCCCATCATGTAACCGCCAAGCGCAAAGAACAGGCTGTGTCCCAGGCTCAGGATCCCGCAGTAACCCCAGACTAAATCGAGGGCCAGCGCACCGATGGCGTAGCACATGATTTTACCGACCAGGGTCAGCGCGTAGGCCGAAAGGTGGAACGGGCTCTCGACGGGCACAAGCATGGAACAGATTGGCACAAGTGCGAGGACCGCGATGACACCGATGATCAGGATTCGCCAGGAAACCGGACTCAACATCGGCTGCCGGGTCGGAAGGATCAGCGATTGTGAGGGTTCGACGGTAGCAGTACTCATTTCAAACCTCCACACTGCGACCTTTAAGAGCGAACAACCCTCTCGGACGTTTCTGGATGAACAGGATTATCAAAACAAGCACCGCAATCTTTGCCAGGACCGCGCCCCAGAATGGCTCAATCACCTTGCTGATGATCCCGAGGCCCATAGCGCCGATGATGGTACCGGCAAGTTGGCCAACTCCCCCCAGCACCACCACCATGAATGAGTCGATGATGTAATTCTGCCCCAGATCCGGACCAACGTTCCCGATCTGGGAAAGCGCGCATCCCCCTAGACCCGCGATCCCTGCACCGAAAGCGAAAGCATAGCTATCAACCTGCCAGGTGCGGATGCCGGAGCAAGCGGCCATCCTGCGATTCTGCGTGGTCGCTCGAATATAAAGCCCTAATCGAGTCCTATTCAGAACAAGAGAAGCGATTCCGACCACCGTCAGCGCGAACACCATGATCGCGATCCGGTTAAAGGGCAGGATCAGATTCGGCATCAAAGCAACGCCTCCGCTCATCCAGGAGGGATTCGAGACTTCGACGTTTTGTGCGCCAAAAAACATCCTCACGGCCTGAATCAGCACGAGGCTGATCCCAAAAGTAGAAAGCAGAGTTTCCAGCGGCCGCCCGTACAAAAACCGGAGAACGCCGCGTTCCAGGATAAATCCGGCGAGCGCTGCGGCCAGAAATGACGCCGGTACTGCCGCCAACGGATACCAGTCGAACGCGCCCGGCCAATGGCTTCGGAAAAGCTCCTGAACGACATAAGTCGCGTACGCGCCGAACATCAAAAACTCACCATGCGCCATGTTGATCACTCCGATCAACCCATAGGTGATCGCCAATCCGAGCGCAGCCAGCAGCAGAATGCTTCCGAGACTGAGGCCTGCGAAGAGGGTCCCTATCATCTCGATTTTCCATTGTTCGAAGGCCATTACCTTCAGGGCGTCGGCGGCGGCCGCTCGTACTTTTTCGTCGGTTTCGCCGTAGGTTCCATCCTTCTGTTTTTCGACCAATGGGAGCAACAGACTCCGCATTTGCGGGTCTTTCCGTTCACCGATCAACTGCACCGCCTGCAGCCTTTTGGCTGGGTCAGGATCCTGGAGCGCTGTGAGAGCCCATAGCTGATCAAGTCGAGCTTTCAATACGGGATCGGTCTCTTTGCTACGGGCCGCCTCGATCAGTGGCTTGACCGCGGGATCCGGTTCCTGGAACAATGCGTTAATTGCTTTTTGACGGACCGAGTGATCCGGATCCTGCAGTCTGAGCCCGCTCAAGCCGCTTGCGACGCGCGCCCGAAGCAAGTTGTTCATCGTGATTGGTTGGACGTCACTCGCCTTAATCGCCACCGGTGCATCGGTGATCGGGTCCTTGAGAACCTCTCCTTCCTGAATCAATACGCGGTCGTCGGATGTAGCGACGACGTTTTCCTGTTCCATGGCTTCGAGCACACGAAGCGCAGTCGCATCCCCGGCGGCGATGATCTGATTAAGCGCCAGCGACTTGGCGTCGAAATCATCTTCTGCCAGAGGCTTGAGGTCCTCAGCAGTCAGCGCGAAGACGCGAAAGCTCCCCCCGATTAGAACGAGGAGAGCCAGAAGCATTGAACAGAAACAGCGTGGCATTTTCTGCCGGCAACAGACGACGGTTACCTATTTATCGATTGAGGCTGTACGCAGTTGCAGTCTCGGTTCCGAAGTCGAGCGGCAACACGCTCGAAACGCGGTCGGGTTTGTTTTCGTTGCCTGGAACGTACGGGCTCCAGGGTTGTGCCCGGATTGTACCCTTCGTCTTCCAGACGACGTTGAATTGGCCGTCCCCGCGGATTTCACCGATCATAACCGGTTTATGCAAGTGATGATTCGGATCCAACTCCTCTTCGAATCCGCAAGGGGCCATGAATTTCTGACCGTAGGCCGCCTCAATCACCTTATCGACGTCGGTCGTGCCCGCCTTTTCCACTGCCTGTTTCCACATATGCATCCCGACATAGGTCGCTTCCATCGGGTCGTTTGTCACCCGCTTGTCGCCGCCCGGCAGGTTGTGCTCCTGCACGTAAGCAAACCACTCTTTCTTGAACGCATCGTTGGCCGGGTTCTTCAGCGACATGAAATAATTCCACGCGGCCAGGTTGCCGAGCAGCGGTTTCGTGTCGATTCCGCGGAGTTCCTCTTCCCCTACAGAAAACGCCACCACCGGTACGTCGGTCGCTTTCAAGCCCTGGTTGCCGAGCTCCTTATAGAAGGGAACGTTCGAATCGCCGTTGATCGTCGAGACCACCGCTGTCTTTCCTCCCTGCGCGAACTTTTTGATATCGGCTACGATCGTCTGATAATCAGCGTGTCCGAATGGCGTATAAATTTCGTTGATATCGGCGTCCTGAACCCCTTTTGAATGAAGAAAAGCGCGTAAAATCTTGTTGGTTGTCCGGGGATAGACATAGTCCGTTCCCAGCAGGAAGAAACGCTTGGCGCCACCTCCTTCTTTGCTCATGAGATACTCGACGGCCGGGATGGCCTGCTGATTCGGGGCAGCACCGGTGTAGAAAACATTCTTCTGCATTTCTTCCCCCTCGTACTGCACAGGGTAAAAAAGAAGACCATTCAGTTCTTCAAATACGGGTAGCACCGACTTCCGCGAAACAGATGTCCAGCAGCCAAAGACGACCGCGACCTTGTCCTGGCTCAAAAGCTGACGCGCCTTTTCCGCGAATAACGGCCAGTTCGACGCCGGGTCAACTACGACTGGCTCAAGCTGGCGTCCCATCACACCGCCGCTCTTGTTGATTTCTTCGATGGTCATTAGCGCGACGTCTTTGAGCGATGTCTCGGAGATGGCCATGGTGCCGGATAACGAATGGAGTATTCCGACCTTGATCGGTTCGGACGACTCCGCCCGAACGAGCGAGGGAATACAGGAGAGTATCAGGCAGGTGGTGACGGTAATGAAGTTCAAAAGTTTGCGTCTGTTCATGGGAGTATTCGTGACTGCAGGATGCCGGATGATTGTTTGGCAATCGGTTTCCAGCAATCGGCGTGCCACTCCGCCGCGCGATGGAACCAGCTTGGCGAACCGAAACGCCTAATCTCGTTCCAAACCGCAAACTCCTACAGTGCGCATCGGGGATCTCTGTTTCTACGATTTCAGCGGACCGCACTCAGCTCCCAAGTTCGAACTTTCGACGTTTCCATAGGTTGATCGGCGACCTGTACTATTTTGCACAATCTGCGCGATATATATCAAGGGCCGATGCAGTGGCTGGTCCGCGGAATCTTGGTGCTTGGAAAAAACACCGCGAAACCGGTTGAACTGATTTAAGAGTTGTGCTTGGCGACTTGTGGCCTATCGTCAACTTGGCAACTTACTGCGCAACCTTCGGTCTCGGCGGACCTACTTCGGTTCGGTGTGCGGAAGGGCGTTATATCAAGGAAATAGGATGAAAGCGCATGAACTTTTAAGCTCGCCGGACGCATGGTGTCAGGAATCGCCGGCCGAAGATGCGCAGGGCAACAAGGTCCAGGCTTTGGATCCGAAGGCGGTGAAATGGTGCGCGCTCGCTGCGGTTCAAAAGATCTACCCTCCGGCGGAGTGGGAACCGATGATGGATCGCCTGTTGCGCGCGCTCAGCGTTTCCGAAAAGGGGATAACTCAACTGACAAAAAACGACAAGGCGTGTTCCTTGATGGAGTGGAATGACGATCGGGCATATTCATTCCAGGACATTCGAGAAGTTCTTCTCGAAGCAGACGTGTAAGCGAAAGCTCAGCTTTTGCTTTTTGTTGCAGAAAAATTTAGATCGATCTAAAAAGTACTTGCCATTTCCTTTTAGATCGATCTAAATTAGCGCGTTTCCTCCCCTGTTGCCATGCCTCCACGGTCCGGTCTACGCCTTGGCGCTGATTTAAGCTCAAACTCGCAGCTTACGCCCAAAAGCTCTTCCAGCACCGCTTCGCGGCACAAACAACCAAACAACCCGGCGCCTCGTGTCACTCTCACCGACATCGCCGGCGACGCCGGTGTTTCCAGAGCCACTGTCTCGCTGGTCCTCCGCAATGTTCCCGTTGTCGCAGAGGAGACGCGGCAGAGGGTCCTTAGCTCGATGCGCCAACTCGGCTACGTCTATCATCGCGCTGCGGCAAGTCTTCGGACCCAGCGCACACATGCAGTTGGTTTGATCGTGACTGACATTACCAATCCCTTCTTTGCCGAAATTATTGTGGCGATCGAAGATAAGCTTGGAAATGCCGGTTATGTAACTCTCTTAGGGAATACCTCGGAAACGGTCAGTAAACAGGAACGGCTCATCGCGACCATGCAAGAGTATCCGGCGGACGGACTCCTCCTTTGCCCGGCGATGGATCGGTCCACCACGGTCGCCAAACGGATTCAAAATTGCCGTATTCCGAGAGTGCTATTTGTGCGCAGCCTGCCTGGAGTAGACTGTGATTATGTTGGAGTAGACAACGTCTTCGGCGCACTGTCAGCCGTTGAGCATTTGGTCGTACTGGGGCATCGCCGAATCGCTTTTATCGGCGGAGCAAGCGACGTTTCTTCCCGCAAAGAGCGTGTTACCGGTTACGAAAATGCCCTCCGCAAAAGCCGGTGTCACGTCGATCCCTCGCGAATTCTGACCAGCCCGCCGAATCGCCAAGGAGGTTATCAGGCCATGCAGCAGCTGCTCCGACTTCCGGAAATACCGACCGCCGCGCTCTGTTTCAATGACATGGTGGCGCTGGGCGCGATGCAAGCATTGTCTGCCGCTGGGAAAACAGCAGGGCAGGACTTTGCGTTAGTTGGTTTCAACGATGTTGCCGAGGCAGCCCTTTGCCGGCCGGCGCTTACGACCATCGCAACGACACCCGGAAAGATAGGCGAGGCTGCCGCCGAACTTCTGCTGGATCGAATCGCTCACCCGATGCGGCCGAATCGAAAGCTGATTCTACGACCGAGGCTGATTGTCCGTGAGTCGTGTGGCCGCTCTCTTTCCGCGAACCTTCAATAGCTAGCTCAGAACAAATGATATGCGAGACGGTACACTAGGTTGGGGATTGCTCGGCGCGAGTGATATCGCCAAGACCCGGATGATTGAGGCAATCAACGGACAGCCAGATAGCAGCGTCGTAGCCTTAATGAGCACCAGCGAGGAGCGGGCAAAGAGTTATGCCGCCGAAAACGCTATTCCGCGCTATTACGCTTCTGTTGACGGCTTACTGGCGGATCCAGACGTCGATGTTGTCTATATCAGTACGACAAACGAGCGGCACAAAGCTGAGGTCACGGCGGCCGCCAAGGCAGGAAAGCATGTGCTTTGCGAGAAGCCTTTGGCATTAACCATGCCGGATGCACGTGATATGCTGGATACCTGTAAACAAGCCCGCGTGGTGCTTGGAACAAACCATCATCTCCGCAACGCGGTGACTCATCGTACCGTCCGAAGACTAATTAAGGAGGGTGTGATTGGAAAACCTTTGGCGGCACGGGTGTTTCATGCGGTTTATCTTCCTCCCCGGTTGCAAGGTTGGCGACTCAAAAACCCGGAAGCCGGGGGCGGTGTCATCCTCGACATCACAGTGCACGATGCTGACACGCTTCACTTTGCGTTGGACGATGATGCCTTAGAAGTCGTTGCCTTATCGGAGCAACAGGGCCTCGCTCAAGGCGCTCTCGAAGACGCTGTCATGGGTGTTATCCGTTTCCGAAGCGGCCTTCTGGCGCAGTTCCACGACGCGTTCACTATCAGGCATACGCATACAGGTTTCGAGGTCCATGGCACCGAAGGATCTCTCTTTGGCGAAGACGTGATGACGCAGGAGCCGCAGGGACGCCTCTTCCTCCGAAAAGGCGAGAAGCGGGAGGAACTCGATCTGGGACCGCACGAGAATCTTTACGCTCACCAGGTGCGACATTTCAACGCTGCAATAAGAGGGCAAGGACCACCGTTTGCCACCGCTGAAGACGGGCTTCGCTCGCTTGCCGTCGCGCTGGCCGTTCTCGAGTCAACCAAGAGCGGTCGACGCATAACGGTTCAGTACTAACACCTGCCCAGCCACCAGCCACTAACCACTAACCACTACTTCCCAAGTGTCCCGAGCCGAATTCATCTCCTTGGAAAGAGCTGCCTCTTTGATTTCTGACAGTGCGACGATCACAGTCAGCTCGTCGAGTGGTCTCGGTTGTCCGGATGCGACGCTGCGTGCCATCGGGCAACGCTTCGAGCAAACCGGACATCCGAAAAATCTCACAACCCTTCACCCGATCGCAGCCGGCGACATGTACGGTATTCTCGGAATCGATCATCTCGCTGAGCCCGGATTACTCAAGTGCGTCATTTCAGGTTCCCTACCGAGTGGTCCTTCTTCGCTGCCAACACCGAAGATTTGGAAGATGATCGAAGAAGACCAGATCGAAGCCTTTAATCTCCCGAGCGGCGTTCTATTCCATATGCATCGTGAAGCTGCCGCCGGACGGCCGGGAGTGTTGACCAAAGTAGGGTTGGATACCTTCGTAGATCCGCGCCGGCACGGCGGGAAAATGAACTCCTTTACGAAACGCGACATAGTCGAGGTCGTTCAGTTCGATGGTCAGGAATGGCTTTACTATCGTTCGATTACGCCGGATGTCGCGATCATTCGCGGTACGACCGCGGATGAGCATGGCAATATCTCGATGGAGCACGAGGGCGCCTTTCTCGGAGTCGTAGACCAAGCCTTAGCCGCGCGTAACAACGGCGGGATAGTGATCGCGCAAGTGAAACGTCTAGCTGCGACGGGTAACACGAGACCACAATCGGTGCGTGTTCCCGGGATTCTGGTGGACTACATCGTGTTCGATCCCGAACAGAAACAAACAACGCAAACCCAGTACGATCCGGCAATCTCTGGCGAGATCCGCAGCCCGGCGTCCTCCTTTTCAACGGTCGAATGGAGCCTCGACAAGGTGATCGCCAGGCGCGCCGCAATGGAACTGTTCGAGGAAGATGTGGTCAATCTCGGGTTCGGTATTTCGGCTCTAGTGCCCCGTATACTGCTCGAAGAAGGGCTGCACGGTACGGTGACCTGGGTCATCGAACAAGGTGCGGTGGGAGGGATGCCGCTGCTCGGGTTCGCATTCGGATGTGCGGGCAACGCGGAAGCGATCGTGCCGTCGCCCGACCTGTTTACCTATTTTCAGGGCGCTGGGTTTGATTGCAGCCTGGTCTCGTTTTTGCAGGTGGATCGAAATGGGAGTGTCAATGTCTCAAGACTGGCCGCCCGTCCGCATGTCACTGCAGGAGCCGGCGGTTTCATTGATATCACGACCCGAGCGCGCTCGATCGTTTTTTGTGGCTATTTCACGGCGGGCAGTTTCGACGCGAGGATCGAGAGCGGAAAACTCCGAATTCTCAAGGAAGGTAAGAATCGCAAGTTTGTCGACGAGGTCGAGCATGTGACATTCAGTGGTCGGCGGGCGAGAGAGCAGCGCCAGAATGTTGTTTATGTCACAGAACGATGCGTCGTGAAATTGGAGCAGGAAGCGCTCACAGTCACCGAGATTGCACCGGGCATCGATCTGGAGCGCGACGTTCTGGGTCAAGCGGCAATCCCACTCCGGGTAAGTCCGGAACTTCGCACCATGGACGAGCGGATTTTCTTCCCGGATCGAATGGGTCTGAATTTGAGCCGCCGGTCAGGCAGGGGGACTTCGTTGGATTTGAGAAAATGAAAGAAGCGGTATCGATAGAACACAAGTTCGTAAGCCTCAATCCGCGGGAGGCTCGTACGGTCGCAATAATTTTCGAGAGAATGTTTCCTGCCGACGAGAATGGGCCAGGAGCGATTGAAATCGATGTAGTCAACTATGTCGATAAAGCGCTTGCCGGCCCGTATGGCGAAAAGCTGGAATGGTATCGTCTCGGCCTTGCAGCGCTCGAGCGCGTCGCCTGCCAAAAGTACGGAACCGATTTTGCCGATTGCGCGGCGTCCGATCAGGATGAGTTGCTCGCCGAACTCGAGAAGGGACAATTGCCGGAATTTGTCACACCGGCGTCCGTGGCCTTCTTCGATCTTTTGCGAACCCATTTGCAGGAAGGGCTCTTCGCCGATCCTGTTTACGGCGGGAACCGGAACAAGCTTGGATGGAAAATATTAAATCACCCGGGTGTCTGGTTGGAAAACTCCTCGGAGGAGAATCTAACTTCGGAACCTGTTACCAAGGGAGGGAAGATCCAATCGTTAGCCGATCTCGATATCTCCCCGAGGCGGCCGAGCCGCAACGATGTTCGAAAGGGATATGATCCGCAACGGAGTGTTTTGCCGCCGTCCGATATTGCTGACATTGTTCTGGTCGGCCTAGGAGCAATGGGAGGGATTGTGGCTCCGGTATTTGCGAAAGCCGGGCTAAAAGTCGTCGCGATTGAAACCGGACCCTGGCGGACGAACTCTGACTATTTACCAGACGAGCTTGGAGCGGCGTATTACTGCCGCGCAAACATGGGCTCCAAATTCATGCGTGAGATCCCGCGCTGGCGGAGGAACGCCGACGAGCCCACTCAGGAGGCAACCTTCTCCCTTGGGCGAATGATGAATAGTGTGGGGGGATCCGTGATTCATTACGGGG
>Ga0210405_10003271_pt1 | contig 16033 bp, 11 predicted proteins | sample IncBWH11MmetaG_FD_155492 | JGI IMG/M metagenome (GOLD analysis project Ga0210405, IMG submission 155492) | Forest soil microbial communities from Barre Woods Harvard Forest LTER site, Petersham, Massachusetts, United States - Inc-BW-H-11-M | ecosystem: Environmental > Terrestrial > Soil >... | reverse complement strand
ATGAACCAGGTGCCGGCGGTGATCCTCAACATCCAGCGCCAGCCCGGCGCCAACATCATCTCGGTGGTGGACCGCATCACCAAGCTGCTGCCGCAGCTGCGCGCCTCGCTGCCCAGCTCGGTGCAGATCACCACCCTGACCGACCGCACCGCCACCATCCGCGCCTCGGTGAGCGACGTCGAGTTCGAGCTGATGCTCACCATCGCCCTGGTGGTGATGGTGATCTTCCTGTTCCTGCGCACCGTGGCCGCCACCATCATCCCCAGCGTCGCCGTGCCGCTGTCGCTGGTGGGCACCTTCGCCGCCATGTACGCGCTCGGCTACAGCCTCAACAACCTGACGCTGATGGCGCTGACCATCTCGACCGGCTTCGTCGTCGACGACGCGATCGTGATGATCGAGAACATCGTGCGCTACATCGAGGAGGGGATGGCGCCGCTCGAAGCGGCGCTCAAGGGCTCCGAGCAGATCGGCTTCACCATCATGTCGCTGACCGTGTCGCTGATCGCCGTGCTGATCCCGCTGCTGTTCATGGGCGACGTGGTCGGCCGCCTGTTCCGCGAGTTCGCGGTCACCCTGTCGGTGACCATCCTGGTGTCGGCGGTGGTGTCGCTCACCCTGACGCCGATGATGTGCGCCAAGCTGCTGCGCCACAAACCCGAGTCCGAGCAGGGCCGCTTCTACCGCGCCTCGGAGCGCGCCTTCCAGCGCATCATCGAGTCCTACGGCCGCATCCTGACCTGGGTGATGCGGCACCAGCCGGCGACGCTGGTGGTGGCGGTCGCCACCCTGGTGCTGACGGTGCTGCTCTACCTCTTCATCCCCAAGGGGTTCTTCCCCGTCCAGGACACCGGCGTCATCCTCGGCGTCTCGGAGGCGCCGCAGTCGATCTCCTTCGGCGCCATGGCCGACCGCCAGCAGGCGCTGGCCAAGGTGATCCTCGCCGACCCGGCGGTCGAGAGCCTGTCGTCGTTCATCGGCATCGACGGCACCAACACCACGCTCAACAGCGGCCGCATCCAGATCAACCTCAAGCCGCTCGCCGACCGCGGCATCAACGCCAGCGACCTGATCCGCCGGCTGCAAGTGCAGCTCGCCAACGTCTCCGGCGTCACCCTCTACATGCAGCCGGTGCAGGACCTCACGGTCGAGGACCGGGTCAGCCGCGCGGAGTTCCAGTACAGCCTGGAGGACGCCGACGCCGCCGAGCTGGCGTCATGGGTGCCGCGCTTCGTCACCAAGCTACAGGCGCTGCCCGAGCTGCGCGACGTCGCCAGCGACCAGCAGAACGCCGGCCTGCAGGCACGCCTGCTGCTCGACCGCACCACCGCCTCGCGGCTCGGCATCACGCCGCAGAACCTCGACGACGCGCTCTACGACGCCTTCGGCCAGCGCCAGATCTCGACCATGTTCACCCAGCTCAACCAGTACCGGGTGGTGATCGAGTCGCAGCCGGCGTTCCAGCAGCGCCCCGAGGACCTGGCCGACGTCTACCTCAAGTCCGCCACCGGCGGGTCGGTGCCGCTCGGCTCCTTCACGCAGGTGCAGACCGCCAACGCGCCGCTGTCGGTCAACCACCAGGGGCAGTTCCCGGTGGCCACCATCTCGTTCAACCTGGCGCCCAACGCCTCGCTGGGCGATGCGGTCAACGCGGTGACCAAGGCGCAGCAGCAGCTCGGCATGCCGGCCAGCGTCCAGGCCAGCTTCCAGGGCACCGCCGAATCGTTCCGCGCCTCGCTGGTCAACGAGCCGCTGCTGATCCTGGCGGCGGTGATCACCGTCTACATCCTGCTCGGCGTGCTCTACGAGAGCTACATCCATCCGATCACCATCCTGTCGACGCTGCCCTCGGCCGGGGTCGGCGCGCTGCTGGCGCTGCTGCTGACCGGCAACGACTTCAGCGTCATCGCGCTGATCGGCATCATCCTGCTGATCGGCATCGTCGAGAAGAACGCGATCATGATGATCGACTTCGCGCTCGACGCCGAGCGCAAGGACGGCAAGCCGCCGGAGGAGGCGATCTTCCAGGCGGCGTTGCTGCGCTTCCGCCCGATCGTCATGACCACCATGGCGGCGTTGCTGGCCGGCATCCCGCTGGCGCTCGGCAGCGGCATCGGCGCCGAGCTGCGGCGGCCGCTGGGCATCGCCATCGTCGGCGGCCTGATCTTCAGCCAGGCGCTGACCCTGTTCACCACGCCGGTGGTCTACCTGGCCTTCGACCGCCTGGCGCGGCGGCTCACCCGGCGGTCGGAGCGCCGCTCCGGCCAGTTCGGCGCCGCCGCCGGGCCGTCGGGCGCGAGCGGTACGGGCGGCGCGTCGCCCGAGCTCGACGCCGCCCTCGCCATGGGCGGCACCCACGCCGGCCGGGCACGGCCGGCCGAGGGTGGCGCATGAGCCTGTCGACGCCGTTCATCGAGCGGCCGATCGCCACCACCCTGCTGACCGTGGCGGTGGCGCTGGCGGGGGGCATCGCCTACCAGTTCCTGCCGGTGTCGCCGCTGCCGCAGGTGGACTTCCCGACCATCAACGTCAGCTCGAACCTGCCCGGCGCCAGCCCGGAGACCATGGCCTCCTCGGTGGCGACGCCGCTCGAACGCCAGTTCGGGCGCATCGCCGGCATCACCGAGATGACCTCCTCGAGCTCGCTCGGCTCGACCAACATCACCTTGCAGTTCGACCTCAGCCGCAACATCGACGGCGCCGGCCGCGACGTGCAGGCGGCGATCAACGCGGCGCGCGGTCAGCTGCCGGCCAACCTGCCAAGCAATCCCTACTACCGCAAGGTGAACCCGGCGGACGCGCCGATCCTGCTGATGGCGCTCACCTCCAACCTTGTCGACCGCGGCAGGATCTACGACCTGGCGTCGTCGATCCTGCAGCAGAAGCTGTCCCAGGTCCCCGGCGTCGGCCAGGTGATCGTCGGCGGCGGCGCGCTGCCGGCGGTGCGAGTGGAGGTCAACCCGACGGCGCTCAACTACAACGGGCTGAGCTTGGAAGACGTCCGCACCGTGCTCGGCAGCGCCAACGCCAACAATCCCAAGGGCGAGCTCGGCGACGTCCGCCACACCTGGGCGCTCTCCGCCTCGGACCAGCTGCTGAAGGCCGCCGAGTATCGCCCGCAGGTGGTCAGCTACAACCGCACCAACGGCGCCGCCGTGCGCCTCTCCGACATCGCCGAGGTCACCGATTCGGTGGAGGACATCCGCACCGGCGGCCTCACCAACGGCAAGCCGGCGGTGATCATCATCATCTTCCGCCAGCCGGGCGCCAACATCATCAAGACCGTGGACGCCGTCCGCGCCATCATCCCGCAGCTCGAAGCGTCGGTGCCGCCGACCATCGATCTGCAAGTCATCATCGACGCCACCCGCACCATTCGCGCCTCGGTGCGCGACGTCGAGATCACCCTGGTGATCTCGATCCTGCTGGTGATCGGCGTCGTCTTCGTCTTCCTGCGCAGCGTCCGCGCCACCCTGATCCCCAGCGTCGCGGTGCCGGTGTCGCTGATCGGGACCTTCGGCGTCATGTACCTGTTCGGCTACGCCATCGACAACCTGTCGCTGATGGCGCTGACCATCGCCACCGGCTTCGTCGTCGACGACGCGATCGTGGTGATCGAGAACATCACCCGCCATCTCGAGGATGGCATGGCGCCTTACGAGGCGGCGCTGCTCGGCGCCAAGGAGATCGGCTTCACCGTCATGTCGATCAGCATCTCGCTGGTGGCGGTGTTCATCCCCATCCTGCTGATGGGCGGCATCGTCGGGCGGCTGTTCCGCGAGTTCGCCGTCACCCTGTCGGTGGCCGTCGCCGTCTCGCTGCTGGTGTCGCTCACCACCACGCCGATGATGTGCGCGCGGCTGCTCAAGGCGCAGGGCGACGAGCGCCACGGCCGCCTCTACAACGCCAGCGAGTCAGCCTTCAACGCCATCCTGCGCGGCTACCGCGGCTCGCTCTCCTGGGTGCTGCGGCACCAGCCGCTGACGCTGCTGGTGACCATGGTGACGATGGCCGCCACGGTGTATCTCTACGTGGTGATCCCGAAGGGCTTCTTCCCGCAGCAGGACACCGGCCGCATGAACGGCTCCATCCAGGCCGACCAGGACACCTCCTTCCAGGCGATGCAGCGGCGGATGGCGACCCTGGCCGCGATCGTCGGCAAGGATCCGGCGGTGGAATCGACCACCGCTTTCATCGGCGGCCAGGCCGTCAACACCGGCCGGGTGTTCGTCGGCCTCAGGCCCAAGGGCGAGCGCGGCAAGGGCGATCCCACCGCCGACCAGGTCATCGGCCGCCTGCGCCCGAAGCTGTCGCGCGTGCCCGGAGTCAGCCTCTTCCTGCAGCCGATCCAGGACCTGCGGGTGGGCGGCCGGGTCAGCGGCGCCCAGTACCAGTACACGTTGCAGGGCGACAACACCGACGAGCTGCTGCGCTGGGCGCCCAAGGTGCTGCAACGGCTGCGGCAGATCTCGATCCTGACCGACGTCAACACCGACCAGCAGAACAAGGGGCTCGAAGCGACGCTGACGATCGATCGGGTCACCGCGGCGCGGCTCGGGATCACGCCGCAGGTGATCGACAACACCCTCTACGACGCCTTCGGGCAGCGCCAGGTCTCGACGATGTTCCAGCCGCTGAACCAGTACCACGTGGTGATGGAGGTGGCGCCCGAGTACTGGCAGAACCCGGACGGCCTGAAGTACATCTACGCCAAGGCGACCAACCCGGGCAGCGCCAACTTCGGCAATCTCGTGCCGCTCAGCGCCTTCACCCAATACCAGGCGTCGACCGCGCCGCTGACCATCAACCACTCGGCGCAGTTTCCTTCGGTCACCCTGTCGTTCAACCTGCCGCCCGGCGTGGCGCTGGGGACCGCGGTCACCACCATCGAGAAAGCCGAGCGACAGATGGGCCTGCCGTCCGACATCCACGGCAGCTTCCAGGGCACGGCGCAGGCGTTCCAGGCGTCGCTGGCCAACGAGCCGCTGCTGATCGCCGCCGCGCTGCTCGCCGTCTACATCGTGCTCGGCGTGCTGTACGAGAGCTACATCCACCCGGTGACCATCCTCTCGACGCTGCCTTCGGCCGGCGTCGGCGCGCTGCTGGCGCTGCTGCTCACCCGCACCGACCTTTCGGTCATCGCGCTGATCGGCATCATCCTGCTGATCGGTATCGTCAAGAAAAACGCCATCCTGATGATCGATTTCGCCATCGAGGTGGAACGCAGCGAGGGCAAATCGCCGGAGGAGTCGATCTTCCAGGCCTGCATGCTGCGCTTCCGCCCGATCACCATGACCACCATGGCGGCGATGCTGGGCGGGCTGCCGCTGGCGATCGGCCTGGGCACCGGTTCGGAGCTGCGCCGCCCGCTGGGCATCGCCATCGTCGGCGGCCTGCTGTTCAGCCAGGCCCTCACCCTGTACACGACGCCGGTGGTCTACCTCTACTTCGACCGGTTGCAGATCTGGTGGCAGCGGGTGCGCGGCCGCCGGCAGCACCGGCCCCACCGTCCCCAGACACCGCGGCCGGCGGCGCCGGCAGGCCAGGAGGCTTGAGTCGCTCATGAGATCGAATCGTGCAAGGGGGGCGGACCGCCGCCGGCGCGGCCGTGGCGCGCTCCGCGCCACCGTCGCCGGTGGCGGGATCGCGGTGCTGCTGGCGGGGGCGGGGTGCATGGTGGGGCCGGACTACCGCCGGCCGCCGACGACGGCGCCGGCCGCCTTCAAGGAGCCGCCGCCGCCCAACTGGAAGACCGCGACGCCGAGCGACCAGCTGCCGCGCGGCAAGTGGTGGGAGCTGTTCGGCGATCCGCAGCTCAACGCCCTCGAGGAGCAGGTGTCGGTCTCCAACCAGTCGATCGCCCAGGCCGAGGCGCAGTTCCGGGCGGCGCGGGCGGCGGCGGGGGTGGCGCGGGCCAACCTCTTCCCGACGGTGACCGCGGCGCCCTCGGCGAGCCGCTCGCGCAGCAATACCGGCCGCACCGCCGCGCCAGTGGCGCCCGGCGCCGCCGGCGGCGGCAGCGGCACCGGCGGTTCGGGCACCACCGGCAGCAGCGGTTCGACCGGTGCGCCGGCCGCGGTGGCGGCGACCAGCGGTACGGTGAGCATCTTCGAGGTGCCGATCGACGTCTCCTACGAGGTGGACCTGTGGGGGCGGATCCGCCGGCAGGTCGAGGCGAGCGTCGCCACCGCGCAGGCCAGCGCCGGCGACCTCGAGACGATGCGCCTCAGCATGCAGGCCGAGCTGGCGGTCGACTACTTCCAGCTGCACGGCGTGGACGCGGAGCGCCAGCTGCTGGTCACCACCGCCGGCGCCTACCAGAAGGCGCTGGACCTGACCACCAACCGCTACAACCAGGGCATCGCCTCGGGCGTGGACGTGGCGCAGGCGCAGACCCAGCTCGAGACCACGCGCGCCCAGGCGATCGACCTCGACGTGCAGCGGACGCAGCTCGAGCACGCCATCGCCGTGCTCATCGGCAAGCCGCCCGCCGAGCTGACCATCGCGGCGGCGCCGATCGGCGTCAAGCCGCCGGTGGTGCCGGTGGCGCTGCCCTCGGAGCTGCTCGAGCGGCGCCCCGACATCGCCGCCAACGAGCGCCGGATGGCGGCGGCCAACGCCCAGGTCGGCGTCGCCGTGGCGGCCTACTACCCGACGCTGTCGCTCAGCGGCGCGGCCGGCTTCGAGAGCACCGCGCTGTCGAGCCTCTTCGACTGGCCCAGCCGCTTCTGGTCGCTCGGCGCCACCGCGGTGCAGACGCTGTTCAACGGCGGCGGCCTGCACGCCGCGACCGAGCAGGCCAAGGCCAACTACGACGCCGCGGTGGCGGCCTACCGGCAGAACGTGCTGACCGCCTTCCAGGACGTCGAGGACAACCTCTCGGCGCTGCGGGTGCTGGACGCCGAGGCGACCCAGGAGGCGGTGGCGGTCGCCGCCGCCGAGCGGTCGCTGGCGCTCTCGAACTTCCGCTACCAGGGAGGCATCACCACCTACCTCGAGGTGATCACCGCGCAGGCCGCGGCGCTGGCCGACGAGCGCACGGCGGTGGACATCCAGACCCGGCGGATGACCGCCGCGGTCAACCTGGTCAAGGCGGTGGGCGGCGGCTGGAGCGACGCCGACCTGCCGTCGGGCGCCGCCATCCTGTTCCCCGGCAAGCGCTGAGAGCGGCGGATTGCAGGGCGGCAGGCGCCGGCCACCCCGCAACCAGGCTCCTACCCGGCCGTCGCCCCTGCTTCCCTTCCCCTACCCGGCCGCCGCCACCGCCGGCACCGGCGCTGCCGCGCGCCTCGCCAGCGGCTGGATGACGGTTTCGGCGAACCGCTCCATCTCTTCGAGCTGCGGGCTGAACTGCAGCAGCAGCAGATCCACGCCGGCGTCCTCGAAGCGGACGATCTGCTCCTGCACCTGCTCCGGGGTGCCGACCAGGCCGCAGCGCAGGCCGCGGTTCGACACCGAGTAGTCGGCGATCGAGAGCTGCTGCTCGAGCTGGGTGCCGGCGAGCCACTGCTGGAAGTTGGCGAAGCCGGCGGCGCTCTGCTGCACGTCGGTGATGCGCGCCAGCTCGGCCTTGGCCGCCACCTCGGAGTCGCGCACCACGGCGTAGCCGGCGACCCCGAACCGTAGCCGCGGCAGGCCATGGCGGGCGCGACGCGCCGCCATGTCGGCGACCTTGGCGGCGATCCGCTCGGGGGGATCGCCATGCATCAGGTAGGCGTCGCAGCGGCCGGCGATGAGCTCCTTGGCCGCTTCGGACTCGCCGCCGGCGTAGAGCACCGGGCGGGGCCGCGACGGCCGCGCCAGGGGCTTCGGCCGCAGCACGTTGTCGGCGACCCGGTAGAAGCGCCCCGCGTAGGAGAAGTGATCGCGCGACCAGACGCCGTCGAGCACCTCGAGCCACTCGGCGGTGCGGGCGTAGCGGTCGTCGTGCTGCTCGAACTCGACGCCGTACATCCTCGCCTCGTCCGCCCACCACGAGGAGACGACGTTGAGCGACAGCCGGCCGCCGCTGATGTGGTCGATGTTGGCCGCCTGCTTGGCGAGCAGGGCCGGCAGGTGGAAGGTCGGCCGGACGGCGACCATCAGCTCGAGCTGGGTGGTCACCGCTGCCAGCGCCGCGGCGGTCGACCAGGCGTCCAGGGCCGGGGCCTCGACCCCCTTGATGTCGTTGAGGTTCAGCTCGGCGAGCAGCGTCACGTCGAAGCCGATCCGCTCGCTGCGGCGGGCGAGCCGGCTGACGTAGTCCCAGCTCGCCGCCATGCCTTCGTCGGCGACGTTGCGCAGCCAGCCGCCGAAGACCGGCAGCCAGTAGCCGAAGCGCATCCCGGGCGCCGGCGTCGCGGCAGGGGCGGTGGAGCGATCAACCGGCATGGCGCACCTCCTCCTCGAGATAGTCGGCCAGGGGCACGAACGGGTCGAAGCCGACGACGCGCGGCCCGTCGCTGACGAAGTTCGAGAGCGCGTTGACGTCATAGAAGTAGAGCTGGCCGTCGCGGTCGTCGATCACGTACTCGATGCCGCCGACGTCGATGCCCGCCTGGCGCATGACCCGCTCGGCGTCGGCGACGATCGCCGGCGCCGGGGTGAAGCCTTCGACGCGCAGCCCGGCTTTCGGCGCCTCCACCGCGCAGGCGCCGCCCAGCTCGACGCCGCCGGTCGTCTTGCAGATGTCGGCCGGGCAGAGGTCGAAGGTCTCGCCGGTCAGGAAGACCTTGATGCAGTAGAGGAAGCGCCCCCCGACCACCTCCAGGCGAGTGATGTGGCCGCCGCGCGCCGGGATGAACTCCTGCACCAGCGCGACGTGGTCGAGGCCGAGGTCGATCGTCCCCGCCGCCGCCGCGGCCGCCAGCTCGGCGGGCGAGTCGTAGCGGGTCACCCCGGCGCCGCTGCCGCCGACGTTGGGCTTGACCACGACCGGGAAGCGCAGCCCCGCCGCCGCCGCGGGGGCCTGGGCAGGGTGATGGAAGACCCGCGCCGCGGGCGCCGGCAGGCCCAGCGACCGCAGCAGCGACAGCTGCAGCGCCTTGGAGGTCTCGTGGCGGAACGCCTTGACGCCGTTGATCACCCGCTTGCCGGCCAGCTCCAGGCCGGCGAGGTAATGCAGGGTGTAGAAGATCTCGGCATGGCTCCGCCGGTAGGCCGACGGGCTCATGCGGTTGAACAGCACCGGAAAGCGCCGGTCGGCGGCGAGCTCGCCCGGGTCGTAGAAATGCGTCGCGGGATCCACCCTGAGGTACGGCGTGCCACGGCGGTCCAGCTCGGCGAACAGGCGCTCGAACCAGACCGGGTGCTCGTAGTAGACGGCGAGCGGCCCCGGGCGCACGGCGACAGGGAAGGCTTCGGGTACGGCAGCGGCGGCGGGTTCAACCAGCTGGGGGATGGGCAAAGGCGCCTCCGGAGCGGCAGTGGTCGATTTCGACTAGATTACTAGACTAGATTACTAGCCTGGTCACAATTGTCAGGATAGCCCGAAATCGGGCCGGCCCGCAAGGTGCCGGGTGGCGCCTGACCTTGCGCCCAAGACCTGCTACCATCAGCGGTCTGATCACGCCTTCCAGCGAGCAGGGCGACCGCCCCCTCTTGCCAGCGGCTCCGGCCGCCTCGACGCTCAGCGAGGAGCCAGGCGCCGGCGCCCGGCCGTCGTTCGCGCGGCGGCTCGGGCTGTTCGACGCCACGATGATCGTCATCAGCGGCATCGTCGGCTCGGGCATCTTCATCAATCCCTACGTGGTGGCGCAGGCCGTCGGGACGCCCTTCCTGATCGTCGGGGTGTGGGTGGGCGGCGGCGCCATCGCGCTGCTGGGGGCGTTCGTGTTCGCGGAGCTGAGCACGGTGATGCCGCGGGTGGGGGGCCAGTACGCCTTCTTCCGCGAGGCCTTCCACCCGATGGTGGCGTTCCTGCACGGCTGGTCGCTGCTGCTGATCGTCCAATCGGGGGCGACCGCGGCGGTGGCGGTGGCGTTCGCGGAGTACATGTCCCAGCTCGCCGGCCTGCCGCGATCGCTGGTGCCGTGGCTGGCGGCGGCGGTGATGCTGCTGCTGGCGGGATTCCATGCCCTCGGGGTGCGCCCGGGGGCGGTGGTGATCAACGTCATCACCTTTGGCAAGGTGCTGGTGCTGGCGGCGCTGATCCTCGGCGTCTTCCTGGTTTCGCCGCACTCCTCCGGGCTGGCGATCCGGCCGCTGGCGCCGCCGGGCGTCCACGGCATTTTCCTGCTCTCCGCCTTCTTTGCCGGGCTGGTGCCGGCGATGTTCTCGTATGGCGGCTGGCAGAACGTCAACTTCGTCGCCGAGGAGGTGCGGGATCCGCAGCGCAACCTGCCGCGGGCGATCCTGCTCGGCGTCGCCTGCGTGATCGTGCTCTACGTCGGCGCCAACCTCGCCTACCTGCACGTGTTGACGGCGCCGGTGCTGGCGGCCAGCCGGACGCCGGCGGCGGACGCCGCGAGGCAGGTCTTCGGCAGCCTCGGTGGCCGCCTGATCGGCGCGCTGGTGGTGGTTTCGACTTTCGGCTTCCTGAACCTGGCACTGCTCACCGCGCCGCGGGTGTACTACGCCATGGCCGCCGACGGCCTGTTCTTCCGCAGGCTGGCCAGGCTGAGCCCGCGCTTCCGGGTACCGGTGGCGGCGATCCTGCTGCAAGGAGGCCTCGCCGCCGCCTTCGCGCTCAGCCGCAGCTACGAGCGCCTGCTCGCCTACGCGGTTTTCGCCGACTGGATCTTCTTCGCCCTCGCCGGAGCGGCGCTGCTGGTCTTCCGCCGCAAGCTGCCGGGAGCGCCACGCCCCTTCCCCACTCCCGGTTATCCCTGGGTGCCGATTCTCTTCACCCTGGCCGGGGTCGGCATCGTGTTCAACCTCTTCTTCACCGAGACCCGCGACGCCCTGCTGGGGACGACGATCATCGCCGCTGGCGTCCCCGTCTACTTGATGTGGCGCGCGGCCAGCCAGAATTCCGCTCGCGTTCTAGGGTGGTCCATATGGGCGCCTTGGCTGGTAATCGTGGCGCTTTTGGCTACGTTGGTCGCCACGGTGTCGTCCGCCCTTTCCACGCATGGGGCGATTTACTTCGTCGGCTGGCTCGTCGCGCTGTCACTTTTATTGGCGCTTGGCCACTATCTGGTGGCGGTCGCAAGGAGTCCCTCTCGTGGCCCGATCTCTCGTAATTGGTTGTCAACCATCGGCTGGCTTTTGGTCTGCGCCTCCTTCATATTGCTGCTGATATTTGCTGTTCTAGTTGGACTCGCTGCCGCTCTGGCAGAAGTGACGGGGGGGGGGTTAGGTTTCAATAGTAGATTGGCACTTCCTACGACGCCAACGGGAGCCACCAACCATGAGGGTCCACGGCAGCGTCTACATGCACTGGGCCAAGCAGCACGCGGCGGCCCGTTACAACCTGGCCAACAGCGGCCTGCTCGGCTGCCGCACGGACGAGTTGGAGTTGTCGCCTGGCGACCTCGAGATCAACGGTCCGAATCACGACGGTTACCGGCCGCTGCTCGCGGCCATCGCGGAGCGCTACGGTGTCCGTCCAGAGCAGGTGGTGACGGCGCCGGGCACGTCTGGCGCCAACTTCCTCGCCTTCGCCGCCCTGATCGAGCCGGGAGACGAGGTGCTGATCGAGCAGCCGACCTACGAGCCGCTGCTCGCCGCCCTCTCCTGGCTGGGAGCGAGGCTCCGCCGCTTCCAGCGCCGCTTCGAGGACGGTTACCGCTGCGACCCGGACGAGATCCGAGCCCAGCTTGACGCGCCTGGCACCGGGCGCGTCCGCCTCGTGGTGCTGACCAATCCCCACAATCCCAGCGGCGTCCTGGCACCGGCCGCCGAGGTGGCGGAGATTGGCCGTCACGCCGCTCGCGCCGGCGCCCTGGTGCTGGTCGACGAGGTGTACAGGGACGTATGGGACGGCGAGGACCTCGCGACGCCAGATGCCGCACTGGCGGACAGCGCGCCAGCGGCGGCTGGATTGTCGGACGCGCCAGCGGACGGCGCGCAGCCGAATGGGCCGCGGCCGGCCAGCCACGTTCACCTTGGCCTCAACTTCTTGACCACCAGCAGCCTGACCAAGTGCTACGGCCTGAGCGGGCTGCGGTGCGGGTGGGTGCTCGGGCCGCCGGACGTGGTGGAGCGTCTGAGGCGGATCAACGACTTCATGGCCGCCACCCACTCGATGCCGAGCGACGCCTTGGCCCTGGCCGCGTTCCGCCAGCTGCCGCGTCTTGCCGCCCGGGCGCGAGCGATCCTCGATCCCAACCGGCGCCTGGTGCAGGAGTTCCTGGACCAGCACCGCCAGTGGCTCGCCGCGGTGCTGCCGGAGCGAACCATGATGGCCTTCCCCCGCCTCTTGCGGGAGGGCGACAGCCAGCATCTCCACGACCGCCTGCGCCGCCGCGAGACCTCGATCGTCCCCGGCCGCTTCTTCGACCACCCGAGTCACTTCCGTCTGGGCTTCGCGGTGCGCCCCGACGACGTGGAGGAGGGACTGAAGCGGCTCTCGCATGCCCTGCGTGGAGACTGACACCCGCCCTTGGACCGGGACGCTCACCACCCCGGCCCTTGGGCCGGAGCAGCTCCCGGTGGTTTGGACCCTGGCCCTGCAGCCCTAGTCCGGGGGGCCGGCCCCCATCTCCAATGCAGCACGGCTGCTTCAGTTGGCCTTACGGCCTCCTTTCCGCGCCTTCGTGGCGCACGGTCGACGGTTCAATTCCGCCCCTGGGCACAATCGTAAATCAAAATATAACAATAGCTTAGGAGATAGAGCAGGCCTATCGTTCACCTCCTGGATCTCTCCGGGTAATCTATAGGTAAGCAGAAGAGAGCCAAGTCTAAGAGGCACTGGCGTACTCCCGAATGCGCCCACTCCTGTCCCTTCCAGCGATTGCGCAAGCTTAGAGCGCGGCGCGCGGTCGGGCATCATCAGCGGGTCTCGTCCGTGAGAGCCGAGCTGGCAGCAGGCAGTACGCTGATCGCCACATCGCGCACAGCTTCCATCGATGATCGGACATCATCGAGGTTCACGACGAGCTTCGTACCCAAGACTAAATCATCGGCGCCAGCATTTTTCATATACTCAGTGTCAACGTACCCGCGGCGATGAACAATGACATTTCGCCGAGAATGCAAAAGCCATAGATTCTTGGCGCAAAGTGATTTCTGAATTACAGCACTATGGCCGAAAAGCGCCTTGAAGACGGTCTTCATAACATCGACCGTGCTAATTGGATGAACTTCTGCCAGAAACTGACCCATCCGTGATGCGAGGTTGAATTCATGTGCTACCAGCACTTCTAAATCGATCTTCAGATCACGGAATAGACGTTTACATCGGGGGTCCGCTTGGAGCCGGATTGACAGTTCTGGCCTTGAATCGAGAAGTACAACGAAGAGGTCGTTAACCAGGACCTCAAGAGCTCCCCATGCCAACACCAGGCCTTGGAGAAAGATCTCCTGAACGTCGGACGCCAACTGAGTCTCTGACAAGGCATCTGTTGCTCTGTCAATAACCCTTTTCCTGACTCCCGGCAGAATTACTTGCTCCACTTGTTCGGTAGCCATTGAAAGGAAATCAGCCTTAGCTCTTAAGGTCTCCGCGACGGTCTTGCCGCCACCCTTCCGCCTCACTGCCTCTTTGAATAGCTCTCTGACCTCACGTTGTACATCTGGCAGGATGCTCTCATGAACGATGCGATATGGTACAGTGATAATCCTCGAAACTGAGTCGAGATTTACCTTGAATGCCTGCGCAGGCGGGCGCAGTGGCGCTGGCAACTCGCTTATAATCGCGTCGAGCTTCAAAAAGAAAGTGGTGTCATTATTCGGGATGACAAGCGCGTTCCACCTGGCGGTCATTCAGACATTCTCCCAACCCGGCGTAGCCGGAGCCAAAAAGGAGTAGCCTACGGCTTGATGGCAAGATGAGCCGGCGAACGCCTCCGGATGTTCGCCGTGCAGCGGAAGGCCACCCGCCGGCCTGGGGCCGCATCGGACCGGTCGCTCCCTGAGCGGGTAGTGGGTGCTTCCGGTTCGGACTCGAGTCCGCCGGTTCTGCCGCCGCGACCAAGAGCGGCGGCGCCAAATTCACACCTGAGCCTAACCTGGCGGCTCGGCCCTCACTATTCGTAGTCGTATAGGGCCGAAAGAGCGTCCTCTGCGGCATCAGCCTCGACCTGCAATGCTGTATCTATACTGTCAAAGCCTTCGAGAACCTCGGTCATCGTGCTCCGCAGCGCGACCAAGCTCATCGTCACGCTGCCCTTGACCGGTCTTTCAAGGCTTTTGTTGACGGGGTATCGGAAGTTGAATGACCCTGGATCGACGGCATCGAGGTCCGTAACGACTACTTCAAGCTTCTTCATCATGTCCGAGAGACCTTCGTCGTCGGGAAAACTATGCTCCAGTAGGCGCTTGGCTGCTTTGTACATCGGGTGCAGTCGATGATCAAATTTCAGTCGCTCACAGAGGTCTATCTCGTCTCGCGGCCAGCGAGGCGATTTCCCCAAACAATGACTCCCTTGAGAGGTATAACTCAAGCGCATGACGGTACAGGAAAATCACGGGGTGGGCGCCGTTGTCGGAAAAGTTAGGCCCAGCGAGTAGAGAGTCGCAGAGGCGGCCAGCCGCCCCTGCGTAGCCGGCGAGGCCCAGATACCAAAATCGGACGCTGGGTCATTCGTGAAATGAACGACGAAGCTGCCGTGGGCCGAATCAGGAGTGAAGAACATGAAGAGCTTTCCTTTTGCGCCTAACCGGCATGCCGTTGGGCGGCGGCTCTAGAGCGGCCCTGCTGCAGTGCCTTGTGGCGCTTGGCGACGGCGACGTCAATCCGCGCGCATCGCGTGCAGCTTAAGGCCAAGTGCCGCAACCACACGCAGCACGGTCGCAAACTCCGGGTTCCCATCTGGCGATAGCGCTTTGTAGAGACTCTCGCGACCGAGCCCGGCCCTCCGCGCTACGCGGCTCATACCCTTGGCACGCGCAATGTCTCCGAGCGCTGCTGTCACCACGGCGGAATCGCCGTCCTCAAGCGCTGCTTCGAGATAAGCGACCATCGCCTCTTCACTGTCGAGATGGGTCGCCGCGTCCCATCGAGTCGTGCGGGTCTTCGCCATTGCGTCCTCCATCTACAGCGTTCGCGCCAGTTCCATTGCTTCCCGGATGTCAGTTGCTTGAGTGCGCTTGTCTCCGCCGGCAAGCAAAACAACCACGGCCTCGCCGCGGGCCACGAAGTAGACCCTATAGCCAGGTCCCCACGGGATACGCAGCTCGGAAATCCCGGCACCGACGGCCCGGACATCACCAGGGTTGCTCAGGGATAGGCGCCGGATGCGGACCAAGATCCGGGCACGCGCCTGCGGGTCCCGGAGCCCCTTGAACCAGCTGGCGAAGGTCGCCGTTTGGCGGACCTCGATCATCAGAGGAGTGTATCCGGTGGGATACGAATGGTCAAGGAGCTGCCGGGCGCCCGTAGCCAACGTAGAGCCGGCGCCTGGCGTGCCGGCGACGCAGCCTGGCGTGGCTCAGGTGGGCCGATCGGAACCCTGGGAGCCGCGCTCGGCACTGGGCTTCACAGCCCTGCGAGCGCCGCCTCGCTGTCAGGGGCTCTCATCACCTCGAACCACTGTCGCACTCGCAGTGCAGGATGCTCTTGAACCTTGGCTCGCGAGTCGCTTTGCCCGCCGAAGTGATGGTCCTCAGCGCCTCCGACCGCAACGGCGTCCCTCACCGTATCCAGCGCTTTGAGTCAACAGTCAAAAAAGCATAGCGCGCTACGGGCAGTCCGCGTGCGGCCGCCGGCCCTGGCCGCAAGCATCTTGCCGCCAGATATGCGTAAGCGTTCCGTTAACCGCACCTACCGCTTGGCCGCCCGGTTCGTCAGGCCGGTGTGCCAGGAGGTGCGACATGGCAGAGAAATGCGGATTCCGACGAAGCCGGCCACCCAGTCCGATGGAAGCCGGCCACGCTGTCGGAGCGTAGCGACGAGCGGGGCTCATGGTTAATCGAGGTGGCCGCCTTGGCCGCAGTTTGTCATGCTTTTTTT
>Ga0210405_10003270_pt1 | contig 16034 bp, 8 predicted proteins | sample IncBWH11MmetaG_FD_155492 | JGI IMG/M metagenome (GOLD analysis project Ga0210405, IMG submission 155492) | Forest soil microbial communities from Barre Woods Harvard Forest LTER site, Petersham, Massachusetts, United States - Inc-BW-H-11-M | ecosystem: Environmental > Terrestrial > Soil >... | reverse complement strand
CCCCGACAAAAGGGATATCCCAAAAAAACCCTTAAAAAGGGGCACCGACGAAAGGCATCCGTCTGGCGGGCCCCCCTCCGGCGTTCATTTGCCATGAGGGATAGTGAACCGGCCAGACGCTTGAACCTTCGTTCGCTGTATGTTCACATCAGTCGCGCGTAAGGCTCGAGCTGGCGAGATCATGATCGCTTGCGTGAGGCCACGGGACCGGCGCTGATCCGATGAACGAGAAGGAAAAGGCCGCGCTCGTGTCGATCGCCGCCTCGGCGGGGCTCACCGCGGCCAAGGCGGCCATTGGGCTGCTCACCGGCTCACTCGCGATTCTGTCGGAGGCCGGCCATTCCCTCATCGACCTCGCCGCGACCGTGCTCACCTATTTCGCCGTCCGCATCTCCGGCAAGCCGGCAGACGCCGAGCATCAATACGGGCATGGCAAGGTGGAAAGCGTCACAGCGCTCGTCGAAACCGCTTTCCTGTTCGTGCTCGGAGCTATCGTGGTTTTCGAGGCAGCACAGCGGCTGCTCGCCGAGCGTACCGTTGCGGTCGAGGCCACCCCGGCCGCCTTCTTCGTCATCGCCGCGTCGATCGCCGTGGATTTCCTTCGTGCCCGGGCGCTCGATCGCGTGGCCAAACGGACAATGAGTCAGGCGCTCGAAGCTGACGCGCTGCACTTCCGCTCCGACATGGTTTCCTCGATCGCGGTCCTTGTCGGGCTCATTGGCGTGGCGTTGGGATACCTCCGGGCCGACGCAGCCGCGGCGATCGTGGTCGCGATCTTCATCTGCGTTGCCGGCTGGCGGCTCGGCCGCCGCACCATCGACACCCTGACCGATACGGCGCCGGCCGGCGTGAGCGAGCGCATCGCCGCGATTGCGCGGAGCGTGCCCGGCGTCGTCGCGGTCGAGCGGGTGCGCGCACGGCATGGCGGCGCCGTGCTGTTCGTCGATCTCGGCGTCGGCGTCAGCCGCACGCTGCCACTTGACCGGGTGGCGGCGATCAAGGAGCGCGCGACGCGCGCCATTCGCGCCGCCATGCCCGAGACCGAAGTCACGATCACCACCGAGCCGCGTGCGCTCGACGACGAGACGGTGCGCGAGCGCGTCATACTGATCGCCCGCAACCGCGGCCTTGCCGTCCACCACGTCGCCGTGCAGGCGATCGCCGATCGGTTGTCGGTCTCGACCGACCTCGAGGTCGATGGGACGCTGGCGCTGGCTGCAGCGCACGATATCGCGAGCCGGCTCGAGGAGTCGATCCGCGAGGAGCTCGGCCCGAACGTGGAGGTCGAAACGCACATCGAACCCCTGCCCGCGGTCGTTCTTGCCGGCCGCGATGCTCCGCCTGCGCGGGTCGGCGCGATCGGCGATGCGCTCGCCGCGCTCGCCTCGGAGGTCTCCGGGCTCGGCGAGATGCACGATGTGCGCGTGCGCGAGACCGCCGACGGCGAGATTGTCAACTTCCATTGCCGCCTGGACCCGGCGGTCACGGTGAGCGCCGCGCACGAACTCGTCGACGCCGTTGAACGCGGGTTGCGCCGCCGTTTCCCGACCATCAGGCGCGTCATCGGCCACGCCGAACCGCGGCCGAGCGGTGGCTGAAATGCGCCCGGCACGCAGAAGGGCGAACTTGCCAAGTTTGGAAGAAATCGAATCAGGATTGGGATTTGTGCAGTGCATCCTTGTAATCGACGTGTCAAAAAGTCGGCTCACATTGACGCTTCGCTAAGGAACAAGGCAGCTGCGCCCGACTTTCAACGTAATCGGCTCCGCATAGTGGCTATGCAAACCGATAGGAATGATGGTACGTTTCTGCGCCATCCGTGAAACCTGGCTTGAACGTATGGGAGACCCATAAATGTCGAATGTGAAACAGGCTTCCAAGCGAAAGCGTCGGAGTAAAGCCGTACCCGTGTTGGGAGTTGCTGGAGTATCTTTGGCCATGGCCGGCGGAGCTTCCGCAGCGACCACCGGGCAGGCTACGGATACTCAGTCGAATATCTCTCCGCGTCACGAAGTCTTCCTCGGCGAGCAGGAAGTCTCTGACGTGAGCTTGTCGACTTTCTACGTATTCGACAAGGAGAACGCGAAGCCCCAGGCTGGCGAAAAGGTTGCCTGGTGGGGCGGTTGCAGAGGCTGCGGCGGTTGCAGGGGCTGCGGCTGGAGAGGCTGCGGCGGCTGCGGCGGCTGCGGCGGCGGCTGCTGCTTCTCTTGGGGACGCTGTCGCGCCTGCTAAACGGCACGGTCCGAATCCTCTTGCCGATGCAAATCGTTCTGGCCGGGTCTTTTTCGACCCGGCCAGTCTTATATTATTTGCGGCGCCAGCGCGCCAACGAGCGCTGATAACCAATTAAGCGACTGCCCGTGTCGACAAGCGCCGGCGCGCGGGGTAGACGGTGGCGCTCCCGCAACAGAACAATGCCAACCTTGCAATGGTGATCCACACCGGTGGTGCTAAACGTCGGGGTCCCCGTGCCGACGTCTTGACAGGCAATAGGGATAACGGCTTCCCACAATTCGACAGCAAAGACGTTCCGCAGTTTACGCAGAATTTCTCCGTCTATGTGCTGCCTCCAGATGCCGTGTGCCTCTATTCCGAGGACCGGAAGTTTTTTCTTCGCGGCGAGCTCTACTGCGCGTTGGCGGACGCCATAGCGGCCGGACGGAGCTTTCGACAGATCGTTCGCGATCTGGAAAAGAAATTTCCCGCCGACAAGATCCACGAAGCCCTGAAGCGGCTGCTCGACCGGCGCTACATCGTGTCGAAGCGCCGCTCTTCCGCGAATCCTACGGCCGCCGCCTATTGGGCGAGCCTCGGCCTCCCGCCCGAGACTGCGGAGAAAAACCTGCAGCGGTGTCGCGTACGCCTTCAATCGGTTGACGTGAAAGGCGCGAAGGAGCTTGCCGCTGCGCTCGGTAAGCTCGGGGTGCGCGTGGTGAAGGGCGCGGCCGACCTGACCGTCACGCTGGCGAACGACTACCTTGACGGAAAACTCGGGGAACTGAACCAACAGCACTTGGCGAAGAGTACGCCCTGGCTGCTGGTCCAGCCCTCCGGCATCTTTCCTCTGGTGGGACCGGTATTCCGCCCGCGCGAGAGCGCGTGCTGGGTCTGTCTTGCGCACCGCATGCAGCGCAACCGGGAAGTCAGGACGCTTCTCAACTGGACAGGCGTACGCCCCGTCGCCGATTCTCCGCTCTCGCGTGACACGCTCGGACAGAACGGCATCGAGCTTGCAGCGGTCGAGATTGCGAAGGCGATCGCCACCGACTTTCGTACCGAGCTGCGCGATCATATCATGAGCCTCGACCTGCTGGGCGCGACGATCGCGAAACACTACCTGCCGCGCCGTCCGCAATGTCCGGCGTGCGGCAGCAAGAAGCTGCGCGACCCGCGCCGCGCGCCGGTGCCGATCGAGCTTGCCGCCGGCGCCAAGCTGGTCATGACCAGCGGCGGGTATCGGAGCATTCCGTCGCGGGCCACGGTTGCGCGCTACCGCAAGCACGTGAGCCCCCTCACCGGCGTGGTCTCGCGGCTCGAACGCATCGAGGCGGACCTTCCCCTCAACACCAACTGGCGCGCCGCGCACAATTTCTCTGCGCCCGCGGAAAACGTTGATCAGTTGAGAGCGGGATTGAGCGGCGGCAGCTTCGGCAAGGGCAGCACCGCGGAGCAGGGCGAGGCCAGCGCCCTCATGGAGGCGATTGAGCGCTATTCGGGAATCTACCAGGGCGACGAAATCAGGGTAAGGCGCCGATTCACCGATTTCCCGGCGGGCGATGCCATTCTCCCGAACGAGGTCCTGCTGTTCAGCGATGCGCAATACCGCCTTCAGGCTCCGCCGAGCAACTCGGACGAAATGCCGACACCGGACCCCTTCGATCGCTCGGTGCTGATCGACTGGTCGCCGGTGTGGTCGCTGCGCGACGAGCGCTTCAAATACCTGCCAACCAGCCTTCTGTATTTTTTCTACAACGATGGCTCCGGCAGGGACCACTTCCACGCCGATTCCAACGGCTGCGCCGCCGGCAACACGCTCGAGGAAGCCATCGTCCAGGGATTCCTCGAACTGGTGGAACGCGATTCCTACGCCATCTGGTGGTACAATCGCGTGCAGCGGCCGGCGGTGGACCTCGGTCAGTTCGACGATTCCTACGTTCGCGATCTGCAAAGTCAGCTTGCCGAAACCGGGCGCCGGCTTTGGATGCTCGACATCACCACCGATCTCGGGATTCCGAGCTTTGTCGCGATGTCGCACTCGACCGACGGCGGCGGGGATTTTGTCGAGTATGGTTCCGGTTCGCATTTCGATGCCCGGATTGCCGTGCTGCGCTCGTTGACCGAGGTCAACCAATTCCTGTCCATCGGACTCGTCGGCGGCCGCGACACGGGAAGCACGGACAGCGACGGCGCGGGTCCGTTTCTGCTGCGCGACCATCCCTACCTGATACCCAACGGCAATTCCGGGATGCGGCCGGACCTCGGCGCGACATTCGCCGGCCTCGACAAGCGCGAGCAGGTGATGGCCTGCGTAGAACTCGCCAAGCGCCAGGGGCTTGATTTTCTGGTTCTTGATCAGACACGTCCCGACATCGAGGTCCCGGTGGTGCGCGTGATCGTTCCAGGTTTGCGGCATTTCTATCGCCGCTTTGCTCCCGGCCGGCTCTACGACATACCGGTGAAGCTGGGGTGGCGCGACCGGCCGATGTTGGAAGGCGAAGTCAATCCGATGCATCCTCATACCTGAGGGCATCACGGCTTGCGCGCTTCGGGAACCAGGCGAAGGCGGGCAGTGAAGGCAACCTTGTTGGCCCGACTCCCCGGTCACGTCGCTCTCGATACGCAAGCGAGCGGGGAGATCGTCGCCCGCATCGACGGTTATGCGGAGAACCTGGGAAAATTCAGCGCGCGCGCCGCGAATCGAGCGGAGGGTTTGCGCAGCGGTCTATCGCTCGGTTCGATCGAACGAGACGGCAGCGATACCGACAAAGAGGTTCACCTCCTCGTCCGGCGGTTGGCCAGACGCGGCCTGTTGGAGTACCGCCTCGCGCGATCGCCGAACGGCGAGGACGAGGTCGTCATCGAGCCGCAGGTCCCCGCCTATTGGCCGCGAATGCCGCCCCTTGGCAGCGATGACGTTCTCGTCCTGTCGCGGTTCGCGTATTTGCGGCGGCGCGCCAATGCGATGGTTTTGGAATCCCCGCGCGCCGGCGCGCTGTTCAAGATAGGCAATCCGCAGATCGCTGCCGCCTTGGCGAGCCTGTCCGCACCGCAACAAATCAGGCGGTTCGGCCGCCGCGCGGATTTTCCGGGGGCCGAGCTTCTCGCTTTGCTCGTCGACTGCCAGATCCTCTTCAAGGTCGACGCGGCCGGCGACAAAGTCCTTCGCGCGGCCGAAGGCGACGACAACCTCGTCGTCTGGGATTTTCACGATCTCCTGTTCCACGCGCGCAGCACGGAAGGCCGGCACGCCAACCCGGTTGGTGGGCTTTATCCACATGTCGGCATCGTCACTCCGCCGCCGGCGGTACGGCCGCCCTGGCCGGGACGGAAGTTGGATCTGGGCAAGTTCTCGGCCGCGGACAACGAGGCCGTCTCGCCGGCGGTGAAGCTTCTGCGTGAACGCCGTTCGACGCGCGATTTCGACGACCAGCGGCCGATCACGCTTGCCGAGCTCGCGCGTTTTCTTGACCGCACCGCCCGTGTCCAGTCGACCTGGACCAGCAGGCTCGATCTCGGCGGCGAAGGCCGAGGCGGCGGTCCGATGCTCGCCTACACCGCCCGGCCATATCCATCGGGCGGCAGCAGCTACGAACTCGAACTCTATCTGGCCGTCGACAAGTGTGACGGGCTGGCGCGCGGAATCTATCACTACGATGCCGGCGACCATGCGCTCGCGCCAATCGGCGCCGGCGCCGCCGAGCTCGACGCGCTGTTGCGGGAAGCCGCATTTGCAATGGGGGTGTCCGCGCCGCCGCAGATCGTGATCACCATTGCGGCACGCTTCGGCAGGACCGCGTGGAAATACAGCTCGATCGCCTATGCGCTGATCCTCAAGGACGTCGGCGTGTTGCTGCAAACATTCTACCTGATGGCCACGGATATGGGGCTTGGCGGATGCGCGATCGGGACTGTCAATATTGATCGGTTCGCGAAGATAACGGGAATAGAACTCCACGCCGAGGGCCCGGTCGGTCAATTTGCGCTGGGCCGCGGCGCGGAACCGACAGCTCCCGGATGACGATCCGGCGACGGAGTCGGCGCGGCTAGCGCCGCACAAAGAACCGCGCGGCTGAAGGATTAGCCGAATCGGTCGGTTCAAAATATCCGATGACGTTTTCGCTCCGCTTTGCGGTCAGCGCGAACATGGCGCCTTGAGGGTCGACGCAGCGGGCGATGCGGTTGCCGCGCGGCAGTTCGATCGGACCCTCAAGGATGCGGCCGCCACCAGCCTTCACGCGCCTGGCCGCCGCGTCGATGTCGCCGACGCCGAAGTAGTAGAGCCAAAAGGGGATCGGAACCGCCGGGGGCTTGGTGAACATGCCGCCGAGCGTCTGACCGCCGACGGAGAAATCCTGATACGTGCCCATCGCGTCGACCGCGGCGTCCGCTTTCTTCCAGCCAAAAAGGTCGGCGTAGAAGGCAAACGCCTCGTGCCAATCGCTGGTCAAGAGTTCGTGCCAGCCAACGCGGCCCGGTGCTCCCAGCTCAGCCGCCTGTTCCGTGACGGGGTTCAGCCACCTCAGCAGAACGAGGGTCGCCATTTGCGGGTCGGCGACGAGTGCAAAACGGCTGATGTTGGGGACATCTGTCGGTGGGACATGCACCGCTCCGCCAAGAAGCGCCACGCGTTCGGCCGCGGCGTCGACGTCATCGACGCCGACATAGCCGAGCCACTGTGGCGTCGCGCCGGTCTTCCTCGCCTCCTCGGGCAGGTCCACCATCCCGCCGATGGCCGCCTCGCCGACGGTGAACAGGACATAGGCCGAATCGGGCATCGAGGCGTCCTGCGTGCCCCAACCAAAGACGTCGGCGTAGAAGGCCTTAGCGGCCGCCACGTCGGTCGTCATCAACTCGTACCAGAGGAAACGGCCATGTGAGCCGTCCATGTGCACTTCTCCGTTCGCGCCGCGCTTGGATGTAGGCCTCGGCGGTCGCTCGACCGCTCTCGCGTCGTCCGTCACGCCTGACAAATTACTACGACACAACGGCGCGAACCCCAATCGCAAGCACAACGATCCGCCCCAGGAGATGGAGGGCTTGCCGGAACCGCGCGCTGATGCTCAGGGAACGAGGACCGCGGCGCCGTCGAAGCGGCCTGCCCGCAGATCGTTGAGCGCCGCGTTTGCCTCGATCAGCGGATAGCGCGTTACTTTCATCTTGATGCCGGCCTGAGGCGCCAGCGCCAGAAATTCGCGCGCGTCAGCACGGGTGAGGTTGGCGACCGAGCGGATTTGGCGCTCCTCCCAAAGCAGGCGATAGGGAATGCGCGGAAGGTCCGACATGTGAATCCCGCCGCAGATGACGCGCCCGCCCTTCTTCACCGCGCTGAGCGCCAGCGGAACGAGCGTCCCGACCGGCGCGAAGATGATCGCCGCGTCGAGCGGCTCCGGTGGCGGCTCCTCGGAACTCCCGGCCCAGACCGCGCCGAGCGAGGTCGCGAAACGCTGCGACGCCGCGTCCCCCGGCCGCGTGAATGCGTAAACGCGCCGGCCTTGCCAGGCGGCGACCTGCGCCAGGATATGGGCGGCTGCGCCGAAGCCGTAGAGGCCGAGCGCAAGCCCCGTCCCGGCCATGCGATAGCAGCGCCAGCCGATGAGGCCGGCGCACAGCAACGGCGCCGCTTCCAAGGCATCGAGCTTCTGCGGCAGCGGAAAGCAGAATCTCGGGTCGGCGAGGATGTGCGTGGCATAGCCACCGTCTCTGGTATAGCCGGTGAAGACCGCATGGTCGCATAGATTTTCCCGCTCCGAACGGCAGTAGGGGCAGGTGCCGCAGGTCGAGCCGAGCCATGGCACGCCCACGCGCTCGCCGAGCTTGAGCCCGTTGACCCCCGGCCCGATCGCTGCGACCCGGCCGACGATCTCGTGGCCCGGCACGATGGGCAGGGTCGCATTGGGCAGTTCACCGTCGACCACGTGCAGATCGGTGCGACAGACTCCGCACGCCGCGACCTCGACCAGAATTTCGCCACCCGCCGGCCGCGGAATCGGCCGCTCGCGCAGAACGAGCCGCGTGTGCGGCCGGTCCAGAACCATCGCGCGCATGGTTGACATGGGAAGCGTCCCGAACGAGTGACGGCGCGATGGTCTCGCGCTTTCAATTGGCGCGCAAAGCCCTTACATCAAGCACGCGTAACCCGGATGGGGCGCGGCCAATCCGGGATCGGTGGCGCAAGCTGCACAATCGTTCCCGCACTCGCTCCGCTCAATGCGGGTATTTTTCTGAAAGAGCAATCATGCGCACTGAAGAACCGCGTCCGGTCCGCCTCAAGGATTATCGTCCGCCCGACTGGCTCATCGAAACCGTCGATCTCGACGTCTCGCTCGATCCGACGGCGACCACGGTTCGCGCCAAGCTCCGGGTCAAGCCCAACGGCGCCGGCGCGCCGGCGCCACTCGTGCTCGACGGGGAAGAGCTCAAGCTCCGCTCGCTTGCGCTCGACGGGCGGCCGCTGCCGGAAGGAAGCTTTCTCGCCACGCCCGAGCGGCTCACTATCGCGCAGCCACCGAACCGGCCGTTCGAGCTCACCATCGAAACGGTCGTCGACCCGACCAACAACACGCAACTGATGGGCCTCTACCGCGCCGGCACGACCTATTGCACGCAGTGCGAGGCCGAAGGCTTCCGGCGCATCACCTACTTCCTCGACCGCCCGGACGTGATGGCCGTCTACACGACGCGGATCGAGGCCGACAAGGGCGAGGCGCCAGTTCTGCTGTCCAACGGTAATCTCATCGCGCAGGGCGACGTGCCCGGCGCGGGCCGGCACTTCGCGGTCTGGCACGATCCGTTCCCGAAGCCCTGCTATCTGTTCGCGCTGGTCGGCGGCGAGCTCGCCTGCGTCTCTGACAGCTTCACCACCATGTCCGGGCGCAACGTCGCGCTACGCATCTACGTCGAGCCCGGCAAGGAGGAGCGCTCGCTCTACGCCATGGACAGCCTCAAGCGCGCCATGCGCTGGGATGAGGAGGCCTTCGGGCGCGAATACGACCTCGACATTTTCATGATCGTCGCCGTCTCCGCCTTCAACATGGGCGCGATGGAGAACAAGGGCCTTAACGTCTTCAACGACAAATACGTGCTGGCCTCCCCGTCAACGGCGACCGACGACGATTTCGCCCGCATCGAGGCGATCATCGCCCATGAATACTTTCACAACTGGACCGGCGACCGCATCACCTGCCGCGACTGGTTTCAGCTCTGCCTGAAGGAGGGGCTTACCGTCTTCCGCGACCAGGAGTTTTCCGCCGATCAGCGCTCGCGTGCAGTCGAGCGTATCAGCGACGTACGCTCGCTGCGCGCTCATCAGTTCGTGGAGGATGCCGGTCCGCTGGCGCATCCGGTGCGGCCCGAGCTTTATCACGAGATCAACAACTTCTACACGACGACGGTATACGACAAGGGCGGCGAGGTCGTGCGCATGATCAAGGCCCTGCTCGGGCCGGATCTGTTCCGCAAGGGCATGGACCTTTATTTCGACCGGCACGACGGCGAGGCCGCGACCGTCGAGCAGTTCGTAAAATGCTTCGCCGACGTCAGCGGCCGCGATTTTTCGCAGTTCATGCGCTGGTACACGCAGGCGGGAACGCCGGAAGTCGTGGCGGCGCCGCACTACGATGCGCGGGCAAAGACCTTCCGGCTCGATGTCACGCAGACGGTCCCGCCGACGCCCGGCCAGCCGACCAAGGAGCCGATGGTGATTCCGCTCACGGTCGGGCTCGTCGGCCGCGACGGCGCCGATCTCGCGCTCGCGCTCGATGGACGCCCGCTCGCCCGCGGCGTCGTGGAGCTGAAGGAAGCGGGCCACAGCTTTGTGTTCACCGGGGTCGCGGAGCGGCCGATTCCATCGCTCAACCGCGGCTTCTCGGCGCCGATCAAGCTCAGGCTCCCCATTGAGCCGGACGACCTGCGCTTCCTCGCCGCGCACGATCCCGATCCGTTCAACCGCTGGCAGGCGGTGCAGACATTGGCGATGTCGCTCCTGACCGGCAATGTCTCGGCCCTGCGCGCCGGCGCGCCGGCGCGCGAGGATGAGGGGCTGATGGCGGCGCTGGCCGCGATCCTAGCCGACCGGCGCCTCGAGCCCGCGTTCGTCGCGCTCGCGCTTACACCGCCGAGCGAGGCCGATATCGGCCGCGAGATCGGCAGCGACGTCGATCCCGACGCGGTGTTCGCCGCGCGCAAAGGACTGCGCGCCGCGACCGGCGAACGGCTCGGCGCTGCGCTTGCGGAAACCTATGCGCGCATGATCACGCCTGGCCCCTATAGGCCCGACGCCGCGGGCGCCGGACGGCGCGCGCTGAGGAACGTCTGCCTCGACCTCTTGGCGGCGACGCAGGCCAGCGACGCGATCGCCCGGGCGCTGGCGCAGTATGACGCGGCCGACAACATGACCGCGCGGATGGCGGCACTCGAGACATTGTCGCAGCATGATCGGCCGGAGCGCGCGCACGCGCTTGACGATTTCTACCGGCGTTACGCCGACGATCCACTGATCATCGACAAATGGCTTTCGCTGCAGGCCGTCATTCCCGAGCCGGCTACCCTCGAGCGCGTGCGAGCGCTGACCTCGCACCCCGCTTTCTCCATGGCCAATCCCAATCGCGTGCGCTCCCTCATCGGCGCGTTCGCGCTGGCGAACCACACCCAGTTCAACCGCAGCGACGGCGCCGGCTACGACTTCGTCGCCGATATCGTGCTCACGCTCGATCCGAAAAACCCGCAGGTGGCGGCGCGCATCGTGGGCGCATTCCGCTCCTGGCGCGCTCTCGAAGAAGGGCGGCGCGCGCGCGCTGAGGCGACGCTGCGGCGTGTCGCGGCAGCGCCGTCGCTCTCGCGCGACGTCGGCGACATCGTCGCCCGCACACTCGCCGCCAACTGAGCGCGCACGCCAATCATTGTGAGCGCGCGCCAGCTGCCGAGCCGGGCGATCTTGGAGCATGATCTGGAAAGTGGACACCGGTTTTCCGACAAGATCATGCTCAATTGAGGAAAACCGGAGCGCAATCGGTTCAACTTGAAGCGATTGCGCTCCACGTCGCCCACCCTGCTTGACAGATTTCCGGATCGGTCGATGCTCGCTCGCGCGGCGACCAAATAGCTCGGGATAGCTCCGACAAAAATATTGACTCGCGACTCTCGACAAATCGGCGAGCATCGATTCTTATCAAGGTGATTCGGAAAGTGATGCGGCACATCCTTCCGAGCGCGGGCGGCGGGGACGGTCCGAACGGAGGCAGGCGATGGCGCGCGCCGACGCGGCGAGTGCGTCCCTACGTTCCGATTCCATCAAGGGATTGGCACAATCGATCGCCAAGCCAGCCTATCGGCGGCTGTTGAGCGCCGAACCGCTGCTGCGCCGTGCCGTTCCGGTTCTCATCATCGCTTTTCTTGCCACCATCTGCGTTGGCGCCCTGGTGCAGGTGCTCGAACAGCGCCGCCAGGTCGTCATCGGCGCCCGGCAGGCGATCGAGGCGCTGGGCGACCAGCTCGCTTTGGCGCTCGATCGCCCGGGGCGCGATGCCCGCGCGACCACGGCGCGCACCGCCGATGCGCTTGAGCACGCGCTGCCGCCATGGGCGGCGCAGGGCGGCCGGCTGGTGCTCGTGGCCGATGCCGACGGTACCATCGTCGCCAGCGTACCGAACGACCCGCAGACGATCGGGCGCCCGGTGCTCGACGTGCTCGGACCGGCCCAGCCGCTGACCACCTTCGGCGCTGCCGCAGGCACGCTCGAGATCACGCTGCCCGACGGCGCCAGTGCCTACGCCACCGTGCGGGCGCTCAAGAACCCGCTCGGCCTGGTCGCCGTCATTGAAACGACGAACGAAGCGCTGGCGAACTGGCGATCAACGACCGCACTCACCGTGACCCTCTCGGCGACGACCGGCTTCGTGGTGCTGATCCTCGGCTTCGCCTTCCACTGGCAGGCGACGCGGGCGCGCGAGGCGGACCTCATCCACGACACGGTGCGCAGCCGCATCGACACCGCACTCAACCGCGGCCGCTGCGGGCTGTGGGATTGGGACATTGCGCGCGGCCGCGTGTTCTGGTCGCGCTCGATGTTCGACCTTCTCGGCCTCACCGCAAAGGACGATCTCCTCACCTTCGGCGAGATCAACGCGCTGGTGCACCAAGGCGACATCGACCTCTTCGAGGTGGCGCGGCAGCTCGCCGACGGCACGGTCGTCTCGATCGATCGCGACTTCCGCATGCGCCACGCCGACGGAAGCTGGCTGTGGCTGCGGGCGCGCTGCGAACTGGCGCGCCAGGAGGAAGAGAGTTCGCTGCACCTCATCGGCATCGCCGTCGACATCACCGAGCAGAAGACCCTGGTCGAGCGGACGACGGCGGCGGATCTGCGGCTGCGCGACGCGATCGAGACCATCCCGGAAGCGTTCGTGCTCTGGGACGCCGACAACCGGCTGGTGCTGTGCAACTCGAATTTCCAGGCCCTGCATCACCTGCCCGACGCTGCGGTGACCGCCGGCACCTCCTACGAGGCGGTGGTGGCCGCCGGGAGGAAGCCGATCGTCCGCACCACGCTCGCCAACGAAGACGGTCAGCCGCCGGGCGCGCGCACCTTCGAAGCGCAGCTCGACGACGGTCGCTGGATGCACATCAGCGAACGGCGCACCAAGGATGGCGGCTACGTCTCCGTCGGCACCGACATCACCAAGCTCAAACTGCACGAGCAGAAGCTCGTTGAGGGCGAGAAGCGGCAGATGGCGACGATCTACGACCTGCGCAAATCGCAGCAGGCGCTGGAACGCCAGACCGGGGAACTCGCCGACCTCGCGGGGAAATACGCCGAGGAAAAGACGCGCGCCGAGGAAGCAAACCAGACCAAGTCGAAGTTCCTGGCCAATATGAGCCACGAGCTGCGCACGCCGCTCAACGCCATCATCGGCTTCTCCGAGATCATGGAATCGGCGATGTTCGGGCCGCTGGGCGCGGACAAGTACACTGAATATTCGCGCGACATCCGCGAAAGCGGCCAGTACCTGCTCGACGTCATCAACGACATTCTCGACATGTCGAAGATCGAGGCCGGCGGCATCCGCCTCAATCCTGAAACCGTCGAGCTCGACCGCATCCTGGCGGATTGCGTGCGCGTGATCTGGGGGCGCGCGAACGAAAAGAACCTGGTCGTCGGCTCGCGGGTCGCACCCGGCATCCGCTTCACGGCCGATCGCCGCGCGCTCAAGCAGATCGCGCTCAATCTCCTGTCCAATGCGGTGAAATTCACGCCGGACGGCGGCAAGGTCACGGTGCGCGGGCGCGTGCGCGGCGACAAGGTCACCATCGCCATCGAGGACAACGGCATCGGCATCCCAAGGGACGCGCTGGGCAAGCTCGGGCGGCCATTCGAGCAGGTCGAAAGCCAGCTGACCAAACGGCACCAGGGCTCGGGCCTCGGCCTCGCCATTGCCAATTCGCTGGCCGAGCTGCACGGCGGCGTGATGCGCATCCGCTCCGTCCTCGGCACCGGCACGATGGTCATTGTGCGGCTGCCGCTCGAAGCACGGCCGCCGGCGCGCGCGGAGAGCGAGTTTGTCGCCTCCCCTCCCCTCGCCGCCACCGACTCGACCTTGCCGTAGCGTCGCCGCCGGTGGTATGGGCGGGGCCACGCGGAGCCCGTTTTCGCCAAGCTTCGCGGGCAAGTATCGGGACGGACAGCCCCATGCCTCAAGAGATCAAGCACGGCTATCGTGCGCTCATCGACGACGCCGAGCGCGAGATCGAGACTTTGTCGATCGAGGACGCCCTTGCTTTGCACGGGCGCGCTGACGTCGCCTTCATCGATGTGCGCGACATCCGCGAACTCGACCGCGAGGGCCGCGTGCCCGGCGCGTTTCATTGTCCGCGCGGGATGCTCGAATTCTGGATCGACCCGGCGAGCCCTTACCACAAGCCCGAGTTCGCTCAGGACAAGCGTTTCGTGTTCTTTTGCGCCGGCGGCTGGCGTTCGGCGCTCGCCGCGCAAACCGCCCATCGCATGGGCCTTGGTCCCGTCGCGCATATCGCGGGCGGCTTCGGCGCGTGGCGCAAGGCCAACGGTCCGCTCGAAGCGCCGGCAGCCAAGCCGAAATTCACTTAGGCGCGCCCGTTCCTTTCCACTGTCGCCCGCGTCTCAGGACGATGCGTCGCGACCGGGCACCCTGCCGAGAATCCGGACGAAGCATTCCCGCACCTGGCGCTGCGTTTCCATGACATGGGCCTCGAGTGCCGGGAAATCCGGCAGATCGGCGGCGCGGGCGAGGAGGCCGAGCACGCCGGCGCTCGCCGTCTTCGGATCGAAAGCGCCGGGCAGACAGACCCGGAGAATCTGCGTGAGATCGTGGTAGAGCCGCACCGCCCCGCGCAGTACGACGGCGTCAGCAGCAGCGAGCAGGCCAAGCTGGGCGGCCTTTTCCAGGACGCGCGCCGTCGAGGTGTCGAGAATGTCGGGCATCGCCGCAGCGTGCACGAGCTGCAGATATTGGGCGATGAACTCGATATCGACGAGTGCGCCGGCCGCGTATTTGAGGTCCCAAGGATCGGCGTCGCCCTTCTCCGTGGCGATCGCGGCGCGCATCTCGATCACATCCTCGGTGACGGCGCGCTCGTCGCGCTTGCGGCAGAGCACGTCGCGGATCGCCGCCGCGACGCGTGCGGTGAATTCCGGCGATCCGCAGACGACGCGCGCGCGCGTCAGTGCCATATGCTCCCAGGTCCAGGCCTCGCGTTCCTGGTAACTGATGAAGCCTTCGATCTGGGTCGCCAGCGGACCGGAGCGGCCGGAAGGCCGCAGCCGCATGTCGACCGGATAGAGCACCCCGTAATTGGTCTGCACGGTCAGCGCGCTGATCAGGCGCTGGGTGAGCCGCGCGAAGTACTGCGGGCCGTAGAGCGGACGCTTACCGTCGGACTCCGGATGTGCGGCGTCGAAATCGTAGACGACAATGAGGTCGAGGTCGGACGTCGCCGTCATCTCCCACGCGCCGAGCCGGCCGAGCGCCATGATCGCCGTCTCCTGGCCGCGGACGTGGCCGTGCCCGGCAATGAAGTCTTCGTCGACGCGGGCATAGAGCGCGCGGATGAGCACCTCGGCGAGGCGGGCGTAGACCTCGCCCGACTGCTCGGCCGAGATCGACCCGGACAGGATTCGCGCCCCGATCAGGAACATGCGCTCCTGGCCGAACTGGCGGATCGCATCAAGCACGTCCTCGTAGCTACGGGTCTCGCCGAGCGCTTGCGCCAGCTCCGCCGCCAGCCGCTTCTCGTCCGGCACCGAGCCGAAGAAGCTCGGGTCGATGAGAGGGTCGATGACGTGGGGGTTGTGCGCCAGGATATCGGCGAGGCGGGGCGCAACGCCGACGATCAGGGCGACGAAACGGATGAGGTCCGGATTTTGCCGCAGCAGCGAGAGGAAGCGCCCGCCAGCGCGCAGCCCGGCGAGGAAGCCGTCGAAGGCGGCAAATGCCGCATCGGGATTTTGCACGCGGGCGAACTGGTCGATGATGACAGGCACCAGCGCGTCGAGATTTTCCCGCGCCTGCTCCCCCCGCAGCGAGCGGTAGATGGCGGTGTGCCAGCGATGCGCCGCCGCCGCCACCGCGCGCGGCTGCCGGAAGCCCATTTCCGCGAGGCGGTCCAGCGTCTCGCTCTCACCCTCCGGCGTTGAAAAAGAAAGATTCTGCTGCTCGGCGAGGACCGCAGGCGCGCGTTCGAACAACCTGACATAGTGCCGCTCCACCGCGCCCAAGTGGGAAAGCAAAGCTTCGGCAAACTCGTCCCGGCTGAGGAAACCGAGAAAGCGCGCGAATTCGCCG
>Ga0210405_10003269_pt1 | contig 16038 bp, 15 predicted proteins | sample IncBWH11MmetaG_FD_155492 | JGI IMG/M metagenome (GOLD analysis project Ga0210405, IMG submission 155492) | Forest soil microbial communities from Barre Woods Harvard Forest LTER site, Petersham, Massachusetts, United States - Inc-BW-H-11-M | ecosystem: Environmental > Terrestrial > Soil >... | reverse complement strand
TGTGGTAAGCTGTTGAAAGCACGCCGCGGAGAGGTGGCAGAGCGGCTGAATGCGGCGGTTTGCTAAACCGTTGTAGGGGCCAAAACTCCTACCGGGGGTTCGAATCCCCCCCTCTCCGCCAGATTTCCCCTAACTGCTTCTAGCGGCAAGGTGTTACGCGCGCTCTCTTCCCCCGTTTTTGTCCCCACTTTCCCCGACTCGAACGTCAATTGGGGAACAGTTTGGGGAACAACTAGGGAACAGTTCGACTCCAACTTTTTCATCGCTTCTTCCGCATCCCGCGTGACCATCTTCACGTAAATGTTAATCGTGGTGGTCACATTCGCGTGACGCAGAATCTGCTGGATGACTTTGTCGGAGACGCCGAGACGGTGAAGATTCGTAGCCAGTCCGCGCCGAAACGCGTGCCAGCCGTACCACGGAATCTTCTCCGCTTCGATCGCGGGCCGAATCACTTCACTCACCAGAGCATCGAGGTTCAACGAATTCCCCAGAGGATTGCGGAAAATAAATCCTCCTACGGGATTCCCGGAACGAGTTCGATGCCTGTCGAGAAAGAGTTTCAGCTGCGCGATCACCGGAATGGTTCCTTTGCTCTTCTCCCTTTTTGGCTCGCCGACCTGGTTCCGCCACACGGACTGCTTTACCTCGATGGCGAAACCGTCGTAGCTCTCCCAAAGGAATCCACGGATTTCACCCTTGCGGGCACCCGTGAAAGCCGCGACAGCGACGATCGTCGCGGCGGGTTCAGGAAGAATCGCGAGCATCCGAACCTCTTCCTCCAGCGAGTACGCGTGCGTTTCTCCTGCAGGGCGTGCTTTCGGAATCTCCGCGTCCCGCATGGGGTTCGGAGAATCGAGCACACCTTGTCTGCGGGCATAACGAAATGCGCCGCCGAGGAAGTGTTTGATATGACCGAGCGTCGAGCGGCACAAATCGTGGGTGCGAGCAATCGAGGTCAACATCTGCTCGCACTCGAAGGTGCGGAATTCGCGCAGCGCTCTGTCTCCATCCGGTTTTATGTAACGCTTCCACAAGTTGCGATAGCCGACAAACGTGGACCGACGCTTCTGGCGTTCCGCATAAGGCAGATAAACGGTCTCCATGAATCGGTTCAAGGTCATCGTGCTCTCCGCAACCAGCACGCCGTCGTTGAGCGGCCGTAAAGTCTTTTCGGCCAACCCTTCTGCGGCGCGCTTTGTTTGGTATGGCCCGATTGCTTTCGTGAGTTTCTGGGACCTGTGGACTTGCCTCACGGTCCCATCTGCAAGCACTACGGGCTCACGATACCGGACATACCAAAACATTCCCTTTCGAAATACACATCCAGCCTGTTTCTGACGGGCTCTTTTCATTCCTGCTCCTTTCGTCGAGTCCGTCCCAGGCGCCTGTTGTTCCCCACCACTATACGACGACTTATCCACAGTTCAAGCGCGGGGCTGCCCCAGAGAAAACGCACATACTTTCCCAAATTCACATGCGGGAGAGGATCTTCGGATCTGGCGCGAACCTGGTCGCGAATCCAGGAAGCGGGAACGGTCAGGCGACGTGCCAGTTCACGGCTGTCGATGAATTCATAGACCGTCAATCTTCCGGCGTCGCCGTCTTTCACCGCCGACGAACTCGGCCCGCGAGGTGCCGGAGCATCGGCGTTCTCAGCGAATTCTGAATATGCATCCGGCAGCGTCCCGCCCGGCGCGATTCCGATGGTGCGCTCGCTGTGTGACATGGGACCTCCGTTAATTCAAAAGAGTCGTCGGGATCTGGTTATCGGTGCCTGCACACTCATGCACCCTGTTCGCGACTTTCGTCTTTGCCCCCAGGCTCGCTTCTCCCCTCCGATCGGGAACTTGATCCTAGCTCGGCTTGGGCCTTGGTAACCGTGCGGCGTGCATAATCGAGGGGATCGTGCTTGTCGGCGCTTCGGTAATTCGCGATCTGGCGAATGACTTCTTCGGGGTCTTCGCCGCGGGCCAATGCGCGTTTCGCGAAAGCCCAATCGTGTTCCGATTGGCTCAGATTGGTTCGGGAGGAGGGCGCATATGTCGCTCGCTCGTGGTAGTTGTGGCGCGGTGAATCCTGGGAGTCGATGTGCAGCTTGAAGTCGCGCAGATGATAAATCTCATCGGACTCCTTGCGGGCCGCGACATAGAAGTCCGTTCCATATTTCTTGTTGGCGAAACCGGGCAGGCGCAAGACACGCGTCGCATCCGTGGCCGAAGGATCTCCCTCGAATTCGCGCACGAGGGCATGCAATAGTCCCTCACCCTCCTCAAGACTCATTCCCTCTACTTTCCAAACGATTTGGTACTTTCCCGGCGAACTCGTGAGCACGTAATTCGGCTTCGGGACGACGCTGGAGTTTTCTACGGGCTTAAGGGCTTCCTGCCCGCCGTGATCCAGGTCGAGATAGACATGGCGGATGGATGCGATATCTTCCTTCGTGCGCGTCGATGCATTCTGCCGGAGCGGATTCATCCCTAAATAAATATCCGCTCCATTCGCGTTTTTGTAACGCAGCCATGCTTGAAACTCCGGACTCGATGCCTTCTGCGCGCTGGTGATGCGCTGGACGGTTTCCGCAAGGTCACGGTTCAGTATCAGCAGGGCGATTCGGTCGCTCTGCTCGAAGTTGTCGAGGATATACTCCGATGCGGAGGAAACGGATGATCGTGGGTCTTCGGCGGCGTTCATACTAACTCCTTGTGGCTGTCAAAAATAAAGCCGTAGTTGTACTCATCTCTGTCAGGGTCATAACCGTGGATTTCCACGACCTCGGAAATGAAGCGCCGGCCGGGGCGCCGCTCCAGATGCACGACGACATTCACGGAATCACCGACGTTTGTTTTCACCGAGCGGTAGGGCAGGTCCACGCCACTCTGCAACACACAACTGGTGAAGCGGGCCAATGCCTGCTTGGCCGAAGTGGCATGGAGGGTGGACAGACTCCCGGAGTGTCCGGTATTGAGGAGCTGGAGGAGATCGTAGGCCTCGCTTCCTCGGATTTCTCCCAGAATCAATCGGTCGGGCCTGTGACGAAGAGAGGCCTTGAGGAGATCCCGGATGGTGACGGCGGGTAGGCCGTTTTGTGGCTGCCGCGCTTCGAAACGGACAAGATTGTCCTGCTCCATGTGAATTTCAGACGTGTCCTCGATGAGGAGAACACGTTCATCCGCAGGGATGAATTTCCCGAGGACATTGAGCAATGAAGTCTTCCCACTTCCGGTAGAGCCAGCGATGAGTATGTTCTTGCGAGCGAGAACGTAACCTTCGAGCTGATTGGCCAGCCAACGCTCCAAAGTTCCGGCCTGGACGAGGTCCTCGACGCCAAAGTGCCTGGCATTGAACTTGCGGATCGTGAGGGTGACGCCATTCACGCTGCACGGCGGAATCACCGCCGCCACGCGGCTCCCGTCCGGGAGCCGCGAATCGAGGATGGGCTTCGATTCCGAAATGTCGTCACCCAATCGCCGGGCGATATTTTTAACCGCCACCATCAGGGATTTCTCACCCAAGCTGACGCCTTGAACGGGCTCGATGAATCCCGCCTTTTCAATGAAGATGTGGTCATGCCCGTTGACCATGACCTCACTGATTGCATCATCCAGAATCAGGTGCTCGATCGGTTTGAGAAACGGGAGTATGGTTTCAAATCCATTCATTACAGTTCTCCGTCCGCAAGCTGGCGGAAATACGATTTATTGACGTCGTTGTAGTAAGGCTTGAGGTAGCAAAACGTCGGTGGCATCGGGTTCGTGCCGTCGTAGGCGATGGTCACGGACTGTGCGTTGCGCAGCTCCATGAATTCTTTCATGTCGAAGCGGAGATCGTGGTGCGGGCTGTAGCTTTTCGACGCGGTGATATTCGCTTTGTGCGACATTGCCTTGCCTGTGAGCAGGCTGACCTGGGCGTCGTGCCCGCTTTCGGAGAGGTTGTAGCTGGCCTTCAGTCGGTCCTCGCGTCCGCAAAGCTCGCTGGCCGTCCGCGCGGAGAAGTCATCGGATAGCGACAGAAAGATTTTCGTTCGAAACGTTTGCAGGAGAGTGCGCCACGATTCACCCGGCAGCGCGGACTTGAGGGAGCTGATGCTTTGCGTCGCGATGATAGGGATACATTTTGGCTGACGGGACAGACTGAAGAATTTCTCGTCGCCCGTCGGTTCGCTCTCGCCAACCGTGGCGAAATGCTGGTATTCATCGCAGAGGAAAAGAACTTGCCGGAAGTAGCTCTCGGGATTCTTCTCCATCATGGGCACCCGGTTGAGGACGGCCCGTTCGAAGTCCAGTTTCATCATCACGCCGATGGCCTTCGCTAGACCGGGATTCATACCGATAGGAAAATTCAGTCCGCAAACGGCTCCGCTGTCGATTAGCCACGAGAACGAAGGGAGCGGTTTGCCGAATTTGAAGTCGGCATTGGCGTGCGGGTCGTAGCACTCCGCGGGCGGACAGAAGGTGCGCTTGACGTCCGGGTTGTCGTCGAAGAGCGAGAGGAATACGGATATGCCTTCGACAATCGAGGTCCTCAGCTTGGGCTCAATTCTTCGCCAATCTTGAAAGAACCATCTGCGGACGGCTTCGAGTTGCGCCTTTTTGTGGACTGAAACCGGATTCTTACGAGAGGCATTTTCCGCCTCCCATTGGACGCCCTTTGCTTTCAACACGGCGGCGAGACCTGGCGTCAGGGATGCGCGATAACGCTTGGATTCCGTATCGAGCCGGAAGTGGAATGGTTCAAGGTCCTTCGGATACTTCAGATATTCTTCTTCCCAGAGTAGAACGGAATCGGCTTCGATTAGCCGGCGTTCTGCTTCCTTAAGTTTGCTCTCCAGCAAGTCAGGGTTGATCGCGCATTCATAAACATCGAAGAGCGTGACGTAATCGAAGGCGACTTTGTGAAGCAGGATGATGAACTTGACGAGGTTGGTGTACGCCTGCTGCCAGAAGGGTTCCTTGCCCCGCCCGAATAGATTGTTGAGCAGCGAAGCGATGTTGTAGGCGAGTGCGTAGGCATCAAGGTCATTGTGGAGCGGGTTGTAACGGTATTCTGATTCGAGACTGATATCGACGTAATCTTCGGCGCGTCCATGCCGGGTGAGGATGTTCTGGACCTTACCGCAGAAGTCGCCTTTGACTTCGAGTATCAGCCCGCCGATGCGGCGATCTTTATCGGTGGCCCTGTACGCGAGAATCTGCTCGGCGAAGGGATACATGCACGCCGCCGTTTTGCCCGACCCCACCGCGCCCACGATGGCGATACCCGTAAAAAGGCCACGTTCTGGGATGACAAGCCAGTGCGGTGTTTCCGAGGGCATTTGCGTGCGCGGATGGTGTAGCTCGCCAACAACCAGCGAAAGGTCGCTTCGTTTCGCGGGGTCCGGGTAGAGGGGTAATTTGCCTGCCCGAATCTTGCGGGTGGCTTTGAGTGCGAAAATGTAGACCCCGGAAAGCAGGACGGAATACAGGATGTACGGAGTGGTGTAAAGAAAGAGGGTGTAGGAGCACTTGAAAAAGAGAAAGGCGGGCGCCGAGCGAATGGCCATGACGTGGAGGAAGAGATTGGACTCAGGGAATGGCGCTCGAAAATAAAGCGCCATTCCCGTAGTCGCCGCTAAGATGCAGGCGAGGAAGTTCCTCGCGTGGAGGATTCTTTGGATCACGCTCGCGCCGCCTTTGCAGGGGTGTGGCCATCCTTCTTTTCAGCTGGGGTCTGCTGTTGTTTGCGCCAGCGACGGAAATCCGCGTCCCTCCAAAGCACCATCTTGAGCGCGGAATTGACGACGTGATCCGGCGTGCTCGCAATGAACGCCGCGTACTTCTCGACGGCCATCGCAATCGGTTCCTGCAGCTCGTACTCGCGTTTCACCATCTCCGGGGGTTTATTGATGATCGACATGAGTTCTCCTTCCTTTCTTCCTTCTTTTTGGCCTAACTCAACACGGGCAAAACACATGGGGAACAGCGACTTTCGCTGTTCCCTGGGCTGGAGCGACCGCCACGGTTTCCGTGGCAACGAAGTGGGGTCGCTCCAGCCCAGTTTTGGGTTTTGCCCGTGTCCAAAATCAATCGTCGCGTCATATGCAACCTCAGCGTCTCCAGTAACTTCCGTTCACCGCGGAGGTGAACGGAACGGTGAACCGGAGAGTGAACCGCGTCTTTCATGCGTCGTTCACCCCGTTTCTATGTGTTTCGTCGAGGGGTGATCGCCCATTCCGGACGAGATACGTGTCAAAGAAAACGCTCCGTGCCGGAGTCAGTTGTGAAAATTCGAGCCGTAATTCGCGTTCGGCAATCTGACCTGCGATCCATGCTCGATAGAGACTTTCGAAGCGGTCGCCATGAAATCGCCGCCTTGCTTCGTTGAGGAATTCAAAATCCGTCGTCACCGGCACAACGTACTCGTGCTTTTCCCACTTCCGGCGAATCTCGAAGTAGCGCAGGATTTCGCCGGATACATCGGATTCGAGGGGCTGCTTGACGCTCGCGCGGAAGCGGTCCTCGGCGCGACGAAACTCGGTCGCTCGCGGCGCAATGTAAAGGAGGCGAAAAGACTTCAAGTGGCGGAAGAGCCCTTGATAAGCCGCGAGATGCGCAACAAAACTCCACAGGCTTCCCGTGCCGGAATCCACGAATCCGAAGGTGACCACAGGCGAGGCACCCGGGATAGGAGCCGCGAGAAAGAGCGGGAACTTATCGACGAAATAGCGGACGGTCGAGCTGCTGCCAGCGCCGCCCTCGTAAAGCTTCGCGGGGAGAGCGTCCTTCGGAACGGCGAGAGATTCGCAGAAGAGATTCACCTTGTCGCTCTCGGTCTCCAGAAAGTCGTGCGCTGGATTCTCAAGGAGAAAGTCCATTTGCACGAGTCGCGTGCGGATGTAGTCGAACGAGTGCCGGCGGCGGTTGCGGACGTTGTCTTTGTCAATCGGTCCGTAGATGAGCCGGGAAAATAGATGAAAGACCGATCCCGTGCCCATGTAATCGCGCATGGTGGCGTGAGCGTGTTTCAGCAGCTTCTGCGCGAACGCCATGGAACGCTTCCCACGATGGACGCCGGCAAAGGCGTTGAAGTGACGCAGGGTGAAGTAGCCGGAATGTGTCGCCACTATATAAAGGAAGCGAGCCTCTGGTTCGGTGTAGCCCAGGGCGGCAATTCGTTCGACCTGTTCCTGGGGCAGTTTCATAGCGACAAAATCTCCGCCGTCAATTCACGCTGATCCAAAATCCTTCTGAGTTTGGAAACGTCGTCGGCGTGAGCATAGAGGGCAAATCCGGCGAGTACTTTTTCGACGAGATTGCGTCTGCGATAGTGACCGGTGGCCAGTTCGAGGTCCACGCGAGCCCGCTCGCCGTCGCGCGTTTCGTATTCGATGCGAACGTCGGGGACGGGAATCTTTCCGCGAACAACCTGGAGTCCGTGCCTGTCGGCGACGGCGTGTTTGCCATCGGCAGAATTGCGGTTTTTGCCGAGCTTCGCGAGATCGCGATAAAGATGCTTCTTCAATTCGTAGTCGAGAACGACGCGAAGGTTTCGGCCTCCCTGGCCTTCGATCTTTTCGGCCGCTTTCTGATAGAGCCGGTAGAGGTCGGCGTCGTGATGAGCCTCGCGGGGTTTGGTGAAGCCGTGGTACAGAGCCTGACCCTTGCCAGCTCTCTGGGTTTGCGTGAGAAAGCGGTGGCCGTTCTTGGTAAGAGTGAGCAGCTCGCGGGAGCCCGTTTCCTCATGAGGAACGGATTTCATTTCGACGAGGCCCTGTCGAAGGAGGTTCTCCAGATCGGGTCTAATGCGGTCGGGATTCCCGCCATAGGCGAATTCCGCCAGATCCTCCCTGGCGACAGCGCGGAATTTCCCAAGTTCCACCATCGTTGCGACTTCGGAGTTCCGGAGACGGTAGGTTCGCCCGCGCAGTTCATGGACGGTACGAGTTTCAGCAGTCCGCGTTCCCGGGCTGTCTGGCTTGCGGCCCGGCAATTGCGATGCTTCATTCAATGCGTGCTCACGAAACTCATGGATTTTGGGCGGGTCACCGGCGTTGGGCTCCCGCCCCTCGGACGACACTCGTGGATCGAGATGCTCATCGGGTTGGTAGCCTCGGGACATTTCAATCGGACTCCTCTTCGAACCACGGCGCGGGCACGTCGGTCTGACCCACGTGAAGTTGCTTGTCGAGGTGGGAGAGTTTTCGCCCTGTGTCTTTGAGGAAGAACTTGCGGATGAGAACGAACGCAGCAGCAAACACGTTGACGGACAGGATTCCGACGTACCCAAGGATAGGTGTCGCGTACGCGCGCCAAAGAACGAGTTTGTAAGGAACGAAGAATTTCAGCTCGCCCATGAGCCAAAAGCCAAGCGGAAGCAGGATAGCGATGGTGATGAGCAGGACGTTGGCAATCATTCGGAATCTCCGAGAAACCTAGTCCCGTCTTTTCCGTGATTCTCTATCGCCGCTGGGAGCGGGTAGGCAGCCGGAAAGCAACGGAGGCCCTCCAGCAGCACGCCTGGGGTGTCAAGGACCACGGTCGACGGGGAGGGATGTGGCGCATGTCGCGAGGAGGACCACAGGTGGAATGGAGAAGAGGCGTGCGGAGGTTGGGCCGATGTTGCCCGGCGCCGGACCGCGACCTCTTCGCGCCGGATTGGGGCGTGAGAGTTCATTTGAACGCCTGGTCTTCACGGAAATAGGTGACGGTCATCCCGAGAGGATTGATTGGGATCAATTCGTTGGGGACATCGGTCTTGAAAACGAAGACAAAATTCGCGGTGTAGAGATCGCGTTTCAGTTCGCTATGGTCGGCGGGCGAGTAGTAGACCATGTAGAAATCCACGCGAGCGCGGTACGGCGGGTTCTGCATCTCTTCGAGCGCGACTTTCTTCACGTCGATGTCGATCTCGGGGGCGGAGGTATTAGTGAGGAATTTCCGGATGATGTCGTCCTTGCGGTAGGCGTCGAGAATGCCGTTGGCGAGCTTGCCGTCGAGGAAGAAGAGCGCCTTGGAGAAATCGTTCTGAATCGTGTAGCGGTTCCTCCGGTAATAGAGGGAGCAGAACTGCGAGAGAAAATATTTCGCTTCCGCGTCCTGGGGTTTGTATTCGAGGTTGTGGTAGTTGATGGCCTCGGCGCGGCCCAGATCGTCGATGCGGATGACGAGCGGGCGGAAGTTCTGAAAGGTGCGGATCGTCCTCAAATCAATCAACGCCAGGGCCACGCAAACCATGGAGAGCAGCGCGAGGGAAATCTTGAGATAGGTGTTCGTCACCATTGGGTCTCCGCATGATTCGAGGTAGAGGCGCTTCGCGTCATGGAATGTGTTATCGCGGTCCATCAGAATTCCCTTGCGAGGGCGGCCGCAGCGGCGGCGGGCGCCTCCAGCAAGGCTGCTGAAGAGCCGCCCGCGGTGCCGCTGAAAATATGATTGGTGAGGGCGGGGACCTTCAGGAGGGCGTAGATCGAGGCGAGGAAGGTAATAAAGAGGACCGGAAACCAGGCCAGGAGTTGGACGGTGGAAAGCGCGCCTGCGGGTGGGAGGCGCAGAGCGCCGAGGATCAGGTTTCCGATCACGTACACCACAGCCGCAGCGATTACCTGGTAGAAAGCATATTGGATAAAGCAGCGAAACCAGCCCCAAAAGAGCCACTCCATTTTTGGAACGATAAAGAACGGAATGAAGACCGGGCCAACCAGGACGCAGACGGCGGTGGCGATGAAGCCGTAGGCAATGACGATCAGCGCGACGGCCTGGGCCGTCGAAAGCAGAATGATCACGACGACGTAGATCGCCGTACCGAGAAAGTCTCCCCAACCGGGAGAATCCATGCGGGACTCGAAGTCCGCGATCTGCGCGACGACATTTTGAAGTTGCGCCTGGTCGATCCTGCTCGACAGAAACTGGGCTTCATCGGTGATGAGATTGTGGAAGCTGGTTCCCACGCCGGGAATCGGCGTGTTGTAGTAGTTGACCATGGCGAAGCCAAAACTAATGGTGAGCAGGAGGCTTGCGAAGTTGTCGAACTGAAAGGGCTGCTTGCCGCTTGCTGCGGACAGGGCCGACTTTACGCCGTACCAGACGACGAGGATGGTGGCGAACATGCGGAAGAGGTTCTGGCCCATGGCGTCGAAGAAGCCGAGGTTCTGCGTAAGCAGGTTGTTGATCGCCTGAAAGATGTACTGCAGGAAGTCAGTCTGCACGGGCTCGGCTCCTTCGACATGGGATCACACTGTCCGCACGCTCACGGCATGCGGAAGTTTTCGAGCGAATCGGTAATGGTGCTGGTGACCTGGCTCATATTTCCGGCAAGGCTGGCCTGCCGGGAAATATCGGCGTTGATGGCGTTGGTGGTGGCGTCGCGTTGCTGCTTGGCGACGATGGTTTGTTGTTCGAGAAGCGACGCGAGGAGCTTGTTCGAATCCTGAAGCGTGCGAAGGGTCAGGACTCCCGCCGCGTTGATCTTGTTCAGAACGGAGACCTCGCTATTAAGGCCGGAGTCGTTCGAGAACGAGTCTTGTTCGAGGTTGCCGATCTGCGTCTGGATATTCTGGGCGCTGCCCCGGAGGGAGCCGATGGTGGCCATGGCGTTTACGTTGGCGCCGTCCACGAGTTGGACGGACGCGTATTGGGATTGCACGCGTTCCAGTTGCGAAGCATCCATGCCGGAAAGATGACCCGCGCTGTACGGAAGCAGTTGGGTGGTGGACCTCTGGTAGCCAGTGTTGATGTTGGGGAGCAGGCCGGAGTTAATGCCGCTGACCCAAGAGCCGGTATTTCCAAAGGTGTTCAGCGAAGTGACATTTCGCCACTGCGAAAACAGAGCGCGGTAGCGCGCCGGCATGTTCTGAACGAACCGCGCCATCTGTGTGGCCAGCTCGAGCTGGGAAGTGATCTTGGCGTAGCTCTTCTGCAACTGCGCGAGATGCTGCTGCAGCTGGTAGTACCGGAGCAGGGCGTTGTGATAGTTGGTTGGGTCGTACACGATACCGCTCCCGAATTGTGCGGAAGCAGTACCGACTCCCAGGCCCAAGACGAGCAAAGCAATCAGAAGCTTCTTCTTCATCGGACTCCTATCCTTTCGAGCCTTCATAAATCGGAAGGCATTTTGTGATTGTTGTAGTCGGGCAGAGCGAGATCGCCCGACAAGTAGACTTTGACGCGATGGCCCTCGCGGATCGTGACCGTCGGCAGAATGTTGAGGAACTTGTCCAGAATCTGAGCGGACGACTGGGCCATGCTTCCCGCAAGTCCCTGGCGCATAAGGTCGGTGCCGGATGCCGTAATCGCGCTGCCGGTTCCGGCCTCCGCGACGGCTCCCAGAACACCGATGGCAAGCGAGACGCCGAAGATGCGCAGGTAGTGGTTGTTGACCTGATCGCGCAAGCCCGTGTCGCCGATCTGGTTGAGACCTTTGAACTGGTCGAGGCTGACGGAAAAGCCGTCCGGCATGAGAAGACGGTGGAACGCCACGGCCAGACGCTTTTGGCCGAGACTGTCGACTCTCTTTGTTTCACCGAGCAACTTTGATCCCGCTGGAATCAAGAGATGCTGGCGGTCGTTGGAGTAGACGTCGGTCGAGAGTAGGCATTCGACAGGGCCAGAAAATTGGCCGTCGAGACGGTTGATCAGAACGGTTTCAAGGATGTTTCCTTCAAACAGTACGTAGTTTTTTCCTGCCGCCGCATTGGCGGCGCCAGCCGGCGCGGCGGCAGGAGTTTGGATTTCCTCCTTTCGGTCGTCGTGTGCTTCCGCGGAATCCTTTCTTGCGGGGGCAGAAAAAGATGTGGGCGTTAACGGGATGGAGTTCGTCTGCATTTCTCTCAAAAGCTGGGCGATCTGAGCTGTGTCGGGCGCAGAAGCCGGAGAATTCTGCTGGGCGGGGTTTGGCTCGGCCGCTGAGGGCGTCCCGCTAGCCGAAGGCTTGCGGTAGCTGAGAGCGACGTTGGATGAAAACAGGGAGAGGTACTCGCGCTTTTTCCTCTCGGCGCGGATCACATCTTCCGGGCGGTCGGCAGAGCCGGTGCCCGTTGCACCGGCCTGCTGCGCTTGCGGCAGATCCGGCGTCGCGGGGCTGATGGGATGGCTCGGTTGCGCGAGAGCGTTTTCGGCCAAGAGCTGCTCGCGCTGCAACTCCTGAATGCGGTTTTGCAGTTCGGCAATTTTGGCGTCGTTGACTTCGAGCGGCGCTTGCACCATAGGCGAGGGCGGAATTGCCTTGGCTGCGGTCTGCGGTTTCTTGCCACCGGTCAGCCACATAATAAGGACCATCAGCAAAGCGAGGCTGATGAGCAGCCAGGACTGGACATTTTTTGGCAGCAGGCCAGGTGGCTTGGGTGCTTTCTCTTGCAATTCGTTCGGCTGGTTCATGGGTCGCTCCTTACTTCGCCGAACTTTGCCGCGTAAACGGCAATTTCTTTTTGCCGATGGCGAGATAGCCGCTGTCGAGAATCTTGGGGACGATGTAAACGCCGTTTTCGAGCTGGAAATTGACCAGGTTGGGTTTGCCGTCCTTCATTTCGTACAAAGCAGGTTTTTCCCGCGCTGCGCACTTGATGTAGGTGAAGGTATCGTCGTGATAGATCGCCGAAACGAGGAACGGTTCGCGCGCGGACTTCGCATCGAGCAGGTAATCGAACTGGAGCTTGGTTGCGTAACTGGAGCGGAAGCGGTTGACCTGCTCGCCGGTCTGGACTTGCGCGGCGCGGAGCTGGTCCGCCGTCTGCGCGCGCAAAGCTTCCAATTCTTTCTTGTACGCTTCCGCCTCGCCGGCGCTCACATAGCCGCGCAGCCCACTTTTTAGGCCGATGCCCGAGCCTTCCTTCGGCTCGACAAAAATCTTGAGGTCGGGTTCGGCATTCGGATCGTTGCTGATCTCGGTCAGCACGAAGGAATAGACGTGGCCGGCGGCGGTAATGAGGTTCAAGTTACTGCGGATGCCGGCCTGGGCCGGGTGGACGTAACAGAGGTTGTGCGAGCCGTTGATGATCCAGAATTCTTTGTCGCCGGTGGTGAAATCAAGAATCTCCTCCTCATCGGGCAGGACGATCAGCGTCGAGAAGCGGAGCTTCGCGTGGACGGGGACGATGTCTTCTTTGGCATATTTCACGACGCGCGCCGCTTCGGTCGCGGCTTGGGCGGGCGGCGCCTGGAAGGCGACTACGCCCAAAGCAACGAGGGCAAAGGCGCGAACCGACTGGCGGTGCCACTGATTCTGAATCGCTAGTTTCATGGACCTGCTCCTTTTGAGATTGGTTTGTGCTACTTGGAACCTTCGTCCTGATCGGCAAACAACTGTGCGAGCCACTGCATGGAAAGAAGTACGAAAGTGACGAATCCCGCCAGCGCAAGCGGCAGGAATGCGTACAGCGGGTCAAGCGAAGGCCAGGTGCTTGGAGGGATCAGTAGGTTCACGACCGTTCTCCCGCCAGCACTTCGAGGCCCCGTTCGAAACCGTAGGTTTCAAAGGCGTCGCGCCGTTTCTTGTTGTCGTAAGGATCGTTCGTGTAGAGCCAATAGCTCTTGGCGTCCACGCTGAGGTTCGCGACCTTGGCCAGTTCCGGCGTCTTGATCAGGAATTGTTGCTTGGGGATGAGGCTCGAGATCAGCTCCACCTCGGTTTCATTCAAGTGAAACTGGCGCCGGTACAGGTCGCGGTCCATGTCGGGGTTCGCGAGGAAGAGTTTTGTGGAGCAGCTTTCGATGATGACGTCGAGGATCTCGGACCGCTTGAGTTCGTCGAGCGATTGCGTGGACAGAACCATCGCGGCGTTGTGCTTGCGCCACGTCTTGAGGGCCTCGACGACATACCGCTGGACGCTGGGGTTCTTCAAAAACACCCACGCTTCGTCGATGAAGAAGGCTTTGAAGAGGGACGAAATTTGCCGGTCGGCGATCACCGCATTGGCGCGATGCAGGATGTAGAAGAGGAGCGGTTCGAGAAGGTCCGGGTACTGGCTCATCCGCTGGAAGTCGAAGCACTGAAAGCGGGAAAACGAGATTGTGTCTTCGGCGTTGTCGAACAAAAATCCGAATTGGCCGCCGCGGGTCCACTTCGCGAGGCGGCTCGAAAGATCATGGCCTAAGGTATTCGCCAGCACGCCCAGCGTGCGAAGCGCGGGGTCAATAGCGTACAGATTTTCGATCTGGTGATAGAGGTCCCGCTCGATGGCAGGGTCGAGTTCCCCCACGCGCGTCCCCTGAATCAGGACTTTCAGGAAGAGGGCGAGGAAATCGAGATTTTCCTTCGTCGGCGGGAGCGAAAACGGATTGATCTTGAAATCCTCAGATTCGAGGCCAATGCGGACATACGAGCCGCCGAAGAGATGTGTGAGGCTTTCAAAGCTTCCGCCCAGATCGAAGATGAAGGTATGCGGGTCATATTTCTGCAGATTGGTGATGAGGAAGTTGAGGAGAAACGATTTCCCGGCGCCGGTCCTGCCTAGGATCATGCTATGAGCGACATCGCGGTAGTGGAGGTTCAGAAAATACGGCGTGTGGTGATTGGTTTCGAGCACCGCGAGATATTCCTGGCGCAGATGCTGATTGCGCGGCTCGCCCCCGTGGAGTGTAAAGAGAAAGGAAAAGTCCGCGTAGTTGGTATTGAGCAGATAGAGATAACGGAGGTTAAAGACGTGGTTGCCGGGGACTGCCGCGAGAAATGCATTCAGAAGGTTGTATTTTTCCTCGTAGAGCTGTGCGTCATGGACGCTGAACACTTTGTAGAATTCGGCGCACGCACGGTCGACCTTGGCCGGGTCGAGGTCGTAGATGACGACGGTCAGTGAAAACTGGCCGAAGTAGTTCCCGTGCAGTTCGATCTCCTTAATGCCTTCCCCGAGTTCCCGGACCTGCGACTCCTTCGAATCATCGAGGAGCGTGTCTTGCGTGGGAGCGTCATTCATGTTGACCTGGCTAAAGAACGATCGTTTGGTGTTATGTAAGTGTCGGCGTTTGGCCTGGATGTTCCGCCGGGTCTTGCCGGAGTCTTCCTTCTTCCATTCGGTGACGACGTAATAGTTGGCCTCCACTTCAAGGAGCCGTTTGAAGATGAGCGGAAAGCTTTGGGCGGAAGGTTCTTTGAGGGTCAAGACCTTGACGTAGTAGTCGTCCACGCGCAGATGGCCGCGGTGGCATTCGAGCTGCGATTCGCAAAGATAGTAGTCGAGGAACGTATCGTGCTTGAGTCTTGCGAGTTCAATCTTGTCAGGGTGGAAGTTGAGCGTTTTCTTGAGAACACGGAACACTTCCTGCTTGCCGAGAATGCGTACCGACAGAAAGTCGCTGACCTGGAGAATGAAACTTCGAGCCTTCTGAAGGAGAGCGGCCTCGGCTTTGGTGATGTCGTTCCCCAGGACGAGCACTTGTTTTTTCGCGAAGAAGTGAGCGGACAGTTCGGCAAGCGCCTTCCGCGGTTGGTTTGGAAACTGCGCAAGTGTGTTTGCGAGCGAGCGCGAAATCCGCGGACCCTGATGGAGAATCACATAGTAAATGGAGAGGGAGAAGAGCGTGTCGGCCTTGGTGCCGAGGTAGGCGATGCGGTTCTGGATCGCCGCGTCCACGACCAGGTTGCCGTAGAGTTTGTACGGGATGGTCTCGTTGTTTCGCTTGAAGAGATACTGGTAGACGCGATAGTCGTCACCAAAGAGTTTCAGCGCGGACTCAAGGCGCTTCGTCAATGCATCAATCGCGAGTCCGTCGAGGCACTCGTAATCCACGCCGCGCACTTCAAGAATGAGACCGAGCTCGCCCGTTTTTGTGATGAACACTTCAGGGCCGATGAATCCGTAGAGGTTCACCCGTTCGTTGAGCGAGCCGGTCTCCTCGTAGTTCTTGAAGATTCGTTTAAGCCTTAGCATGGTCATCCCTGCGGACAGAAATAGGAGTGAATTTCATGGGGTCGTATTGGCTGCGCAGTGTGGCCGCGGTGAGCAGAAAGCGCAGAATCTGTGGATCGGTTTGGGTGGCCCAGCGCGCGAGGAAGTAGAGCACCACGAAGATCAACACACCGCCGAGCAGGCTGTTGAGCAGGTTGAACGTGGCGGCTCCGAGACACATG
>Ga0210405_10003267_pt1 | contig 16045 bp, 22 predicted proteins | sample IncBWH11MmetaG_FD_155492 | JGI IMG/M metagenome (GOLD analysis project Ga0210405, IMG submission 155492) | Forest soil microbial communities from Barre Woods Harvard Forest LTER site, Petersham, Massachusetts, United States - Inc-BW-H-11-M | ecosystem: Environmental > Terrestrial > Soil >... | reverse complement strand
TTATCGCCTCCATCGTTCTCTGGCATGAATGCGGAGAAGATATGGGCGTTTTCTGCTACCGTATTGGATTGGGTGCCTTTACGACGCTGCGCTCGCGCGGGCTCGTTCCGGTGCCCGCTACTCAAATCATCGTCTTGAGGACTCGTTCCGCTTGCTCCAATCCATCCTCCACTTTCTCCACTCGCTCTATAGCACCGACGGACTTCGAGAGCTAATCCGCTCTGGGGGCGCTCCTCTCGTTTGCACGATCGTCTTTATTGAAACCGGCTTCTTCGTCGGCTTTTTTCTTCCGGGTGACTCTCTTCTAATTACAGCCGGAATCTTCTCCTACGCAGGCGTTATTCCTCTCAAGTGGCTTCTGCTCCCGGTCATGCTTTCCGCTATCGCTGGTGACCAGGTTGGCTATTGGATTGGCCGTTCCGCCGGAGTTGCCCTGTATCGCCGTGAAGAGTCCTTTTTTTTCCGCCGAAGCCATCTCCAACGCGCCCACGATTTCTACGAAAGATACGGCGGCCGGGCCGTGATTCTCGCGCGCTTCGTCCCCATCATTCGAACGTTTTGTCCGCCCGTGGCCGGCGCCGCAAAAATGCCGTACCTGCGCTATCTGCTCTTCGATTTTCTTGGCGGCGTTTTCTGGATTAGCACCATGATCCTGGGCGGCTATTCGCTTGGGCACTTCATACCCAACATCGGCCAGTACATTCACTATGTCATTGCCGTGGTTGCCGTCGTTTCGATTCTCCCTGCCGTGATCAGCGTGCTCCGTTCCAGGCGCTCCTCGAATACTCCTCCCGCACCCATAGCCGCCGACGGCAAGGCCCACTAGCTCATGCCCGCAGCCAAACTCCGCGCCATCATCTTTGATATCGGCCGTGTCCTGGTCCAGGTCGACGTCGCCCGTGCCATGCAGGGTCTTGCCTCCGGGAGCAGTCTCTCCCCCTCCGAGTTTTGGTCTGCCATTGAGAAGGATCCCAGCTGGCCTGATTGGCAAGAGGGGCGAATGGCCCCACGCGATTGGTATCTCCATCTAACTAAGCGTCTTGGCGGGGACCTGACATTCGACCAGTTCACCAATGTCTGGAATCGCGCTCTCGACCCCACCCCCATTCACGAAGACGCCTTCTTTGAGAAGCTATCCAGACGGTATCGCCTCGCCCTTCTCTCCAACACGGACCCCATCCACGTTCGCCATCTCGAGGCCACTTATAGCTTTTTCTCGCACTTTCCCACGCGCATCTATTCTTGTTCCGTGGGAGCCAGCAAGCCCAATCCCTTGATTTACGGCGCGGCCCTTCGCGCCCTCAAAGTCAGAGCTGGAGAGGCCCTCTACATTGACGACATCCCAGCCTATGTCGAGGCCGCCAAGCGTCTTGGCATGTCTGGCATTCAGTTCCGGTCCCCCGCCCAGCTAACGGCCGTTCTCAAGTCTCTCGGCGTGGATAACCTCTAAGCCGTTCGGAAGCGTAAGAAACTCCGAAATGGGAATTCTTCGCGTAAAGATTGCTAGGACTAGTACTGCCCTACCTCCGCGCGTGCATTCTCCTTTTCCTGCAACCCGCATTTATTCATCGGCTTACAGGTATTTTCGCCCCTTGTTCCCTGGCCGCCTTTTGGCTCGCCACTTGCTCCCTCCAAGTCACGGGCCGATTAAAAACTAAATCGTTTGCCCACATATTAGGGTGAGGAGAAAACACTTTTTATGGTAGAGGAACACATCATCGAAACGAGAAACAGTTCGTCTTGGCAGTTGCCTGCGATCATCGTATTGGGTTTGGTCGCGATTGCCGGTTTGGGCTTCGGCTGGAACGCCTCGTCAAAGCTTGACTCAACAAAGCAGGACGTTGCCACGGAACTGAAGACAACTCAGCAGGCGGTACAGCAGGATATGTCCTCTCTAAAGGACCGCATCGCTCAGGATGAGAAGACAAATGCTGACCTCCAGGGCGATCTTAAGGTTGTGACCGACAAGCTCAAGATTACCCAAGGCCAGCTCAAGAAGGCTCGTCAACAGTCCGAGCTGGTCGCGAAACAGAACGACGAGACGACTCAAAAGCTCAGCGCTCTTGACACCTCCGTCCACACCGAACTGGCAACCAAGGCCGGCACGGATGACGTGAAAAACGTTGACACCAAGGTCACCGCCGTTGGCGCCGATCTCAACACCACCAAGGAAGACCTGAAGATGGCCAAGAGCGAGATGGGAACCCTCATCGCGCGCAACCATGATGAAATCGACCAACTCCGCCGCCTCGGCGAGCGCGACTACGTCGAATTCACCATCGCTGGTAAGAACAAGCCCCAAAAGGTCGGAAACATCACCGTCGAACTCAAGGGCATCAACCAGAAGAAGAATCAAGTCAATCTCGCCATGACTGTTGAGGACAAGCGCTTCGAAAAGAAGAACCGCGCCCTCAACGAGCCCATCTTCTTCTACATCTCCGGCACACATATACCTGAAGAGATCGTAGTCAACAAGGTTGGCAAGGATCAGGTCAGCGGTTATGTCAGCATTCCCAAGGCGAATGCGCAAACGGCCAGCACTTCCACCACTTCCGGAAACTAAACAGACAAAAAGCAACTCTCGGCCATTTTGGCCGTCGAGGCAGCCGAAGCGGGCAGGAATTCCTGCCCGCTTTTTTTGTCACTCGTTTTTGCACACTTATTTGCGGCTTCTTTTGACGACACTGTCCGGTTTCCCGCCAATCTCCGCTAAGATGGAAGCACGCAAAGCGGAGAACAGTTTGCATCAGACTTCTTACATCCTTTACATTGCCATCGACGACCTGATTCCCCCCCATGGAAAGGGCGTCCCAGGACTCGACGAGTTCACCGCCGCCCTCGATCACCGCGGCATTCCCGCGGTCTGGCTCACCAGCAGAACCCGCCTTCAGATGGATGAGCCCCGCCGCAAACTAGCTCACACACACCCGTTTATCGCCGAAGATGGCTGCGGTGTTTTCCTTCCCGAAGACTATTTTCACCTGCGGCCACAAACTTCCCCTTCCCAGCCACGAGAAATATCCACCGTCCGCCTTGGCCGCTTCACTTGCTTGCCGGTCGCCGAGCAGCAACCCGCAGCTTCGGAGGCTTTGGAAACTCTGGCCTCCGAAACGGGGGTCTCGGTTGTGTCTTTGCGGTTTCTCCCCCCTCGCGAGTTGGCTCAGAACACGAACTTGCCACAGCGTGAAGCAGAACTGGCCCGTCAGCGTGACTTCGACGAGCTCTTTTTCTTTGCGGGAGCTTCTGAGCGGGACATCAAGAACTTTGAGGCTGCTGGGCACGGCCGAAATCTTCAGCTTCGCCAGCGGGGCGTTCTGTGGTCTCTTTCCATCGGTGCGAGCGTTCGCCGCTGCGTTGGCGAGCTTTCCAAACTCTACGACCGTGCCCTCCGCTCCCACGCCCGCACCATTGGCATTGCCACGCCGGGTCAAGAGGCGGCTCTCTTTGCTTCATGCGATCGCGCCATTCTGCTAACAGACAAAAGTGTCGATCAGCCAGAAACTCCTCCCGCTCGAACCGCCGCTCAAGCTCATCGAGTAATGGAAGTACCACTTCGAGCCGACGACACTTGGGAACAAGTTCTCGCCAACCTCTCACCGCGCCGACAGTAGATGACCGAAATCAATAAAAGCTTTTGGAAATAAAGTGTCTGTAATGCGACTGCTTTTCCACACCCTTGACACCACTCTCAGAACCTTTTCCCCGCGCAACACTCCCAAATCTCCTGTTTTCGCGAGGATAGCCATTTCCCTCTCATGGCCCTTCGATTGCCCTTTACTTCGTGAGTCCTAGGCACTTATAAGTGTATTTAACCTGTCGGTTTAACACGGTCCATCGAGAATTCTTGCAGGCCGAGTACTAGGAGAACCCTAACCATGGCATGGCTCATTCGCAAGCTTCGCATCCCGGCCTCTGAATCCTCCATGGGCCTCGTTCTTACGTTTTGCATCATCACCATGGGTCTCATGTCGGTCGCTTTGCTATGGCAGGCTCAGATCATTGCCAATCAGCGTGAAGCGATTCAGTGGCTCGAGACTCTTAAGTTTGGTGGATAGTCTCCTCGACCAGCCCCTGCTAATGCCAGGCGCGCCTCCCTCCGCGCGCCTGGCACCCCTCCCCGCTGGCTATTCACGGTGTCCTCGTTGCAACCCTCATTTATCAATAGGCCCTCGTAAAGAATCGTTCGCGACTTTCGGGCCTTCTTATGATTCAATATCTCCAAAGGGGATTTCTAATCTTCGGGAGATATTCTGTGAAACGTACTCTGAGTTTGATCCTGCTCGCGGTTGCACCTGCAGTCTATGCATCTGCACAACAGGCTGCTCCCCAAGCGCAATCGGCTCTGCCGTCGGCGACCAACAATGGCCAGCCACAATCATCCAATCCAGCTTCATCGCACGACAGGCACCATCGCCGGCATAGTAGTCGCCATCGCCGGCATCACCGCACTCCGAGCCAGCACTAGTTGATAAAATCAAAAAGGGGGAGCCGGGCGGCTCCCCCTTTTTTTGTTTTGCTATGTCGTCTCCGAAGCGCGCTAAATGCGCGTATGTTTCGAGAGCGACTCGCACCGCAAGAGCGGTGTGTTCATCTTTGGTTCAGCTCTAAGCCCGGTGGAGTCATGTCCCCTCCGGAGCTCAACGAGCTCTCACCTCCCGGTCTACTCCCTCTTTTCGTCAATTGCAAGCGAAGAATGGGTGAACACACGAATTCCTCAGCGCGCACATTCCCCGCCGTCACCATGCAATTTTATTTAATGAAAAGTGTTTCCCGAAGCTGATCCCTGCTTACGAACGACTTCATCGTGCGGAATCGGTTGAACAGATCCTGTATTTCGCGGTTCTGATAAACCTTCTGCGCCGGGCACAATACGGTCGCCGAGATAATCTGCAGGGAGTTCGAATCCGCGATGCGGTAGCGCTGAAATCCTTCCGGCTTCTTGCTGTGGAACAAGGCGAAAACCACTCCACCCGGACGCAGCCAATCCGTCATAGTCGCTATCGTTTGCTTCGCCAGCGCGGGCTCCAGATAATCGATCAAGTCCCACGCCAATACCGCGTCGAACGATGCGCGCGGATACTGCAGATTGGTTTCCAGGAATCGCGCGGCGCGCCCCGTTGGGGTCATGTCCACGGTTTCAGAAGCAGCGTTCAAACCTTGCAGCCGCACTTCTTCTTCGTTTAAGAAATCTTTCCATTCGCGCAGAATGTCTTCCGAGGACACTCGGAATCCGCGCTCGATGAAAAAGCTGAGCGTTGTCTGCCACGCTGGTCCGAGATCCAGCAAGGTTCCGCGCCCCAGCCCGTCCAGGTTCCACAAAAGCTCTTTCAATCCATTCGAAATGCGCGTGGATCCAGGCGTCTCCGGGGCACGAGGCGAACCTGCGGCTTGGACCGGAGCTACGCCTCTCGTTCTCCCATTTTGCGGAATCGGCCGCGAAACATCGCGGCTTGTTCCCGTTCCGATAGCAATGCCGAGTTTATTCAGAAGACTCATGGATCAATTCGCCGCCGTTCCGGAAATCATGGAATGCGCGCTGGACGACTTCCCGCCAGAGGGAGACCCACTGGCCGCAGCCGCCGCCTGCGCTTCCCCGGTCTTGCTCGGTTGCCTTCCTGCTTCGACCTTTCCGCGCAGCGTGGCGCCATCTTCAATCGCCAGCCTGTCGGTTTGCACTTCCCCGGTCACTTGCCCCGTGCTCCCTAGCAGCACTTTGTCCCGCCCGGATACTTTCCCTTCCACCGTTCCGCGAACAATCACTTCGCGCGCGGTTACATCCGCTTTCACTCGTCCGTTCGGCCCAATCGTCAAACTTCCATTCGTAAGACTCAGCTTCCCATCCACGTGTCCGTCGACAAAAAGATCTTCGCTTCCAGTGACTTCCCCTTTTATTTTGATTCCCTGACTGATGCAGGCCGCAGCGTTCGAAGACACTTGTACTTCTCTCGGCGTCTCACGAATGGGGGACGAAATTGGACTCGGCGTGCTCGGCGCGCCCGTAGGTGCTGTGGAAAGCTCGGGCGCTCCTTGGGGTTTTCCGTCTTCTTTTTTCCACATCTGACACCTCGACATCGAAAATTGGATTTTCGAAGCCGCCGATCGAGTGCTGGGAGGAACCGCGACTCAGAAGCGTGAACATAGTACAGGACTTAGCGGCTGTAAACAAGTATGCGGGGTAGCAAATCTAGCGTGTTTCCTGAAGCGCTACACCACATTTGGTAGTTTCAGTCCGGCTATATCCACTAGGGATTGCGATGCTTTTCGGCATTCGCTTTTCCCGCGCTGCTGTCTATTCTCAGCCAATTTTAAACGTGATCCACTTATTTTACTCTATTTAAAATAAACGGTATTATACTCATTTTCCCTGCTGTAAAATGGGCGTCCCCGCGCTCGCCGCTCCTGCCCAGATCTGGCCCAGAGAAACTCGCTGATAAATCTTGTAAACGCTCTTGGAATTTCATGCCAAGAAAAATGCAATCGTGTCGTACCGCACATGCCGAGCTTCCGCGAAAACCGCTGCCTTATGAATTCGGGTCTAGTGCGCGCAAGTTCGCGGCCGCCTGTTCCGGCAATTCCGCGTTGAAATAAACCTCTTTGATGCTGTAAGACTTGCTCCGCTTTTCCACAATCGGCATGATTTCGATGTGCCAATGGTAATCTTCCGCCAGCGTTTTCCAATAGCCGGCCAATTCGCCCTTCTTGCTCTTCGTGTTTGGCGCGGTGTGCACCACCAGATGATAGGCCGGCGCTATCTTCTCCAGCCTGCGCAGGACGCGCCCAAGCAGCGCCGCCAATTGCTTGCGATTAGAGGAGCCGGGCCGCGGCTGTTCAAACAAGTGATTGTGTCTCCGGTGCATCACCCAAACTTCGTAAGGCACGCGCGACGCGTACGGACAGAGCGCGTAATAGTCTCCTTGCACGTCCACGATTCGCTTTCCCTGCTTTTCCTCTTGCCGCACCATATCGCAGAAAATACAGCGCTCTTTGTCCTTGAACCAGTCATGCGCCGCATGCAACTCGTATTTGACTCGCCGCGGCACAAAAATCGTCGCCGCTACTTCGGAGTGTGCGTGCGGCCACTCTTCCCCTGCCAGCACGCCGCGATTCTTGAAGACACTCACATATTTAAACCGGGCGTCCTTTTTCAAATCGGCGATCCGCGCTTCCCACACCCACAGCACACGTTCGAGATCTTCGTCGCTAAACTGCGACATCTGTTTCTCGTGGTCGGGCGTCTCCACCACAACCTCGTGCGCTCCGAGCGGCCCCATTTTGTCGTACATGCCCTCCGCCAGCCGCCCCGAATCTCCTTCAAGCCGGTAGAGCGGCGCAGGATGAGGCACCACGCGCACCTGCCATGGCCCTTCCGCCGGCCAGCTCAGAATGGCCTTCATTTTCTCTATCTTTCCCGGTTCAAACGGGCACTCAGACAGGGTTTCCCCGGCGACTTCCCGGTGGCCTAATGCAATCCAGCTCTGGGTGATGGGATCTTTTCGGAGTTCCATTCAGGTTTCTTCAGCAGTTCTCGCGCTTGCCGTGTTCCATGCAGCCATTCCACGCACAACGGCCAAGTAAATCGATTTGCGAAGCTTGCACCGAGCCTTCTCGCATCCGCGTAGTTTGTTTCTCCCCTCCCCAATTGTCAAGCACAGTGAAACTCGTTGTTTGGCGTTTGAATCGCGCGCTTCTAGAGCTACCATTAAGGACTGTGCGCTGGACAAAAAAACTGCTTTATTTACCTGTGGCCTATGCTCTCGCATTTGCGCTGACATACGTTATCCCCTCGTTTATTCATAGGCGAGATTTTGATCGAGCATTCTCCGCTTGGTACAAAAACCCGACACCCGAGAACATTTCCGCTCTTCGCATCCAGCAGCATAAAAACGAGCTAATTCATCTTCAGGATTCTGCGATTGCAGCTTTGGTGCTGCTAGTGATCTTTTGCGTAGTCTATGGAGGCATGCGGTTAGCGGGTCACTATTCTGCGAGCCCTAGACGCTCCGATACTCAACGATGACTTCTCTGTATTACTCGCCTGCTATCCGGACGCTAAACATGAACGCTGACATTTCATACATCGGACTTGCCCTCGAGGAAGCTCGCGCTGCAGCAGCGGCCGGCGAAGTCCCTATCGGCGCCTGCTTGGTCCACGACGGCAAAATCCTCGCCCGCTCTGGCAACCGCACCATTCGCGACTGTGACCCTACCGCCCACGCCGAAATCATTGTGATTCGTGAAGTAGCTCGCCTCCTCCGCAACTACCGCATGCCCGGCACAACGCTCTACGTCACGATTGAGCCCTGCAGCATGTGCGCAGGCGCTATCATCCAGGCCCGCATCCCTCGCCTAGTCTATGGCGCAGACGACCCCAAAGCCGGCGCCGTCCGCTCTTGTTTCGAAATCCTCACCAACTCCGCTCTCAATCACCAGGTGGAAGTCGTTCCGGGCGTTCTCGTCGCAGACTGCGCCTCTATCCTCCAATCCTTCTTCGCCGCCCGCCGCTAAATCCCGTGCAGTCTCCCTACCCTTCCCCGCAAGCCATCGCTAACTTAAATCACGCAGGTTAATCCACTTCAACTTCGCGAGCCGCCGTTGAACGTTTGTTTCCCAGGTCACAACCCGCATAGCTGCCCTGACAGCTTTAATCAACCTGCATTGCCGTAACACGGAACCCTTGCTACGATTGAGCTTGCCACAACCGCGGAGAGGTGACTGAGCGGTTGAAAGTACTCGCCTCGAAAGCGAGCGTACGGGAAACCGTACCGTGGGTTCGAATCCCACCCTCTCCGCCATTCCGTGTGGGTGAATTCCCTGCATTTGAACCCGTGGTGTCTATTCCACTCTTAGAATCCGCCTCGCATGGATCAAATCGTACATACAAATGTATTGACAACACCGTGCGAGGGCCGTATTCTGCCCTAGTCGCCGCCAGCTATGCGATTCCTATGGGATGAGAACAAGAATCGCCAAAATCTTCGCAAACACGATGTTCGCTTTGAAACTGCCGTTCTCGTTTTCGACGACCCCTACGCGATTACACGGCGTGACGTCACTTTCGAGGATGAGGAACGTTGGATAACAGTCGGAGCCATAGGGCCGGGTTCGATTCTTTTGGTTGTTCATACCTTTTATGAAGAACACAACGAAGAAGTCATTCGTGTCATCTCGGCTCGCGCCGCCGAGTCTAACGAAAGGAGAGCCTATGAGGAAGCTCACAAAGGAGCAGAAACGAGACATCCGAGCCATCGCCGCAAAAAGAGACGAAGACATTGATTTCTCGGACGCGCCTGCGGTCGTCGATTGGAGCGGAGCCGAAATTGGCAAGTTCTACCGGCCAAAGAAGAAGCCCGTTACGATCCGTCTGGATACAGACGTAATCGCTTGGCTCAAAGCCGATGGCCGCGGTTACCAGACGAAGGCGAATTGGCTGCTGCGACACGCCATGCTTCACTACACCAGAAAAAGGGTCTCGGCAAAACGTGAACGCTTCGGCAGAAGCCATAAACAGAGCAGGTGAGTGTCCTATCCGCTCCGCCAAATTCAGATCGCGCTTCCCGCTTTTTGCAGACTGTTTTTTATCTCACTCCGCGCGTTCACTTTTCGACGAAGGACTTTAGCCTGGACAGCGCCTCGTCCCACTGTTTGGAAACAAAATCGAGGTATTCCCTCATTCCCTCCATGGGATGCGGATCGAATTGGAATCGGCTCTCACGCCCGGAACGGACGCTGTGCACGATTCCCACTCTCTCCAACACTCGAAGATGCTTGGTGATCGCCTGCCGGGTCAGCTTGGAACCCTGCGTTAGCTGGGAGATCGAATAGAGCGGGCCGCCACAGAGCTTGGCAACCAGCAATAGCCGCGTCTCGTCGCCCAGCGCCGCAAACACGGGTGCACGAGTCTGCTGTCTGGCGCTCGTTCTGCTACGAAGTTTTCGTGACATGGCGCTCGATGTTTTTCATTTGCTCTGTCCAGCCGCCCTCATTCATGCGGAACGCTTCGAGGCGGCGGCCGCTGGGGATCTTGTCGAAGCCGGACTCCGTAACCACAAGCAATGTGCCTGTCGCGGTTTTCTCCAGCCGGAACTCGACGAGCGTGGGTGTCTCCTTCGAGTAGTCTATTTTCGGGTCGGCGGGATAAGGATGCCACGTGAAGGAAAAGAGCCGTTCCGGTTCCATTTTTTGCACCACGGCTTCCCATTTGACGTGTTCGTAGCCAGGATAGGTAATATGGCCGCGCGAGACTTGCCCCGGCACAAATGGGCCATCCAATTTCACGCGAAACCACTCGCCAAACTCTCGGTGGTCCGTGAGCGCGAGCCAGACCCGCGAAACCGGCGCAGCAAGTTCGATCCGTTTCTCGATACGGTTGTCCATCTTAGGCAACCTCCGGGTTGCATATTAGCCTCGCCCTGGACTAAAAGCAACCACATGGTTGCACTTTTTCGCACCGCGGGGGCTGGACACGCTCGAATTCTCCCGCCCTTGCGCGCCGCCAAACGAAAGTCCAAAATTAAAGCGGAAGAAACTGGTGACCATTCCTCCTTTTCCTCTAGAGGACTCCACCCAGAAAGCTTCATGATCCTTCGCACCGTCGAACAAGTCCGCCGCCTCTCCCGCATCATAGGCGGTTTCACGCTATTGCTGATCGGCATCGTGATGCTGGTCACTCCCGGGCCGGGGTGGCTGGTTATCTTGCTCGGATTGGGCTTGCTGGCGGCCGAGTTCGTCTGGGCCAGGCGGCTTATGGACCGCATCAAGCGACAGGGCGAACGAGTGCGCAGCGCGGTCTGGCCCTCCCCAAAAAATACATCCGCGAAGAACTCAGCCGAATCAAACGAAGTGGCGGAGACGTGAATTCCGCGATCTGAATATGCGGTTAAATACTGCCGCTTGAATTCCAAAAGTGTGGAGGCGTCCGCCATGGAAGTTGCGTTGATTGGACTCGGAAAGATGGGATCGGGGATTGCAAAGAGTTTGCTGCGTGCTGGGCATCGCGTCGCTGTGTACAACCGGACGCCGTCGCGGGCCGAAGCCCTGCGAGCGGATGGCGCGATTGTCGCCGCCTCGGTATCCGAAGCGTGCCGCAGCGGCATAGTGTTGACGATGGTCGCGGACGATGCCGCGCTCGAAGGTTTGGTTTTCGGCGAAGGTGGAATACTGGCGTCGTTGCCGCGCGGCGCCATGCACGCCTCGCTCAGCACCATCAGCGTGGCCTTGAGTGACAGGTTGGCCGCGGAACATGCCAAAGCCGGGCAAGGCTTTTTGGCAGCCCCAGTGTTTGGTCGACCCGACGCGGCCGAAACGGGCCGTCTCGCGGTGGTTGTTGGAGGCGAGCAAGCCCTCGTTCAAAAATGCAAGCCGCTCTTTGAAGCCATGGGCCCAAAATTGTTCGTGGTTGGCGAGCGTCCTTCAATGGCCAACGTTGTAAAACTCTCGGGCAATTTTCTGATCGCCTCGGTGCTGGAATCGCTCTCCGAGGCTCTGGCGTTTGCGCGAAAATCCGGCGTGGATGCGGGCGCGCTCATGGAATTCTTGACTGCCACCCTGTTTAACGCCCCGGTCTACAAGACCTACGGCGAATTGATCGTGCAGGGTAAGCATGAACCGGCAGGCTTCGCGTTGCCGCTCGGATTGAAAGATGTGCGCCTCGTCCTCCAGGCGGCGGAAGCTGCGAACGTGCCGATGCCCATCGCTAGCGTGGTGCGCGACCGCTTCATCACCGCGATGGCGCGCGGAAATCAGGACAAGGATTGGTCCGTGATTGGCCGCGTAGCCGCGGAAGATGCGGGATTGCCGCAGACCGCGCGCGCTGCTCGATAAAATTGCTCCAAACAGTGTGGCCAGAATTTTCTCGCAAGAATAATTCGTCAACAACTCCGTGATACGCTGAACGTCTCTTCACACGAGGCATGCGATGACACCGTGGTCCGGGAAATGGGCGCTAGTGACAGGTGCGAGCGCGGGAATTGGTGTTGCACTCGCCGAGGAACTGGCTCGGGGCGGGACCAATCTCATTTTGACCGCGCGTCGCCGCGAGCGCTTGGAAGAATTGGCGCAGAAACTTTCGGCGGCCCACAAAATCCAGGCAAAAATATTCGTAGCCGACTTGGCGGCAGCCGACGCGCCCGAAAAAATATTTCAGTTCACAAAAACCCAAGGAATGGAAATCGAGCTGTTGATCAATAACGCCGGTTTTGGCGTCTATGGCGAATTCCCTACAGTCGAAACACGCAGGCTCACGGACATGGTGCAGGTGAATTGCGCCGCCGTCGTTCATTTGACTCGGCTCTATCTGCCTGAAATGGTGTCGCGGAAACGCGGCGACGTGCTGATTGTTGCATCGACCGCGTCGTTTCAAAGCGTGCCGTACATCTCCACGTACGCCGCGACCAAAGCCTTCGACCTGCTTTTCGCCGAGGGATTGGCGGAAGAGATGAAGCCCCACGGTGTGCGGGTCTGCGCGCTGTGCCCCGGATCGACGGAGTCGGAATTCGCGGAAGTCGCCGGCCAAACGCATATCGCCGCCACGAGAGCGAATCGCGAGACAGCGGATAAAGTCGCGAGGACTGGATTGCGCGCACTCGCAGCCGGCAAAAGCTATGTCATTTCCGGTCTGGGAAATTATCTAGGTGTGCTCGGGCAGAGACTGGTCTCCCGGCGCATGGTAGCGCGCGTCGCTGCGCGCATGTTCAGACCTAAAAAAAACTCCTAATTCTCACGAACAATCCTCGCAATGGCGAACTTTTCGCACGCACCAATCACGTTTGATCCGTTCTTTTCCGATTGAGCCAGGCTCCGTTTGGGGCTACTCTTTGCCGACACGCGGCGATCACCGCACACGTCCAATCCACTATGAGACCGAAACCTCCTGACGGACAGAGTCCGGTGGTCAATCTCCAGAGCCTGCAGGGGCACCAAGGCCGCTCTGGGAACTTTTTGCGACCAGGCCGGGAAATACGGGAGAAGGCAGAAGACGTACATCGAACGGACCGAGAAGCCGCAGCAGGGGAGACCAGGATCGCAGCGCAAGATAGAGACGATCTGCTGTTGCGGCGCTCCGCCAAAGGTGACGAGGAGGCCTTTGCGCTTCTCTACCGGCGGCATCAGGGCGGACTGTACCGGTTTGCGTTGCGAATGACTGGAAGCGCTTGGGGCGCGGAAGAGATTGTGCAGGATGTGTTTATGACGTTGATCCGCGAGCCGAAAAAGTACGACCCGGAGCGGGGATCGGTGGGCGCACTGCTCTTCGGAATTGCGCGCAACCGCGTGATGAAACATCTCGAGCGCATCCCGCGAGAAGTTCCGCTTGAAGAAAAAAACGAAGACGGCACCGGCGCTGGAATCATTTTGCAGGACAGCTTTACACCGGCGATGTGGATGGAAAAGCGGGAGCGAATGCACCACGTGAGAGCTGCCGTGCTGGATTTGCCGGCAGAATTTCGCGAAGCCGTGGTGATGTGCGAATTGGAAGAGATGAGTTACGAGGAAGCAGCGCAGATGACGGGCTGCCCCATTGGGACGATACGCTCGCGGCTGCATCGCGGGCGCGCTCTGTTGCTTGCGAAGCTCGAGATGCTGCGCGACGTGCCTCGGCGCATGAAAGTGGCGAGGTAAACGAATCGTGGAATCGTTTGGAAAAAATGTTATGAACTGCGAACAAGTGGAAGCGATTGTACTGGACCTGGACCGTGATGGAGCCTCGGACTCGCTCGAACGGGCGGCGGCGGTTGCACATCTGAGTCACTGCCCGCGCTGCGCGGCGTTGCAGGAGTCGTGGCAAGCAGCGAGAGAAGAGTTGCGGGCGCTGGGCGAGGAGACTCTGGAGGCGCGTGCGCCTGCCCGTGTGGAGATGAGGCTGCGGCAGGAGTTTCGCACGCGGCACCGCACCATGGTGGCCCGGCGCGCCGCCGTCGTGGCGGCATGGACTTTGGCTGCAGCGGCGATTCTGGTGGGTGCGATAGGTACATGGAATTGGCAACGCGCTCGTCACGAAGTCGCGTCGAGGCACGAGGTGCCAGTACCGAGCGCACCGGTGCAGAATCCTGCGCCCACGAGCGAAAATGTTTCGGCCTCGGCGAAAGAAAACGAACCGCCAGCGGCGGTAAAGAAGCCCTCCAAGAATGTGCGCCGGACTGCGGCTAGCGCTGACGATGCGGGCAAATTCACTCTGCTGCCTGGCAGCTTGCCGGCTGAGACCGACGAAGCCGCCATCGTGCGCGTGCGTATGCAACGCGGGGCGCTTGGCGCGCTGGGCCTGCCGGTGAACGTGGAACGCGCGAACGAATGGATCCAGGTGGATTTGCTCGTGGGAAATGACGGATGGCCGCAGGCGGTGCGTCTGGCGCGATGAGAAACACGCAGAGAGTTTGCCGCAGTGGGAATTTCAGAGCGGTATGGGGGAGAAGAGAGGAAAAAATGAAGCGCGAACTGAGATGGATAAACGCGGTGTTTGCCGGCGCCCTGCTTGTTTGTGCCGGAGGGGCGCGGGCACAGGTGACACAAGAAGCACCGCCTGTTCCCCCTGTAGTTTCGATCCAGGGAGGGGCGATGGTCGGTGGCGACGCCTTCTTCGAGGGTCGCGCGGAGCTGCTCGGCTTCGGCGGCGGACTGCACGGCGGGAAAGTGGTGAAGGGAGCGCCGTTCAGCGCGGTAGCGGTTTCCGAAACGACACAAACGCTGGCCGATGGCAATCACATTACGCGAACGACGCAAACGAATCTGTACCGGGACAGCCAAGGGCGTTTTCGCAAAGAGGTGACGTTGTCGGCGATTGGTCCGCTGGCGGCCTCCGGACAGCCGCACTCTTTCGTCGAGATCAGCGATCCAGTAGCCGGCACATCCTACGTTCTGGAACCTGATCAAAAGGTGGCGCGGCAAATGGAAGGCCGCATGGGGATGAGAGTTCGCACGAACGGAGGGGCAGTCGGGCCGGGCGGCCCCGGAGACGTCGTCTATCGCACCTTCAACTCGTCAGCCGCAAATGCCAAGGCCAATGCCAAGACCGAATCGCTCGGCACACAAACGATCGATGGAGTGGTTGCGGAAGGAACGCGCATCACGCGAACCATTGCAGCCGGAGAGATCGGAAACGAGAAGCCAATCACAGTCGTTTCCGAGCGTTGGTATTCCGCCGACTTGCAGATGGACATCAAGAGCACGCATTCCGATCCCCGGTTCGGCGATACGACCTACACACTAACGACTATTCAGCGCACCGAGCCTTCAGCGTCGTTGTTCACTGTCCCTTCGGACTACACCATTGAGCAAGGCAGTAAGGGAAAGTTTCTGATGAATCTTCCTTCTCCTCCGCCGCCTCCGCCGGGCAACTGAGCATTTGATTTGTAACAAGCTTCTCTCCTGAAGACGGCACGCCCTTTCCGCATCTGCCCCCATCAATGCGGAAGGGGCGTAACCGTGTTTGGAGAGCCGCAAACAGAGAAGCGAGGACATGGAGACGTAAAGATGGGATTGCCTGCGCCCCACATTCGCGGAATTGCGATGTAGAATGCGGGCATGGACGAGAAGGAACTGGCGAAACAACTTGAGCGCGAAGGTTTTAGCCACACTTACGTTTGGCAGGACGGGGCCAACGCGTTCTATCCGGAACATACGCATGACACGGAGACCGCCCACATCGTTTTGAGCGGCGAGATGACTTTGACCATGGACGGCCGGACAGATACATTCCCCGCAGGCGGACGGTGTGACGTCCCTGCGGGAGCTGTGCGTTCGGCAAGGATGGGGCCCATGGGTTGCCGCTATTTGATCGGCGAGCGCTGAACGTCCCGCGCTGTGTTGCAGTTCAGCCTGCTTCTCCAGGCGTAAACTCCAGATTGTTGTATGCGTATTGTATGTATGGTGTGTGTGGCCGGGGGCCGAGTCTGTGTGGCAACTGGGCTTGACGCAGTATTTATACTTCCGGGAAGGAGGAGCGCAGGATGGCCAACTTTCTGGAGTATAACCCGGAGCAAGCCTATTTGCTGCCGCCGACGGTGAGAGAGGTGCTGGGAGAGGGGCATCTTTGTTTCTTGGTGCATGGCGTGGT
>Ga0210405_10003262_pt1 | contig 16067 bp, 16 predicted proteins | sample IncBWH11MmetaG_FD_155492 | JGI IMG/M metagenome (GOLD analysis project Ga0210405, IMG submission 155492) | Forest soil microbial communities from Barre Woods Harvard Forest LTER site, Petersham, Massachusetts, United States - Inc-BW-H-11-M | ecosystem: Environmental > Terrestrial > Soil >... | reverse complement strand
AGAAAAGTCAACACCCCATCGAGAGCGAAATGGCGCTTCTTTAAAACCCAGAGCGTCGACGCTCCCGTACGCCCTTGACACCGCCGTCGTTGTTATAGACAGGATGACGTCAGTCTCAGGGCGCTCTGCTCCTAGTTCTCGACGTCATCCTGAGTGGCCGTCAGGGCGGGAAGGATCTGGCGCGGGTTGGCAGGCGTGCGGTCGACGGGTTTATACAGGTTTTCCCAGTCGGCGGCCAGGTCGTGCCAGTGGGGATTGGTGCTCTCGATCAACTTGATCTTTTTGATGCGAACCCAGCCCTTGATTTCTTTCTCGCGTTGGATCGCGTCGCCGGGATAGGCAAACATTTCGCAATGGACTAGCCGCGTCAGGTTGTACTTGCAGGTGAAGCCGGGTGTGAGTTTATGTTTGTGCTCGTGTACGCGGCGGGGTAGGTCGCCGGTGATTCCTGTGTAGAGCACGTGGGAGCGCGGGTTGTTCGTCATTATGTAGACATAGAAGTGTTTGGGCTTTCGCATAGAGTTTAGCCACTACGCGCCGGATCCTTCTCCGGCTGCGCCGGTTCAGTATGACGTCTTTTTAGGGAGTTTATTTCTTTTGGAAATCTGGTGTCAGTGATCTGCTGACACGGGCGCTGCACTTGGCTGTGATTTATTTTCGCCAGACAATACCGCTGTCTTTGTCAGAGGCGTCTTGGCTGTGGCGATCAAGGGTTTCAGGGCACGGACGGAGACGCCCAGAGTGCCGCCGGAGAAGCCGTCGATGTAAGCGGCGTTGACGCCGATCACTTCGCCTTGCGCGTTGAAGACGGGGCCGCCGCTGCCGCCGTGGGCGGTGGGGGCGTCGTAGATGAGTTTGTCGCCGACTACATCTCCCAAGTGTCCGCAGGTGGACGATGGACGGATCAAGGAGAGCGCGGCCAATTCATTCGCGGCGCCCTGATCGTCGCGGCGGTAGGCCAGGCGGTCGTAGACGGCGGGTGGTGATTTCGCCACCATGCCCAGTACGCCCATGGGATATCCGACTACGGCAACCAGTTCGCCGGGATTCGGGATGTCGGCGGCCAAGGGTATAGGTCGAAGCTGATGAACGGCCTGGGTGTCCTCGATACGGAGAACGGCCAAGTCGCCTTGGGCGGACAGCACTGCGGGAGTGATATTCACGGGCGTCGGCAGGCCGGGAAAGAAAGCCAACAGTTTCTCCAACTGCGGTGTCGCGCCTCTGCGGATCAGGAGGTTTGACTGGGAATCTTCATACCAGGGCTCGGCCACGTGACGATTGGTCGCGAGCAATCCATCCGAGACCACGAAGCCGGTGCCGGAAATACGGGCGCGGAACTCGGGTGGGCGGCCGGGAAATCCGACGTGGTAGATGCCGAAGATGTAGCAAATCGAATTGCGGTAGCGGTGCAAGACCAGGGCGGGCATGGCCTGCTCTTGCTGGAGCAGCTCAACTTCGTGTCCAAGCTTCAGCACCTGCCGTTGCAGGTCATCTTTCTGGGCATCGTTCCTGTGGAGATCTTGGGGCTGTGCCGCAGGGAAATAGCGAACCATCGCGGTCACGCCGACCAGCAGGCACACGCCGAGTACACCTTCGAGCATTCGTTGCCAGAGGGTGCAGACTGGCTCTTCTCGAGTTGATGGATCGTTTTCGGACATTCAGGGAATGTGAGTTCTATTCTGCGCTCCACGTTGTACAGTTCCTACGGTACGGAGGGCGATGTACAAGTGGAGTGGAGTCGTAGGGATATGCTCTTAGTATGTTTACTCGTATATAAACATACGTTTCACCAATGTTATCGATACGGTCAATGATATATAGGCTCAATTACGCGTTTTGGGCCTAGATCCATGAAAACAAAGGGTGTATTTTTGAGATACCCGCGTAAAATATCTCTTCTAAAGGACTTACAAATTAGATACCCTCGCCGCAGAGGGTCCTTTTCGTCGCAAGTATATGAAAACAGGTACGCCCGCTCCCGCTAAAATATCATTTGTAAAGGATTTAGCTCTGTTTGATGGTGGAGGGATTCTGTCGACTTGTCCAAAGGAACCCAGGATTGCAATCAGTTCCTAGTAGTCAATTCCCGATTCCCAGTTGGCGGACCGAATGTCCGCATGACTTCAGCCTAATACCAGTATGGCAGATTGAACGGGGTAAACCCGCCAAGTTTTGAAGTTTATTTCCACGATTATATACTTGACGTAACGACTGTGATTTGCTATGGTTGTCTGGCAATGCAGTTAACCCTCACTTTCTCTTTGGTTTACGGATATTGCTCGCAGCTTCTCCGGGCTCTAGTTCCGACAATTTCCTATCAATATCATGTCGGATGCTCTTTACTAACTTCCGAAGCGGAACGTCTTCCAGCGGTCTACCCATTTTCTTTTTTCGAGGTCTTGCCATGACTCTCCTAGACATACAGCGGTTGTTCGACACAGACGACAAGTGCCGAGAGGTTTTGGTTAGACTGCGTTGGCCAAATGGTGTTGACTGCCCACGGTGCCACAGCACGCATATCTCTTGGATCAAGACCAATAAACAATTCGATTGTGCCGAGTGTGAGTATCACTTCTCCGTGACTGCCGGAACCGTGTTCAACGATTCGCACCTTCCGCTGACCACTTGGTTCACCGCTGTTGTTCTGCTTGTGGAAGCACGCAAGGGATTCTCCGCTAATCAGATGAAGCGTACCCTTGGAGTCAGCTACAAAACTGCTTGGTATCTCTGCCATCGCATTCGTGCGGCGATGCGGGAAGTAGACCAGCCAATGTTGGGCGGTACTGTCGAGATGGACGAAACCTACGTCGGCGGAAAGAAAATCGGGCTGGGCGTCTACGCTGGCAAGAAAGCCAAAGAAGTAGTTATTGGCATCCGTCAACGCAATGGCGATCTGCGATTCTTTCACGCCGAAGATGCGAAGGCTGGCACCGTGGCGCAGTATATCCGCGAAAACGTGAGCGAGGATGTTGATGTCATCGTGACGGATGAGTTCGCTACTTACCCACACGCAATGACCAGAGCTGGAGTTCCGGCCACGAAGCACAAAACTATCCGCCACAAGAATCGCGTCTACGTTGACGGCGACATTCATACCAATACGGTCGAATCCGCTTTCAGTCTCCTGAAGCGCGGCATCGTGGGAACGTGGCATCGTGTCAGCGCGAAGCATCTCGCTGCCTACTTGGACGAAATGACTTTCCGATTTAATCGCCGGAAGTCTCCTGCCATCTTCTTGGACACCTTGCGTCATATGGTTACTGCCCCAGTTCTCACGTTTGAGAAACTGACGGCCTAATCGGTCGTATCCGTAAGGTTTCTATTTGCCTTTCTTGGAGTGTGTACCCTAGTTTGATTTCTGACCATTATTTCCGCCAACCCTGTGTCCAAGGCCCAAGTATCAGCACGCTTCTTATACGCACGAAGCCAATCTTTCAGCAGGGGTGAATCTGCATGAAAACGCGATACACCGTTTGGACGCTTGGCGCTGCGATCACGAATAATTGAATACGCTGCTGGCATACCAACCATCTTGTTTCCAAACTTTCTCGCGGTCAGCATAGCTTCATGCACATGAAATAAAGTTCTGGGCAGCGTCATGTCTATGTTTTGGTGACGGAGAGTGAGGAGTTTCATCGCCTCTAGCGCGGCAGGTTGATACCCGATCACATGAATATGGGGGCTACTAGCTTCCTCGACAGGGCGCGTTTTATACCCCTTGAGGAAGATGCGCTCTCCGTCAGCAAAGCCAGCAACAATCAACCCGTTTTCGAAACTATTTTCTACCTCTTGGAGCAAGATTCGTCCGTAATCAAAAGCCATCCTGTCTAGCGGTTTACCGTCTGGCAGTTTTCCGGCCATCCAGTCATAAAGCGACACCGGAAGTTTGGCGGCAAACTTGCATTCCTGGAGTCTCCGCAGTTCTTTCTTGCGGGCAAATTCGAAAGCATTACGAACATGCTCAAATCTGATCTTGGTTTTCTTTATTGCGTGGGTCTGCATCTGGTTACAAAACTCCGAAAATATCGCTTCAGTCTGCGATACAGAACCAGCAATGCAACTGATTAAATCGAACGGCGGAACATCGTACATCTTCCCACACTCATCGCTAGGTGGAACCGGACTCCTGCCGTAGGTTGCTCGTACATCTGCGCCCAAGACGAATGTATCGCCCCCCTCGCACATGGCAGCTATGCCAATCGTCACTAAACTGTCCTTATCCGAAATATCAAACCCCTCATGCGTCGGATGGTAGACCTCCTCCCTGGTTACGTCAAGTATATAATCGTGTTTATTTCTGCCGTTGAATCAGGGGTTTGGGGGGAATTGAGCCTGCCAGGGGGCTTGACAAGATTTTGCGGAAAGTGACGAATTAAGCAAAAAAATCAACCGAGGTGGCTCCCGGGTAGCGGTGGCGAAACCAAGCTTGGCGACTCGCAGCCAGGGCACCATTGGCCGATTCCGCCGGGACGATGGTCCCGACGATCGCGGTGCTTTGATTCAGCTCTGACCCGGAGTTATGGGTTGGAAGCGGAGGCGCAGCCGCAAAGAGATGTTCGTTGCGGATCACTCCATGTCGCGGTCTCTCCAGGTCGGATATGAGCTCAGCAAGCATGCTGTATCCGCCAGCGCTCATGCGCATGAACTCGACGGAGATTGCAGATTGGCCACGAATTGCTCTCACGTGAGCCATGGCGCGAAAGAACCATGAGTTTACTTTCACTAGAATCTCAGTGCGAGCGCCAAGGTCGAAGGGTGAAGTTGTTTCGATGCTTTCGATGCGGCATCCGCCCAGACCGAGGTCGCGCAGGCTGCCTCGGAGCGCCGCGCCGTTTAAGGGAAGACAAGTGATCTGTGCGTGACCGCTGCACGAGTAGCGCGCGACGCGGCGGCGATCGGTCGTTCTCACGTCGACCTGGCTCAGGTCGATCTGGCTCGGATCGATCTGGCCCCCGGCGAGCCCGCGTTGCGTCTGCTGCTTCATCGATGCATCTGATGGTATATGGCCGTGCGCAATTCACAAATGGCTACAAAGTACCGCTTTTTCCAGAACCGAAGTAACCGGCTTTACGAAAGTTGAACGCTACGTCAAGATTTGAGGCTTGAAATGAGGGTGATGCGATGACACGCGATCAGAAATACGAGGCTTTCCGAGCGCTCCATGAGCGGGTGGGGGCGTTCGTGATCCCTAATCCATGGAATGCGGGGACGGCGAGAATTCTTACGGCGTTGGGCTTCGAGGCGCTGGCGACGACGAGCGCGGGTTGCGCCTTTTCCGCGGGATACCGTGACTCGTCGGCCTTGCTTACGCGCGACGAGATTTTAGAGAACGCGAAGGCCATGGTGGAGGCAACGGATTTGCCGGTGTCGGCCGATCTCGAGAACGGATTTGGACGCGCACCCGAAATGTGCGCAGAAACTATTCGCCTCGGAGCGGCCATCGGGTTGGCGGGAGGATCGATTGAAGATGCGAGCGGTGATCCACGAAATCCGATTTACGACTTCGAGCTTGCGGTGGAGCGGGTCGCGGCGGCGGCGAAAGCGGCTCATGATTCTCGCTTCGTGCTGACCGCCCGAGCGGAAAACTTCCTGCATGGCCGCTCTGATCTCGACGACACCATACGGCGATTGCAGGCCTTTGCCGATGCGGGTGCTGATGTTGTGTATGCGCCGGGGCTTCCGGGCCTGGAAGCGATTCGAAAGGTTTGTGGGTCGGTTTCGAAGCCGGTGAATGTGCTGATGGGATTGAAGGGCGCTACCTTTTCAATGGAGGAGTTGACGGCGGCGGGAGCCAAGCGGATCAGCGTGGGAGGAGCGTTTGCCCGTGCTGCGCTGGGAGCTTTTGTGCGCGCTGCGCGAGAAGTGAAGGACAGGGGAACATTTACCTTTGCGGCAGATGCTATTTCTCATGCTGAGGTGAGCGGGTGGATGCGGGATGGAAGGCGGTAGATTGTTTCGCGGCTAGGTGCCGTCCCTGACGGGACTCGCCCTCTCTTAATCCTTTTCCCGGCACTGCCGTGCCGCGCTTTCCTGTTCCGCCGCGCCGCGGCTAGGAGTACGATTTGTCCCCAGCGTTGTCGTCGCTCGATCCGCGGTTTCGACTTCACGGAAGAAACTACTACTCTTTAATGCCCAAGCGCTTGGTCATTTCTTCGTAGAGGAAGCCTTCGCCTTGGCGGTAGGGCTGGACCCATTCGCCGTCGATCACGAATTGTGGAATGGCCCGCTTCCCGGTTCGCTTGACCACTTCGTCGGCGGCTCCGGGCGTGTTTTCAATATCGATGTCCTGGAACGGGATGTTGTGCTCTTTCAGGAAGTGCTTGGCTTCGCGGCAATCCGGACACCAGAAGGCGGAATAAACAGTGACTTGCATCGTCAGATCTAGATGCTGACATCGGGTTGAAAGTCGCAGCACTGTCTCCGCGGCCGGGATGAGGCGTCCGGGCTACGTGGATTGACGGTCACTCAATCTTGGCGATCCCCGACGCAACGTTCGGGAACTTGGCGATGACCGCGGGATCGTGTCCGGGAATGATGAGGCCGGGGCTGGTGGCGATTTGTTTCATGCGATCCTGGGCACGCAAGTTCGAGGCGGCGTCTAGCGTGGCCGCGATGGGCACGTGCTTTTCCAGATTTTCGTAGAGATACATGTTGTCGCTGGCCAGCACGACGGTTCCGGCGTTGGTAGTCACGCCGACGTATTGTGAGGCGTAGGTGTGGCGGCCGCCGGTGTAGCAGGTGATGCCGGGGAGGATTTCCTGGGCGTCGCCATTAACCAGGCCTACGCGGCCTTGCGTATTCAGCTTTACCAGGGTGAGTACGTCGTCGGGATCGATTCCGCCGTGAGCGTCATTCGTTTGCCAGGCCTCTCCGGCGTAGTACTGCAGCTCATCTTTCTGTATCCAGATCCGGGCGTTGGGGAACAGATCCATGCCGTCGGCGTGATCCCAGTGCATGTGGCTGATGATGACGTCGGTTATTTCCTCGGGCTTGAGGCCAAGAGGCTTTAGGGTGTCGGACGGCTTGATGAAATCGTTGACGTGCCAGTCCTTGAAGAAGTGATCGTGATAGAAACCAGAGTCGACGAGGATGTTGCGTCCGTTGCCGCGGATGAGCCAGATCATCATGGCGATGTCGAGTTTGCGGGCGGGGTCGGCGCCAGCGACCAGTTCTGCGACGGGGAAGTCAGGCAGCGTGGCGTAACGGATGGCGTAGATCTCGTATTGAGGTTTTGATTGAGCGGCTAGGGCAGTGAGCGAGAAGGTTGCGATGACCAGAGACAGAAGAGTGCGTTGGAGGCTCATGAAGAATTCCTTAGATTCGCTGCGAACAGCCGCGTGGTAATTTTGCCACTAGTTGGGTCCTACGTAGCATTGGTGCTGGTGCTAGGGTCAGATGCATCCGGCATCTCCAACAGAAGTGATAGCGCGGCAAGGAGCGCGACTGCAATCCCAAACGCGCCGATGTGCTTGATTACGACAGCCCACTCGGGCCGCAGCATCTGAAGCGGCCATAGCAATAAATCTGCGAACCACCCCATCATGAAAAAGCGCTCCCGTCCCGTAGTGCCGCGAATGAACCAGAATCCAAGCCAACACAGATAAGCGTAGAAGAAAATGTTTACGGCCAGTAGCAGCCAACCGTGCAACAGGAATCCAGGGGTAAGCAGCCAACCAGATTTTGTACGGCCCCAATATAGGATTCTGAGTGTGAAGATGAGCGTGGTCCAAATGAGTGCGACCGTGATTCTCAGGCGGGTTGTTAGCAGCCGTGCTGGATGCGACTGTATCAAAACAAGCCCCATTGCGCGCTAGAGCCGCGTCTTTTGAGAACAGCTATTCTCGCACAGGGCGACTGGATCGAGTAAGGGGAAATCAGTTCTGTGGGCATGTTCTGCCGGTTTTCGACTGGTCTGGTATGAGTGTTGTGTCCATTGTTGCCGCAATAGATCTCCGGAGATTTCGCTGGGGCCGCACGGGCGTGGACGCCCGCGCCTAGATTGGAGGTTGCACGAAGGGCCGTATCTCGCTTGGTCTGGCTGAGGTCTTGCTCGGATACACGGCGAGAACAGGCTGGCGGCGCGACTCTAAAGTTATTGTCGCAACCGCCGATCTGTTGCACAGGGAGAATTCAACCGGGCGTTTCCGCGCCCACAGGAAAGAGAGAGATTCTTTATGTCAGTTTCGGGTATTTCCAGCGCCAACCTTTTCGATCTTCTTGACTCAGCGAACGGAACCAGCCAGAAACAGCAGTTACAACAAGAAATCCAACAACTGGGGAAGGATTTGTCGGCAGGAAACCTGTCCGCCGCGCAATCCGACTTTGCGACTCTGGAGAAGAATTCGCCGCAAGCGACTTCGGCGGCATCGTCACCAAGCAGCAACCCCATTGCCCAGGCTTTTCAGCAGCTGGCCAAGGATCTGCAATCGGGAAATCTCTCGGCGGCGCAGCAGGCTTATACGACCTTGCAGCAGGACTTCCAGCAATCGGCCTCAAGCGGTGCGTCCGCATCGAATACTTCGCCGGTCGCAGGCGGAGTGCAGACGGTCGCGTAGCCACGGCCGGCGGACCACGGGCACCCATGGTCCACGCAAATTAGGGATGAGCACGGACGCGTAGGGCCGCGACTACGTTAGTCTCGGTGTACCGCACTTCAGTTCAGGTGTTTGCGTTGCTGCTCGAGTGTTCCTTAGAAAATATGCAGGCGGATGGTCAGGTATTTCTTGGGATCTTGACGGATTGCTTTAATGAGTTCCCGCGTTTCCAGGAGCACTTGATTGGTATTGTCGTAGACTGCTGGATCCTGCAGCAGTTTCCCGATCGTGCCCTGGCCCGAATTCAGGCGGTCGCTCAAGTCCGAGATTTTGTTCATGGTGTTGTGCAGCTTGTCTGCAAACTCCTGGTTTCTGGCCAACAGGCCGATGGCGCCCTTGCCGGCATTCACGTCATCGGTTAACTTCTTCACGTTGTTCATGGTCTCGTTGGCCGTGTTGTAGAGAGACGGATCCTTCAGGAATTTGCCCGCAGTGCCCTGGCCAGCGTTCAGTTGGTCGATGATCCCGTTCAGCTTGTCGATGGTTGCATTCGCGCTTCGATAAAGCTGGTCGTCGACCAGAAGTTTACCAATACTTCCCTTGCCCGAAATCACGTCATTCACCAAACCCTGAAATTGGGCAACGGTGGCGTTCAGGCGATCGTAGAGGCCGGGATCGTAGATCACCTTGCCGATGGAGCCTTGCCCGCTCTCTACAAATGCCAGTATCCGATCCACACGTTTCTCCAGCGCATCCAGATTTTGGAGGGTACTTTGGCTGGCGCGCACGACGTCCTGAATGTCGGGCGTGTCGCGCGTCGGTAACACGTCCCCTGCCTGGGCTTCGGGGCCATGGGCTTGGGAGCTATCGATATCGATGTAGGTTTCGCCCAATACGCCGGCGGTGGAAAGTGTGGTGAGAGAATCCTTCCGCAGATTGGCTTGATATTTGGTATTGACCTTGAGGATAACTTCCACCGGCGTGAGCCGCCGGTTCGGATCGGACACAATCCGGATCCCGTTGACATTGCCGATATCAACGCCCTGAAGGCGTACCGGTGCTCCCTCGCGCAAGCCGCCAGCATTGTCGAAGTAAGATCTAAGGGTGATCTTCCGGGTAAGGACGCCGCCGGTGCCACTCATGAGCAGGATCAGAATGCCGAGAGTGATGCTGGAAACCAGCACCGTGAGCCCTACTTTGAGTTCGGACCACTTCAACTGCTTCTGGCTAGGCACTCATTCTCCCCAAGAACGTCATGGCAACATTCTCCGCGGCGACCCGAGAAAGCGAATGTCAGCATGATAGCAGACAGTTAGTCCAGGCTTCACCTCAGACACGATTCCCCTGTAGGGTTCCGGAGAGCAGAATGGCCGTGAGGTATGCTACTGCTCCGCAAGCGAGAGTGAAGTTCAGCCCGAACTGAATGGCAATAACCATCGCGAGGATGGAACCCAAGACGCTGGAACCGGCATTCATTGCCCATGCCCACTCCACCGCATTTTCCTGGAATTCACCTTTGGCGGCTACGGGAAACCCGGGCACGGGAACACTGGCCAGCGCCCGCAAACCGGTTGGAAAGGGCATCCCCATGGCAAATCCCAACGGAACCAGGAGAGCGGCGCTCACCAGCAATTTTGCCGAGAAGGGAAGCCCAACCAGCGCATTCAGAAGCTCCGGCAAAATAAAGACGTAAAGCATAAGCGCACCCACAATGAAAATCAGCGGACGCCATGCGCGTCGGGTCTGGGCCACCCATTTACGCGACGCCAGACTGCCGGCGCCGCTGGAAAGAAGCAGAAGGAACACGACCACCGTGAGGGCGTAGGTCGGGTGCCCGAGAAATGAAACAAAACGCTGGATGAAGGCGATCTCTACTAGTATGTATCCAAGACCCACCGCAACAAAGTACAACAGCCGGATCGGGCGCTCTTGTTTGCGTCCACCACGAACCGTGAGGGGGATCACCAAAAATGCGAGCACCGCCACGAAAGAGATGACCAGCACCATAGCCAGAACGACGACACCCAGATTCACCTTCCAGTCGATGCCCTGGCTCAGATCCTTCTGGCGAAGTATCTGGTCGAGTTTCAGGGTGAAAAAGAAAAAGGGAGCGTTGTCGTTTACCGGCGACACATTGTAGGGATACTTTTGCGCAAAAGCGTACGGGTCATTTCGCGCGATCAGAGCAGAGAACGGATTATCTTTGGGATCAGAAGGGAGATAAAGCGCCACCAACCCGGGGTTGCTGCGCAGGTGGGCTTGAACCTGTTCCTCTTCTTCGGCGTTGAAGGCGCTCTTTTTGGCCAGCACGACTACCGGAATTCCGTCTTCGTCCAGATCGCCTTCCGAGACTACGATGAAGTTCCTCGTCGGATTCGCGATTCCCTGCTCGTGTAGCGCTTGCATCGCGACCGAAACCACGCGCAAGGCTTCGCGCGGTTCGCGGAACTCCCAGCGAGTGACGGCGACCATCCCGTCGGGTTTCAGGTGCTCGAAGTATTCTCGAAAAGCCTCGACAGTATAAAGACTGCTCTCACTGAGAGCGAAGGCCCCGGCGGCAGTCGAAGCCCAGGTATCGACCAGGGTCATTTGGACGACGTCGAAATTCTGCCTGGCGTTACGAACAAACGACCGTCCGTCCGTGACTTGAATGTGTACCTCGGGGCGTTCGTACAAGTGATAGGAATAATCCGCGTAACGGCCGCGCATCACGGTGTTGGCGATAATCGGATTAATCTCGATTCCGGTAACGCTGGGGCTGCCGTTGGCAACGGCGCGAAGCACATCGACTCCGCCTCCCGGCCCAATGATGGCGTACTCTCCGTGCGGACGCAGGACATTCGCGAGGGCCGGAGGCGCGGACATCAAACCTTTTTGCCATTCCGTACCCTGCCATTGCTTAGGGTCGGCGTTCATGATGTAAGTCGACGCGTCGGCGTCAATGACCACCGCCTTTGCTTGGCCTTGGCGATCTACCTCCACGCGGGAGATGGCGTTCCAGCGCGCGAACTCCACCCAAGCTTTGTCACGAAACATGCCTTTGGCGTAGACGACATCGATCAGCCTTCCCGAGCGGTTCGCCGCAATCAGCAGCAACAGGGCGGCGGCAAGGCCAAGGGTGAATTTTCTCATGCGAACATTGGCCGCCCACGCGGCTCCGGCGACACTTGCCGTCACAGCCGCGAACAGCACCGTGTTCGGGCCGCCCAGAAAGTTGAGCAGAGGCACGACTCCCAGACAAGCCAGCGCGCCGCCCAGGAGGTCCGCTCCGTAGAGCCTCGAAATATTTTGCGATTCGCGGGCGAAGAGGATCGAGAACTCGAGTCCCGTGACAAAGAAAGGCACAGCGGAAGCCAGATAGATCGCGGTAAGCCGGAGAAAATTGGCTCGCGACAAGCTGAGTGAGACCGGAACGTGGAGCACGATCTCCAGCACTATGGGAACGACCGCGGCGTTCGCAACACAGAGCCATGAAAGCAAGGAGCGAGTAGAGAAGCGGCCGAGCCAGGTCTTTCCTAAGTACGCGAATACTCCGCCGGAACCGAGACCGAGCAGCGCAATGGAAATTGCCAGGAAGGCGAAGTGATAAAAGAGCACAACGGAAAATAGCCGGGTAAGTGCTAGTTCGAGCAGCAGTGCCGCGAAGCTACTGATGGCCACGCCCATCAGCAGGGAATGGTCGCGGGTTTTTTCTGCGGTACTGATTCGAGTGATCGGCGGAGCTTCGGTTGTAACCGGCATTGTTCGCTCAGGAATGCGACAGTCTAACAGAAAGCAGTCAGCATTCAGCCGTCTGTCAACCCTCGAGGATGACCTGCGCGATGGCGTACTCTTTGGTGTGGGAAAGTGAAAGTGCCACGTGGACCGCGCCGAGCTTCGCTGCGAACTCGGCAGCTTTGCCGTGAAATGCGATCGTGGGACGGCCTCCGGGCTGACGGCAGACTTCCACGTCGCGCCACGTGACCCCGTGATTCCAGCCGGTGCCGATGGCCTTCATTGCGGCTTCTTTAGCGGCGAAGCGCGCTGCGTAACGCTCGATCCGGTTGGCTTTCGACTCACAGTAGCTGATCTCGGCCTCAGTAAAAATTCTGTGCAGGAAGCGGTCACCAAAACGTGCGATCGAAGCTTCGATGCGTGGAACCTCTGCTATGTCGATGCCGGTGCCGACGATCATGGAGACAGTTTAGTGGACGTGCGCATTCGGAAACTAGAAACAGCTTGTTGGCTTTAGCTCTCCGCGGGTCAAGACTTTACACGCGCCAATAGTCTGGCCGCCAATTCTTGATGGATTTCTTTATATCGGCAGAGGCGAGATTCGCCGACAGAGTCCGCTCCACCAGTGCAGGAACCTCTTCGTCCGAGGCAAAACGTAGCGCGATTAACTGACGCTCGGTAAGCTTGGCGATTTGTGGGCGCAATGAATCGGGGAGCAATGTTGCCAGCCGCAGTCTTTCTTCCAGCCTTATAACGCGATCCTGAACTTTCAGCGCGTACTGCCGGCTCCTGGTCACGGCAACAATCAGGGCTGTGTTGAAGACCACGATCCAGATGTGGAGGAAACCATGATGGCGCACCGCGAAGAACACGCTGACGATCCACGAGATCGCCAAAACCGGCAATACGAAGAGGTGGAATGGAGGATCGAGCCTTGTATGATTGGCAAGATTTTGCGGAGTACGTTCGGCCATGGGTTCTCCTCTTTTGTGTAATTGAAAGTTTAAATCAGAACTGCCAAAAGCGTTGCTCGATGAATCGCCACGTCTGCTCAGAGCAGGCGATCGCCGCGATAAATAACCTGGCCATCGATCAACCGCGCTTCGGCCATGAGCTCATGCTTCTTGACCGGCCCGGTTCCGTCGATGTGGAAGACTTCGTGTCCGTGAGCCACCAGCCAGTCGGAAACCAGCATTCGGTGGCAGTGAAAATATACGCGCTCGGCACACATGTAAGCCGTGCGCGAGTGCTCGGCCAGTTTGACCAGTTCGGCGATGCCGCGCTGAAAGTCCTCGGTGAGCATGTAATCGGCATAGTTGCGGAAGCTGTCGTTGCGCAGTGCGATGTTGGGCGAGTCGTCGCGGGTCTTCTTACGGCGACCGCCAAGCTCTTTGATCCAGACGTACCGAATCCCCGCATCGGGCATGGTTTTCTCCAACGATTCGCGATTGAAATGAGGCAGACGGCGCGACATGGGGAAGGCGCGGATATCCACCAAGGTCTGTATGGAGTGGGCTTGGAGGACAGCGATAAATTCGTCCAGCGGGCGGGTGGAATGGCCGATGGTGTAGAGGGTAGCCACTAGGTGGTTTCCACTGGGGAGAATTCTTGAGTCGCAGCCGTCACTCTCCCGTACTTTTTCTGATTGCTTGCACTACAGCTTCGTCCTGCGCTGGAAATACCGTACGCAGATCGAGCAGCACGCGTCCTTCTTCAACCCGCGCGATGACTGGCGGATCGGAAGCGCGCAGGCGAGCGGAGAGTTCGTCGGCGCTCAAGCCCTCACAAGTCACCGCCAGCAATCGGGTAGGCAGAAGTGCAGAGGGTGCGGCTCCTCCGCCGATTACGGATTCGCCATCGAGCAGGTCAATCGACAACCTGGGGGATTTTATTTTCTCTGCTATCGCTTGCGACCGCGTTCCAATTTCTTCTCTCGATAGACGCATCATGCGTAGAGCGGGGATCGCGTCGTGATCGCCTTTCACGTATGCGAGCAACGTGGCTTCGAGCGCGGCGTAGGTCAATTTGTCCACCCGAAGCGCGCGGAACAAAGAGTTCGAACGCATGCGTGCGATCAGATCGCTGCGGCCGCTCAGCATTCCTGCTTGTGGACCGCCCAGCAACTTGTCGCCGCTGTAGGTGACAACATCCACGCCCTGGCGCAGGCTGTCGAGTACGCTTGGCTCCCCGTTCACTCCGACTGAGCGCAGATCGAGCAATGCGCCGCTGCCCAGGTCTTCGAGAAGCGCGATATTGCGCTGGCGAGCCAGACTGACCAGTTCTTCGAGTTGCGGTTGCTCGGTGAATCCGGTGATTTGAAAGTTGGACCGATGCACCCGCAGCAGAAGGCGGGTTTTCTCGTTGATTGCCTTTTCATAGTCGCCGACGCGGGTGCGATTGGTTGTGCCCACTTCGCGCAGGGTGGCATTCGATTTCGACATGACGTCCGGAATGCGGAAGGATCCGCCGATCTCGACGAGTTCTCCACGGGAGACGATGACTTCGCCGTTTTCTGCCAGCGTGTTGAGGGCGAGCAGAACCGCCGCGGCGTTGTTGTTGACTACGACGGTGGAGATTGCTGGCTTGGCCATACGGGCGGGGACGCCCGCGTCCACAGCTTCATCGAGGAGTTTGCGGAACAGGCGATCGACGTGCACGTCGCGCTTGCCGCGCTCACCTGTTTCTATGTCGAACTCAAGATTCGAATAAGCTCCTGCAGTTTCGCGGATGCGCTCCAGCGCTGACGCAGCAAGCGGAGCACGGCCCAGATTGGTGTGCAGAATAACTCCGGTGGCATTGAAGACGGAGCACAGCGAATGTTGCAGAGCTTGTCTCACCCGCCGCATCACTGCGTCCTCGAGTCCCGAAAGCGCAAGATCGACAGCGTTCGCGTCGAGCCGCCCGGCAGCGATTTCCTGCCGCAGGGTTGCGAGCACGGCACGGGTAGCGTCGGTGACCGCGGTTTGGCCTTCTTTCGCAGCGAGTGCGACCAGCTCCGGGTTGCGCTGGAGCTCGTCTACGGACGGGAGTTTGCGATACAGACCGGCGCTCGAGTCGATTTTCACCGGCATTGATTATCCCACTGGCAGTGGCGTACGACCAAGAGCTTCGCTTGCACTCGCCTCGGCTAGCCTACTTCTACCAGGCCGTAGCTCTTGTGCCAGCGAGTGCGCATGTGGCGCAGGGCGGCGTCGATCTCGCGTTGACTGATTTCTGAATTCGGGCCGGCCAGGACCATGGCTGCTTCGCGTTTTGCGGCTTCGAGCAACTGACGATCGCGGATCAGATTGGCCACCTGGAAACTAGGCATGCCGGCCTGACGCGTGCCAAAGAACTCCCCTGGGCCGCGAAGTTCCAAGTCGAGTTCGGCGATCTGGAATCCGTCGCTGGTGCGGACCATGGCGTCGAGGCGGCGCTCTCCGTCTTCGGAAACCTTGCCGCCAGTCATGAGGACACAGTAAGACTTGGCGGCCCCGCGGCCGATGCGGCCGCGAAGCTGATGAAGCTGGGCCAACCCGAAGCGCTCGGCATGTTCGATGACCATCATGGTCGCGTTGGCGACGTCAACACCCACTTCGATCACCGTCGTGGCCACGAGGATGTCCATCTCTCCCTTCTGGAACACGCGCATGACCTGCTCTTTCAGGTCGGGCTCCATGCGGCCATGCAGCACGCCGACGCGCAAGTCCGGGAAGATTTTCTGGCTCAATTCTTTGTACATCTTCATTGCTGCTTTCAGTTCCGTCTCTTCGTTTTCCTCAATCACGGGATACACAACATAGGTTTGATGTCCGACGGCCGCTTGTTTGCGCACGAAAT